>WNGQ01008815.1_pt1 | contig 23175 bp, 15 predicted proteins | sample 5407661 | NCBI WGS metagenome assembly WNGQ01 (sample SAMN13153382, study PRJNA577476) | soil metagenome | isolation source: 60 cm soil or saprolite under Garry oak tree replicate 2 | place: USA:California | collected 2016-06-15 | reverse complement strand
TCAGTTCCAGTCCCTCGACTTCGCCGCGCCAGCCTTCACTGATCGCCCGCTCCCGGCGGGCGATCAGGTCTTCTTCCAGTTCGTCGAGGCGGGGCAGCATTTTGGGGTTGACCGACAGCATCTGGCAGCGCAAACAAGCGTGCTCGTGCTGGCAGGCCGTTCCGTAGGGGCGGCCGCAGGAGCCGAGCTCGACCCGGCGCTTGTCGAAATGCTCCTCGAATTCGGCCATCTCCGTCTCGGTGGGTGCGCGGTACTCGCTAGCCGGGCGCTGGGCCCGGCGCCGGTCGAGGAACTCCTGGTAGTGGCGGACTATGTCCTCGTCGAAGACCGCGACGTACCCGCGCGTGGTCTGGACGTTCAAGTGCCCCATCAGAGCGGCGCCGATGTGGATGGGCAGGCCGTTGTTCACCAGGTCGGTGGCGAACAGCCTGCGGAAATCATGGGGCGAGAACCGGATGCCAGCGAATTCGGGGTGCGCCGGGACGAGGGCTTGGGCGGCGCGCCGGACCAGGTCACGGACCATGGCCATGGACATGGCCCGCGGGCATCCGCTTTGCAAGCGCTGGAACAGGTAGGGCAGTGGTTCACACCAGGCCCGCTCAGCCTGGTCGTAGCGCGGGCAGACCGGGACCGTCCCGTGCTCGGTGATATGGCGCCGGATCACCTGCGCGATGATGTGGAACAGCTCGCCGGACATGGGGATGAGCCGCTCGCGGTCGCTCTTGGACGGGCTGACCACCAGCAGCGCGACAACCTCACCGTTCGGCCGCTGATACTGCCGGACGCTCAGGTGGGTCAGCTCGACCAGTTCCTCGCGGCGCAGCCCAGCCAGGCGCAGCGTCTCTACGATCGCCCACTGCCAGAACGCCAGCCGCTCCGCCTGCGACAGGCGCACCAATTCCCCGGTCCTGCGGTTGAGCACCCGTATTGCCTCGCCGGGACGGCCCGCTTGCTGCCGGTCATACTGGGTGGCGGTCCGCTGCCAGGTGACACCCTCGAGGGTGAAGGTGTCGCCGAGACTGACCCGTCGGGCAGCGTCCAGCAAGGCGCGCAGCCGCTGCCACTCGCTGGTGACTTGCTCCGACAGCAGCGGGAGCAGGGTTTGCCGCTCGCGGGTCCTGTTGGCCATGCGCTCAGCGATCCGCCGTCTGCGCTGGTTGAACCAGCGCAGGTCGGTGTCGCGGATGGGGCAGGGTGCCACCCATTGGCCCCAGCGTTCGGGTTCGGCGGCCGCCCAGGTTTGCAGGTCGAGATAGAAAGCACGGACGGTCAGGAACGGGCCTTCAATGTTCACCCGGGGCTTGCCGTCGGAGCGGACCAGCAGGCGCTGCTTCCACTCCTGCACGGTCTGTTCATCCAGGCGCAGGTCAGCCTGGCCGGGATTGACGTCCTCGACGACCTTCCAGAAGTACTGCACCAGGTTGCGCACGAGGTTATCGAGGGTGGAGTAGTCCACCTCGACCGAGCGCCGGCGCAGGTAGTCGACGAGCAGCTCGCGGACCTCGGGGTTGCGCAGCCGGTGCCGGTCAACCAGCGCCTCGACCGGCTGCTGCCCCCTGACCCTGGCGTCTTGCAGCGTGCGCGGCACCCAGGCCGGGAACCGGCCCATGTCGTGCAGCACCGGCCAGGCCGTGGCCGCCGCGGTGAAGCCAGGAGTCTGCTCGGCATAATGCACGACGGCCTCGGCCGTGAGACCGCCCAAGTCGATCCCGTAGACGGTCAGCATCGTGCAGATGTCCAGCATTGCCTTCAGCCTGCGGTCGGTGGCCACCGGCTGGCGCTCCAGCCGCTCGCAGAATTCCTCCAGCAGCGGGTCCCCGGCGACACGGCGGAACCGGTCGGCATAGCGGAACAGCCGGGTTGCGTTGAACGCCGCCAACGAGGGCCGGATCAGGCGCATGCAGTAGGCGTGCTGCGCCGCGGCGTTGAACCGGGTCCGCCGTTGCCGGTCGTCTCCAGCAAGGCTTTCCACCGGATGGCCTGGGCCGTTGAGGCCGGCCGCTTCCCAGCGCTGCTGCCAGGTTCGGCCGGGAAACTCCTCCAGGCGCTCCAGCAGCCAAAGCATGCCATGCCGGTTGAGGGCTCTGCCGTTGCGCTCGACGCTGAAGTGCTCGGCGGCCAAGTCCGCGATCTGCGCGGCGGACGCCGTAGCCAGATCGCCGAAGGGGCGCGGCGGTTTCTCCGGCACTGGCGGTTCAGCCGCTGTGAGCTTCGGCTGTGCACCATCGGCCAGCCGGGATTGCTCGGGTTCGAGCTGATGGCGGCGGATGCGGTTGGACGTCAGGTGCGCCCGCATGCTCGGCCCGGCCACGCTATCGGTCACCGAACACCGCCGTCACATCGTCAGCGTCATACCGGGCCGACCAGCGGGCTGGCTTGGCTGGCCGCTGATAGTGCTCGGCCAGCTTGTCGATCAGATCATCCAGCCCGGCCACGGTATACAGGGCGGTGGTCGTGACATGCGCGTGACGCAAGATCGTCTGCACCTCGGGCAGCGTCAGCGCCGGATCACGCGCCATCCGGGTGGCTGCGGTATGCCGCAGGTCATGCAGCGTCCAGTTCATCCCCAGCCGCTCCGCGGCGCGCTGGATGATGCGGCGGGTCGCCCAGTAGGTCAGTGGCCGCGGCTGGCCCCGGCGGGTGCGCCAGACCGGGACGCCGTCGTCCGGCAGGCCAGCCTCGTCCAGGTATGCGGCTAGGTAGGCCAGGGCCTCCGGCGAGACTGGCACCGGCTGCCGCAGCCGGGTGCCCTTGGACACCACCCACAGCTTGCCGCCGTGCCAGTCCACGTCGGCCAGCCGCACCCCGAGCAACTCGGACGCACGGGTCCCGGAGCTGACGTAGCAGGCCAGCAAGGCCTGGTCGCGGGCGCAGCCCATCTGGGCGAACAGTTCGTCCCACTGCGGATCGGGAATCGCCCGCGGCTGCCGGGCGGGCACCTTCGGCCGCAGCCGCCCCCGTCGGTGGGGCCGGGGCCGCTCCAGCGGCGAGACATGCGCCAATGCCGCCCGGCGGGCCCGGCTCCCCGGCACCGGGTTGACCGCCGGGCCGCGGCCGAAGTGCAGGTGAAAGGCGTAGAACTCATGCACCACCGACAGGTTGTGCGCGATCGTCGCGGGCGCGTACCCAGCGGCCGGGACCGGTTTGCCGGTCTTCGGGTTCACCGACCCAGCCGGATAGCCACTCTCCCGGCGCCGCTCCCGCTGCGGATTCGGTGCCGACCGCAGCCAGCCAACCAGCGCCGCCACCTCCGCCTCGGTGGCCTGTTCCCAGCCGACGTCGACCGCCCACAACACCCGGAACCACCGAAGCAGGTCGTGGGCGTAACTGCGGCAGGTCAGCGGGCTGATGTCACCCAGCATCCGGTCCCGCAGGTAACTGCTGACCGGCTCAACCTCACGGCCCGCACCATCCCGGACCAGCCACGGCAACCCCGGGCCCGGCCCGCCAACCACCTCACCGATCCGGGGCAGCCGCGCACGGCCCTCGATCAGCTCCACATGCGCTCGGGAGCCCTCACCAGACAACGGCATGCAGAGATCATCAAGATCAAGCCGCCCCGCGTCGAGCCGCCACTCCAGTTGGTGCAGTCAACGGTGCAAGTCGGCGGCATCACCCCGAAGGCGGGCGGCCGTGAACTCGACGGTCGCACCTGGGACGAGTTCCCCGCTGGGAAGGCAGCAACATGACAGAGCGGCCTAAGAACCAACTGCTCACAATCTCCGAGGGTAATCGCCGAGATCGGTGTTCCCCGCACCACGTTCTACAGATGGCGCCAGCTCCACAAGGGACCACGGTCAATCAAGCTGCCCAACGGCGCCGTACGGATTCGACGCTCTGAGTTGGATCGCTGGCTTCCGGTCTCGAAGAGGGCGCCGCATGACACCTGCCCCGGAGTCGCCTGTTGCGCGCCGTCGTGGAACACCTGGCAGCAAGGGCACCACGCGAGACGTGCGGCGGCCATGGAAGATCGGCAAGGCCAACAGCAAGATTAGGCCGTACATGGTTCGCTGGGTTGTTGCTGGAGGCGTATTCACGTTGAAGTTCGCCACGTTTGCCCTGGCGGACGGATTCCGGTCTGACCTGATGCAGGCGATGGGCAGGGGAGAAGCATTCGACATCGCCACCGGGCTGTCGGACTCCGTGCTCCAGATCAAGGCTGCACGGAGCTGGTTCGACTTCTGTAAGGCGTACGTTATCGTCCGCTGGAACGGCGCGGCAGCCAAGACGCGAGACTCGATTGCAGACAGCCTCGCCACCGCGACCATAGCCATGGTGGAGGATGGCCGCGATCGGCCAGGCAACCGGGATCTGAGGAGAGCATTCCTATGGGCCGTTCTGCCGGCCAACTCCAACGCCGCGCCGCCTGGAGGGCTTGAGGTCTCTCTACGTTGGCTGCGTCAGCGATCGCTTCTCCTCCCGGACCTGGCAGACCCATCGGTTACCCGTCGCGTCCTTCATCAGCTCACGATCACCCTGGACGGCCGCCCGGCAGCGGGGGACACGTACCGCCGCCGCCGCCGCGGCTGGAACGCCGCCATCGAGTACGCCGTCGAGCTGGGGGAGCTGGCAGAGAACCCGCTGAGGCGGGTCAAGACCAAGCGTGTCGCGGCCGAGGACCACGTAGACCCTCGCGTGGTCGTTACGCCTGCGCAGGCCCGGGAACTGCTGATTGCAGTGTCGTACGTGGGCTCTTGGAATAGAGGCCGCGGACGTCGGCTGATCGCCTTCTTCGCTGTCCTCTACTACGCGGGCATCCGTCCCGCTGAGGCCGTCGCGCTTCGAGGGATCGACTGCCATCTCCCCGAAGAGGGATGGGGGCGGCTCGTCCTCGCTGAGAGCCTCCCGGTCACTACGAAGAAGCGGACCGACCACGGCGAGCGCCACGACCGGCGAGGGCTCAAGCAACGCGACGCCAACGCCGTGCGCGTCGTTCCCATTCCGCCCTGGTTGGTGCGCATCCTGCTGGCGCACATCAAGGAGTTCGGCACCGCTGACGATGGGCGCATCTTCCGCAATGAGCGTGGCGGAATCCTTGGCTCGACTACGTTCTCGCGGGTCTGGCGGAGGCTCGTCAACTGGCCTTTGCCCCGGCGCAGTACGCATCACCGCTGGCGGGACGGCCTTACGACCTCCGCAATGCCGCGCTCAGCACCTGGTTGAATGCTGGCGTCGCTCCGGCGGAGGTTGCCAAGCGCGCGGGCAACTCGGTTGAGGTGCTGCTGAGGAGGTACGCGGGCTGCCTCGACAACCAGGAGGACGCGGTGAACCGGCAGATCGAGGAGGCTCTGGATGAGGACGACCAGGCACCGGAAAAGGGCTGATCACCTGGGGAACTCTCGCACAGCGCCAGGTGCTCATTTCGTCTGACCCAGCAGCAGCGACGGTTTTACAGCCATCTCCAATATGTGCTCTGATCTGCGGTCTTGTTCCGGCTCCGCCTATTCTCCGCGACATCCGGCCTCACGCTGACCTGCGCTCGGTGGGAGCCAGGCTGACGTTCAGGGTCAGGCCCAGCGCGCCGCCCGGGGCGTCCGGAAGTGGCAGCGTGGGTCCGTACCGCCCGGCAAACTGTGGGGACTCTAGGGTCCCGGCCGAGCGGCCCGGAGGCCCGGCCGTGAGCGATCTCTTGCAAGGGGCGGGTTAGACCTCGCACGGTTATTCTTGCCTTGGAGCGAGAGGAGGCATCACGGATGACGGCGGAGCACGTACAAGGTGACGAGCCGCTGATTGCCATGCCCGCGCTGACACTCGACGCGCTGCGGCAAGCTGTTGCGGCCCTCTTGCCATCCCGGCTGCCCGAGTTCTTCCAGGAAATCCAGGATGCTTTCAGCCAGGCCGGCGACGAGGACAGCGTCTACCCGATCCGGCACTTCTACCAGCGATGGGGTGCCACGATCGCGATCGAGCGCCGACCATCGGTGGCCGCGCGACTGCACGCCGCCGAGCACGCGCTCGCCGACCCCGACGCTGACATCCGGGAGCGGGCCATCCGGGAAGCGGCCGAGATCGTCCAGGCGGCTTACCACGAGGTCGCGGGTGGCTGAGTGGCGCTGGGAATGCATCACCGATGACCTGCTCGACGGCCTGCCACCTGACGCTGTGCGGGCGGTCAGGCAGCTCGGTCAGGAACTGGCCGTACGCGAATCGATGGTGTTCCTGGACGGCCCGGCGTTCACGGGCGATCCGCCCGGGCTGCGCACCATCCAGCGGGGCCCGCTGATGCTCGTCTACCTGACCGATGTCCGCGGCGAGCGCGTTGTCCTCATCCAGGTGAACTGGATCGGGTAACGCACTAGGAGCCGCTCTGGCCAGCCGGGAACGAAGTCCTCGACCGGCGTTCCCTCGTCGGCACCGGAGCGAGCCGCCTCCAGCCTGGCATCGAGATCGGGATCTGAGTCTGCACAGCATGACAAGAAGGTCACTCACCTACAAGGCACCCTCCTCGACTCGACGCACCCAGCCAACTCGGAGGTCGTGCAAGACGGGGCTAGGTTCGGAAAGGGCGGTGTCGTCGGGGAGGAGATCGTGGCCGTTCCAGGTGAATCTGGCCGTCGTGACGGCGTCGTCGCCGTCGCTGTCGGTGATTAGCTGGTGGATGCCGATGCCGTCGAGTTCGGCGTAGGTACACCATTCGTGATCGGAGGTCAGCATCAGGTCCAGGTCCAGCGCCGCCAGCAGGGCGAACACTTGGCCCCGGTTGCTGGTGTCCACGCCGACGAATACCTCGTCGAGCAAGATCAGCCTCGGCGCCTGCGGCACGGTCTGATAGTGCGCGGCGACGGCGGCGAACAGCGGCAGGTGCAAGGCGATCGCCTTTTCGCCGCCGGACAGCGCTCCGTGCAGCTTCTTGGTGAGCAGCTGCCAGCCCGCGCCGTTGGACCGGTCGATCTTGACGTCGAACCGGTGCCAGGCGGTGTAGTCGAAAACCTGCTCGAGCTGCTGCTCCCAGCTGGCCGCCGTGTTGTCGGCCTTGGCCTGCTCGATCCGCTCGCGGAAGAAGACGTGCAGGGCGTCCCGGTCCGCTTCGGTGAGGCGGACCGGATCCTTGAGCAGCAGGTCCCTGGCCGCCTTGGTGCCGGCCGGAAGGTCGGGCGCGACCTGCCAGACCAGTCGCACCGCCAGCTTGGAGGCGGTGCGCACGCGTTCAAGCCGGGCGTTCATCCGGTCGACGAGGTCATTCGCCTGCCGGATTCGATCGGCGAGGTGTCGGCGGGTGTCGCCGGTCAGCGTCCGGTCGAACAGCTCGTGCTCGCGTTCGGTGATCTCCTGGCGGCTGCGGTCGGCGTCTTCCTTCAGCCGGCTCAGCAGCTCGGCCGCCCCGACCCTGACTCCGTCGATGACGGCGGTGAACACCTGAACGTCGCCGTCCGGTTCGAGGTTCAGGTCGGCTCTGGCGCTGAGCTGGCCGGCAGCGGTGTGGAACGCCTCCGACACGCGATGCAGCGCATTGCCCAGGTCGGATGCCTCGTAGGGGATGTTCGGCCAGAGGGCCGCCACCTGACGGGCGGCGTCGAGCGCGCCTCGCACGGTCTCCGTCCCCTGGCCGGCAGCCAGCCGGCTGTCGACCGCGAAGACGCCTGTGGCTAGCTGCCGGAATCGCGTGGCGGCTACGTCCCGGTCGGCGACTGCGGTGTCACGGGCGGTCGCGTCCGCCACGCGTGCGCTTTCGAGCTGGCCCAGTCGCTGGCTGAGCTTGAGCAGTTCGGCCTGGGTCGCCTCCAGCTGCGCGTTTCGATCGGCCCGGTGTTTTCTCGTCGCGTCAAGTTTCGCCAGTACTTCCCGGTAGTCCGCGCTCACGGTGGCCTCGATCGCGGTGAGTTTGGCCGCCAGTTGCTCATGACTGGCCCGCGCATCGTCGGCTTCTTCTTCGCGCTGAGCGGCCACGGCGGCTGAGCGATCGGCCCGGTCGGCCAGTGTGGCAAGAAGCTGCCGCGCCGAGACGAGCGCACTGATCTCGTCCAGCCAGTTCTCCGCCTGCTGCTGGAATCGCCCGATCGCAGCGGACAGAGCGCCGAGCGCCTCGGCTTCAGTCGGCAGCCGATGCTCCGAAGCGAGCGCGGTGAGCCGCCGCAGCTCAACGGTGACCTCATCGCCTCTGGTCTTGACGGTCGCGATCGCGCGCCGGACGGCGGTGTCGGCCGCGGCCAGGTCGGAGTCAGCGCGGGTCATCGCCTGCGCCGCCTCATTCAGGGCCCGATGACCGGGGCGGACCGCACGCTCGCCCGCCACCGCGTCCCGCCGGACCCGCAGCGCCGCCAGGTCGGCGTCGATGCCGACGATCGTCTGCTCGATCGCGTCGATCTCCCGCGTCAGCTCGCGCAGCCGCTCCTGCCGGGCCCGTTCTCTCGCGCTCGCGCCGATGTGGGCCGGGTTGTCCTGGTGCCAGCTTCCGTGGGCATTGCCCAGTCGCCAGGTGCCATCGGCCCCGATGCCGGCCGGGTGAGCCTGCGGGAGCCGGTCGTCATAGGCGATGGCCGCCAGCAGGCGGTCGACGATCGCGGCCGGGACAGGCGAGTCGGGTTCTGGCACCAGGATGTCGGCCAGCGACCGGCCCGAGACCGCCGCGAGCATCGCCGGGTCGGCGAACGTGTCGTGACCCTGAACCTGCCCGGCGGGGCCGATCCAGGCATCGAGCAGCCCGGCCGCCATCAGCGCGGCCTCGACCGGGCCTCGGTGCTGGTCGGGCACATCGACCGCGAAATCCACGATCCGCCAGAACGGCGCGCCTGCCATCGTCGTCCGGTCGGCCGTGCGGGTGACGGGCGGTTTCGGCGGCCGGTCGCGCTTGGCCTTCAGCTCGTCGACCTCGGTCGTCAGCTCGCCCCGCCTGACGGTCGCCGCGTCGCGCTGGCCGCCTGCGATCGTTTCTGCTTTGGTGATCTCGTCGGTTACCCGGGCAGCGATTCGGTCGATGAGGGCGAGCAGTTCAGGCTCGGACTCGGCCAGATTCAGCACGGCGTCGGGGTCATCGAAGCTGAGTTCACGGCAGTCGGCCATCCACTGGGTCAGCCGCGCGGTCAGCTCGTCGAGCGCGGCGGCGTAGTCGCCGGCGGCCGACTCGCGCCGGTCCCGAGCCTCGCCGAAGGCTGTCCGGCAGTCCTCCAGGGCGTTCTCGGCGTCCTGGCGCCTGGTCACCGCTCGATCGTGGTCTTCCAGTGCCTTGCGCACCGCCGTGATCTGGTCGTGCCGGGCCTGGACGGCGGCCCTGAGCAGCTGACGGGCTTGAGTCTGCTCAGAGTCCGGGGTCTGAGCCAGTTCGTCATGTACCGAGGCCAGGGCGGCCCTGACCGCCGCGTGCCTGGTATAGCTCTCCAGCACGCGCACGGTCTCTTCGCGCTGGCCGCAGCCGAGCTGGGCGTTCTCGGCTTCGGATTTGTCTGCGTCGGCCTGTGACCGCTTGTGCCCAGCATCGGCCAAGAGCTTGACCGACCTCGCCCGTTCCTCGGCGACCCGGCGACGCAGCCCGTCGAGTTCCCGGCCGTGCTTATAGGCCTCGCTTTCGGTCATCCCGTCGATCTGGGCGTCGCAATTGGCGATCTCGGCCCGCAGGTCACCGACGGCCTGCTGGGACGCCGTTCGCTGCGCGTCAACCCGCTCGAACTCCTCGGCCGACGTCCGCGCGGTCCTGGTGAGCGTGTCCATCACCGAGGTCGCGGAGATCAAGGCAGCACTGGCCGAGCGCAGCACCCGGCGGGCGTAGGTGCGCTGGCGGTCGGCCAGCACCCTGGTGACCTCCACCTCGGCGGCGAGCGTCGCGAGTCGTTCTCTTTGCTGGTCGAGTCGCTCGAAGCCTTCGGCGAGATCGGCGATCTCCTGGTGACCGAGCGGCGGCAGCGCGCGGGACAGCAGGCCGGACAGCAGGGCCGGGTCGAGCCGCTGCGACAGCTTGGGCATGCGCAGCTGCAGCAGCGCTGTCATCAGCGCGTCGTAGCGCGGCTCGGTGAGCCCGGGAAACAGCGCCTGACGGACGGCGGTCCGATAATCGCCGGCGTTTGCGTAGACGACGCCGTGCTCGCCGATCGCCTCGGTGAGCGCGGCCTTGGTGAGCGGTTGCCCGGCCTCGTTCACCAGCGGCAGGCCGCTGGGCCCGCCGACGCGCCGGCTCGTCACGAAGTAGTCGGCGTGCACGGTCGTCGTGTGCGTGCTCGCCTGGAGCCGGCAGCCGCAGGTGAACCAAGCCGGGTTCGCTGCGCCAGAGCCGAATTCCAGCCAGACGTAGCCGACGCGGGTAGTCGCCGAGTGGCCCTCGCCCATCAGGTTCCAGTGCATCGTGCGCTCGCCCGTGCCGAACGTGGACAGCCGGCTGGCGCGCAGGTTGGCATCGAACAGGAACGGGAGCAGCAGCTCGAGCGCCTTGGACTTACCGCTGCCGTTGGGCCCGCGCAGCAGCAGGCGGCCCTCGTGGAAGGTGAAGACCTCGTCGTAGTAGCGCCAGATGTTGATGATGCCGGCTCTTGACGGGATCCAGCGTCCGCTGCTGATCTCGGGCCGGCTGGTTTCCGGCGCCGAGTCCGGCCGAGTGAGCTGGGTTACCGTCATGTCTGGTTCTCCTCGTCCGGCCGGGCGGTCCTGGCCGCGCCCACCCCGTACCTGGCCGCAGCCGGGAGCAGGGTCACCACGTCGCCGTCAGTTCTGGCCAGGCCGAACTCGGCGAGCACGGCGACCGCGTCGGCCCTCAGCTTCGCCGGTCCCTCCGCATCGCGATAGCTCATTGCCCAGCGCGGGAATTTGGCCAGCAATTCGGCGGCATGGAAGTCGAGCTGGGCCTCGGTGGCCGGCGCGCCCCGCAACTGATCGAGCAGCAGCAGCGCGGCGACCTTGGCCGTGCCCGAGTCGTCCGGGAACTTGCTGTCGGTCGCGATGGCGTCGGTATCGATGAACATCATCCCGTCGGACCGTTCCTCCAGCGTGAAGCCGCCCTGGTCGGCGGCGCGATGCAGCAGCTGGCGGCCGGTCGGTGACGCCAGATAGGCGCGCTGATCGGCGGACAGGTCGCTGAGGTAGACGACTGGATCATCGGCCAGCCTGCGGAAGATCGAATGCCGCAGCCAGAGGTTCCGCTGCACGTCAGAGATCGGCACGGCGTCGGACTGCTCATCGAGCGACCGGCCGTACCGCCGCTCGTGGCTGACCACGGTCAGCAGCTCGTCCAGCCGCAACGCGACCTCTTCTGGCGGCACGTCCAGCTGGGACGGGCTGACCGGCGCGGCCATCAGCCGCAGCAGCAGCGTCGAGCTGACGTGATAGAGCACCTTCGCCTCGGCCGTGTCGACGAAGCTGTCCGTCGCGCCGTCGACTACCTCAAGCACACCGTGCGACTCAAGCAGCCTGAGCACATCGACGAAGGCCATGCGCTCTGAGCGGCTGGCCGAGTCGAACGCCGCAATCACGGGATCGGACGCGCTGGCCCGGCTGAGCCGGTCGGCCAGCAGGCCAATGGTGATCGCCGCCACCGGCAGCAGCTCGGCCGCGGCCAGGCACAGCAGCACGTACCGGCGCCGGTCGAACGGGGCCCGGCTCGATCTTGCGCGTCGTGCGGGCCGGCTCGGATCGGCGCTGGTGCCGACCTTGACCAGGCGGGCATAGCCGAGCCGCGGCTCGACCATCAGCGTCCAGCCGCAGTAGTAGTCGAACCACTGGGTGATTGGCTCACGGCGGCGACGGACCAGGTCGAAGTGTTCGGGCGCGGCGCGCTCGCTGATCAGCGGGCTGGCCAGCAGCAGCCGGATGCCGCGGGCGGTCTGCTCACGTTCCTCGATGACCTGCTGGTTGCGGAGGTTGCTCACGGCTGGCCTCCGGTCGCAGCCCGCCGTTGACCGGCCCCTGGTACATGGACCTCGATCACGTAGTCTGGCCCGCGGAAGATGCCCAACGGCGTGTTGAGCACCGCGGTCCGGCCCGGAGCGGCAGCCCGCAGCACGATCTCGATCCGGCCGTCTGAGGTGGTCGTACGCCGGATCCCATTACGGTCGGGATTGGTAGTCAGGGCCCGGCCGAGCAATTCAAGCAGCCGCTCGAACAGCACGTGATCGAGCGCGCCGAAGCCGGACAGCGCCATGCTGCCACCGCCGGTGTCGAGCAGGCTCCAGGCCGCCTGAAGTTCGGCGCGCTCGGCTCGGGCCCGTTCGGCGCGCTCGGCCTTGACCTTGGTGACGTCCCGGATCCTGGCCGTCCGGCTGAAGCGCTCGACCCGGCCGGACGAGCGAAGCAGCGGGGATACCTCAACCGGCGGCGCTTGTGACCAGGAGCACGACGGGCTGACCAGTTCGGGATCCGGGTGGGCCAGGTGCGCATGCCGAGCCGGGCTCAGGCCGAACATCGTCGACCACAGCCGGTGCAGGTCGTCGGTGTCGCCGACGACGGAGAACCAGCGGGCAAGTTCGCGGAAGTCGGCTGCCGCGCTGCTCATCCGGCGCCGCGATTCCGTTATGCGCTCCAGTGCCTGCAGCAAGGTCAGGATCGCGCGGCGGGCGATGTCGTGCAGTTGACCGACGCGGGCGGAGGTCGCGTCTTCCGGCAGGAACCAGGCTCGCAGCCCGGCCCACCGGATCCGCCGGTGCTCAAGCCAGACCGGGCCCGGGTCACCAGACAGCTGCGGCAACTCGGCACCGGACAGGGCCCGCTTGTGCATCACGCCGACGCCGTGGTCTTCGACCGCACCGATGCGCTCGGCGATGATGTGGCTTCGGTGGTCCAGGTTGGTCACGAATTCCTGCAGGTAGGCGACGGTCGACGCTTTCACGTCGTGGAACGTCGCGAGATCGGCCCCGTCGGCACGCAGCAGCCGCTGCAGTTCACCGATGAACTGCTTGGTGTTGGTCCGCAGCGCCTCCAGATGCGACTCGAGCTCGGAGAGGGTGCTGAAGATGCGGCGGTCAGTCCCGGCCTCAAGCTCGTGTACCAGGTCACCGAGCCGGTCGCTGATGGCGTCGAGCACCGCGGTCTGCAGCGCGCCGGTGGACGCGAGCAGTTGCATCGCGTGGGTGACGCCCGCGAACGCCGCCTCACCGCGCTTGGTCAGCGAGTACTGCAGATTGCGGCGCTCGTACTCGCTCGCTGTGCGGTAGTTCTCTGAGTGATTCTGGATGACATCGACGAGCTTCCAATCCTGAAGCTGGCCGAGCGCCGCTACAAGGTCAGCATCGTCTATGGCCTCAAGCCAGCCGACCGAACGCAGGCGCACTTTCACGTCGTCTAGACCGAGCGCTGTCTCCAATCGCTCATTGGCGTAGCCGAAAGCATCCAGAATTGCTACATAGAGGTCGGAATGATCAGCCGAAGTGAACCGAAACATCTCCGGCGGAACGTGGAGTTGCTCCATCGACTCTCCCGAAACCTCACCGGACGCTCGGCAACGGTTCAAGGGTAGGGCGCTGGTGTGACCGAGGGCCGGCATTCAGCCGGAGTTGACCGGCCTCAGGAGTCCGGGCAAAGAGCCCCCAGCAAATCTGCCGCCAATCGTTCTTCTGGAACAGTGACGCCTGCTCGAGTCAGCTCGGCGGCTAGGTCGGCGTCCCAGGGGACCGGGGTGACGCGTCCGACGGCCGGTCCTTCGGCGACGGCGGCCAGGTAGTCCTGGCTGGTCATCCGCCAGGGGATCGCGCCGGTCCGGGCCGCGACGTTGGCCGCGATGCGCAGTCCCTCGCCGTCGAAGTCACCGTGGTAACGCAGCAGGGCGCCGGCTGCCGCCAGCTTGCTCAGCAGGGCGATCGCGGCGCTGTTCGGCCAGCCGGCGGTTACCACGATCGGCGGGCAGCGGCGGCCGAACCTGGCCAGCGCCACCGCTAGCATCGACGGGTTCTCGAATATCCAGACCTGCGCCGGGATCCCCTGATCGAGCGGGCTGGCCCGAAGCTGGCTGAGCGTCAAGGCAGCGACGTGACCACGGCCGGCGCAGGCGCGCAGGATCTGGCTGGCGATATCGTCACCGGCCGGGGCGATCCCGGCCGCGAGCACGACATTGGACAGTTCGTCGTCGGCGACCCCGGCGCGTTCCCACAGCGCCCGCCGCTCTTGGGCGTTGACCGGCGGCGGCATGTCGTAGATCAAGGCCAGCGCTCGCAGTACCAGCGCTGACAGCCGGGTGTCGTCGTCAAGCGCGTGAGTGTCCTTCAGCACCCGGTCGGCGAGGACTGGGAGCGGATCACCTGGGGCGGGCAGTTCGGCGAGGACGTTGAGTGCCTTGGCCAGCAACTCTCGCGTCCTGGGCACCGAGCCGCCGACCACGCCGGACCGCTTGATGTCATGCTCCCAGGTCGCCAGCACCGGCTGGGCTCGGACGACTGGATGGGCGACCAGCCAGGCCCAAAACTCGGCCCTTTCGGCGTCGGCCCGAGCACGATCACCGGCCCGGTCGGCAACCGGGCCGATCAGCCGTGAGACGACGGCGTGCGCATCCACGCCCACCGAGTCGATCAGCACCTCGTCGACCTGCGGCAACGACACGGTCGCGTACTCCCCCGGCAGCCGGGCCAGCCCAAGAAGATCTGCCAGCGCCGTCTGCTGGCCTAGATCAAGCGGTCCGATCTTGACCCGGCTTACGGCCCGCCCCGATGAAAGCCGGTCATGTATCGCCCGCCAGAGCGGCGCGAGATCCTTTGACAGATTCTCGTTGCGACCGCCTACCACGGCGCCAGCATAACGAACTCATGGCACAGACATCATTCTCAGATGACCCAATTCCGTCATGTCGGATAACCGCACGACGCTGTCTCCCGTGTGTAGAACAGTCATGCCTTCGGCCAGCCCATCGCCGATTGTCGGCAGACGGCCCCGCAACTACCCGGCAAGGCCTGTCATCTCCACCAGATCCCGCTACCTCAAGTTACGACGGCCGAGACCGCCCATCATCCCGAGCTACGGAACGCGAAGCACCGCCGTAACCGGAGCCGGAACCTCTCCGCGTATTCGCCGGACACCGCCCCTTCCAGCCTCGCCCGGCAACTCCTCCCGGCACGCTGACCAGCGGATATAACAGAAACATACGATTAGGCGACGGCTTGATATACCGCTCCCTCTTCGCACAGCCAGAACGACTCTGAATACAGGCCTGACCTGCGATTTTGCGTGGTGGCAGGTGTTGGGTTCGAACCAACGTAGGCTGAGCCGACGGTTTTACAGACGGCCACGGCTCGTGGCTATCCAGCTAGTCTGACCTGGCCATACGCAAGAAGCTCGGCTCCAGGCTCGTGAGGCGATCCCGCAAATATCCCGCAGCACGGCGATTCGGACCGTTGAGAGCGTCGATGAGCGAGAGGAGACGCCCAAGGGCATCCGGCCGACCGCTGCCCGTTCATTACGAAGCTACTCCGCGCTGGCTCGGCCTGCGCCGTCAGCCTGCTGACCGGCGTGAACAGCTCATACGCGCGTCCCCCGGCGTCCGGCTGTGTGCCGGGTTGATGTCACCCGGTTGGACACCCAAGCCCAGAAGCATGCCAACTTGATCAGCCTTCAGTCCTCGCCCGCCAGCCAGCGCAGAACAGGGCGATCGCAGATCATCCATCCACATGGCCACATTTTCAGGCACAATGGCGACATGCTCGCTGTCGAACTGCACAAAGCAACATCCAATATCTCCGGCATTTGGAATACATGGGGAGTTGTCGTAGCGCTCATTGTCTCTGCTGCGACTGGCCTCGCTACTATTTCTCAGGGTCGATCGGCCAGGGAGGCGCTTCGCCTAGCTCGTGAGCAGGACGAGCGGTCCCGTGCTCGGCTGAATGTTGAGCTCAAGGACGCTATCAGATGGATTCCCGCAAATGAGTCTCACAGATGCTTTGGGGTTCACGTGCTCGTAGTCAACCCTGCTGATAGCTCGGGGACGCTTGTGGCAACCGAACTTCACGTAAGCTACCGCATGGTTAATGGCAGTCTTTTGACGCTCAAGGTGCCTCACGATGTGAGAGGCGTTGCTGTGCCGGAACAAATATCTCCTATAACTCTACCGGCCAGCCTATCGAGCAACGGCGCGCTTGACGGATGGTTCATTTTTCAAGTCCCTGATTCCATTATAAAGCAGGCACAGATAGAAGGCTACATAGTGACCGTATACGACAGCCGGGACATAAGTCGAACTGTACAGCCGTCAACATTCCGGAGAATTGAAGCATGACGAAGAGGAAGAGGAAGAGGAAGAGGAAGAGGAAGAGGAAGAGGAAGAGGAAGAGGAAGAGGAAGAGGAAGCCCACGCGAGGAAGTGCGGATGTTTCACATTTTGCCCCGATTGTTGGTGACGGGGCAATGGCAGGACCGGACAGAGACGGCCGATTGGTTCCAGTACTAGTAGTAGACTCATCCGAACACCCAGAAGTAGACGCGGTTATTGCTGCGCACACGCATCTTTCGCCTGGAGACGTTACATCGAACTGGGCTGTCCTTGAGGACGGATCTGGCGATGTAGTCCTTATCCTCAAGTTTATCCGGCCGATCGAAGTTGAGATCCTGCTGCGCTTCAAGATTAAGACGCAAGCAATTCTAGTCGATGGGATACTCGCATCCAATGCCGTTTACCTCCAAGCCGGAAGGCCCGGCGATCGCCTTAGCCATGACATAGATAAGCCTCGGGTCATCATTGAAGTGCCGGACGGAGATTTCAACGAGAAATGGGAGGCTATCTTTCTGCACGAAATGACGACAGTATTCAGCAACGAAGCCCGGATAACAAGAAGGAAGGCGCAGCCTATGGCTCGTCAATCTATTGAGATGATTAGGGAGGTGTCTAGATTCAGGATGCCGCAGTAGAAGGCAAAGACGGGGCGGGCGGTGAGTGACCGGGTTGCCGCCAACGACCTAGCTTGAAGCGGGTTAGCTACGCCTCGACTTGCCCCGAATGCCATGGGCCGATACGGCTGGATTGAGTACGGTCGCCGGATCACATTCGTCTAGCGCGGGCCGATCCGAGGGCGTCGCTCGTTGAGTACTGTCAGCTTGGGAAGCGGAGCGGTTCCACCTGGTTGCAGCCCTCACCTGGTAAGACGAGGGGTCAGCTCTTACCCTTACTGTCCCCTCGTCACCCTGGCTAATGGCCTGCTAATGGCCCGTCGGCCTCGCGCTGGCGTCCGGTGTGCCGGCGACGGTCGTGGGCCGGTTTGTGCCCTGCGCCCTCGCCGTCCTTCTCGTAGCTGCCCGCCCTTTGCCGTGGCCGCCGTGTCCAGGCGCGCGAAGCGACCGGTTGCGGCTTGGCCTTGACTTGGAGGCCGCGGTCAAGATCATTGAGCAGCGAGGAGGACGCAGATCACCTGCTTGGAAATATCGTGGATACGGCAGCCTGACCAGTGCCGTTCCAGGTGAGCGGCCGTGTGGCGTTCCTGTGAGTGACGGTGATTCACCTCTGATCACCGTGCGATCGGGCACGCCACGGGCACGCGCCTGAGGTGTCGCCCAGGTCAGCCTGCTGGTGAGTCGGACCGGATGATAGGGGCTACTGCCTCGTAGAGCGTTTGGAGTTCCTGCACAACAGGGTCATCGGGGTTGGCGAACTTGAGGACGCCGTCAGCCCGGAGAACCGCGCTCGCGGCTCTCTGACGAGCGTCGAGAGAGAGCGCCTGCTCCCCGTCACTGTCCTCATCCGTGTCAGGCCTGCCGAAGGCAGCGACATCGACCCGAAGCATGCGGACTACGTCTTCGTAGTGAGCCAAGCGGGACTTCAATTGGCGGAGCTGCTTCTCAGCGGTCCTACGACAGAACTCGGAGCAGTACGCTGGCCGGCGGCCTCGTCCAGCGGCTCGTCGAAACTCTTTTCGGCAGAGGGGCCGCGAGCAGTAGTCCGTGAGGTCTTCCGCTTCCGGCTCGGGCCTCGGGCGGTTGCCGACGCGCGCTCTCGATGTCGTCGCCTCCAACGATGCCTCCACGCGTAATGTGCGCGTAAATCGAGCTGATCATACTCGATGACCAGGCAGGTAGCGGGGATGTCAGTGCGTGTCGGCATCTCCAGCGTTGGCTCGACACGCCATGCCCGGTACGCGCAATTTGCGCGACGATCCTCTGCGCCACACTGGTTGGCGGCTGGGCGGAGTAAAGAGGTGCTAGTACCTCGTGACCCACCGAATCGACTCGACAGCAACGAGGTGATCAACGTCATGGTGATTGACGACCGTAACGACCCGCCCTTCAACGAGGCAGACGGCGACACGGGCAAGGAAAGGAAGGTAAATCCTCCCAATCGCGGCAGCAGCCCGGCCGGTCCTCGGCCATTCCCGCGCAGGACCGTAGAGCAGGCGCTTCGCGTGCCCCAAGCTCTTAAGGAAAATAACGGTGGGAATGAATGGCCATCCAAAGAGGTAGCGAAGGCACTCGGCGTTGGCGCTGGAACTGCCAACTTCTACTATCTGACAGCCGCATCTCGCGACTACGGACTCACGATTGGCACACGCGATTCAGCGACGATTCGACTTACTGACCTAGGGCGCCAAGCCGTATATCCGGGCAGCGACGAAGAAGAACGGCAGGCGCAGGTAGGAGGATTCCTCAAGGTCGAGTCCTTCCGCAAGGTACTCGAGCACTACAGAGGTAACGCCCTTCCTGAGTATCGATTTCTCGAAAATACACTCCAGCAGGGCTTCGGTTTGGACCCGGTTTTTCATGAAGAATTTCTCGAGATCTTTGACAAGAACTGCCGATTTCTAGGCATCGGAGCGGACTACTTTCCAGGAAAGCTTCCGGAACAGCTCAGACAGGTTGCTGTCAGGCCAGTGGGCAAAGGCGCTGCAACCGTGGCACGGCCGTCTGACTCAGCCAAGGAGGCGCATGTGTGCTTTGTGATTATGCCGTTCACGGAGCGCGATGACCGGCATCAGTCGGGGTTCTTCGACGAGGTTCTAATTAACCTCTTTACACCCGCTCTAACTGATGCAGGCTTTCAAGTCCGCACGGCAAAGCGTCACGGCTCAGACGTGATTCAGTCAACAATCGTGAATGAACTCCTGGAAGCCGACCTGGTTCTTGCCGACCTTACAGAACACAACCCCAACGTTCTGTTCGAGCTCGGGATGAGGATGGCAGAGGATGAGCCCGTTGTCCTTGTGCGCGCCAAAGGTACGGGGGCAATCTTCGATGTCGATAACATGCTTCGCGTTGAAGAATACAACCCCAGCCTATGGCGAACCGCGCTCGAAAAAGATATACCGCGCCTGACAGAACATATCAGAGGCGCATGGGAGAATAGGGAAACCATACCGACCTTCATGAAGATTCTTCGCCGCCCGAAGTGAGGCGATTAAAACCGTCAGCCCCAGGCCAGACCCACTCGGATTCATAGCTGCGATGCCCTGCTGTGAGGCAGGTTCAAACTCGGGTCCGATCGGCACGCCACGGGCCGCCCGGCAGACCGGCCGCTCCTACAGCCTGACTGTGGACGAGGCCGAGTGAAGCTTGATTGGAACCTCGGACTGCTTTCTTATCAGGGTCGTTTCGATCGGTCTATCCGACGCTGGTCGTGATTGGCCGCTTATGACTGTGCTATCAGGCACGCGGCCTTTGCGCGGCGTTGCTCATCTCGCGGCAGGAATACCCGAGGTGCTGACGTCGATGCCGCATACGCGCGTTGTTCGACTGCCCGCGCGGGAAGCGATCCGCATCTTGCCACTGTGGGCGATGCCGATATCGAGTGCTATAAAGTCATTCACCCGGCTTTCGGACGCCTTCTGGCACACACAGTGGGTCTGTCCTCCCGATCGCTGCCCGCGCGCCCCTGGGTCGCCTACGATTACTTGGTTGCGCCCAGGTCGTCCGCTCTATCGATCCGGGGTCCACAAGAGGACGTGAACATCATTATCGGCCGCAGCGCCACCGGCAATCTGACCCAGGTTATTTATGGCAGCGGGATTTGTGTGATGATCAGTGATATAGGGCAGCATTATTGTCCGCCCGTCTGGTCGATGTAGCCAGGGGCGTTCCAATAGGTCCATCGACACACGCCCAACGACCTCAGCTTTGCTATTCATATCGATTGGCACCCAGTTATCAGGCGTTCCCAGGGGCTCCCAACGGCCGCTCGGCCGACACATTACAGCTATTGGTTGATTTTGCATGTTTCGGGCTTGTCCGAGTACGAAGTCATCGTCATTCACTGCCATCGGAAAGACGTTTGTAATCTCGTCTCCCACGTAATGCCAGCGGCCATCGCTAGGATTCCAAAGCACAGAACGTACATCTGAAAGGCCAATACCCGCCATAAGCAGCACATGGCCTTGCTCATTTACATCGATTCCTCGACAGCCATACTCGGGCCGAAGACCATCGAAGACCACCGTGGGCTGCCCGGCGCGGAAGATCGCAGCGAAAGTCGTGAGTGGTTCTGACTTATCAAATTGAATTGCGACGCTCCCAGCCATTAGTGACGAATTGTTTATCGCCCGCGCCTCACTTTCCGAACGTTCTGGAGACTCACGTTCGGTGCGATAGAGAGGAAGTTCTATTAGGTTGGTGCCGTCGCACAGGGCCGCCCGCTGCCAACTCGGCGGTGGCTCGTCATGGCCTTGCAGTACCGCTGCTACTTGCCCTGTATAATTTACAGCGGCAGCCAGTCCAGCATAGTTGAGCCGCACTACCTGCCCATTGAGATATGACCACGGAATATCGGGCGGCTGATCTGAACGCAGCCCCGCTCGGCCGAAGCCTACTATCTGACCACGGTCGCTGATATCCCTCGCGCCTGCGAGCTTAAATTCAGCCGCAGTTATCTCAGTCACCTGGTATCCAACAGATGTCCTAGGATGAATGACTGCGTAGTTGCACGGCAGGCTCTGAGGTGAAACCTTTTGACCAGGCCGGATCGAAGCGGAGCCAATTTGCACCATGCGTGCGCTTGAAAGGTCAAATCCCACACTTTTCATAGCATCCATAAGAGCTTTGGTTAGGTTGATGCCGTTCATTATGTGCGGAAACTGGTTAGGGACTTCGTTTGCGGCTCCGTCGAGCAGCATAGCGCCAGAGCCGTCGGACCTAAAGGACAGAACGACAGACTCGGGACTAATCCTATTCTTGCTCCTAGGTGCGGCGTCAGCGTTTAGCTTTGCCATTCGGCGTCGGATGCGCAGGCCGTCCCCTGGATAATTGGCGGCCATACTGCCAAGTAGACGCCGATCGATCATCGGAACTGCAGACTTGTACCCAGTTACAATCACGGTGGCTTTCTTGCCATGGCCGAGTGGGCGCGTGGTGACTGTCAGGCGGTCATCGATGCCGCCACGAGTGTGGCTTCCCCCAACGGACCCCCCGCAATCATCAGGTCCGCCGAGACTCTCAGCGAAAAAGATCACCGACAGGAGGACATCGATACCTCCGTGAAGATCACGCTCCGCCGAATTGCCCGATTGCCTTCACCCCTTGTGATCAAGATCGGCTGGACCGGTTAGCCACTCGACCAGGTAGTCGGAAACATAGCGGTCGCGCCAACTTCCAACTCCGGTGTAAGTTATGAAGCCGTCCCAGCCCGAGTAGGTGAGTGTTACCGTCTTTGGAGAGGGATCGGGAAATGACTTCCCGGTTGCGGGGTTAGTCAGCCTAAAGTCTGCCGACTGGTAAATGACAATGGGCGTAAGGAGCGTCACGTTTAGAGTCATATTTTTCTCGCAACTGAGCGCAGGCCAGTCTAGTGAGCCGCGCGGTAGCCGATCGCATGCGATGCGACCGCAGGGAGCGCCCTAGACGCGGCGGCGGCGAGCTGGACAATGGACCGCCGAGGAAGGCTGCTCCCGGGCAGCATCGGCCTGCTCGCCGGGTGAGCCAGATTGATCAGTGGCGGCTGAGCGGTTGGGCCGACGCGCGCCGGCCGGGCCTCCCAAGGCAGAGGCCGGCGCTGGTGTCGGCCCGCGCGGCGCGCGCAGCGCGCCGCCTTGATCTGAGACAGCCGAACTCGGCAGTGCGATCGCAGTTACATGTCCAATCTCGGTAGATGCCTAGAAGATGACCCTGACTTGCGGACGTCTGATGAGTCAGCTAGATCCGGTCGCCTGGGCTTAACCGTGCATGTGCGTTGTGGGCACGCGAAATACCACGAGCTTCGGTGTATTCGCGCACCATGTCATAGGTCTTCCAGCCGGTGATGTGCATGAGGTCGTCGGTCGAACCGCCAGCGGCGAGCCAGTTGTCGGCGAACGATCTGCGGAACCGGTGCGGGTGGACGTTCTGCACTCCAGCTTGCTCACCACGGCGAGTGAGCATAACTCGGATTCCCGAATCGGTCAGATGCGCGAGGTTGTGACCCTGCTTGCCGAGCCACAGCCAACGTGACGAGGCATGGGAGTGACGCGTTCTGACGCGTATGTACCTGTCCAGTGCCGCAGCAGCCTTCTTGCCGATCGGCACCCAGGTCTCGTTCCCGCCCTTCAGCCGGAGACGCAACCTGCGCTGCAGAAGGAAGACGTCGTTGCGGTTCTCGTCGTCAGGGTCATACCGCAGGTTCGCGAGGCCCGAGACGCGCATCCCGGTGTCGATAAAGATCCGCATGATGGCTGTGTCGCGCCGATCTTCGAAGCTTGCTCCTTGGCAGGCCTTGAGCAGGGCTACGAGGTCGGCATCCTCGAAGAACTGCTTGGCCTTCTTGGCGACCTTCGGTGCGTCGATGCGATCCATCGGATTTGGGTTCGTGCGCTCGCCCTCACGGGCGAGCCAGCCGAAGTACACGCGGAGGTTGCGGAAGTGGACTGCTGCCGACGCAGCCGACGTGCGCTGCTGTTCGGCCTGCAGGAACGCGCGGATGTGCTCGGCATCAACCTCCTCGACATCTGTGGGCATGCCCTGCGCAGCCAGGAAGGCATGGAGGGCCTTCACCGAGTCGGTATAGGAGCGAACTGTCCTGGGACTCTTGCTCGAGGCCTCGAGCGATAGTTGCCAAGATGTGACGAACGCGGCGATGCTGACGCCTGCGGTGGTCGCAGCGGACGTGCGGCGTTCCCTGTCGCGCCGAGCTTGCTGGATGTTCGTGACGGACATGGCGGGGCCTCCAGCCCATCCGGTGCGGTCCCACTTCTGGTGCTCTACCCTAGGAGGAGCGTTGCGCGGCTCCTAGGGTGAGCGAATCAGAAGCTCAATCACCGCTGTGCTCGTGTGGTATCGTATCACTCACTTGCAAAACTGCAGGTAGGACAACTGAAGACCAGCGCTCGTAGCTCAACGGATAGAGCATCTGACTACGGATCAGAAGGTTGGGGGTTCGAGTCCCTCCGAGCGCGC
>WNGQ01002756.1_pt1 | contig 23177 bp, 17 predicted proteins | sample 5407661 | NCBI WGS metagenome assembly WNGQ01 (sample SAMN13153382, study PRJNA577476) | soil metagenome | isolation source: 60 cm soil or saprolite under Garry oak tree replicate 2 | place: USA:California | collected 2016-06-15 | reverse complement strand
GATCGCCTGCGAGCTGAGCGTGGTCATCACGGCCGCTGCGAGCACGATCGCCGCAGTCACCAGGAGGCCCGTCCGCAAGCGGCGCCGGCGACCGCGCCGTGCCCCCGCGTGTCCAGCGCTCACCGCAGACCTCTCTGCCGGTCACAAGTCCCGTCCGCCGGGCACCAGCTCCGGCGGACGGCTCCGGCCGGATCGACTATATCCAAGCGGAGGCCCGCGGATCAGCCGACTTGCACCTTTTGGGGCAGCCCCTGCCGTGCCGGTGCATTCGGCCGGCGGCCGTGTGAGCTGGCCCGCGCGCGGCGAGGGCTCTGGCGGCGAGCGACGTGGATGGGAATCTGCTGTCGTTGTTACCGCAGTGAAGTCCCATCCACGTCATTGGGACCTACCGATGGGTCGCCCCGCCCCAGGGCGCGGCTGACCTCAGGCCGGCTGGCTCAGGTAGGCGGCGCGCAGGTGCTCCTCCGCGCTGGCCGGCGCGCCGACATGATCAAGCCCGAGCAGCGCCGCGCCCGCCACCGGCGGGACATCGGCAATGCGCACGACCGCGCCGGGCGCCGCGGCCGCGAGCCGCTCCCTGATGCTCCCGGTGAGCAGCGGATCCCTGGCGGCGAGGACCCCGCCGCCCAAGACCACCCGGACGTCCGTGCCGGCCAGGCCGAGCTGGCGGATGGTGGCCAGGGCCATCGCGCAGACCTCCTCGGCCTGGCGGAGCACGATGTCACGCGCCACGGCATCGCCGCTCGCGGCCACCTCGAACAGCACCGGGGTCAGGCCGCCCAGCCGATCCCTCGCCAAGGCGCGGGTATGGACGCCGATCGCGACGTCGCGGACCTCTGCCAGGCCGAAATGCCTCGGCACCGCCTCGCGGAGCGCCGTCTGCGGGCCGCGCCCGTCGTAGGCGCGCATCGCCCACCACAGGGCCGCCATGCCGAGGCCGACGCCGCCGCCCCAGTCACCGGTCTCCACGCCGAGCGCGAGGAACCGGGCAGTCCGCCCGTCCGGCGCGATGCCCACGCAGTTGATCCCGGCGCCGCAGGTGACCGCGACCCCCCAGCGCCGCCCGGCGTCCGGGCCCTGCGCGCTGCCGTCCAGGCCGGCCCTGAGCACGGCGAACGTGTCATTGACCAGCGCGGTAGTCAGCGACCAGCCTTGCCCGGCCAGTGCCGCGCCGACCTGCTGTTCCTCGTCCGGCAAGTCGACGTTGGCCAGGCACGCCGAGGTGTGCGCGGCGACCGGCCCGGCGGTGGCCGGGCCATCGGCCGACGCCGCCGCCAGCCCGGCCTCCCGCGCGGCGGCCGTCACCAGCGTGCCGAATGACCGCATGGCCGGCCCGAGCCCGGTCCGCTGCGGGTCCGTGCCAGCGCCGCGGGCCTCGGCCAGAACCGTGCCGTCGGCGGCAACGAGCGCGACGTCGGTCTTGCTGTTCCCGCCGTCGATGGCCAGCACGGCGGCGCGGCGCGGCATCAGCGGGTCACCGGCTCGCGGCCCAGGGCAGGTAGTCCAGGTTCTCCGCGATCAGCCGGTCGGCGAGCTGCCCGGCCAGGTCGAACTGGCCGACCAGCGGATGCGCGAGCAGCGCCCCGGCCACCCGGTGGCGCCCGCCGCGCAGCGCCGCGTCCACCGCGAGTTCCTCGTACCCGGACACCTGCCCGACCAGCCCGCGCATCAGCGCCGGCAGCGGCGCGACCGGGGCAGGCGCCGCGCCGCCGGAACCGATCACCGCCGGTACCTCGATCACCGCCTCGTCCGGCAGGAACGAGAACGTGCCGGCGTTGCGCACGTTCACGACCTGCGTGTCCCTCGTGTCATTGACCAGCGACGCGAGCAGTGCCACCGCCGCCTCCGAGTAGAACGCCCCGCCGCGCTCGCCGAGCAGGTCCGGTTTGCGGTCAAGGGCGGGGTCGGCATACATAGCCAGCAGCCGCCGTTCAAGCTCGGCGACGTCCTGTGCCCGCGTGGGCTTGCCTCGCTCTTCCGCCACGACCGCGTCATGCGCGTAGAAATAGCGCAGGTAATACGACGGCACTGCGCCAATTTCATGGATTACGGAGACTGGCAGGCCAGTGTGGCCGGCGATCTGCTCGCCACGTGCGGCGATCAGGGCGGGCAGCCGGTCGGTGCCGTCCACCACGGCGGCCCGCTCCCAGCTCAGGTGATTAAGCCCGACATGGTCGAGCATCACCTCGGCCGGCGGCACGCCGAGCAGCGCGGCAAAATCCCGCTGGAAGCCGATCGCCACATTGCACAGCCCGATCGCCCGGTGCCCGGCGTCCAGCAGCGCCCGGGTGACGATCCCGACCGGGTTGGTGAAGTCGATGATCCATGCGTCCCCGGCTGCACGGCGGCGGGCTCGTTCAGCGATATCAAGGACGACGGGGACAGTGCGGAGCGCCTTCGCGAAGCCGCCTGCTCCGGTGGTCTCCTGGCCGATGCAGCCGTATTCCAGCGGCCAGGTCTCGTCGCGGTGCCGGGCCGCCTGGCCGCCGACCCGCAGCTGCAGCAGCACCGCTCCTGCGCCGTCTAGGCCGTCGTCGGCGTTGCTGGTCCAGCGCAGTCGCGCTGGGTGGTCGTAGCGGCGCATGATCCGCTCCGAGAACGGGCCGATGACCGACAGCCGCGTTTCGTCCGGGTCGACCAGCACAAGCTCCGTGACGTCGACGTCGGCGGCTAGCCTGGCCAGGCCGTCGACGAGCTCGGGGGTGTAGGTGGACCCGCCGCCAATGACCGCCAGCTTCATCCGAAGGCCCTCACGTCCGCGCCCGAGCGGGCGACGTGGCAGGCGGCGTCGTGGTCGGGTGCCAGCTCGCTGAGCTCCGGCGTGACGTGGTGGCACTCGTCGATCGCCAGCGGGCACCGCCAGCGGAACCGGCAGCCCGGCGTGGGGTCGATCACCTTGGGCGGCTCGCCGCGGTCGGTCTCTGCCCCTATCGCCAGCGGCGCGCGGGGGTCGGGTACCGCCGACAACAGCAGCTGCGTGTACGGGTGCTTCGGATTGGCCAGCACCTCTTCGGACGGGCCCTGCTCGGCGACCCGTCCTGCGTACATCACGATCAGCCGGTCCGCCACGTAGCGGGCGCTGGCGATGTCGTGGGTGATGTAGAGGATCGACACTCCCTGCTCGTCACGCAGCTGGGTCATCAGGTTGAGCAGCCCGATCCGGATGGAAACGTCCAGCATGGAAACGGGCTCGTCGGCCAGGATCAGCTTCGGCCGCATCGCCAGCGCCTGAGCGAAGCCGACCCGCTGCCGCTGCCCGCCGCTCAGCTCGTGCGGAAAGCGCTGCAGTACCTCGGCGGCCGGGGTCAGGCCAACCGCCTCGAAAACGCGCTCCGCCTCCCCAGATCGCTGCTGGCTGCTTAGCTCGGGCCGGTGCAGCTTGAGGCTGCGCATCACCCCGTGCGAGACCCGGAACACCGGGTTGATCGAGGCGAACGGGTCCTGGAAGACCATCGGCACGTCGCTCCGGTAGCCCAGCAGGTCGGCACGGGAGCGAGCGGCCGACAGCGGCCGGCCTTGGTAGTAGATCTCGCCGCTCGTCGGCTTGTAGAGCCTGGCCAGCAGCCTGGCAAGGGTGCTCTTGCCGCTGCCGCTCTCGCCGGCCAAGGCGACGATCTGGCGTTGGCCGATCTCGATGCTGACGTCGTCGACGGCGTGCAGGGTGCGCCGGGACAGCGCGCCGCCGATCTTGAAATGCTTGGTCAGGCCCTCGGTCCGCAGCAGCGTCCTGCCGCTGCCGTCGAGGGCCGGCCCCCGTGGGCCCCCGGCGGGATCTCGCTGGCCGTCTGCCGGTGCCGGCGGGTCAGTCATGGCCGGCACCGTTCTCGGCGTGCAGGAAGCAGCGGACCAGCGTGCCGTCCACGTGATACAGCTCGGGGTCCTCCTCTGTGCACCGGGCCATGACCTTAGGGCAGCGTGGCGCGAATCGGCAGCCGACCGGGATTCTGGCAAGATCCGGCGGGCTGCCCGGGATGCCGGTCAGCGGAACCCGCGGGCCCCTGATCGACGGGAACGCGTCCAGCAGGCCGATGCTGTACGGGTGCAGCGGTGAGTCGAACACCCGGCGGGTCGCGCCGAACTCGGCCATCTGGCCCGCGTACATGACCATGAGCCGGTCAGAGAAGTGGCTGACCAGTGACATGTCGTGGGTGACGAAGACGACGGCGAAGCCGAGCTCTTCTTGCAGCTCCTTGATCTGGACCATCAGCGAGCGCTGCGCCACCACGTCCAGCGCGGAGGTGGGCTCGTCCATGATCACCAGCTCGGGTGTGAACAGCATGGCCATCGCGATCATGGAGCGTTGTCGCATCCCCCCGGACAGCTGGTGCGGGTAACTCTCCAGGTGCACCGGGTCGATGCCGACCATGCGCAGGACCTCGGCGGACCGGTCGGCGATCTCCGCCTTCGCGGTCACGCCGTGCGCGCGCATGGCGTCGGAGAACTGGGCACCGATGGACTTGACCGGATTGAGCGCGTTCATCGCGCTCTGCATCACCACCGACAGGTCCTTCCACCGGATGGTTGTTAGCTGCCTGTCGGTGAGCCCCACCATGTTGCGGCCCTTGAAGGTGACGCTGCCACCGGTGATCGCGGCCGGCGGCGCCAGGAGCTGGGCGATCGCGAACAGCAGCGTGGACTTGCCGCAGCCGGATTCGCCGACGATGCCGATGAACTCGCCAGCGTCTAGGTGGAAGCTGACCTGGTCCACCGCGAGCACGGTGCCGCGCTCCATCGCGTACTCGACCGTGAGGTCGCGGACCTGCAGCACGGCGCCCGCGGTTTCGCCGGGTACCGCCGGGCCGAGGATGCCGTCACCTGGCGCGCTTGACACGGTTTCTCCGCATGCTCCGGACCGGCCGCAGGGCCGGGTTACCGATCTCGTCGAATGCATAGTTGAGCAGCGCGAACGCTGCGCCCAGGGCAACGATGCACAGGCCGGGCACAATGATCCACTGGGCCAGGCCGGTCTGGAACGCCTCGTTGTTCTCGGCCCAGTACAGCATGGTGCCCCAGCTGGTCACGTTTGGGTCGCCGAGCCCGATGAACTGCAGGCTGGAGGAGAACAGCACGGCGTACAGCGCGTTGGTCAGGAAGCTGGCCACGAGCAGTGACGTCATCGTGGGGATGATCTCCACGACGATGATGTAGAGGGAGCGCTCGCCGCGTACCCGCGCCGCCTCGAGGAAGTCGCGGTTGCGCAGGGACAGCGCCTGGGCGCGAAGCTGGCGTGCCGTGTAGGACCATCCGGTCGCGGTGATGACCGCGATCATCACCACGGTGCCTGCGCCGTGCAGGTAGCTGCCGATGATGATGAGTAGCGGAAACAGCGGGATGACCAGCAGGACATCGGTGATCGTGTTGAGCACTCCGTCCCAGGCGCCGCCAAGGTAGGCGGCGGCCACGCCGATCAGCATCGCGATGACCGTGGCACCAATTCCTACCCCGAAGGCAATCAGCATTACCGGCCGGGTGCCCCACACCACCTGGGCGAACATGTCCTGCCCGAAAGCCGTCGTGCCCAGCAGGTGACCCAGCGACGGGCCAACGCCCCGCGGGTAGATCTCGGCGTTCGGATTATCGCGCGCGATGACTCCGGGGAACGCCGCGACCAGGATGAAGAACACGAGCAGCACCGTGCCGGCGGTCGCCTTGCGGTTGGACGTGATGGCGCGGGCCATCCGACGCAATGAGCGGGCGCCTGCTATCCCGCCGCCTACTGTCGGCAGGCCGCCGACCGGCGCTAGTGCCAGAGCACTCGCCTGGCCGGGCTCGCTGGTGCCGCCAGGGACGCCCGGGCCGCCGGGTGTTCGAAGCATCGCCATGGCTATTTCGCCGTCCTGGTCCGCGGGTCGAGAGCGGCGGTCGCGATGTCAGAGAGCAGGATCGCGACCAGCACGGCTACGGTGATCAGCAGGAACAGGGCCTGCATGAGCGGATAGTCCTCGTTGTTGACCGCCTGCAGCAGCAGGTAGCCGACGCCTTGGTAGTTGAACACCTCTTCGATCAGGATCGCACCGCCGACCACGAATCCCAGTGACATGGCGAAGCCGGTGAGGTTCGGCAGGATCGCGTTCCGAGCCGCGTAGTCGAGCATGATACGGTGCCCGGCCAGGCCCTTGGCTCGGGCCATCCGCACGTAATCCTCCGCCAGCGTGGTGATCATGGTATTGCGCATGGTCAGGATCCAGGTGCCGATCGTGGTGATCAGCAGCGTGAAGGCGGGCAGGATGGCATGCTCGGCCACGTTGCCGATGAACGAGAGCGTGAACCCCGGAGTCAGGGTGTAGTTGTAGCTGAAGAAGTACGGCAGCCACCGCAGCTTCACGCCGACGTACAGGATCAGCACTAGGCCGAGCCAGAAGTAGGGAATCACCGTCATGATCACGAAGATCGGCGGCATGAGACTATCCAGCCATCCGCCGCGCCGCCAGGCTGCGAGGATGCCGATGCCGGTGCCCAGCACGAAGGCCAGTACCGTGGTGACTCCGACCAGGCCAAGAGTCCACGGGATCGCGTCGAGCACGATGCGCCCGACCGACGCCCCGGGCTGGGTGGTCAGCGAGCTCCCGAACTTGAAAGCCGCCACATTGCCCAGGTAGCTGACGTACTGCGACACCAGGCTCTGGTGCGTGCCGACGCCGAACTGCGCCTCGAGAACCTTGACCGCCTGCGGGCTGATCCCGCCCTTGAACTTCCCGATGACAGCGAGCGCCGGATTACCTGGCATCATTCGCGGCAGCAGGAAATTGAGCGTGAGCGCCACCCACAGGGTCAGCGCGAAGAAGCCCAGGCGCCGAAGCACAAACCTCATGCGCTCCCCCTGATGCTCATCGCTCGTCCTCCTAACGCTCGCTCACCGGGGGCGGCCCGGAAGACCGCCTGACCGGCGGGCACCGACACAATCCGCCGTGCCCTGGGCACGCCGGTCCCGGGCCATGGAGTTCACCGGCGCGAGCAGTGCACTCCACGGCCCGGTGCCGTCCGCCGCTACTTCTTCGGCGCCAGGTTCATCATCTGCCTTCCCCAGTCGGGATACTGCCACGGAGCCGGCAGTGCGTACGGATTGCTCTGGGTGACCCAGCCCGTGAAGCTGCCGGTGTCGTACTGGAACCAGTCGACGGACTCGGTGATGGGGATGACCGGCACCTCCTTGAGCATGACCAGTGCCAGCTTGTTGACGATCGCGTGCTGGGTGGCCGGGCTGGTCGTGGCGGCGTACTGGTTGATCAGCGCATCGGTGGCCTTGTTGCTGTACCGCTCCCAGTTAGACCCGGCGGCCGTGCCGATCGGGGCCGAGTTGGCCGAGTAGAGCCATTGCCGCAGTTCGTAATACGGGCTGGGCCCGCCGGTCTCGCTGTTGTAGGCGAGCTGGAACTGACCCGCGTAGACCTTCGACTGCCAGCTGGTCGAGGCCAGGTTCTGCGGCGTGACCTGGATTCCGACGGCCTTGAGGCTCTGCTGGATGGTCTGGACTGCCGCCACCCAGTCGGAGTACCCGCCGTTGTTGATGATGCTGAAGGACAGCTTCTGCCCGCCCTTGGCGAAGATGCCGTCCGAGCCGCGCTTGAAGCCAGCCGCGGTCAGGATCGAGATGGCCTTCGCCGGGTTGTAGTTGTAGTTGTTGCCAAAGGCGGCCGCCTGTGACGTGTCCAGCCAGCTGGAGAATGTCGGGGTGACGATCCCGGCCTGGTTCGAGGCCGGCTCGTAGCCGTACTCGCCGATGGTGGACGCCTTCTGCCGGTTGATTCCGTAAGCCATCGCCTGGCGCACCGCCAGGTTCTTCAGGATCGGGTTCTTCAGGTTGATGAACAGCGACACGTTCGCGACCGGCGGGAACCAGTAGTGGTAGTTCGGGCTCTTGGACGTGTAGAACTTCTGGATGTTCGGGATGAACTGGCCGCCCCATTGTGCCTGACCGTTGGCCAGGTAGGTGTTGGCCGTGTCATTAGTGAGGAACGATGGGTAGTTGACCGTGCCCACCTTCGGCAGGCCGGGCTGCCAGTAGTTCGGGTTGGCCGTGTACTTGATGTTCTGCGGAGTGCAGGTCTTGGTGCTCACCGTGAACGCGCCGGTGCCGGTCGGGTTCTTGTCCGGGTAGGTCACCGGGTTGGCGACCTTTGACCAGACGGCCTGCGAGACGATCGGGACCTGGTCCGCGATGTAGTAGAAGTACGGCACCGCAGCGGTCTTGAACGTCATGACTACCTGGTCAGAGCCCTTCTGGGTGACGCTGGAGAGCACCGACCAGACAGAGTTGATGTCGAGCGTTTTGTGTGCCTTCAGCAGGTTGAAGGTGTACACCACGTCAGCGGCCGTCATCGGGGTGCCGTTGGAGAACTTCACCCCCTGCCGGATGGTGAAGGTGATCTCCTTGTTGCCGTTGCCCCATGCCCAGCTGGTAGCCAGCCAGGGAGTCGCCTTGGCGTTTTGCAGCGTATTGACGAACACAAGCGGTTCATAGACGTTCCCCATCGAATAACCGATGTAGGACAGGTTGAACGGGTTGAAGTCACAGGTCCAGGTCCCGCCGCTTTCGTTGTCGATCGTCAGCACGCCGCTGGACTTTGTCGCGTTGTTATTGCCGCCGTTGCCGGACGAGCTGGTTCCGCAGGCGGCGGCCAGCAGGCCGGATGCGACGATGACCCCGAGCGTCTTGAGGCGTCTCATTGCCGTAGCCCTTCGATGAAAGTTCCGCACATCGGGTGGCTGGGCGGGACTGCCCAGCCGGGTGCGCGGGCGCCGAACGGTGACCGGCCGGTGAGGGTCATCGGCCGGGAGGCACGTAGGCAATCTGTCATGCCACTGTGTCCTGAATCATGGTGTTCTGGTACTTCGTGTCCGTACTGACGCAGACGGCTGCGCTGTCCCCACCCCGGTCCCAGCTGCGACCGCGGTCCTGGCTGGCACCGTGTTCCTGCGCGTCGTGGCCCTGCGCTGCGTCAACGGCGAGCGCCACCGCGCCGAGCAATGGAGCGTCATAGGGAAACTGCGCGACGACAAGCTCCGGAGGGAACGGGACGCCGGTGCTGAGCGCGTTCTCCAGGTACGGCCTGAGCCGCTCCCACGAGCGGACCATGCCGCCACCGACCGAGATCCGCACCGGGTTTATGCAAATCGCGAGATTGACGAGGTGGAACGCCAGCTCAGCGACGAATCTGGTCAGCAGCTCATCCAGCTCGGGGTCGCCGCGGCCGGCCTCGAAGATGTCGGCCGCGGTCATCGGCCGGGCCGCAGGATGGGCGGGCGCGCCGTGCCCTTGACCCCCGGATCCGGGCTGGGCGGTTCCTTGTTCGCCGGTTCCTGCGCTGCCGATTCCGGGCACGGCCGTTCCTGCGCTGCCGGTTCCGGGTCCTGTGCTGCTGGTTCCGGGCGCGGGCGCCCGCCGGGCGAGCCCTTGCCCGCTGACCATGCCTTCCAGCGGCACTCGCTGGTCCAGGGCACGGCCGACGTCCGAGATGGCTCGCAGGTTGTAGCCGATCTCGCCGGCTGCGCCATTGCCGCCGCCGACGACTTGCCCGCCGATCACGATCGCGGCGGCCAGCCCGGTGCCAAGGTTGAGATACACGCCAGGATCGCAGCCGCGCAGGGCACCCCACCGCAGCTCGGCCGCCGCCGCAGCCTTCGCGTCGGTGGCCATCCGGATCTTTGCGCCGGTGAAGGCGGCGCGCAGCTCACGGCCGAGCGCGAGTGCTTCCCAGCCGTCGATGGCGGGGGCAAGCTCGACCCGGTCCTCGAAGGGGATGCCGAAGGTGGCCGCTCCGACGGCGGCAAGCTCATTGCGCGGCGCCACGTCGGCGAGCAGGTCACGTGCCGCCCGGATGCCCCGATCGAAGATCGCCTGTGCGCCCGTCCGTCCGTCCGGCGCCAGCCCGCCGGGCTCGGCGCCGGTGCTGACCGTCGCCGACGCCAGCTGGTTACCCATCAGGTCGCAGACGGCCATGGCAATTTTCGTGCCACCGAAGTCGAGGCCAAGCACGACGGGGGAGTTACCCACTATGACCTGCCGTTTCGCAAGGACGTCCCGGCGAGCTGCCGCTGAAGATAGTTAGGACAGTATCCTAACTATCATGGGAGCAACAGGGCCCGTGGCCGAAATGTGATCCACGGCCAGCTGCCACCACGCAGGCGGCCGCTGGCGCCCGGGCGATGGCTGCCGCGGCCAGGCGGCACGGGCGCCGTCAGACGGCTGGCGCGGTGCCGCATCAGCCCCGGCTGCGGTGCCGCATCAGCCCCGGCTGCGGTGCCGCATCAGCCCCGGCTGCCTCGTCACGGCCGCCAGGAACTGCTAGCTTGGCGATCGCCGAGAACGCTGGAGGATCACTGGTTTGGACATGATCTCGTTCGGCTCGGTGTTCCTTGAGCTGGTCTTCGGGCACCTGCACGAACTGCCCCGGCCTGGCGAGGAGGTTTTCACCGACGACTTCGCCGTGTCCTGCGGCGGGGCCGTGACGAGCGCCAGTGCGGCCGCCCGCGGCGGCGCGCACGCTGGCCTGTGCACGGTGCTCGGCGACGACCTCGGCTCCCGCATAGTGCAGGAGCATTGCGCCAGGCTGGGCGTCGAGCTGTCCCCGTCGGCGCGGGGGCACCGCCGGGCCGCCGGGATCTCGGTGGTGCTGAACTTCGACGGCGATCGCGCGTTTATCACGCACATCCCGCAGTGCCCGCCCGGCGAGCGGCCGGAGGTCGCCCGCTGGCGTGACGTGCTGCGCCGCGAGCGGCCGCCGTGGTGCTACCTGCATGCGGGCCAGGGGGTAGCCGACTTCCTGCGCGACGCCCGCGAGGTGGGCACGAAGGTCGTGCTTGACGTCTCCCTTGGCGACGAGCGGTATCGCGAGACGGTCATCGAGTGCGTGCGGCTGGCCGACGTCTTCGTTCCGAACGAGGACGAGTTGCTGCGCCTGACCGGCGCGGGCACCGTCGGGCAGGCGGTGACGGCCGCCCTGGCCTGGGGCACGCCGCTCGTGGTCAAACGCGGCATGGCTGGCGCCCTGGTCGCGGATGCGGACGGGATAGCTGAGGTCGCCGAGGGCGTACGACGGGTGCAGGTGCGGGACCTGACCGGGGCAGGGGACGCCTTCGCCGGGGCAATGATCGCCGCGCTGCTGCGCGGGACGCCGCTTCGCGGGGCCGTGGTGGCGGCGAACGCGGCGGGCTCCGAGGCGGTAAGCCTGCTGGGCGCGGTAGGCGAGGTCGAGGTGGCAGGCCTCGGCGCGGCCGGCCTGGCGCTTGCCGGGATGTTCCCGGACAAGGTCGCCGGGTCGGCTGCCCGGGCGGCAACGGACACCGGTCGATGAAGCTGGCGATACTCGGCGGCGGCGGCGTGCGGATGCCCGCGTTCGTCCGGGCAGTCCTGGCCCGCCGGACCGGGGAATTCGACCAGATCTGCCTGTTCGAGCCGGACAGCCTGCGCCGGGATACGACCTGCAGGCTCGCCGCCGGGCTCGCGGCCGTCCTCGGCCACCCCGGCGTGGTCCAGGTCACGCCGGACGCCGCCGAGGCGTTCACCGGAGCGGACTACGTGTTCTCCGCGATACGCGTCGGCGGCGACCGCGGCCGCGTGATCGACGAGGAGGTCGCGCTGCGGCGCGGCATCGTGGGCCAGGAGACGACCGGGGCAGGGGGATGCGCGATGGCGCTCCGCACGATCCCGGTCGTGCTGTCCTACTGCGAGCTGCTCAGCAGCTGTTCGCCGAACGCGGTCCTGATCAACTTCACCAATCCGGCCGGCCTGATCACTCAGGCGATCTCCGCGCAGGGAAAGGTGCGGGCCGTGGGGGTCTGCGATACGCCCGGCGGCACGGTCGAGCACCTGGCCGCCTTCCTGGGCGAGCAGAGTTCCGGCGTCTCCGGCTGCTATGCGGGGCTGAATCATCTCGGCTGGGTTTGCTCGCTCCGCGTTGGCGGCAGGGAGCGCATTGGGGAGCTGCTGGCGAGGTTTACCGAGCTGCAGCGCTTCGATCATCGCTTCGCGGCATTCGACCCCGCGCTGGTGCGCCGGGTCGGCGCGCTACCCACCGAGTATGTGTACTACTTCTATGACCCCAGGCGCTACCTCGATGGGGTCACCAGGGCCGGCCTCAGCAGAGGGCAGGACGTGCTGCGCCTGAACTCCGAATTGCTCGCCAATCTCGCGCGGGCATTCGCCGACGGCGGTGTGCAGGCCGCCTGGTCGGCCTACGACCTGCTGATGGGTGTGCGCCGCGACACGTACATGCGGACCGACATGCAGGGTGACAGTGGCCAGGGCGAGGCACGGACCCGGCGCGCGGCGGAGGGCGCTGCCGACATCGGAGCGGCGCGAGTCGGCGGCTACGAGGGGGTGGCGCTGCGGGTCATCGACGGGCTGGCCGGGCGCGGCGCGCGCGAGGTGATCGTCAGCACCCGCAACGACGGCAGCATGAGCTTCCTCGACCCGGACGACATCGTGGAGATACCCGCGCGGGTCGATGCTGACGGCCTGTCGCCACTGCCGGTACCGGAACTCCCGCGATCGGCGAAAGCGCTGGTGGAGCAGGTGAAGGAGTATGAGCGCGGCATCGTCGACGCGGCGATGAGCGGTGATGCGGACCTGGCCGGCGTGGCCTTGTCGCAGCACCCGCTGGTGCCCGGCATCACCGCGGCCAGGGAGCTGATCAGCGAGTACCGCGAGCTTCATGGCCAGCATCTTGCCTACCTGCGGTAACTGGCCAGCGGAGGGTAATCGCGGCCCACGATGCCCAACCGGCGACGGCGCTGCAGTTTCCCTCAGATAGTTAGGACAGTATCCTAACTATCTGACTCCTTGTCGCTGCACCGCAGGCAAGGCGGGACGGCCGGGCTGCCTGCCTGCGCGGTCAGCGGGTGCGGTGGGGGAAGATGACGGAGGAGGTGGCCGGGACGATGACACCACCAGGCGCGGCCGGTGCGACTCCGGCTGACGGCCCGGCTGGCAAGGTTGCGGCCGCGGGCGCGGATACGCCGTCAAGTCATGAGCCTGCCGGTACCGAGCCAGCTGGCATTGAGCCACATAGCACTGAGCCCATCGGCTCGGCCGGGGGTGAGCCTGCTGGCCTGTCCGGTGCCGAGCCTGCCGGGTTGCCAGGCGAGCCTGCTGGCCTGTCTGGCGCCGAGCCCGCCGGGTTGCCAGGCGCCGAGCCCGTCGGCCTGTCTGGCGTCGAGCCCGTCGGTTTGCCAGGCTCCGCCCGGGTCAATGGCGGCCAAGCCGCCCGCCCACAGCTCATCCGCGCGCTCAACGAGCAGCTACTGCTAAGCCACATCCGTCAGCTCGGTCCCTGCTCGCGTGCCGAGCTTGCCCGCCTTTCCGGGCTGTCCAAGCCCACGGTCTCGCTGGCGCTGGTCAACGTAGAGCGTTCCGGCCTGGTCCGGATCGCCGGGCAGCGGACCGGCGTGCCCGGCCGTTCCGCCCGGCTGTACGAGGTCCGGCCCGAGGCCGGATTCGTGCTCGGCCTCGACATCGGCCTGCAGTTCCTGCGCGGCGCGCTGGCCGACCTGACCGGCCAGATCCGCGCCAAGGCATCCGCCCGGGCACGCGCGTCGAGCATGGCAGGCCGCGTGACCGAGCTGATCAGGCTCGCCGACGCGCTGTGTGCCGACGCCGGGCTTGACCGTGCCGTCATCACCCAGACGGTGATCGGCAGCCCGGGCGTCTACGACCCGCGGCGGAACGCCATGGCGCTCACCGGCCAGCTGGCCGGCTGGGGCAGCCCGGCCGTGCTGGCCGGCCTGCGGGAGGCGTTCGGCGAGAATCTTGTCGTAGAGAATGATGTCGATGCCGCCGCCCTCGCCGAGCAGGCGCATGGCCACGGCCGGGAGTTCGCCAGCTTCGCCTTCGTCTGGATCGGCACGGGCATCGGCATGGGACTGGTGCTGGACGGCAGGCTGCACCGGGGCGTACACGGCGTGGCCGGCGAGATCGCGTTCATGCCGATTTCCGAGGGCCGCGGCACAGACGAGGGCGATGCCAGGCGGCGTGGCGCGCTTGAGGCATCGGCGTCGGCGTCGGCCGTGGTGCGGGCTGCCCGCCGGGCGGGCATGCGCGGGCCGGTGTCGGCGCGCCGGGTGTTCACCGCGGCGGCACGCGGGGACGAGCGCGCCGCCGCTGTGGTAGCGCAGGAGGCGCGGCTGGTGGCGAAGGCCATCTGCTCGGTTATCACGGTGGTGGATCCCGAGCTGGTCGTGCTTGGCGGCGGGATCGGCCAGGCTCCCGGGTTCGCCGCTGCGATCACGGCGGAACTGCGGCAGCTGGCGCCGGTGCTGCCCGAGGTCAGGGTGAGCGCGCTCGGCACCGACGCCGTCGTGGACGGCTGCCTGGCGGCCGGCACGGAACTGGCGTGGAAGCAGCTGACTGCCCTGCTGCCATCGGCTCCGGCGTCCGACGGCAACCTCAGCGGCTGACGGGCAGCCCTGGCGGCTGCCCGTCAGCCTGGCTGCGGCCGGTTACCCGACATCGCGGTGAAGTACTGGCTCGACTCCGGGCGCCATAGCAGGATGACCGCGCCCACCCCGGCCAGCCACACGAGGAGGCTGAACACGAGGCCCAGGCTGGCGTGCGGCCGGATGAGGGAGAGCAGCACGAACAGGGTGTTGAGGCCGCTCAGGGCCGAGCCGGTGATCCTGGCCCAGCTCTTCCCCGCCTTGTTCGCCAGCGCCATCCAGACCCACAAGCCGATGCCGATCAGCCCGAAGAACGCCGCGAAAAGAACGAGGCCCACCTCCGCGTTGTGCAGCTGGGTCGCGGTGAAGGTCGGATCGGCCTTCTTGATGGCCGCCTTCAGGCTGCCGATGGTCGCCAGGCCCACGATCAGGTCGATGGCGCTGAGGATCGCGCCCGCATACATGAGATTGACCGCCATCTGGACCGGCGCAGGCGCGGCGGGCCGCGGTGGCTGCTCCGGCATCTGTGCGCCGGACGGATATGGCTGGTACATGACTGCTCCTCACGCGTTACTTCAATCATCATCCCCGGACGGTGCCGTGTCGCGGGGCGCCGCCGATGGCCGATCCGGGCGTCGCGGCCACAGATATATCTCCTGGCCAGTCTGAATCATCTATCTGTCCTGGCCTGGCTGAATCATCCACCACGGCTGCCTGCCCGGTTCGGCGGGCGGCGAGGCCGGGTGGCCCAGTGGCTGCGTGAGTGATGATCCGCCGGTAGCATCGGCGTCTGCCAGCTAAGCAGCAATTGTCCCTTGCCCGGAAATCCCTGGTGGCGAAAGGTAGCGTGAATGAAAACGGTGCGTTCCGGGGGGGATGTGGCCAGCCGGGTGCCGGAGATCCGGGGCAACCGGCAGATCCAGTGTGATGTCCTGGTCGCGCTCGCGGAGTGCCGGAATCACCGGAAGTGGTTCGCTGGCTTCGCCGAGCCCTATCTCGGTGACAGTCCCATCGAGATCGGCAGCGGCCTCGGCGACTACGCGCGCCAGTGGATACCGCTGGTCAGCAATTTCACCGCCACCGACGCGGACCCTGCCATGCTGCTGGAGCTCAAGAAGGAGATGGCCGCCTATCCGCAGGTGGCGGTGCGGCAGATCACCCTGCCATGCACGGAGCGCGCCGAGCACTCCTGCCTGATCGCGTACAACGTGCTTGAGCACATTGATGACCATGTCGAGGCGCTGCGCAGCATGGCCCGGCTGGTCCGCGGCGGCGGCTACATCGTGCTCGTGTGCCCAGCATTCCCGTTTGCGATGAGCCCGGTGGACATCGCGACCGGACACGTCAGGCGCTATACGAAACGCTCCATGCGCGCCGCCCTGACCAGCGCCGGCGTTGAAGTGGTGACCGTCAGGTACGCCAACTCGATCGGGCTGCTCTGCTACTACGCGTTCACCAGCCTGCTGAAGCAGACTCCGGCCGAGGGCGGCACGATGACGTTCTACGACCGCTTTGTGGTGCCCGTGGTCCGCTTCATCGAGCGCGTCGTCGTGCGCCCGCCGTTCGGCCAGTCTGTGCTGGCCGTAGCGCGGGTGCCCGCCGACGGCGATCAGGCCGGGTCCGCCTGACCCGCCTGACCCTCGGCTGCCCGGGGCGGAGTCTCTCCCGAACGACATGGCCGGGACTGCGCAGCGGTGACGACAGCAGAATCCCATCCACGCCGTTTAGGCGGGTCTATCCGGGCCGGTAGACGGAGACGCCGTCGGCCCGGTAGCTGAAGCGGAATCCGGTCGCAGCTAGGTAGCGGCTGACGGCCGGGCGGAGCCGGTCCCAGGCGAGCACCCAGCCGATGTCCATCCGGCGGGCATCCCGCTGCGCGGCGGCCTGCTGCCCCGGTGAGCTGCGCCGGCCGTGCTGCGCCGCCGTCAGGTGCCGGTAGAACGCATGCGCGGTTATCGCGGCGGCGGTGGGCGCCGGCACCCAGGAGGTGTACGAGATCGCCCGCGGGTGGCCGTCAGCGGTCGCGAGCAGCAGCGCCCGCGGCGAGATCGGCCTGCCGTACAGCGGCAGGCCGCCACGCAGCCCGAACGGTATGTCCAGCACGATCGAACCGGATTGATCAGCGGCGATGGGCCGGTCAAGGGCGGGCAGCGTGGTGCGCATGGTCGGCTGGCCGGGCTGCCCGGACCAGCCGGCCTCGAGAACGGCAAGCGGGAGCACGGTGAGCGCCAGCGCGGCAGCCACGGCCGGCCGCGCTCGGTCGCGCAGCCAGTCCACCGCGCTCCCGGCGAGCAGCGCGGCCGGAACCAGCCCGAGCACGGCCAGCCGGTCCGCCTCGCGCAGGGCCTGCAGGCCAGGAAGCCGGATCAGGCAGGTGTAAGGCAGCGCCAGCGACACCCGCGCGCCGTGCCATGCCTCGGCCAGCGGCACATACTGCCTGCCGCCGATGTACAGGGTCGTGCCCAGGGCCAGCGCGGCACAGCCGAGCCAGCACGCGGCCAGAGACCGCGCGCAGCGGCGCCGCCAGGACACAGCCAGGCCGGCCAGCGCGAGGGCGGTCAGCGCCAGGCCAAAGGTCGGCACGCCCTCCGCCGGCTGGCGATATCGATAGGCAGCCGCTAGGCCGGACAGCCCGGAATCGGACAGCCGCGGCGAGGGCCCGAACAACCCGGGCAGTTGCGCTCCGTACCGGCCGTAGTTGGCCGCGAGCAGGTGCGGGCCCGCAGCGGCGCCGCCTGCCCTGGCCTGCTGGGCCATGGCAAGCAGCTGAGGGCTGGCGATGACCACGGCGACCAGGACGCCGACCGCCAGGGAGGCAAGCCTGGCCGGGGCTTGGCTGGCCGGGTGCTGCCTGGCCGGGTGCTGCCTGGCAAGGGTCTGTCTGGCAAGGGTCTGCCTCGCCCGGGCTTGGCTGGCCGGGGTCTGCCTGGCCGGGGGTCGGGCCAGCCAAGGGATGAGCATCAGCCCCGCCAGGATCACCACCATGACCGCGGATTCCTGGTTGACCAGCACCGAGCCGCCGATGACGGCGCCCAGGATGATGCCCTGGCGGCGGCTGGGGCAGCGCCGCAGCCGGACGGCCGCCTCCATCGTCATCGGCAGGGCCAGCGTTCCCGCGGCGATGTTGAGGTGATACCAGTCTTGCCAGGCCAGCATCGAGGAAAGTCCGAACAGCGCGCCGGCCGTGATCGCGCCGGCCGGCCGCAGCCGGAGCCGAGCCGCCCGGTACATCACATAGCACAGCAGTCCGGGCATGGCGATCGTCAGCAGGAAGAACGAGGCTGCCGGGCCGGCCATCAGCGTGACCGGGGCCATCACCAGCCCGGCCAGCGGCATCGTCGTGTCGTATCCGAGCTGGATCCCGGCCGGCGCCGCCAGCTGGCTGGTGAACCAAGGATTGCCCAGGTGCGCGGCCTGATGTGTGCCCAGGTGCGCGGCCTGATGTGCCACCCACCACAGATCCCAGACATAGCTGGAGACGTCGCGGACGGCCGGCACCCGGCCGGTCAGGTACGCGGCCCTGGGCCAGGTCACCGCGATCCCGGCGGCCAGATAGCACCCGAGCAGAACAACGTGACCGACCACCGGGCGCGAGACCAGCGAGCGCGGCCCGCGGTCGGCCCGCGGCTGCCCGTTCGCGGTCCCGGCGCTCCCCGCCCCGGCTGGCACCGGGGCGGCGATCCCGCCAGCGGGCGCGGCGGGCGCCGGGGCGGCGATCCTGCCAGCGGGCGCGGCGGGCGCGTCGGGCAACGTGGCGGCGATCCCGCCGACGGTCCCGGCTGGCAACGTGGCGGCGATCCCGCCAGCGGGCGCGGCGGGCGCCGGGGCGGCGACCCCGCCAGCGGGCGCGGCGGGCACCCGGCGGCGCGGCTCGACTACCTGCGCCTCGCCGGGTGCCAGCCGATCAGCCCGGCTGCCGCCGCCGCGATCGGCCGGCTCAGCTCGTTCGTCTCCTCGCGTGCAGATCAGCTCCCCCGGCCGTCTCCCGCGGGTGCTTCCCGCCGGAGTTCCTGCGCCACTCAGGCAGTGGCAATAGCGTCGGCGGGACGCTGCTGCGGTAACAACGACAGCGCAGTCCCATCCACGCGGTTCGCGCGAACGCCCAGACCCCCGCGCCCGGCCGCGCCCCGTGCCGCCCGGGCCCCGTGCCACCCGGCCCAGGCGATGGCGATGGCGTCGATGGGACGCTGCTGCGGTAACAACCACAGCGGAGTCCCATCCACGCGGTTCGCGCGAACGCCCAGACCCTCGCGCCGCCCGGAGCCCCGCGCGCGAACGCCCGGCCCGCGCCGACGGACCCTGCGCCGACCGGGCCCGTGCCACTCGGGCCTGCGCCCGCCCGGACCCCTGCGCAACTCGGGCACTGGGTCGGCCGGCAAACTGCGCGCCCGGTCTCCTTGCCGCCTTCCTTGCCAGGCTGGCCGGGGCGCGTGCACCGGCTAGAGTCCTGACGTGGCTCTGCGGGAGGAAACCGGCCTCAGCTTGCCGCCCAGGCGGCTGATCGGCTGGGAGATCTTCGTAGTCTTTGCCGTTTCACTAGGCGCTAGTGGCCTGAACGCGCTGATCGAGCTGATCGGGTCGCTGACCGCGCGGCAGGCGCTGCGCCAGCAGCAGGCGCTGCTCATCGGCACCCTGGCCCCTGGCCGTCCCCTGCTTGACCTGGTCCTGCAGCTCGTCGGCGTGGCCGACGGACTTGCCCCGGTTGCCCTGGTCATCTACCTGATGGCCCGGTCGGGCGAGACGCCGTCGGACATGGGCCTGGACGCGAGCCAGCCGGCCAGGGACGCTGCCAGGGGCGCGGTGCTCGCCGCGGTCATCGGCGGCGCCGGCCTCGGCCTGTACCTGGCCGCGTTCAACCTCGGGATCAGCCTGAACGTCGTGCCGGAGAACCTGCCGGCGATCTGGTGGCGGATCCCGGTGCTGATCCTGAACGCGGCGCAGAATGGCATCCTGGAAGAGGTCCTGGTCGTCGGGTACCTGCTACGCCGGCTGGACCAGCTGGGCTGGACGCCATGGCGCGCGATCGCGTTCAGCGCCGTGCTGCGCGGCTCCTACCACCTCTACCAGGGCTTCGGCGGCTTTCTCGGCAACGCGGCGATGGGCCTTGTCTTCGGCGTGCTCTACCGGCGCTGGGGTCGGGTCAGCCCGCTGGTCATCGCGCATACCCTGATCGACACGGTCGCGTTCGTCGGTTACGCGGCACTGCACGGCCGGGTGTCCTGGCTGCCTTGACGGCAGCAAGCCGCTGACCGCTCGCCGCGCTCGCCACCCGCGGCAGCCAGGGAGCTGGACGGCGGCTGGCCGGCCTAGGCTGCGTATCCGCTGGTCTTCTTAGCGGCCGAGGCCGTCGAGGACCAGCGCGCCGGGCAGGCGGCCGAGCACCTCGCCGGGCAGCGACAGCTTGGAGCGCCGGACGCCGCTGCCGATGACCACCCGGGGCGCGGCCGCGGTCGCCGCGTCCACGAACACCGGCCAGCTCGCAGGCAGCCCGATCGGGGTGATGCCGCCGTACTCCATCCCGGTTTCCGCGACGGCCAGGTCGACGGCGGCGAAGGACGCCTTGCGGACATCAAGCTGGCGGCGGACCACGCCGTTGACGTCGGCCCTGGTAGTGGCCAGGATCACGCACGCGGCGAACCTGGCCTCGCCGTCCCGCCGCCCGGTGACGACCACGCAGTTGGCGGATTCACTCAGCGGCACGTGGTAGCGCTCGCAGAAGGCGGCGGTGTCGGCGAGTTCGGGGTCGATCTCGGCAACCCCGACGGCATCAGCCAGCCGCGCGCCGTCGGCCGCGGCGAGCGCGGCCGCCACGCTGGGGGCCAGCAGGTCGGGGCGGCCGAGCGCGGCCACCGTGTCAAGACTGCCGATGCTCATGGTCACCCGCGAAGTCTAGGACCAGGCGGGTGTAGGGTCCGGATGTCTTCGCATTGTCAACTCGGCCGGGCAGCCGGTCTTGAGTTCGCGGTCCAATCCGTTACCGGTGGTGGTCATTGCTTGCGGACCTGGCGCGCGCCTTGCTCGGGGCGCTGGCGGCCGGCACGGTGCCCGGGTACTTCTGGGCCGGCTTCCTGCGCCCGGCCGGCGGCCTTGGCGAGCGGCTTGCGTACTCGGCGGCGATCTCGATGGCGTCCGTGCCGGTGCTCGCGGTGGCTCTGGCACGGTTGTTCGGGACTGGCGTCACGCTCTGGGTTGCCATCGTCTCGATCGCCCTGGTGCTCGGCTCCGGCGCGCTCGCGCTGGTGCTGCGGGGCGCGCCGGACGAGCCATCCTGTCCTGCGCTGCCGCGGCCAGCCGCCGTCCGGGACCTGCCGACGCTTGCCCTGATCGTGGTCGCCTTCGGCCTGGCGCTGGCCTCGGCCCTGGGTGTGGCCGCGCGCTGGTGGCTGCTGCTGGCGATCCTGATCGCGCTCGCCGCGGCCGGGGCGCTGGCAGCCACCGGGGCCGGGCGGGCTGAGGCCGGGCCGGGCCGGGACGGGACGGGCGGAGCCGAAGGCGCCGGGCCGAACACATCCGGGCGGCTGAGCACGGTGCTGCGCGAGCCCGCGCTGGCGATCATCCTGGCCCTGACGGCCGTGCGCGCGTACGCCGGGCCGGTCCGCCATGACTGGCCCTACCTGCGCGGCAGCGACCAGTTCTCGCATGCGGTGATGGCCGAGCAGATGATCGCCCACGGCTCGTACGGCAGCTACCTGATCTACCCGCCCGGGTTCTCGGCGCTGACCGCGGTCATCTGCCGCGTGTCCGGACTAACGCCGCTCGACCTGTTTCCCGTCCTTGCTCCGGCTCTCCTCGTGCTGACCACGCTGGCTGCCTACGCGCTGGCCACCAGGCTGTGGGGATGGGAGTACGGGATCGCTGCGGCTGCCCTGTCCGGCCTGGTCCTGCGTGGTCCGTACGCGAGCTTCGCCGAGGGCCGCTATCCCGACCTGACCGCTGCCTACTTCCTGCTCGTCATGCTCGTTGCCGCGCTGATCACGCTGCTGGCATCGCCGTCGGCCCGGTCCGCCGTGCTGTTCGCGGTCACCGGCGCGTCGGTGGTGTTCTACCACTCGGTGGCCAGCTTGTATCTCGCGCTGCTGCTCGCTGCCGTGGTCCTGGTCGGCGCGGCGTACCTGCTGGCCCGCCGCCACGCGAAGGACACGCCGCGGCTGGCCAGGGCGCTGGTGCTCGGGCTGGCATCGCTGGGGGTGCTCGCGGCGGCCTACGCCGGATACACCTACCTGCCCGGCAAGTCCGGGGCCGGCGGATCCGGGACCTCCACCGCGGTCAGCATCGCGCTCGGGAGCCAGCCGGTGCTCAGCGTGCCGCACCTGCTGACGGCCCTGTCGTCGTCGGTGGTCTGGCTCGGCGTGCTCGGCCTGGCGGCGCTGGCGGCGGGAATCCGGTACCTCCGTCAGCCCGGGCAGGTACTTGCCGCGCTGACCCTGGTGCTCTGGTGCGTCCTGATGTACGCGGGCAGCCGGACCGCGGCGGATGGTTTCCCGCAGCGATTCGAGCGTGACCTGGGCGGCCCGCTCGCGGTGGCCGGCGCGTTCGGGGCCGGCCTGATCCTGCAGTCCGTGCCGCGCTGGCGGGCGCCCAGGCGGGCCGTCGCGGTGCTGGCCGCGGCGGCGGCGGTCGAGATCCTGGTGATTTCGGGGCTGCAAGCGTTCCGCGCGGTGCGGGCCGACACCCACCCGGTGCACACCGGCATCCTGGATCCGCAGGTCGCGGCGGCGGGCGCGTGGCTGCGGCAGCACAACACCGGCGGCACGATCATCTCGACCCCGGCGATGAATCCCGGCATCACCAACCGCGCCGTGCTCGCCATGGGCGGGTACACCGGGCTGCAGTCCTATAGCGCCTTCCGGATCGCGCATCCACGGTCGCTGCCGACGGCCGGCCGGGCGCCGCTGCTCGATTCCCGCCAGGTGCTGCTGCACCCGGCAAGCTGCCGGGTGAACGGCATCCTGCTGCGCCAGGATGTCAGGTACATCGTGCTCTACCGGTTCGGGCAGACTGCCGACCTGGCCGGGTTCCTGGCCGACAAGGCGCGGTACCGCCGGGTGTTCGAGAACCCGTCCGTCGTCATCTACGCCGCGGCCCGCGCTCCGTGCCCGGCATAGCAGCGACCCACCCCTCCGGCCGCCGCTGCGATCCAACCGCGGCCCCGCCCCACTGGCCCCACCCGCCTCGCCGGCCCCGTCATGGGGCCCGTCCGCGCTTCCCAGTTTCTTACTACGGAAGATGCGAGGGGTTGCAGCGCCCGAATCTTCCGTGATCATGAAACGAGCGTGGAGTCGTCCAGCGCCGCGTTGGATCATGAGCCGCCCTGCCGGGCCTTGCGTTGATTGCCCGCTCAAATATTCTTCGATCATGGTAGATGCCGGATCACTGAGCGAGGACATCCCAGGTACGGGCATAGACGTGGCCGCCGCCACGGTCGGCGAGCTCCAGCGGGCCATCACGTCGGGCGCGCTGACTTCGGCCGAGCTGACCGCGTTCTGCCTGGACCGGATCGAGCGGCTGAACCCGAGGCTGCGCGCCGTGATCAGGATCAGCGAATCGGCCGCCGCCGACGCCGCCGCAAGCGACACAGCGAGGGCCGCAAGCGGAGCGCCAGCCGGGCCGCTGGCTGGCATCCCCGTGCTGATCAAGGACAACATCGGCGTCCGGGGCATGCCCGCCACGGCCGGCTCGCCAGCGCTGCAGGACGCGGAGAACGGCGACGCGTTCCTCGTCAGCAGGCTTCGCGAGGCAGGCGCGATAGTGCTCGGCAAGGCGAACCTGTCCGAGTGGGCGAACTTCCGGTCCACCCGGTCGAG
>WNGQ01002595.1_pt2 | contig 23197 bp, 22 predicted proteins | sample 5407661 | NCBI WGS metagenome assembly WNGQ01 (sample SAMN13153382, study PRJNA577476) | soil metagenome | isolation source: 60 cm soil or saprolite under Garry oak tree replicate 2 | place: USA:California | collected 2016-06-15 | reverse complement strand
AAGCTCGTCCCGCTTCCAGGTGCGCGCGCAGTCGTTTGGCCTGCCCTGCGCTGACCTCCAGCGGCAGTTCCAGCAAAAACGTAGGCGTCTGGCTTCTTTTGCTCATGAACCGTTCGCGCGCTCCTTTGCTCTTGTAGAACATCCGTTCCAATCATAGCAGACTCGCTGGTCGTTGTCAACAACAGCGCCTACGCCTGCGCTACTTTCCTGTCATCCCCGGCATGAATGCACCAGGGCTTTCCCGCTCGGCTTTACTGTAAGGTCTTTGGAGCATTACACATTGCTTCCTGATATTGTAACTGGTTTTAAGAGATGTGGACATCTATTCCGCTTGTCATGCCTACTGGTAACGTGTTACACTTTCTTTAGAGGATGAAGCACGTTACCCATCTGGCCCATTTTCCTCTATCAAGCAAATGGTAGGAGGTTGGACTCATGCGCAAATTAACATCGATCTCTGAAATGCAGAAGTTTCATTTCGGCTCGAAGATCATCTGTGACGATGGAGATGACGGTTTCTTGACGCAAGTTATTTTTGATCCGGCAGCCCATGGTATAACCCACATCGGTGTGAAGCAGCGGCGTTTATTTGGAAATACAGTCTATCTCCCTTATGATACCGTCATTAACGCGACAGGAAGTGGGATAACAATTCGCCTTAAGCTCGCTGAAGTAGCTACCGCCAGTAGTTCAAGCCCCGGCGGCGTGCTCCTGGACGACAAGAGTACTGTGGAGAATTCAGCCTCCTCCGCTAAAGGGAGATTGATGCTTGTCGCACTACATCCAGATAGTAATCAGCTAGCCTACCTGGTAGTTCACGATCTACGTCCAGGCCAGGATACCCTGATCCGGGCGGAGTATATCTCTGAAATCTCGACAGGGCATATCAAGATTAATGTGCCGGCAGCAACGCTAAACGCACTTGCCCCGTATCGACCGGATAGCGTTTTGCAGCGAGAAGTAGAGGCGGCGCTATTCGATGCGACCCCTCTACACGTCGATCTCAAGGCTATTTCAGCGCATGTGCTTGATGGGGTACTCTACCTTGATGGCAACATTTCAAGTTCGCTACGTGCGGATATAGCGCAGGATCAGGCGATGGGGGTCAGCGGCTTATTAGAAGTCAAAAACAATCTTGTTGGTGATGACAGGCTGGCGAGCGATCTGGCACTGGCTCTTGGACGCGATCCACGAACGCGTGATCTCCCTATCGGTGTCTATCCACGACTGGGAGTGGTGCGCCTGAGTGGTGCCGCGCATAATAGCCAGCAGAAAGCCGCCGCCGAAGAGATCGCGCGAAATTTTGACGGTGTGCGTTCTGTAATCAACGATCTCCTTGTCGATCCAAAGGCCGAACAGCTCAATGTAATGTCTGGCGCCGAAGGTGGGGAGTCCATAGATAAGGTGCCTGGAAAATACATCAGACATACCAAGTAGAGAGTGTAGCGATAAGCTGAGATCAAGAAGGAGCCAGCACGCTGGCTCCTTCTCGCTGTTCTTTTTGGTGAAACCAGTGGAGCAAGAGTGCCGTTCTACCTATAGCGCGTGATTACAGATTGCGAAAGGAAGAATACTACATGACAGAGAATGAAAAAAAGGTAAACGATCAGCATAGCGACGACGACGAGCGTGGAAATAAACAGGATTATAATAAGATGGTTGGTCAGCAGCCAGCCGGTACCACAGCAGGTGACGCGATAGCCAGCAGCCGTGATTTGGGAAGCATAGGCGGTGGCTCTGTACCTGAGCCACGTAATCCGAGCATGGGAAGCGGTAAATCTCCAGGCGGCATGAATACTACCAATAGCACTGCGGACAGTGGTAGCACTACCGGTAGAGGCATGCCAGGCGCTGAACAGACGACGGATCGTGGTAGCGAGACGATGAACGATATGGCGGGTGGGCGTGCTAATACAATTGACCGCCATGCTCAGGGGAATATAGGAGGGCGCCACCCTTCAGAAGCGGAAACTCCGTTGGGCGATCGAGATACACGCAGTGGTAGAGAAGAGTATGGCGAGTCAGACATATCTGACCCGATGACTTCACGTCATCCGAGTAAGGTAAACCAGGATACCTCCGCCCATTCAAATCAGGACCAGCAGCCGCAAAAGTGAGTGCGATAGGTTGCTCGCCTGGAAAGTACTTCGTCGCATTGGCTGTCCCTGGTTTCGTCAGGGGCGGCCAATGCATGTTATTGCTTCACGATCCCTTGCATCGCCAGGACGATCAGCAGCGCTCCAAGACCATTGTTGATAAAGTGCAGAATCATACCGGGCCAGATCGAGTTCGTGCGCCAGCGCAGGAAGGCGAGAGCCAGTCCAATGATGAAGAGTACCGCGAACGAGCCGGGATCAGCATGAGCGACGGCGAAGAAGAACGAACTGAGAACAATAGCCCAGCCCACTGGCATGGATTGGCGAAGACCCGGAAAGAAAAAGCCTCGAAAAAAGACTTCTTCGCAAAATGGGGCGACAAAAACGGCGGCAAGCAGCGTCGCGTATGTGGTGATAGGTGCAATTTTGCTGCGTTGAAGGAGCACCTGGTCGTTGGTCTGCAGGTTTAGATGCAGCACAGTGATCACATATTGATAGAGATTATCTACGGCGAGAATAGCGAACAGCAGGAGTACGATCATGGCCGCTGCTCTCCGCACGTTAAACTTCCTGAACCCCAGTGCTTGCAGCGCGAGGCGAAAATGAGGCGTAATTGAGTGATAGGCGCGGTTGGCAATGTAGAGTGGCGCGATGAGAAAAGCCCCTTCAATGATACAGGAAAATATGAAAACAAAGATGGCATTTCCGAGGTCGGCCTGGAACGAGAGCGGAGTTTTCGGAGTAGCTTTTCCCTGACCTAACTGGGAGAGAGCTGTTACAAATACAACCCAGGGGATGAAGGTGAGAATAAAGCCGAGAAATGTTTGTTGGATTGTCCATGGAACTGCGTCTGACTTGTGTTCGACCAATGCGTCCTCCGAATTCTGCATAATCCATTATACCATAGATCGGACCATTTTGTCTGTGAAATATGCACCCCGTGTTTCTCGGAAATATGTGTTATACTACCTGAAACAGAAAGAACACCAGGCAATTATCTTAGGAAGGACGCTTGATTGGCAAGCACTATAGAAACAAATCCAGCTGAAAATTCTAATTGGCGCAAGCATAAAAACGCCTGTCCATTTTACCGTGAGCGTTGGTTCCCCGCGAGTGATGTTATGAAAGGGGAGCCGATGTACCAGGTTTTTTGTATGAAAAATACTCCTCCAGTCACCTCGGAGGAGCAAGATCGTTGTTTACGTAGTAAAACATGTTGTTGGCGCCTCGCGGAAAAAAAGAGAGCCGCTGCTGAACAGCGGTCCTCTGCAGAAGCTCCCCTGCATACCTCATAGCAGCTGACGGCTCCCCTGGCTAAAGCACAGGGGGTTCTCAGCGTTCCTTCCACGCTTCCAGCCTTCCTCGTCTGAGGAGAAAGACGGGCTCTTGTGTGGGTTCGCTTAGACTTTGAGGCAGACGCGCTCTGGCACGGGGCACACCCATGCTTTGGGGCATGACCTGCCCCTCTCTCGCACGTTGAGTGACTCGCTCGTGTGCTGCCCGCAGGCGCGCCTCCGCACCTTCCCAGGGAACGACATACTGGGCACACGAGGGTCGATAGTCTGGAGCTTGCAGATAGGCAGCCAGAAACGCGGAGTAGAGGTCGCGCTGGATGGGCCCGATGCCACAGGGACAGTGATGCCACCGCTGTGACAACGGCTTTTTGACCCGCTCACCGCAGCCATGACAGTATTGGGAGAGCTGTGTGCTGCGCGTGGGAACTTCGATCAGGGTGCCGCCCGTGCTTGCAACGGTGCGCTTCAAGTGGTCGATGAGCATCCCGGGGGCGCGAAAGCCCACGCTTTTGCCGTAGCGTTTCTGCCAGCCTTTATAGGAGATCTTTTCCAGGTGAATGGTGTTGCCCAGCCGCATGATCTGGTGGACCATGCGGCCATGCAGGCTCTTGCGATGCGCTTTCAGCTTGCGTTCTCTAGCCGCCCTGCGCCGCCTGGTGGCGAGATAGCCTCGGCTCTGTTTCCAGGGCAGAGCGTGCTTGCCGCGCTTCTTGGGGCGACCTCGCTCATCGTAGTGCTCGGGATTGGCGGCTCGTCGCTGCCGGTCCAGTTGGCGTTCCAGGCGGCGCAGCTGCCTGGCATCAGGGGTGAGCTCCGCGCAGAGCAGGGTCAGACTCGCCTCGGCCTCCCGCGGCACGATGGCGATGGTGGAGGGTCCAAGGTCCAGGCCGATAGTGTCGCTACCGACCGGGTGCCTGGGCTTCTGATAGGCGGTCCCCTCCAGCGCCAGTTGCACCGCGTAGCGATACCCCTGGCAGTCGGCTCCCTCCGCACGCGGACTGGAGGTACGGCGACGGATCAAGCGGGCATATTTGATCGGGTACGAGAGGCCAGAGCTGACCACCGGATCCCTCCAGTCGATGAGGGCCTTCATTTGATCGTCGTGCCAGAGCAGAAAGCCGACCTTGCCCTGTGCTGAGCCCTGCAGCACAAAACGCAGCCCGGTATCGTTGCGCTTGTTCTCGATACTATCGAGTCCCCGGCTCTTGCTCTTAAAGCGCACGCGTTTGGCCTTGCCCAGGCAAACACGATTGAGCGCCCGGTAGGCCCGACTGGCCAGGGTTTGGGCCAGCACCGCTTCCAGGTGCTCGGCCAGCCAGGACACGCGCGCTTCTTTGGCAAACGCCTGCAGGGCGTAGTCAGAGAACCCGTACTGCTCTCGCAAGGCCGAGAAGGCGGCCCGCCGTTCCTGCTTCTGTGAGCGTGGGAGCGCGCGGGCGGCCTGCCAGGAAGGATCGGCCCGCATCTGCCGCAGGCGCCGCTGCCCCTCGCAGAGCACGGCATTGTAGAACTGCCGGCCCGCTTCCAGGTGCGCCCGCAGGCGTTTGGCCTGGCCCGCGTCTACCACTAAGGGCAGTTCGAGCAGAAAGGTGGGTGTCTTCTTGCGCTTTGCCATCGGAGGCCATTCCTTCATCTCATGCTAGAACATGTATTCGAAGTATAGCGGGTTTTGCAGCCAGGGTCAAGGTAATCACCGGCTATACGAGCGTTCCCCCTCCCCTGCGGATACAAGGAACGGCGCTTCATCCCCTGCTTCAAAAGACGGGGGCTTTCGCGCTCGGTTTTCTGTAAGTGAAACAGCTTACGAATGTCACGGTATGTCCCCTTCTGCAACCGTATACCTTCAGATATTTTGCCGTGTTCAAAAGCATAACGACTCACGTAGTTGAGTACATCTCGATAGGCCAGTTGGATCTGCCTGAGCAACTGAAACTGCTCTGGCGCGGTGTTCAGCTTGAGTCTGGCGGTGATGATTTGTCGCATACGTTTTTCCGTTACTCCTCCTGCTTTACCTGTCTCGCTAGACCGCCCAACTGATAACCGTCACACGGATCCGATTCGGGTCGGGGGGCAAAGTCTGGTGGGTGGTGTCATCCCACCAATCGGTGCTGGCGATGCTCACCTGGTGGATGCCTTGGGCGTGCAAGAGGATGGTTTGTGCCTGCCCGAGTGGTTTGCCTGCAACCAGTGTGGCCAGTGCGTGGAGTTGGGCTGCACTCATGTGATACGCCCACACCCCCTCTGCCTGGACGTATAAGGCGATGATCCCGTGCTGTGCATCGAAGGTGGCTATGGTAGAGAGGTTCGCGGTCACCTTGCCCTGGAGGACGTAGCCAGTTGACAGGCGCGTGGTTGCCTCCTGGCCGATCAGGACGCTCACCTTCGCCTGCACCTCGTCAGCGTTGTAGACCTCCGCATGGCAGGTCACCCGCGCGGTCACCGTCACCTGGGTCGCTTCTTCACCGACGACAGGGGCGGAGGTCACCTGCGGATCGCACTTTACAGGATGCACCAGTTGTTCGTGGGTGCGTACCTGTGCCTGCACTACCGCCTGCCCCTGGCGGGTGAGGGACGTCACGAGCGGGTTGGTTGCCCCACTCACATCACGCGACCCAACTGCCGGAAAGTCGCGGGCGTTTGCTCCCCCAACAAATGCCTGCGTGTTCTGCATGGCGATCCCCGTGAAACAGCACAGCCCGTTGAGGTCGTTAGCCTCGATGTTACCTTGTGGTCCAGATTCCACTGCGTGGGCAGCCACAGTCACCTGTCCTTGCAAAGGCAGGTGTGCCGCCGGAACCACGACCTCATAGGCGGTGACCACCTGCATCCCATCCGCTCCGGTAAGCAACATACCAGATGGGATGGTCTGTGCGTTGGGAGCCTGATTGTAGAAGGTGACTAGTCCGTGTGCCTGCGCGGCGGGCTGGTGGCCTTTACCGGTCGTCGGCACAGTAATGGTTTGCGCGAGTGCGGGTGCAGCAAGGAGGCGCGCCTGGAGTTGCGCCTGTGGTGGCTTTTGATGGCTCATCACCGGCACGCCCATTCCAGCAGGCTCCGCCAGCAGAGTGTAGGAGCGGTGCAGATCCACCTGGTCGGTGACCACCGTGACGGTTGCGGATGAGCCAGCCGCAGGCACGAGTGTCACAAACAGGCGCATGACACGTGGCTGGATGGGTGTCAGGAGCAGCAGGGTGCAGAGGGCAACCAACACGGTTACGAGAGACTGCTGTACCCACCGGCGCAGCGATTGCGCCGGATGATGATCGCGCTCTGCCTGTGCAGACGACGGTAGCGGTGGCGAGGGAACCAACACGGTACTCTCCACCAACGTGCCCTCGACGATGTGCGGGGTGGGCGATGGCGGCAGGTGTGTGCCTAGAGGAGTCTCCTCATTTTCCGGCAGATCACCCATTGTCCCTACTGTTCCCTGGCCGTCCTCTTGTGGCGTCTCCCATTGTTTATCCTGGTCTATCATCGTCGCTCCCCAGGTGTGTCTCCTGATCCATTCCTCTCGTTGCTCTTGCTGCATGCGATGCTGCTCCTTCCTTGCTTGCGCGTGCATTGTCATGTCTGCGCTACGGTGAGACCGGAACCGCTTCACCAGGGCGTGCTGGCCGGAATCCTCCACCATCGTTGAGGAACACGACGTGCGTGTCGCCGACCCACACCAGCAGGTCAGGCTTGCCATCCCCGTTGACATCCTGGAAACTCAGCGTGACCGGAGTCAATTCCTGTCCCTGCCCGAGCAGGACGGGACCGCTGTAAATCCTGGCTTTGGACGGGTCGTCCGCTGGCAGCTCGATGACCAGGATGTGGCGGTTCAGGTTGAGGGCGAGAAAGTGGCTGGGGTGATCGGGCGCGTCGTGGTTGTGCCCGACCACGGCGTCGGCCTGAAAGGTGCGCGGGCGACCGTAGCGCCAGTCGTCCTGGGTCGTCTGCCACCAGTTCTCCAGGCTGGAGAAGGCCACCCAGCCTAGGAGCATGATGAGCATCCCCAGGCCCACCCACACCGACCAGCGCGAGCGGAGCCCTCCTCCTCGCTGCCTGGGCGGAGGCTGAGACGGCTCACGCTCGACACGCACGGGTGACGGCCACACCTGTCCCTCGCCGACATGCCGTGGCGGGAGGATGCTGCGACGTGCAGGTACACCTTGCATGCGCCCTCCCGTCGTGGTAGTCGTGCGTACCAGCGCTGTCCCGTGAAAGGCGTCATGGGCCGTGGGCTGGTAGCGCACCGCGCTGGTGCGTGTGCGCGGCGGCCAGTCCTCGTCTGCAAGGAGGGCGTCCTCGTCCTGCTCATCGTACCATTCGACGTCTTCCTGGGGAGGTTGCCGCCTGGAGAAGTATCGTCGATGCTGGGAGTGGTCAGTCATGGCCGTGCGTTCCTTTCTCGTAATGCTGCTGTCGAGGGGTGCCGTTCGTGTTCGTCCAGGGCTGGCGCCTGCGTGCGGGTAGGAGCGGGAGGTCAACCACGCACGCATCGTGAACCAGGTGGATCACCTCCAGTGGAGGATAGACTTGCTGCAACAACTGTGCCACCTGTTTGCGGTGGCAGCACTGCCAGTCGGGGCAGGCACACAGCAGCAGGCAGTTGTAGCCCGCCTCCAACCAGGTGGTGATCTTCTCCAGCCCGGTGGCAGGGTCGGCAAGCTGAACACTCTGAACAGGCCGATCGGGGTGCTGCGTTTGGAGGATGCCCAGTTCGGGCGCGGCGTGGTAGCTGTAGCGAAAGTGCCGCCGCAGGGAAGCAGCCGACCATTCGTCCAGGTACGAACGCCTGTCGGAACGAATATCGACCAGGTACCAGCCGTGCTCGTACACTATACGCGTCATGATCTGCCAGGCCTGCAGCTGGTGATAGCCAATGGTCGCAACCCTACCTAGCTTCGTGGGGGCGGCGGGACATGGGATGGGTGTCGTTGTCGTTGTCATCGCTGTGGTTACTTCCTGTGCTGCTGGCGCAACTGCTGTTTTACGCTTGCATATTCCTGGAGCACCTGCCGGTGCAAGGCCCGTCGCCGCGCCTGGTGCTCGGCTGCCTGCCCCATTAAGTGCCGGATGGCCTCCAGGCTGGCTGAGTCCTGCTGTTCGTCGTCATTGCCCGCCAGTTCCAACCAGGAGAGCACCTGCTGCCACTGGTCGACGGCGTAGTCGAGGTCCTGCACGGCCCGCTCCAGCCAGTGCGCCTCCTTGCGTGTGCGTTGGCGCTTGCGTTCGTGGCAAGCCCAGGTGTAGTGCCGCAGGGCCTTGGCTTCCCAGGCGAGTCCGTAAAAGGCAGTGCTGGTCGCTAGCAGGGCGGGCACCGTGATGGCTTCCTGGGCAAAGGCTGCCCACTGCTGGATCGTCTCATCGAGCGGTATCCACAAGGTACTTAGGGTGGAGAGGGACGAAAGGGTGGGGGAGAGAGTATGCTCTTCCTCTTCTGTTAGTTGTGGTGGTAGCGTCGTGGTCATGGGAACGTTCCTTTCATTGCATCAAGAGGGCTACAGGCTGTATGTCCCGGCAGAGATCAGTCGTACAGCCTGCTCCCATGGGTACGCTAGATGGTCTTGCCTTCGACAAAACGCGTGGCCTCATCAGGGGTCAAGAGCCCCTGTTCGACGGCCAGAGCCACATCGGAAAGCAACTCGCTGTCTTCGTGACAGGGACAAGCGGGGTCAACGCTACAAAAGGGGGAATCCTTGGTGTGGATGATGCCGTCCTCCATCGGGATGACAATGGGATCTTGTTGCTGCATCTTATGTTCTCCAAATTTGAACACCTAGTCTCACGATGCGATAATGACATCGAGGACCAGCCAGGCGTTTAACGGATGGTTGCTACAGTTCTCAATCGCTGGTGGGTTGTCGTCACACAATCTACCAGCACCCCTACTAAACCGCGCTATGAAGAACTTTCCTACATTACCTTTTTCTGGTCCCTATCCCGATATTTGCAGGTGGGCTTCTCAACACTCAGAAATACTGTTTCGTAATTAAAATATATAACAACTTTGAGCAAATGTCAATATCATAACATTTGCTCAAATTAGTCTTTGAAAAAACATTGGTAACTATGCTTGATTGGGCATCTTAGTGGAAGTTGTGGTTAACAACTTCCGTCCTGAATTGGGATCATTTCGTGTGGACGGCAGGCACAAAAATCCTCCCGATGTTTCCCAGAAGTAGGTGAGGGTATAATCGGGAGGACATATGCTATTACCACCAAGAGCACGGGGTAGATGGTTGTTCGTTCTACGGACAGTACTCGGGGAATGTGCTGCGTACAACGTCCTCATGAATGAGATTCGGCAAATGAATGCCTGCTAAACTGAAATATCGTGGCGCAGCGTCCTCCAGTGCATTGATGTGTAGTTGCGTAAAGAGCAAAAAGCTCTCCCTGGCATATAGCTTTGCCGCCTCGATCTCCCCTCCATCTCGGTAAAGTCGAGCAACAACGTATGAGGCTTCAGCGGCTCTTCGTCTGTTCTCAGTTGCCTTCGCCAGGCTGAGTTCTGCCTCGGCTTCGCGAATCTGTTCAGGTAATGTCATGGCCGTCTGTTTCGCCTTCTCTATTCCCGTTCTCGCGAGGAATAGATGTAAGACTCTAGAATGTCCTCGTACTCGAAGATCTCTTCTGGTTTGAAGAAGCGTTCAATTTCAAGTTTAGCTGTATCGAGCGAGTCTGAAGCGTGGACAAGGTTGGCTTGTACGCTCATGGCGAGGTCGCCGCGTATCGTCCCGGGTTCGGCTTCGCGGGCCTTTGTGATACCACAAAGTAACCTTACCGTGTTAACGCAGTCGGTTCCTTCCCAGCAGCAGGCAATTACTGGCGTGCGGCTCATAAAAGCCTTGATCTCGGGAAAGAAGTCTCGCCCGAGTAAATGGCTATAATGAGTATCAAGCAGGTCATCAGATAGCGCTGTCATTTTCATGCCAATCAGCTTCAGACCCTTACGCTCAAGTCGAGTGATGATTTCACCGACCAGATCTCTTTGCATAGCGTCGGGTTTGATAAGCACTAATGTGCGTTCCATACAGTTACGTATCCTTTCTGTTAGTTGGATTCATGCTTCATGAGGAGTTGTGCCGTCACGTGATCTGTGATTAAGATGTTGGCGATGCCAGCCTTCAGCGCTGCCCGAATGCCAGATGCGTAAGACAGACTTGCTCCCGCAACGAGGATCACTTTGGCTTTACCATTCCTGATCCTGTCCCTCAAGCGAGGGATTTCTAGCCCGGTGAGGTAGTATGGGGGTGGTGTGAGATGATCGTTGATACATCTCCCATTCGCATCGAATGCCCAATGATTGATATCCATTACGGCTTTGTGAGCCTGTAAGGCGTTAATCTCTTCTTGCGGTAGAACGCCCCTGGCTACGAGATCGTCATTGAAATGTGTGGGCCAGAGTCCCATCATGATTACGTTTGCCTGTTCTATCGTCTGCAATACGTCTCTGACGAGGGGCAAAGAGCGGGCATGTTCGCACTGTTCCCGGGTTTCGACTATTGCCGGAATAGGTAACCACGCATGCCGTGCACCGTAAGCGGTGGCTATGTCGTAGGCAATTAAGTTCGAGTCGCCAAGATTCGTATGCGGCTCGACAAATCCTATCGTTGGCACCACCTGCAGATTGGGGAGAAGCTTGGTAGGTTTCAGATACCGCACAACGTTCCTCATGATGTTTCTCCCCCCAGAAACAGCGAGAATATCACTGTCGGTAAGTAGCTGATCAAGATAATCGGCGGCCGTAGTAGCAATATCCGCCAGTACATCTTCGGCGGTTTCTTCGGGCGGTATCTCGCTCAAGTTGCGACCAGCAACTACGACGAGATCCTCAAGTCCCAGTTCGACCCGCAAGTCTCGAGAGAGATTTCGCAAGTACCCGGTCCGTTGCTCAGGAACCACCGATATGCGCACGATCCCGCGATCTCTTGCCCTTTGTAATGCCTTTCCGATGGCTTGCCTGGAGCACCCTTCCATTTCTGCAATGGCTTCCTGTGTCTGCCCGTCTTCATAGTAGAGCTGCGCGACCCTGCGCAGAAAGCGGTCGTCGGAAAGCAATTTCCCCTCGGGAATGTTTCCCTGTGGTGTGTTCGTAAGCATTGCGCTTCTCGCTTGTGATTATCCGCATGAAATAGATTACAGTACTCTTCACGTTTTGCAAAAAGATGCAAGATCGTCTTGTTTAGACGGCAAGCCGCCTAGGCCTGACTGCGATAGGGGAGGCCTCTATCCCTAGACCATCAAAGGCTGTCGGGAATACTTTTCTTCCGATGTTGTAGGAGCCATTCACGTCGGAATGCATGGGGCGTCGTCCCTTGACGCGATACCAGCGGCCATCGCGCCGTCCGCTGAAGGTATGCTCCCCCTGGTCGTTGGGATCGTAGACCGGCATCGCGTCACGATCGAAGAAGCTGGCTTGGCTGGTATAGCTCTCTTCGGTGATGGTGACCGTGATCCCCACCAGTTCCGCTTTGTAGCGCACCATCCCGATAAAACGCGTGTGCGGGATCTGGACAAATGCCTGGGTATTGCGTTTGCCCATCTCCACCCCCTGCTTCCAAAACGCATTTTTGCCGATGATGAGCGTGCCAATGCCCTCAGCCACCAAGAGTCCAATGATGGCTTTCGAGGCGAGATGCAACTGATGAGTGACGCGACGATTCCGCTTGTCGGTGAGAGTGTCGAGTTGATGGGAAGTGAAGCGGTTCTCTTTGGCCAGCTTCTTTTGCAGATGTTCGCGCTGCTTATTGTAGCCTTGGTTGATCGACTTGAGCACACGACCGTTAACCAGCATGGGTACAAAGCCCGGCTTGTTTGAAGTTATCGCAGCTAAGTTGCTCACCCCAAGGTCTAGGGCAGCGAACAAAGAGCTATCTCCGCAGGACTGTTCTTCTTTTCGCTCGTAGACGACTTCTACCACATAATGGGTGCCACGCGGGACAACACGGGCCTGCACCACGGCTGCTTTCTTCTGTAAGGTGTTCACCAGCTCTCCCAAACCAGAGAGCGAAATCCTGCCTCGTTTGAGAGCGCGTCTGGAGACCGCTCCTTTCTCATACACGAGCAGGTTTCTCCCCGCCGTTTTATGCTTGTACTTCGGGAGTTGGGGACGACCCAGGAACTTCTGCGGGTGCTCCCGCCACTGCTGCATCGCCTCAAAGAAAGCCACCCAGGCTTTGTGGAGCTGGATCAGCACCTGGTTGCTCACTTTGGCGGGCAGAGCCTTGTAGGCGTCAGAGGATTTGACGAGGTGAAAGACTTCGATATTGTTGAGGTACGTGTGCTCAAAGATAAAGGACTGACGCACGTAGTAGTTGGCCAAGTTCCACAGGTTCTTGGAGGCAAAGGCGGCATCATCGAGCTGCTTGTAGCGAAGATCGTCTTGGCCAATCATATGTTGTTCGACGAGCCGCATGTTTCCTCCCCCTGTTTGACAATCTGCTCAGTCCTGTGTTTCGCTCGGCGTTGCACGTAGAGCTTGGCACAGACACGGACAATCACACTCGTTCGCGTCAGCAAGCAAGTCTTCTCGGCTGGTTTCCGCCAGATGAACCACTTCGAGCGGGCGCTCCTGCATCTGCAGAAAGGTCTCCACATACCGAAAACCGAACCGTGTGGCCCGATCCTTCTGTTCCACCACAATATGGGCGATGCTCTGATCGGTGAGCAAAGCCAGAAATTTTGGGCGATGGTCGTTGAGCCCTGATCCAAATTCCTTGACGGTTCGAGTCACCTGATAGCCTTTGGCCGCGCAATAATCCAGAAGCCGCTGCACCTGCCGGCCCAGATCGGGAGTCTGCTTGTGCGAGGAAACACGGGCGTAAATTACCACCCGTTGCGGGCGCCTCACGTTGGCTTCCTCTTCCTCGGTAATCACGATGGTGCCAGAGGGCATTTGATAGCCTTTGATCTGGCCATCTTTCCACCATGGAAAGGCTGTGCGATAGGTCACGCCTCCCTTTTTGGCATACTGACACTACTTCATAGAAGAAAGATACTCCATCCATCTGTAATTTTCAAGCGACTTCATGATTCTCTGTGACTAGTCCCGAACACCAATTCAGTAGCGCTGCGCGGTTAGCTTTACTGAACTCCTGAGTTGGAAATAAAATAGCATTTCGTTCATGAACTCAGCGATGCTGACAGCATGATACAGTATGCGTTTGGAAAACGCAAGCCTTACAAACGCCACAATTTTGACATTTTCTCTAAAGTGCGCTATAGTTGGCTTGTGTTACTACAGGTAAACCATTGAGTCGGTCAGCATTGGCCGTGGTTAGGGATACACGGCTTCACCCAGGTAGGTGGAGGCCCGCAGGGGTAATTAGTCGCATGGCTAAGGACATTCAGTTCAAAGTCGAGCAGGGGCGCGTACTCGTTCCGGTCGGGGAAGCCTGCCCTTTTGCATGTAAATACTGCTATACACGCGGTGGGGAAATCGGCCCTTCAAGAGCAACCGCCGACGAAATTCTGAGGCGTTTACAAACCTTTGCGGACGAGAATGCTTTTGAGACAATCCAGTTCGGATATGATGGCGATCCCTTTGCGCGTCCAGACCGTGGCATAACTATGCTGCAGAGGATGGCCGGAATGGGCAAGGATATAAACTTCAGCACGAAGGCACTGATGGGCGAGCGGATTCTAAGGGAACTCGTAGACGTCAAGCGCGATATGGAGTTAACCGGTAACGCCTTGAGTGCCCTTGTGTCCTTTAGCTGCTGGGATTCCGCTCGTCAAGTAGAACCGCACACTCCGACCCCGGAAGAGCGAATGCTCACCGTCAAAAAGCTCAGGGATATCGGTATACCCACGTTTATAGCGGTTCGGCCAATTTTGCCACATGTACATGATGGAGAGTATGAGCGACTTGTGGAAGAAGGCATGCTTGCGGAGTGTGATGGGTTTGTTCTGGGACCTCTCTACGCGGATGATAGAGGAAGATTCGTCACATTTATCCCGGCACACGTGTTGAAAGAGACGCCGAGGAGAAATGTCGTAATTCCCTGGTCCGCGCACGCACCAGTGTGGACCCGCTACGAAGATGAGAATCGCCTACAACTCATTATGGCCAAAGTGATCGAAAGAGGGGGACGGCCTTTTCTCTCATCTGCGGAGGCCGTAGCGATTGTCAAGCGAGGGAGGACACTGGTTTGATCGAAGTGGAACTGAAGTGTGAGTTATTGCCAGAGGCAGTGCCGAGACTGAAGGAGAAAATTCGGTATCTGAAGTTTCATGGAGTCGTGCAAATCCTGGACAGGTACTACGATACGAGTGGATTTGACTTGCTCCAGCAAGCGGTATTCGTTCGGGTGAGGAATAATAGCCAGCTCCAATTCAAGTACAACGAGAGGAGAGATGAGGCACATGTGCAAAGTTTAGAGCGAGTTTTCCCATTACTACCTGAGACTGCTCAGCAAGTAGAAGAAATGAATGCCCTTTTTGCGAGGTTCTCACCCTCGTGGCGTGCTGAGCCCGATTTTGAAGTAGCGAGAGTAACTAACGGGCTCGTCGAATTAGCTCAGATCAGGAATATTCGTGAAGTTTACTCAAACGATGAAATTCGGATGAGTATTGATCATGTGGCAGGTCTTGGAGATTACTTGGAGGTTGAGCTACAGTGTGAAGAAGGAGCGGACACCAGTAAGGCATTGGCGAAACTACGCACATTTGTATCCGAATTGTGTACCCGGCCTGTAAATATAGGATACGTTGAAATGTGGCTTCGCGTTCACAATCCCCAGGTGTATCAACTGGGTAGATACCGTTTGTAACTGTGATTTCCGCCAAATGAAGATCTCTCGCAACCTCACCTCTTCGGCATCATGTAGGATAGATGGATGCAGGGACATGCTTTTGTCACTGGCTCTTCTTGAAGCTGATGCGGTCTGTAATCAGTATTTTTGAGGAAGTTCTATGAAAGAATTGGAGAACTTCCTGAGCAATGGAATACTAGAGCACTCTTAACTTAGTGCGATTTGAGGCAATTTATGGCAATATTCGTGAAGCAAATCGTGGCAGTGCTTTTAGTACAGAAGCCAGTTTAGAGCAAGCAGGCTCTAAACAGAGAGAAACGGATTTGTAGGATATCGCGGCAGCGATTCTGATTTGTGTAGCAAATCGTGGCAGTGAGTCGTTTCGTTGTACTTTCTCAGCAAACAGCGATTCTGATTCCGACTTCCTTGCCACTCTATGCTACACATTGCCATCATATGGTTCTTCCGCAACCGCGCTGATAGGAAATGTGGTATGCCGGTGACGCTTGGTTCAAATGCTTCGAGATGGCTGGCTTCCACCTCTTTGAGCCAAGCGTCAAGCTGGGGTCCTGTGCACACCCATCTCTGGTTCGTTAGTCACCCGAGGAGGCAAACCTCCGCAGTGCCTCTACAGATGGGACGAAGTAATAGGCCCCGCTGACAGCCGTTGTATATCTGGTCAAGGCGTCACGTATGCCATCCTCGGCTCCCGCCATACGATCAAGCATCCGGGCCAGGCGATGCTGGTCGCTGCTGAAGCCGATAAACATCGTCCCATAGGAAGTCGCCGTCCCGAAAGGAGTATTGCGGCGGAAGATATGCTGTTCTACCCCATGCTCTTCGATCACCGTGCGAGAGACATGGGACTCTGCACCGCGTACCTCCTCAGCAAGCTCCGTACTCGTCTCTTTGGTCCGTCCGATGACCTTCTCTTGCTCCTCAAGCGGAAGCGCATCGAAGGCGGCGGCATCGTGCATCCACTTCTGCACCAGGACCACACTCCCACCTGCACCTGGAGACCCATCGGGAAGGAGCGCCACCTCGGGCGCCTCGGAGAGACTGGGATTCTCCGTCCCATCGACGAAGCCGGTTAAGTCCCGACTCTCCTTGTAGGTCCACCCGGCGACTTCATCGGCAAGGGAAGCAACCGGAGCGAGGGCGGCCATGGCTTCTCGCGCGACATCAAAGACCGTATGGTAGGCATGGCCCGCCACCCACACCCACAGGTCATGCTGGGTAGCGGGCATCGTGTACCCATCGACACCACGCACGTCCTGCTCGAAGTCTGTCACCTCTGCTGGCATCTCCTCGGGCGCAACGCGCGCCCACAGCGACGGCCTGAATCCGGCCACCAGGTTCACGCCTCCGGTCGTCATGCGTGGTTCCTCCAGGTTGGCCATCACCTGAACCAGCGCGAGTGGATCGCCATGCACCTGAAGATCAAACTCCAAAAAGGCGTGCGAGCCAGTCCCCAGCGCGAAGATCCCACTTTGGGCTACATACATCGTCATTCCTCCTGTGAACGAAGCGGTAGGCAGAGAGACGGAGGGACGCAACTCGTCTCTCTCGCCTCTCCCTTGGAGGAAATACAAACCAGTCCCCATCCCATGCGACTAGCACACTCACCATCCTTTCGCACACGATGGATTGCTAGAAGAGGAAGGTTGGCAAATCTTGGCGTGTCCCGCTTCATAGACGTTTTCCCAATAGAGATCATTATACGACAATCATCTCAAGTAACAATTCTCTTTGTTTTATCACATCTCTCATCAGCGCGGTTGCGGAAGAACCATCATATGCTTCACAGGGTTGTTTTTCTCCTCAAAATCAGCGAGCTTCATCTGGGGTCGTGCTACGTGCCTGCTCGCTTTGCTCCAGGGATGGTGCTGACGGCTCGGCGGTGCTGATACCCTCCCGCCTGAGTGGCTTCACTCGACTTCCAGATTGCTGCACCAGCTTGCCAAGAGCACTTCCTGTCTCCCGCATTGTTGTTGCTGCCTGTTGTGCAGATTGCTTGAGTCGCTCACTCTCGGGAAGAGCGTTCCACAGCTCCTCCAAGCGCTTGCTCAACTGACGGCGCCTCTCTTCGCTCCTCATCAGTGCTATCATCAATGCGACAAGCAGGCTGATAACAATGCCGATGAAGACCGCTTGCCGGAAACGACTCATCTTTACACCTCCTGTTCTCCATCAATCATGACTTTCCCTTTTCTTCCTGTTGCTCGACATACATTTGTAAAGCCCACATCACCTCAGCGTTGAAAGACCTCTTATGTTTCTTGGCTAACCGCAGAAGGGATTCGCGCAACTCCACTGGATAGCGCGTGTTGGTTGAAGTGATCTTCCGATCCTTGTTCTGCTCCATGTTGCTATTATAGTACCATTTTAGTAACAGTACAACGAGCAAAGGCTAAAGCCAAGAAGAAACCCGCCTGACCGCCTGGGTTAGGGGTATGCGCAGGAATTGACGTTACCTTGGAGCATTGGTCCTACCGAGGGTGCGCCGTTTCGGTGCGCATGAGATTCTCTCCTGAGGAGAGAAAGGTTGAGCGTGATGGACCTTTAGGACAAGGCTAACTATGAAAAAAGATACAACGACAGCCTGCAACTCATTTGAACTCTATGAAGGATATGTTGGCACTCCATCCACCTTCCAAGAATGATACGTGAACCATGAACGGCTCTCTACTGATACAATCTCGAAAAAGAGACGAGGTAGGAGCTATTCAAGTATGATCGCTCTTCACAAGCCAACTGATTTGATGAGAGACTCCCTTTCTCGACTCAAACCTCCTCTGTGAAGGATTTGTTGCCGTTTCATTTCTGAAGGATATCGCGCTGGATTTTGCCTATATATGCTACAAATTTCACTTAGAATACACGATGCACAGGGATAAATGATATTGATTTCATTTGAAGACAGGACCTGTAAACGCAATCGCTTCGAGTTTAGATCATATAAAGGTCGTATTTAGATCGCTGTTAGATTTCTTTACTGCCGTCGCTCCCCAGTCAATGTTCTTGCAGCTAGAATTCGAGAGGCATCATCAATAAGTATCTTCTGGTTATTTAGGTGCTACCTGCGCAGTCAGCAATATCAGTTGAAGCCGATAATCGTTTACTGAAGTAAGCAAGGCTCGAATGAGATGCCAGGCCTCTGGCGACGGCTCGCAGATCCCGTACATCGGCTTTGACGAACTATTTCAATCTCAGACGAGATGCCAGGCCCCTGGCGACGCTCATGCCACACCCTCGCCTTCATCTCGCTCATTATTTCAATCTCAGACGAGATGCCAGGCCCCTGGCGACACCGCCGAATGTAACACAACTGCTCGCTGACGGATTGATTTCAATCTCAGACGAGATGCCAGGCCCCTGGCGACTTGCCTATGAAGTCCCATTTGATGTAGACTTGCTTAATTTCAATCTCAGACGAGATGCCAGGCCCCTGGCGACTTGTCGAGCCCTCGGGGACGCATGGCGGCATGTTTGATTTCAATCTCAGACGAGATGCCAGGCCCCTGGCGACTACGATCCTGAAGAGCCGGTGCTCGTGTTTTGCAAGATTTCAATCTCAGACGAGATGCCAGGCCCCTGGCGACGATTTTCCGCGAGGGTGTAGCCGACCGCCTCATCGTAATTTCAATCTCAGACGAGATGCCAGGCCCCTGGCGACGGACATCCTTGCGGCAGGTGCCCGCCTTGTGCAGGATTTCAATCTCAGACGAGATGCCAGGCCCCTGGCGACCAATATCCTCAAGTTTGCCCTGCTGTTCCAAGTAGTATTTCAATCTCAGACGAGAAGCCAGGCCCCTGGCGACATGAGGGCTTGAATATCAGCAGGCAATTGGTCAAGGATTTCAATCTCAGACGAGAAGCCAGGCCCCTGGCGACATCATCACGCCGGTTTGCTGGTCATTCATGCGAGTTATTTCAATCTCAGACGAGATGCCAGGCCCCTGGCGACCAGAGCTGGTCGAGAGCCACGATTTGAGGCAGTCGAATTTCAATCTCAGACGAGAAGCCAGGCCCCTGGCGACTCCATCCTTCATCCCTGAGCACCAATTCAAGCGGCAATTTCAATCTCAGACGAGAAGCCAGGCCCCTGGCGACTGGGCTGGCGGATACCAGCCCATAAAAACTACAGCAATTTCAATCTCAGACGAGAAGCCAGGCCCCTGGCGACCTCTTGTATCTGCAAATCCAAAGTCTTAATACCCGTATTTCAATCTCAGACGAGAAGCCAGGCCCCTGGCGACGCTGCCCGCTCGTCTACCCTCTCATCTCTATATATTTATTTCAATCTCAGACGAGAAGCCAGGCCCCTGGCGACAGCGTTCTATTTGCTGTAGCACTCGCATCTTTCTCTATTTCAATCTCAGACGAGAAGCCAGGCCCCTGGCGACGGAGGGATTTCGTAACCGTTCCGATATTGCCATACATATTTCAATCTCAGACGAGAAGCCAGGCCCCTGGCGACTACAACGCTTTTACTCATAGCCTACTTTGCTGGTTTATTTCAATCTCAGACGAGAAGCCAGGCCCCTGGCGACAACTGATACCGAAAACGGCCCGTACTGTTTAGCTGTATTTCAATCTCAGACGAGAAGCCAGGCCCCTGGCGACGTAGATACAAACGGCTGGTATAAGCGTAGAGGCTGGTATTTCAATCTCAGACGAGAAGCCAGGCCCCTGGCGACCCTTTACCTCCGGGGCCAGCCCGAACCCACACCCTTATTTCAATCTCAGACGAGAAGCCAGGCCCCTGGCGACGAATGTTCCAACTCATTTCTTTCCTCCTCGTGTCGAATTTCAATCTCAGACGAGAAGCCAGGCCCCTGGCGACGCTTTCTGCCATGTGGCAAGCTCAGCGGTCAGGATAATTTCAATCTCAGACGAGATGCCAGGCCCCTGGCGACGTGAACTGTTCGCGAACTGGAAGCGAACCACTTTCAACATTTCAATCTCAGACGAGAAGCCAGGCCCCTGGCGACTGCGTAACCCTTGCTCTTCTGTAAGTTTCTCCCTATATTTCAATCTCAGACGAGAAGCCAGGCCCCTGGCGACGAACTCTTCAAACACGATGATAAGGGCAGGTCCTTTATTTCAATCTCAGACGAGAAGCCAGGCCCCTGGCGACATTTTAGCATCTCTACAGCCCACAGGCCCTTAAAATTATTTCAATCTCAGACGAGAAGCCAGGCCCCTGGCGACGCTTTGATCTGCATAGTCTTCTAGTGACTCTTCAGTATTTCAATCTCAGACGAGAAGCCAGGCCCCTGGCGACACCACATCCTCTATGCCATACGTGGGGTAGGAACCGTATTTCAATCTCAGACGAGAAGCCAGGCCCCTGGCGACGGCCTCACAGCAGCAGAGGCTATGAATGTGTTGATCATTTCAATCTCAGACGAGAAGCCAGGCCCCTGGCGACCGATTATGCGCTGTATTCGAATCAGCCACTCGTGCAATTTCAATCTCAGACGAGAAGCCAGGCCCCTGGCGACGCCCACAAGATCAACTATGGCCTATTCACAGAGTTTATTTCAATCTCAGACGAGAAGCCAGGCCCCTGGCGACCTCTAAACCATTGTCTTGTTTCGTGTAGTAGTAGGTATTTCAATCTCAGACGAGAAGCCAGGCCCCTGGCGACTCACAGGCGAAAATCGTCCTAAAAGCCCTCACCTATATTTCAATCTCAGACGAGAAGCCAGGCCCCTGGCGACTAGCCGCATTGGAGCGGCGTGCAGGGATGCAGAGTGATTTCAATCTCAGACGAGAAGCCAGGCCCCTGGCGACTATTTATCTTTGGATTGCTATCATCCATATTAAACATTTCAATCTCAGACGAGAAGCCAGGCCCCTGGCGACTCCGCCTCAAGTATGAGCGGTCTACCAGCGTTGCGTTATTTCAATCTCAGACGAGAAGCCAGGCCCCTGGCGACTTTCCCTGGCAGATCTCCCCACCATGAGGCGATATATTTCAATCTCAGACGAGAAGCCAGGCCCCTGGCGACGCCTGCATAAAATCCGTTCACACTCGCATCATCAGGGATTTCAATCTCAGACGAGAAGCCAGGCCCCTGGCGACATGTCCACAACCTTGCCCTGGCCGCTGGCTTCACGGATTTCAATCTCAGACGAGAAGCCAGGCCCCTGGCGACCAAGGTGTCTCCCAGGACTGCGTATCGCTGGCAGAATTTCAATCTCAGACGAGAAGCCAGGCCCCTGGCGACTAGATAGAGCGAGACATAATCGGGTGGAGGTGGCAAATTTCAATCTCAGACGAGAAGCCAGGCCCCTGGCGACCTCTTGCGGGTTGCTCTATCCCGCTTTGGTTGGATTATTTCAATCTCAGACGAGAAGCCAGGCCCCTGGCGACGACTACCCTCGACGAGCAGAACCTTTTTCAATTGCTATTTCAATCTCAGACGAGAAGCCAGGCCCCTGGCGACGCCGCCAGCAGATCGCCGCTCAGATGGGCGGCGAGAATTTCAATCTCAGACGAGAAGCCAGGCCCCTGGCGACGACAAACCTCCTTACTTCTTTCGTTTCGCACTAATCTTGATTTCAATCTCAGACGAGATGCCAGGCCCCTGGCGACACGCAGATGACGAGCCACCGCGCTTCTTTGGTGATGATTTCAATCTCAGACGAGAAGCCAGGCCCCTGGCGACTCCTCAGCATCGTGATCACAAATAATCTCTCTAGGTATTTCAATCTCAGACGAGAAGCCAGGCCCCTGGCGACGACACCAACGACGCCCTACCCGCTTGCTGTGTTGGCATTTCAATCTCAGACGAGAAGCCAGGCCCCTGGCGACATCACACCGCTTGCTAGTTGTTGTTTCCATTGCTCAATTTCAATCTCAGACGAGAAGCCAGGCCCCTGGCGACGCAAACAGGGAGCAGGAACGGATACAGCGATGCAAAAATTTCAATCTCAGACGAGAAGCCAGGCCCCTGGCGACATCAGGGTCAGGGATAGGTAGATTAAGAGGTGGAGATTTCAATCTCAGACGAGAAGCCAGGCCCCTGGCGACTACATCAAGAAATGGCTCTCCAAGGATGATGACCTGAATTTCAATCTCAGACGAGAAGCCAGGCCCCTGGCGACGCGCCTGAACTCGTGAAGCAAGAGCAGCAGCAGCGATTTCAATCTCAGACGAGATGCCAGGCCCCTGGCGACTTCACCCTCCTTATCTGATAAAGAGAAACCAGTATATTTCAATCTCAGACGAGAAGCCAGGCCCCTGGCGACAGTGGAAAGCCAATAGAGCACGAGCCTGGACGCTGAATTTCAATCTCAGACGAGATGCCAGGCCCCTGGCGACCAGCAACGGGTACAGCCAATAGCGGAGTGCTGCTTGATTTCAATCTCAGACGAGAAGCCAGGCCCCTGGCGACAACCGCTATCTTTCGCGTGCCTGACGACTGGAAGAATTTCAATCTCAGACGAGAAGCCAGGCCCCTGGCGACCTCAGGATTGGATACGAACAACGAAAGCGGCTGCTAGATTTCAATCTCAGACGAGAAGCCAGGCCCCTGGCGACTCGCGTCCATCATCGCCAATCCAGCACAGCTCGTAATTTCAATCTCAGACGAGAAGCCAGGCCCCTGGCGACACCTGCAGATGGATTGCAGTTTGTTGGCCGCTCACTCTATTTCAATCTCAGACGAGAAGCCAGGCCCCTGGCGACGTAGACATCTTTGGCGCAATCGTGACCGTCGCCTTATTTCAATCTCAGACGAGAAGCCAGGCCCCTGGCGACTGTCTGTTGGGGAGGTAACAGCCGGATTCGATACCAATTTCAATCTCAGACGAGAAGCCAGGCCCCTGGCGACAAAGGATTACTCGACTGTGATACAGGTTGTGTTACCATTTCAATCTCAGACGAGATGCCAGGCCCCTGGCGACCATTGATGGTGATGAAGATAACCCACCGATCACTATATTTCAATCTCAGACGAGATGCCAGGCCCCTGGCGACATGTCTCGGCGGGAGATACGGTCAACGTACTTCCTGGATTTCAATCTCAGACGAGATGCCAGGCCCCTGGCGACATAG
>WNGQ01002831.1_pt1 | contig 23204 bp, 25 predicted proteins | sample 5407661 | NCBI WGS metagenome assembly WNGQ01 (sample SAMN13153382, study PRJNA577476) | soil metagenome | isolation source: 60 cm soil or saprolite under Garry oak tree replicate 2 | place: USA:California | collected 2016-06-15 | reverse complement strand
TACCCCCAACCCGCATCGTGCACCCATTCCCGGAGGCGCGCTTCGCCGCCACGCACCCAAGGTAAGAGCCCAGTGCGGTAATCCCGCACGCTGGGATCTGTGCGGGGGGCCGCCCGCAAGGGCGGTCCCTACCGCGACTGTTTTGGCTGTTCCAGATCTGGGCGTTACGGGTGCTCTACCACCATCCAGGCGATCGGCCCGAGGCTAGTGGTCACCGACTTGTTCAGGTAAATGGTGAAGTAGCCTCCCGCGACGTTGGGCACGGCAGCCACGACATACACGCCGGCGACAAACTTTTGCAGCGTGGCGGTCATCATGCTCTTGGCGGTGATGGGCAGGCTGACCCGCACTGAGTTCTTCGGCGCCGAGGAGGTACCCGCGACAGTGGCCACGCCGCTGCGGCTGAACTGCGCCTTGCCGGTCACCTTCAGCGCGGTGGCGTTTTGGCTGCTGGCCCACACCCCGGTGCCGTTGGCGCTGTCCCCGAGGATGCCAGCCCCGCCCGCGGCGCGCCCGGCCACGCCGAAGCCGGTGCCGTCGTTTTGGCCGTAGACGCCGCTGGCGGCGGAGTTGTTTGCATGCCCGTACACGCCGTTGCCGCCGCTGCGGTTGTCACCGAAGACGCCGCTGGCGGCCCCATTCGAGGTCACCCCGTGCACGCCGTTGGCGTCTCCGGAGCCGATGACTCCGTCGTCTCCTGCGCCGACACCATTGCCCATATGGCGGAGGCGCCACCGACGGTCGGGGCATTCGTGTCGTTCTGGCCGTACAGCGCCACTGAGCTGTCCTCTGCAAAAGCCTGGACAACTGGCCCGATCCCGGTGTTCTCGATCTGGGTCGTGCTGCTTTCGCAGTTCGTCCCGGTCCCGCCGCACGCTGCGGCCGCTCCGAGGATGATCGGCTGACCGTTGTCTGCTCGCGCCGAGCCGCCCGCCCAGCCCAAAGACACCCCGAGCACGGCGGCCACGATGGGGGCTCCTGCGGCCAGGACCACCCGGACAACCTTCCTGCTACGTTGCTGAGCTATCCGCGGCCCCTCCTTCTGCTAGCTCCCAATAGGAGAAGCTTGAGGGATTCATAGTCATATAGGAAGCAGCAGGCCTGCACGGCTGCCGTAGGCATAGTGCCTCGCCGCTGCGCTGATGCCGGTCATCTGGGCCCAGCAGGCCCACCCTGTCCAGACCCGGCCACGCGTGCGGCAGCGGCCGGTACCGCGGGGCCACCGTGACTGCCGTGGCTGGCGGGAGGGGCCGGCTCTCAGCGGCCTTGCCAGCGGGGGTCGCGGCCCTCGGTGAAGGCGGCATGGAACTCGGCGTAGTCCTGGCCGGTCATCAGCAGGGCCTGGGTCACCGCTTCCAGCTCGACCGCGGCGGACAGGCTCATGTCCTGCTCGCGGGTGAGCAGCGCCTTGGTCTGCGCGTAGGCGTGGGCCGGGCCGGTGGCCAGGCGCCGGGCCAGCCGGTCCACCGCGCCGTCCAGTTCGTCCTCGGCCACCAGTTCGCTGATCAGCCCGATCCGCTCGGCATGCGCGGCGTCGATGGTGTCGCCGAGCATCAGCAACTGGGTGGCCCGGCCCAGGCCCACCAGCCGGGGCAGCAGGTAAGCGGCGCCCATGTCCCCGCCGGACAGGCCCACCTTGGTGAACAGGAACGCGAACCGCGCCGCCGGGGTGGCGATCCGGAAGTCGGCCGCCAGCGCGATCACCGACCCCGCCCCGGCGGCCATCCCCTGCAGGCCGGCGATGATCGGGACCGGGCACTCCCGCATGCCCCGGATCACCTCGCCGGTCATCCGGGTGAACGCCAGCAGTTCGTCCTGGCCCATGGCGAGTGTGGCACCGATGATCTCGTGGACGTCCCCGCCCGAGCAGAACGCCCGGCCAGAGCCGCGCAGCACCAGCACCCGGACGTCCCCCCGGTGCGGCAGCTCGGCCAGCAGGTCCCGCAGGTCGGCGTAGGAGTCGAAGGTGAGCGCGTTCAGCTTGGCGGGCCGGTCGAGCGTGACGGTGGCGATCCCGTCGGCACACTCGAACCGGAAATGCCGCCACTCCCGCGTCAGCGGGACCGATCCCCGAAACGGGCTCATCTCTTCCGCTGCCTCCTTCGCGGGCGCTGCGCTTGGTCGTGCCGGAGACGGGCCGGGGCACGGCGCGGAGCGGCTGGTCCCCGGCGCGGCCTCCGGCCACACGATATCTCGGTCCATTGACTGTCGTCAGGAAGGGGGAATACTGGTGCTACCCCGCTCCGGCGGGTGCCGAACGAAGAGGGGCCGCAATGGAGCTGTCGCCCTCCGCCCACATCGATACCTTCTGCCGGGACAACCTCCCACCTGCCGGACTGTGGCCGGAGCTGCGTTTCGACCTCGGCGGGCTGAGCTATCCCGACCGGCTCAACTGCGCCGAGGCGCTGCTGGACGCCGTCATCGCCAGGTTCGGCGCGGACCGGCCGTGCCTGCGCACGACCGCCGGGACGTGGACATACGGCGACCTGCTGCGCCGAGCCGACCAGGCCGCCGGAGTGCTCGCCGGGGATTTCGGCCTGGTGCCGGGCAACCGGGTGCTGCTGCGCGGGCCGAACAACCCGTGGCTGATCGCCTCCTGGTTCGCGGTGATCAAGGCGGGCGGCGTCGCGGTGACCACCATGGCCCTGCTGCGGGCCGGGGAGATCGCCGCGCTGGCCGGCATCACCCGGCCCAGCCTGGCCATCTGCGACCACCGTTTCGCCGCCGAACTGGATGCCGCGAACCTCGGCATCCCGGCGATCCTGTACGGCGGCGGCGCCAGCGACGACCTGACCAGCCGGTGCGCGGGCAAGAGCGGCGGTTTCCCGGCCGTCGCCACCGCCGCCGACGACGTGGCCCTGCTCGCCCCGACCTCGGGGACCACCGGCAGGCCCAAGGCCACCATGCACTTCCACCGCGATGTGCTGGCGATCCAGGACACCTTCGGCGCCCACGTGCTCAAGGCCGGCCCCGATGACGTGTTCCTGGGCACCCCGCCGGTCGGGTTCACGTTCGGGCTCGGCGGCCTGGTGGTGTTTCCGTTCAGTATTGGCGCCAGCACGCTGCTGGTGGAGCGGGCCTCGCCGGACGAGCTGGCGGAGGTGATCGCCGGCCAGGGCGTGACGGCGCTGTTCACGGCGCCGACGATGTACCGGGCGCTGCTGACGGCCGGCCACAGCGAGGCGCTGCGCGGCCTGCGGCGGTGCGTCTCGGCCGGCGAGCACCTGCCGCGCGCGGTGTGGGAGGACTTCCACCGCGCCACCGGCGTGCGGATCATCGACGGGATCGGCGCCACCGAGATGCTGCACATCTTCATCTCCGCCGAGGGGGACCAGATCCGGCCAGGGTCGACCGGCCTGGCGGTGCCGGGTTACGAGGCGGCGGTGCTCGGCGAGGACGGCAAGCCGGTGCCCGACGGCGAACCGGGCAGCCTGGCCGTCAAGGGGCCCACCGGCTGCCGGTACCTGGCCGACGACCGCCAGCGCGGCTACGTGCGGGACGGGTGGAACCTCACCGGAGACACCTACATCCGGGACGCCGACGGCTACTACTGGTACCAGGCGCGCAGCGACGACATGATCATCGCGGCCGGGTACAACATCGCCGGGCCAGAGGTGGAGCAGGCGCTGCTCGGCCACCCCGACGTGGTGGAGTCCGGCGTGGTCGCCGCCCCCGACCCCGAGCGCGGCACGATCGTGAAGGCCTACGTGGTGCTCCGGGCCGGCGCCGAGGCCGGCCCGGCCAAGGCCGCCGAGCTGCAGGACTTCGCCAAACGGACGATCGCGCCGTACAAGTACCCGCGCGAGATCGAGTTCGTCGCCGCGCTGCCCCGCACGGCGACCGGCAAGATCCAGCGTTACCGGCTCCGCCAGCTCGCCGCCGGCGGTTCCTGACCGCCCGGCCGACCGGCGCGGGCCCGGGTACCGCCGCTCACCGCTGCCGTCGCCGCCTGCCCCGGGCCGCGAGCCCGCGCAGGCCACCGGCGGGCTCCTCCACGGTCGCCAGCGGGTCCGGGTCGAGCCCCGGGGGACGAGCCGCGCGTGGAGATCATCCGCGCTGGCCCGCCAGCCGTGGTCGGCGGACTCGGCGCGGTCCAGCTCGGCGTGCGCGCGCAGCGCATCCAGCTCGGCCCAGGCGAGGTGGTGGCGGACAGCCAGGCGGAGGGCCGCGTCCGCCGCGTCCCGGCCCTGGGCGAGCAGGTCGGCGGTGGCGGCAGCGGCGCGGGCATGGAACTGGCCGGCCCGGATGCGGGCCCTGGCCGCAAGCGCGGCCGCCTGCGCGGGAACCAGCTTGCGCGGGGCCGCGACCGCGATCGCATCCTCGGCATGGCCCGCCGCGGCGCCGAGGTGGCCCGCTGCCCGGGCCCATTCGGCCAGATCGACCAGCGTGACGGCGAGCTCGGGGAGAGCGTCCCCGTTCCTGAAGTACTCGGCCGCCTCGGCGAGCTGCGATCCGGCGGCTGCCGTCTGCCCGTCGGCCAGGGCAAGCCGGCCCAGCAGCCGGATGCACCGGGCGAGATGCCCCTTGCGGCCCATCTGCTCGGCGAACTCCCGGTTCCGCTCGGTCAGCGCCCGGGCCGGCCCGGGCCGGCCGGTCCTGGCCAGCCGTTCCGCCCACTGGATTCCGGGCACCGAATGCAGGTGCCTGGACGAGCCGGAGAACACGGCCCGGTCGGCGCGGAGGAAGCAGCTTTCCGCCTCCTCGCTGGCGCCGCTGATATCGGCCACCCAGCCCATGTGGGCGAGCGAGTAGAACACATCCGTCTCGGCGGCCCGCTCGGCGAAGGCCACCGCCTCGGCGGCGGCCTCCCGCGCTTGCGCGGTATGCCCGAGCGTCCCGAGGCACCGGGACAGGTTCTCCAGGCTGATGCTCAGGCTCGGCGCGTCGGCGTCGTCACGATCGTGCTGGACGCATAGCCGCAGGTATTCCTGGGCGGTGCCGAGATCCCCGGCCGCCAGCGCGGAGATCCCGACGTCGTTGAGGTAGAAACCCTGGCGGCGGGCCCCCAGCCGGGCAGCGCAGGCGGCGCGCCGTGCCGGTGAGGTGACGAAGGCACTGGCGGCCCGCTGCCCCAGCGGCACCGCCGGAAGATCCTCAAAGGCGTGCCCGTCCCCGCCGCGATGGCGGAACAGGTCATCGGCCGACTCCCACTGTTCGGCGTCGAGCAACAGCTCGATCGCCTCGACCACGCGCAGCGCGTCGGCGCGGCCGGTGACGTGGCCGGCCGGCAGGCTCGCCAGCGACGCGGCGGCGGCGACCCCGGCGGCCTCCAGTACCAGCGGCCGGAACGCGTCGCGGACCAGGGGGTGCGCCGAGACGGTGGTGCCGTCCGGGTGCCACGAGAGCAGGCCGCCGAGCCGGTCCCGCACCGCGGTTTCCACCATGGCCGTCGTCCAGTGGTCCAGCCGCCCCCCGAACGCGGGGTGCTGTGCGACGGTCAGCACCGCACCGGGCGACACCGGGCGGGCGAACAGCGACACCGCGGCGGCCAGATACCGGTCCGGCTCGCTCAGCCGGTCCGCGGAGAACCTGAGCACCCGGTTCACCCGGGCCGTGGTGGGCTCGTCCGGGGCCAGTTCCGCGCGGAGGGTTTCGAGATCAGCCGGTGACCGGCGGTCGGTCAGCGTGCCCGCGATGACCCCCACCGCCAGGGCGTGGCCGTCCACGGCCCGCACGAGGCCGCGCCGCTCGGAGTCACCGATCCAGTCCAGGCCGGTCGCGGCCAGGAGCGCCGAGCCCTCGGCCGGCGTGAACGGCGGCACCTCCAGCATCCGGGCGCTGCCACCGTCGAAGGCCTCCAGGTCGGCGAACGGGAACCTGCTGGTAAGCACGACCAGGCCAGGCTGGCCCGCGGTGCACACGCCCGCCAGGACCTCGCGCAGGGTGCCGTCGAGAAGCCGGCCGAAGCCCGTCCCGGCCGGCCCTTCCTGTATCACCTCCAGCCCATCCAGGACAAGCAGGAGCGGGACCTGACGCAGGAGGGCGAGGACGGCGGCGGCCGGCCGGAGCCCGTCAGGGACCGTCACGCCGAACTCCCGGGTGGCCCACGTGAGCAGTGCGATGGCCCCCTGCTCAACGGACGGGTCGGCGTAGAAGCCCCAGCCGAACACGCCGCGCACGCCGGCCCGTGCCGCCCCGCCAGCGGCCAGTACCCAGTGGCTGACCAGCGTGGTCTTCCCCGCGCCACCCCAGGCGGTCACGCCTACCAGGCCAACCTGGGGGTCCTCCGCCCACCGGTTCAGCCGGTTGAGTTCCTCGGCGCGCCCGATGAAGCCCGCGGCCGGCCCGCCTTCGAGCTGCCAGCTCACCGGCAGCGGCGGGGCCTCACCGGCCACCGGCACGGTGCTGACCGGCCTGGTGCGGACCGGCCCGGTGCCCGGCACGTTGCTGACCTGCCCGGCGCCCGGCACGATGGTGACAGGCCCGGTGCCCGGCGCCGCGGTCAGCAGCTCGAGTGCGGGCGGGAACCGCTGGTCGGTGAATGACGACAACAGCGCGTGGAGGGCCGAATGATCGCCATTCGGTGCCGGATACAGGACCAGCATGGCCCCGTAGCTGATCTCCGCCCGGAGCGCCAGGATTCCCGGGTCGTTGCCCTCGGCCGCCGGATCCCAGGGCATGATCGCGATGTGCTCCGGCGCGGCACCGGGCTCGGCCACGGTGCCCGACCAGAGCGCCACCTCGCGCAGGATCGCGGCGATGCGCTGGTCGGCGAAGCTGAAGCCGATCCAGACCACCGGCCCGCCATCGACGAGCCGCCCCAGCACCCGGCTCAGCTTGCCCTCGTAGGCGCGCCGGTACTCGGTCGTCGCGAGCACCACGGAATCGGGCTGGTTGTAGTAACCGTGGGCAAACAGCACCGGTCGCCGGGTCGGTGCGCGGCAACAGCGCGGAACGCAGGATCTCCCAGTAGGAAGCCGCGCCCAGCCTGCGGCGCAGGATTTCCACGATCTCCTCGGGGCTGTTCACCGCGAGGGCCCGGCATGCCGCCGCCTCCTCCTCGGTCAGCCGGTGCGCCGCCGCGTGCACCAATTGCCCGATCAGCCCCGACCAAAGCGGATACAAGGGCACGGAGGCACCGGCGCCGAGGAACGCCAATGCGTCACCCGCGCCCAGGTACTCGCGCAGTTTCGCGAATCCCGGTTGATTGACCCGGGCCAGGGCCGCCCGCTGGCTTTCCGGCAATCCGCTCAGGTAGCCGGCCCCAGCGTCGTTCCACATGGTTGAACCTTCGCAGCCGGTCAAAGGCCGCGCAGCGGATACCCGGGTGGTGCGGGGACTTTTTATCAATGGGTTATGGAATGCGGCATGGGCTCAGCCGGGCCCGGAGGTGGCCTCCTGCTCGGTGTGTGCCGCCCATTCGCTGACGAGCTGGTCGAGCACGGGGGCGAGGTTGCGAAGCTCGTCCAGGTGCGCCGGTCCCAGGCGGCTCAGCCGCGCCTCGCCGTCGGCGGTGAGCGCCACCCGGGTCAGCCGCCCGTCCACGGCATCCCTGGACCGCTCGACGACGCCCGCGGTGGCCGCCCGGTCGACCAGCTCCACCACACTGTGGTGCCGCAAGAGCAGGTACTCGGCCAGCTCCGAGATCGTCGGGTCCTGGTTTCCCGCGTGGCCCTTGATCGCCACGAGAAGCTGGTGCTGGGCCGGGGTCAGGCCGACCGCGCGGGCCTGCGTCTGGCTCCAGTGCAGGAAGCGGCGCAGGCTGGTGCGGAAGGCCAGCAAGTTCTGGAAGTCCCCAGCAGACATCTCAGGCACCCCCTCACCGTAACCGCAGCAGCGCCCTGCCGGCGCAGGCCAGCTCCGGCCTGGGCGGTCGTCACCGTCTCCGGTTCGGCCGTGAAATCCCTCTCTCGTCGATCGCCGCGGTACGGCCCGGGAGCCACGGATTGATCGTCACCCGCACCGACGAAACGGACGTGGCCGTGCACGCCGTCGCCGACCCGGTTGAGACCTCCAAGCGCGCGGCCGCCATTGCCGGGCAGATCGGGGACGCCGCCGCCCGCCTCCGCGAGGACCTGTGACGGCGTGGTCAGCCACGCCCGGCGAGCACCGCCTGGGTCTGGGTCACCTGGGCCACCAGCCGCCCCGCGTCGTCGGTGAGGTCCGTCTGCACCACGATCACCGACCGTCCCACGTGCAGCGGGCGGGTGACCGCGGTCACCTCGCCGGACCGGACCGCGCGGGTGAACACCGTGGCCGAACTGGTGGTCGCGGTCAGCGCGCCGGGCGGCAGGTTCAGGAAGGCACAGACCCCGCCGAGGCTGTCGGCGAAGGCCATCAGCACGCCGCCGTGCAGGATCCCACCGGATGTGCACCGCTCCGGAGCCCAGGCCATCCGGCCCCGGACCTCGCCGGCCCCGGCCATGTCCAGGACCATGCCGAGGCCGGCCGCGAACGGCATCATGGCCACGAGCCCGGCAAGGTCCCCGGCCTCCGCGAGCGCGGGCGCGTCCGCGATGGCCCCCGGCCCGTCCGCGGGTACCGGACCAGCCTCGGGGACGCCATCGGCCGCGGGTGCCGATGCTGGTTCTGCGGACTCATCCACCTGGGGCTCGCCCACGTGCTCCTCCTGGCCACCGTCCACCCGTACCGCCGCCGCATCCCCCGGGACAAGCCCGGCTCCGTCCGGCTCACCGGCTCCGCCGCCCGGCCCAAACCCAGCCTCCGGCCTGGCCGGCGTTCCATCCCTGGCGCGCGCCGCCCGCAGCAGCGCCACCACTTCCTCGTCCGAGGTCTGCGCGAAGTCTTCATACCATTCGCCGATTGCCATGAACCGCTCGGGCATGTCCAGGCAGATCACCTCGTCGGCGTCGCCGCGCAGCGCCCGGTCGGCCGAGGGCGGCGCCACCGGCACCGCGAGCACCACCCGGGCCGCGCCCAGTGCCCGGGCCACCTGGCACGCGGCGCGGGCCGTGGAGCCGGTGGCGATGCCGTCGTCCACGATCACGGCGGTCCGCCCGGCCAGCGGCTCATGCGGCACGCCCCCGCGGAAGCGCTGCGCGCGGCGCCGCAACTCGGCCCGCTCCCTCTGCTCGACCTGGGCGATCTCCACCTCGCTGACGTGGGCGTACCGCACGACCTCCGGGTTGATGACCCGCGCCCCGGATTCCCCGATCGCGCCCAGGCCGAGTTCGGGCTGGGCGGGCACGCCCAGCTTGCGCACCAGGATCACATCAAGCGGGACGCCCAGCGCGCTGGCCACCTCCGCCGCGACCGGCACCCCGCCCCGGGGCAGCCCGAGGACCACGACGTCCGCACCACGCAGGAACTCCAGGCGGCTGGCCAGCCTGCGACCGGCGTCGGACCGGTTGCGGAAACGCATGGTGATCCCCTTCCGCCGGTCTGGGGAATGTGTACCCAGCCAGGGCCATCCATGCGAGCACCGGCCCGGCGGATCTGATATCTCACCAGGCGCGATTGTGGTCGCCGGTGCCAGCAACCCGCCGCCGGCGGCGCTCAGGGACCGCGGTCAGGTGAGCAGGGTGCGCAGGAACGCGCGGGTGCGGGCGCCGTCGGGGCCGCCGGTGTACTCGCCCGCCACGAAGTCGGTCACGCCCGCCTCGGCGAGCACGGCGATCTGGGCGGCCACGGTGTCCTCGTCCCCGACGATGGCCACGTCCGCCGGGCCCGACGCGCCCTCGCGGTCGAGCATGGCCCGGTAGGACGGCAGTTCGCCGTAGATGGCGAAGACCCGGGCGGCCCGCTCCCTGGCGCCGTCCGGGTCGCTGGTGACACAGACCGGGAGGATGCAGACCACGCGCGGGCCGGGCCGGCCGGCGCTTTCCGCGGCGGCGGTGAGTATCGGCACAATGTGGTCGCGCACGGTGGCGGGCCCGGTCATCCACAGCACGGTGCCGTCGGTCTGCTCACCGGCCAGCCGCAGCATCTGGGCGCCGAGCGCGGCCACCACGACCGGGACCCGGCCCGGGGACGGGGTGGTCAGCCCGATGCTGGCCCGCACGGTGGTCCCGGTGAACGAGGCCGGCTGCCCGTCCAGCAGCGGCAGCAGCACCGCGAGGTACTCCCGCATGTGCAGGATCGGCCGGCCGAAGTCGTAGCCGAACATGTCCTCGATCACGATCTTGTGGGACAGCCCGATGCCGAGCACCAGGCGGCCGTCCACCGCCGCCGCCACGGTGCGGGCCTGCTGGGCCAGCACGGCCGGGTGCCGCGGGTAGGTGGGGACCACGGCGGTGCCGACCTCGATGCCGGGTACCTGGCTGCCCGCGACGGCCAGCGCGGTCAGCGCGTCCACCCCGAAGATGTTGTTCAGCCACGCGGAGGCGAACCCCTGGTCGGCGGCGCGCTGCAACTCCTCGCGCAGCGCCGTCATCGGGCTGGGCCCCGTCGGATCCTGCAGCGATACGCCAACCCTCATCGTGCGCCTCCCGCGTCTGGGCCGCCCGGCCATCACATTCTGCTGGCCCATTCTGCTGGGCCGGCGCACGATTCGCCCGGTTACCGGCCAACCGGCCACCTGCCGCCCGTCCCGGCAGGCGGCCACGGGGCACGTCCTACCCGGCCGGGCCCGGCAACCGCGCGTGCGCCACCGCCACCTCGGCGGCCAGCGCCGCGTTGTCGGCGATGAGCAGGCGGTTGACCTCGACGCTGCGGCCGCCACTCAGCTCATGCACCAGGGACAACACCGCGGGCGTTACCGACTGCCCGGTCACGCCGCGCCGGCGCACCCGGCTGACCGCCTCTGCGATGATCTCCTCCAGGTCCACGGACGGGTCCGGCGGGCGGGCCAGGAGCAGCCCCGAGGTTCCGTTCAGCAGCCAATGAAGAGCGGCAATCCGGGCAGCTTCCCCGGCACTGGCGACGACAGCGGACACCGGCGGGCCGCCGCCCGCGCCGTAGAACAGCGGCAGCTCCGGGGTCCGCCAGCCGAGGACAGGAACGCCCAGGGTTTCCAGCAGCTCCGCGGTGGCCGGTACGTCCAGGATCGACTTGGCGCCGGAGGACACCACCATCGCCCGGGTGCGCGCGAGCTGCGGCAGGTCGCTGGAGATGTCCAGGCTCTGGGCGAAATCGCGGTGCACCCCGCCGGTGCCGCCGGTGCCCATGAACCGGATGCCGGCGGCCCGGCACACCGCCAGGGTCCCGCCGACCGTGGTAGCGCCAAGCGCCCCCTGGACCACACAGGCGGCCAGGTCACGGGCGCCCACCTTGCGGGCGGACTCCCCCGCCGCCGCGAACCGCCCGAGTTCCGCCTCGGCCAGCCCGGCCCGGACGGCTCCGTCCACCACGCCGATCGTGGCCGGGACGGCACCGGCGGAGCGGACCCGTGCCTCCGCGGCCAGCGCCACGTCCAGGCCCTGCCGGCCGGGGAAACCGTGGGAGACCAGGGTGGTCTCCAGCGCGACCACCGGGCCGCCGTCCCGCAGCGCCCCGGCCACCTCCTCCGCCAGCACCGGGGTGACCGTCATGGCATCGCTCCCATCTTGGTGACCGCGCGCGCCGCCGCGTCCAGCCCCAGACGGATCCCGCCGACCAGGTAGCCCGCGGCGAACGCGTCACCGGCGCCGGTCGCGTCCACCGCGCGCACCCGCGGCGCGGCGTGGGTGATCCCGCCGGACCGGACCCCGCGCGGCCCCAGTTTCACCACCATCTCGCTGCCGGGCACCTCCCCCACCAGGTCCGCCTCCGCTTCCGTGCCGAACACGACCTCGGGCCGCAGCCGGGCGAGCAGCGCACGGAACCGGTCCGGGCCATAGTCTCGCAGCGCCGCCGTGGAGGAGAGATCCACGCTCAGCCGCGGCAGCCGGCCCGCCGCGGCCAGGGCAGCCCCGGCGACCGGCTCCCGGAGCAGGCTGTAGGCGGGCAGGTGCAGCCGGGTGCAGCCGTCGAACCAGGCGTCCGCCAGGTGACCGGCCGCCAGTTCGGTGCCCGCGCCACGGTCGGTCAGCATGGAGCGGGACCGGCCGGCGTCGGACAGCGAGACCACCACGCCGGTCCGGCCGGGCAGCACCGGCCCGGCCAGCTCCACGCCCCGGCCGGCGAGCTCGGCGGCCACCATGCGGCCCGCCGGGTCGTCCGCCCGCGCCGCGATCAGCCGGGCCCGGCCGCCCAGCGCGACGATCCACGCGGCCACGTTGGCCGCCTGCCCGCCGGCCCCGGCCGAGGTGACGGCCGGGGTGTCGGTCTCCGGCGCGATGGGGCCGGTCAGGGACACGATCACATCGAGATGCGCGTCCCCCAGCACGCAGATCATGTCTGTGACCGCGGTAACCGTGCCCCCCTTGTGGGTCAGCGCCCTCCGTACCGCCCCGACCCGGCCTGGAACGGCTTGCCCGTGCCCGTCACGCAGAGCAGGCGCAGGCTCTCCAGGTAGTACCCCCAGTTGAAGTTGTAGACCCCGTAGTAGTCGTCGGCCAGCTCGACGGCGTACTCCTGCCAGAACCGCAGCCGGGTCCGGCCGTCGCCGATATCGGCGACCAAGGTCGTCTGGGCCGAATGGTGACCGCCTGTAGTCGTCACCCCTTGCGCAGTTTCTACATTAGGGTTCCTTGATCTTCAGCTGACTTGGCCGGATTGACCCTCGCAGGGGTCGTCAGGGCAGGGTCGTGTGTCTGGCGTCAGGCCAGGCCCGACCACAGGTACCGGGCGCCGATCGCGATGACCAGTACGCCGACCAGGCGGCGGATCAAGACATCAGGCAGCCGGGACTGGAGCCGGGCGCCGGTGTAGGCACCAGCTAGGCCGCCGAGGCCCAAGGCGATGCCCGTTGGCCAGTCCGGTGCCACCGGGCCGCGCTGATGGGCCGCCAAGATGGTAAAGGTGATGACGCCTGCCACGGAGGTCACGAACTGGAGGCCAAGGCGGCGGGTGCCACCTCGGCGGGGCGGCGGCCAGACCCGATCAGTATCGGCGCCAGGATCGAGCCGCCGCCGATTCCGTAGATCCCGCCGACGCAGCCTACGGCGGCCGCCAGGCTCACCATGGCAGGAACCGGGATCGGCCGGGCCGGGTGCGCCGGCCGGTCCTGGCGTGATGGCCAGGTGAGTGCCAGCCAGGCCCCAAGCGGCAGCAGTACAGCGGCGATGACCAGGTCGAAGACGTGCGGGCCGGGCAGCAGCTCAACCCGGATCACCGACCCGGCGATGACACCGGGCAGGGTCCCGGTGATGAGTACCAGGGCCAGGCGCCCGCCGGTTTGTTTCTGCCGCCAGTACCGGTACAGCGCGGCGGGGGTGGCGACCACGTTGTAGAGCAGGTTGGTCGGCGTCACGGCCGGGCTGGGGGTGCCCAGGACACTGACCTGGAACGGCAGTAGCAAGACCGCGCCGGAGATCCCGGCAGGAGTCGCCAGCACTGCGATGAGGTAGGCCGCGGCCAGGGCGGCGATTTCGGTCCAGCCCGTCCCTGGCACCCGGCCACGGTAACGGCTTCCCGCCCGGCCCGGGGGCCGGTTAACGGTACGTTTGCCCAGGTCAATCCCGGTGGCGATGTTGCGGCAGCGGCAGATACCCACCCCGGAACAGCGCCGGTGAGCCGCTTGTGCGGGAACGCAGCCGCATCTGCGTTACAGTCCGGACATGCCGACGTTCCGGATCAAGGAGGCCGCCAGCCTCCTAGGGGTCAGCACCGACACCCTGCGCCGCTGGGCGGACGCGGGACGGATCGAGACCACCACCGACACCTCCGGGCGGATGGCCGTCGACGGAACCGCGCTCGCCCACCTCGCGCAGGAGCTGGCCGAATCAGCCGACCACACCCAGAACAGGGTGGTGGTGGCCCACTCGGCCCGGAACAGGTTCAGCGGCCTGATCAGCAAGGTCACCCGCGACACCGTAATGGCCCAAGTCGAGATCCAGGCCGGGCCGCACCGGTTCGTCTCCCTGCTCAGCCGCGAAGCCGCCGACGAACTCGGCCTCGAACCCGGCATGCTCGCCGTCGCCGCCGTCAAGGCCACCAACGTCGCCGTCGAGATCCCCCACAGCAGCTAGCCTGCGACCCAGGCCAGATAACCCAGCCCAGGACGGCAGCCCCGGAGCCGTGAGCGCAGGCTCGAATTCCGCCGAAGCACTGCTGGTCCTGGATGCAAGCGTGGTGCCTGGGCGCGCGGGACTTCGATGGCGTAGCTGCCTGAACAGGACTCATGCGGCATGGTCGTCAAGGCGTTACGCAGGAACTTTGCCGTACCATGACCGGTTATGGAGGCGCGAGACCTGGACTCGGGGCTTCGCCTGGCGGAACTGCTCGCGGCATTCTCACTGGCGACTGACCTCGGGATGGGCCAGCCGATGGACCACGTCCTGCGATCTTGGCTGATCGCCCGGCGGCTGTGCGAGAGGCTGGACCTGGGCGAGGAGCCGCGAGCCTCGCTGTACTACGTGCTGATCCTGGCGTGGGTGGGCTGCGTCGCCGATACCGCCGAGGTGGCGGCCTGGTTCGGCGATGACATCGCCTTCCGGGGCGACAGTTATCAGGTCGACCTCGCGGGGCTGCCGATGATGGGATTCGTGCTGAGCCACGTGGGAGTTGGCAGCCCGTTCTTGCACCGGATCCGCCTTGCCGCCAATCTCGTCCTGACCGGCGGCCGAGCCGTGGAGCGCGGGCTGATATCGCACTGCCTCACGACGACTCAGATGGCTGAGCGGCTCGGGCTCCCGTCAGATGTGTGCGATCCGCTCCGGCAGGTCTTCACGCGCTGGGACGCCAAGGGTGTCCCGGACGGGGTTGGCGGTGAAGAGATCGCCAGGCCGGTGCGGTTGTTCCACTTGGCCGACACCGTCGAGGTGTACCACCGGGCTGGCGGCGTAGACGCGGCCGTCGGGGTTGCCAGGGCACGCCGAGGCAAGCACTTCGATCCTGAGGTAGTGGACCTGTTCTGCGCGACCGCCCCGGAGGTGCTCGCGCACATGGACCCGATGAGCGAGTGCAAGGCGCTGATAGAAGAAGAGCCGGGGCTCTGCCGCTCGCTGAGCGAGAGCGACCTTGACTCGGCGCTGGAGACGCTGGCTGACTTCACCGATTTGCGCTTCCCGACCAGAGCCGGGCACTCACGTGGGGTGGCGCACCTGGCCGCCACCGCTGCCGGTCTGTACGGGCTGCCTGACAAGGAGATTGCGCTGCTCCGGCGCGCCGCCCTTCTCCACGATGTCGGCATGCACGGGGTGCCAGCGTCGATCCTCAACAAGCCTGGGCCACTGACGGGTACTGAGGCAGAGCGCATGCGACTGCACTCATACTGGACCGAACGGGCTCTGGCGCGCCCCGCGGCCCTGGCCAGGATCGGCGCCATAGCATCACTTGCCAACGAGCGTCTCGATGGGTCCGGCTATCACCGCGGCCTGTCCGGAGCCGCGATACCCGCCACTGGACGGATCCTCGCCGCCGCCGACGCCTGCCACGCCATGAGCGAGCCCCGGCCGCACCGGCCAGCCCTGTCGCACAAGCAGGCTGCCGACGAACTGCGGAGGGAGGTCCGGTCGGGTCACCTGGAGGGCAATGCGGTGGATGCCGTGCTTGCCGCCGTCGGCCAGCAACGGGGGAAGCGGCGGGCCGGGCCTGCCGGGCTCACCCCGCGTGAGATCGAGGTACTCACCTTGATCGCCCGCAGCGCGTCCACCAGGCAGGTCGCCCGCGGCCTCGGCATCACGCCGAAGACAGCGGAGACGCATATCGAGCGCATCTACGCCAAGATCGGGGCATCGAACCGCTCAACGGCCACGCTCTTCGCCATGCAGCATGGCTTGCTCGACAGCCTCGTCCCGGTCGATTTGTAGGGAGAATCCCCGACGACGCTGAACGCCGGCATCCGTAGCGTGCTTCTCGGAGGGCCCAACCTGGGCTCATGCGAAGGAGGCACTCATGCCAGGCAAGGCAGTCATCAGCCTGACCACCGGGCTGGAGGACCCAGAGAAGGTCACTGTCGCCTTCCTCGTAGCCGTGGGCGCGGCTGAGTCGGGCCGGCCGACGCTCATGTTCCTCACCAAGGAGGCCGTCCGTCTCGCGACCGAGGGCGTCGCCGTCGGCGTCGCCTGTGAGGGCTGCCCACCGCTGGCGGACCTGGTGAAGCGCTACGAGGCGGCGGGCGGGCGCTACTACGTGTGCCCGGTCTGCTTCAACGCCAGGATGCTCGGCCCGAGCTCGCTGATCAGCGGGGCCGAAATCCAGGGCACTGTCCCATTGTGGGCGTGGATCGGCGACGAGCCCGCCACCACCTTCAGCTACTGATCACGTCGTGGACCCGGGGGAAAGCCCATGTCAGCAGTGGATATTGGCGAGCTCAGGGCGAAGGTCAAGGAGATGTACAAGGCCGTGGCGGAGCAGCCGCAGGGCACGTTCCATTTCGAGATGGGACGCACGCTGGCCCTGCGCCTCGGCTATCCGGCCGGGCAGCTCGACCGCGTGCCGGCGCAGTCGATCGAGTCATTTGCCGGCGTCGGGTACCACCTGGGCCTTGCCGCCCTCGGATCAGGTGAGCGGGTGCTGGATCTGGGCAGCGGCTCAGGCATGGATGCCTTCCTGGCCTCGCTGGCCGTGCGCGCGGACGGCGAAGTCGTCGGCATTGACATGACCGGCGAGCAACTCAGGAAGGCTCGCGCTCTCGCCGCCGGATCGGGCTTTACCAACGTGCGTTTCGAAAAGGGATACCTCGAAGATGTGCCGGCCAAGACCGGTTCATTCGACGCTGTCATCAGCAACGGCGTGATCAACCTGTGCGCGGACAAGCGAGCCGTGTTCGCCGAGATCGCTCGCGTGCTCCAGCCAGGGGGGAGAATGGCGATCTCTGACATCGTCACCGAGAAGCCGCTCACGGAGGCAATCGTCTGCGACGTGAACCTGTGGGCATCCTGCATCGGCGGGGCCATGCACCAAGACGACTACCAGCAGAGCATCCATGACACTGGCCTGAAGGTCGCGACAATCCAAGAGAACCCGGAGTACGCCTTCATCTCCGCTTCCGCACAGGGCGCGACCTCGGCCTATGGCGTCAAGAGCGTGTCGGTCCTGGCGTTTAAGTCATGATCAAGGCAGACCCCGGGAGACGCCGCGGCGATCATCGCTCGTCGTCCACCCGATCCACCGGCCGGCCTGTCATAGGAAAAGCGTGCCAGCGGTGCCGGGCCGGCGTGGCTTCCTCGCCGTTCCAGTGATCAGCCTGCTGCTGGTTGGCGATCGTCATGCGCGGCTTCGGTGCTCGATGTGCCCGGCGGCGTCGGCGACGGCACCGACGCGGATCTCCTCGATGGCGGCGCGCAGCACGCCGCCCCGGAGCGGGTCGGTCTCGGCGCGGGCCAGCAGTGCCTCACCGAGCTGGTCGGCGAACATGCTGGCCAGGCCCTGCAGCAACAGCAGCCGGCCCCGCCGCAGAACCGGCGTGAACGCGTCCGCGCGCCCCTGCAAGCGCAGCGGCTCCAGAACGTGGTCGACGACATGGCCGGTGACCGCCTCGCCAGCGTGGCGGCGGACAGTCCCGGCACGCGGCTGTTGAGCTGGGCCATGGTCAAGCGCAGCGGCATTTCGTCCAGCGCGGCCACACCCAGCTCCACCCCGAGCAGGGCGGCGAGGCCGCCCGCGTCACCTGCGTCGAGGAGATCTTTGATGGCGGCCAGCGAGTAGCCGCGCCGCTGGAGCCGGCCGATGGCGGCCAGCCGGTCCAGGTGGGCCTGGCCGTAGACGCCGATGCGGCCCTGCCGCCGGGGCGCAGGCAGCAGGCGCAGCGTCTGGTACTCGCGGATGGTGCGGACCGGAAGTTGCGCCCGCTGGGCGAGCTCGTCGACGGTGAGCTCCACCGCCTCCGCAGCCTGGGTATCGGTCATCACATGGACACTACCGGTAAAGACCGTTACGGTAAATACTGTAACTATGACCGATGAGCTCCCCGAGCGCCTGCTGGCGGTGCTGCGAACGGCCACTGGCAACCCGTGCCTCGACTTCGCCGCGCCACCCGAACCACTGACCGGGGGTTTCTGGGCGGAGCTGCTGGCCTTCCGCCTCGCCGGCGCCCCCGCGGGCTTTGACGGCGACCTCGTCGCCCGGGTGATGCCCGACCCCGCACTGGCCCGCAAAGAAACGCTCGTTCAGGCCGAGGTGGCACGCTGTGGCTTCCCGACGCCGAAGGTCCGGGCCGCCGGCGGGCCCGGCGATGGGCTCGGGCGCGCCTTCATGGTGATGGACCGGGCCCCCGGCACCCCGCTGCTCGCCGGCCTCGGCGGCATCAGGGCGCTCGCACAACTGCCCCGCCTCGCCACCACCATTCCCGAGACGCTGGCCGTCACGATGAGCGAACTCCACCGTATCGACCCCGGTCCGCTGCGCAGCCAGCTTGAGACTGGCCTGGCCGCCGCCACGACCGTGGCCGGCCTGCTCGAGCATCTGCGGGCGCTGACGGAAGCCCTCGACCGGAAAGATCTCGCCGGTGCCGGCCGGTGGCTGGCCGCCAACCCGCCGCCCGCCGCACCCGAGGTGATCTGCCATGGCGACCTGCACCCGTTCAACCTGCTGGCCGGCCCGGCAGGGGCGGCCACCGTGCTCGACTGGAGCGCGGCCCTGCTAGGCCCACGGGCCTACGACGTCGCCTTCACCACGGTGATACTGACCGATCCGCCCGTGCTGCTGCCGGCACCGTTGCGGCCAGTGGCAGGCGCGGCGGGCCGGATGCTGGCCCGGAGCTTCGAACACCGCTACCGCCGTCACAGCGGCGTCGCCATCGATCCGGGGTCACTGCGATGGCACCAAGGCCTCGTCCGCCTGCGCGCGCTGGCAGAGGTAGCCGGCTGGGACATCAGCGAGCGTGCCCGGCGAAGCAGTCACCCGTGGCTGGTGTCTGGTCCCGCCTTCGCAGCGCGCCTTTCCAGGCTCACCGGGGCCCGCGTGCGGCCACACTGAGCATGAACGAGAGGCCCGGCGAGTCCGCCGTCGGGGCAGCGGCCGGGGCCGGCGGGCTGCGGGCCTGGTGCGTGGCTGCAGGGTCATGATCCGGCGAGGATTACAGCGCGCCGGGCCGCGGCGAGATCACCGCGTCAGCAGATCACCACGCGCAGCCGCTCGCGGGCAGCGGCGAGCGCGCGCTCCACCTGCTGGTAGCTCCCGCCTTCCGCGAAGACGAAGCCCAGGTACCGGTCTCCTTCCGGGAGCGGACGGACGGGCTGGCCGATGGGGATGGTGATGGTCACGCCGGTGATTCCGGGCACGGCCGCGGCTTCGGCGCGGCCCTCGACCGCCCGCAGCACGCCTGCCCGCTCGATGGGAAGCATGAGCACGCCGGAGGTCCCTGGCAGGTGGCGTGGTACCACACGCCGGCCGAGGGCGCTGGCCAGCACCAGCTCCTCCAGGCTCTGCCCGCCGCCGAACCGCAGCGCCCGGGAGCACAGGCCACCGATGGACCGGGCGGCCAGTTCCAGCATGACCTGCCGCACCTGGCCGCCGCGGTCGTCGATGCGCAGCTCGGCGTGGATGGGACCGTACCGGAGCCCGAGCGCGCGGGCGGCTTGCCCGGCGGTGCGGACGGCCGTGGCGAGAAGCCTCCCGGGTAACCGGGACGGGGTGATAAGCACGGTTTCCTCGAAGGTGGGGCCTTCCGGGGTGCCCGGCTTGTCGAAGACCGCGGTGACCGTGAGGTCGCCGCCGTCCAGGAGGCCGTCGATGCTGAGCTCCCACCCGGGCACGTACTCCTCGATCAGCAGCGGTTCATTCCCAGGCCGGCCCGCGGTTGCCAGGATCCGCCGGATCCGCCCGGCTGCGGCGACGGCGCCTGCGGGGTCGTTGGCCCGCAGGATCCCCTGGCTGGCGCTGAGCGACACCGCCTTGACCATGCACGGATACCCCACCCGCGCCGCCGCATGGCGCAGCGAATCCTCCGAAGCGGCGCCGGGCACGATCTGGAAGGCGGGCTGAGCGATTCCGGCGTCCGCCCAGCGGCGCCGCTGCTGGGTCTTGTCAGTGGCGGCGACCACCGCCTCCACCGGGTTGTGCGCAAGGCCCAGGCGTGCCGCCACGGCCGCGGCCAGGGCCAGCATCGGGGTATCCGCGGCGACAACGGCGTCGACCTGCCCGGCCGCGGTCACGAGCCGGCTGGCGCTTCGGCCGGGGTCGCCGGGGTCGGTGCGCACGACGGGCAGGCCGCCCAGCGGCAGCGCGCCATCACTGCCGATCACCAGGTCGGCTCCCACCCGGGCCGCCGCAGCGAGGAAGTCAGCGGCGCGGTAGGTGCGGGCGGGCACCAGCAGCAGCACCCGCCCGCCGGCCGGACTGGCCGCACCCTCCATCGCCGGCACCTCATCGCCTGATTCCATGGCGGGTTACCGCTTCTCAGGGGAGAAGAACGGCTGGGTTCCGGCCTCGTGGTCGGTGACGTCTACCAGGCCGGTCATGCCGGGAAGGCGCGCCCGCAGCAGCGGCTCGATGCCCTGCCGCAGCGTCACTTCGGCCAGGCTGCAGCCCTGGCAGCCACCCTCAAACCGGATGCGCACCCACCCCTCCTCCACGCCGGCCAGCGCGACGTGGCCGCGGTGCGCGGCGATCACCGGGTTGATCTCCGCATCCAGGACGCGGCGGGCCCGCTCGGCCAGGCTGCCAGCAGCGCTTCCCGGCGGCTCAGCACCAGGTCCGGTTATCCGCACGCCGGTAATCTCCGGGACAGCGGCGCAGATCAGCGCCTCGATGCGCGAGGCCAGCGGGAGGACGGCACCCGGGGATCCGGTCACCTCCAGGACGGCAACACCGTCCGCGACGGCGGCGACCCGCAGGCCCGCCCCGCGGGCGATGACGGAGGGGAGCACGCTGCGTTCCAGCGCGGCCGCCACCCGGTCGGCGAGGTCCATCACGCGGCGGCCCTCCTAACCCGCCGATGGCGGGGACGGGGCGGCGGCTGCCTGGTGGCCTTGCGCGGTGCCGAGCGCGGTGCCCAGCGCGGCGTCGAGGTCGGCGATCAGGTCTGCGGGGGCCTCGATGCCGATCGACAGGCGCAGCAGGTCGCCGGGTACCGGGGAGGAGGGGCCCTCCGTGCTGCGCCGGTGCTCGATGAGGCTCTCGACCCCGCCGAGCGAGGTGGCCCGCTTGAACAGCTGGACGGCGGGCAGCACCGCCAGGGCGTGCCCGGTGCCTCCGGCCAGCCGGATCGACAGCATCCCGCCGAACCCGCCGTGCATCTGGCGGGCCGCGATCTGGTGGCCCGGATGCGACGGCAGGCCCGGGTAGAGCACCTCCTTCAGCGCCGGGTGGCCGCCGAAGTGGGTGGCGATCGCCAGCGCGGTGTCCGAGGAGCGGTGTACCCGCAGGAACAGGGTGCGCATGCCCCGCTGCAGCAGCCAGGCCTCGAACGGCCCCAGCGTGGCGCCGGCGTTGCGCCGCCAGGACCGGATCCGCTCCCAGAACGGATCGCGGCGGGCGGTCAGCACCGCGCCGGCCAGCACGTCGCTGTGGCCGTTGAGGTACTTGGTGGCCGAGTGCACCACCAGGTCGGCGCCGAGTTCCAGCGGCCTGGTCAGCACCGGGGTCGCCACCGTGTTGTCCACCGCCACCCGCACCCCGCCGGAGTGGGCCAGCTCGCAGACGGCGGCGAGGTCGGTGATCTCCCACATCGGGTTCGCCGGCGTCTCCACCCATATGAGCCGGGTACGGCCCGGCCGGATCGCGGCCGCCACCGCGGCCAGGTCACCGGTGTCGGTGAATTCCACGTCCAGGCCCCAGGTCAGGCCGAACTCGGCCAGCCATTTCCGCACCCCCCAGTACAGGACCCGGGAGACCAGCACGTGATCGCCGGGCAGCAGCGACTGGAAGACCGCGGTCGCGGCCGCCATGCCCGACGCGAACAGCGCGCACGCGCACCCGGCGCCCTCCAGGGCGGCCAGCAGCCGCTCGGCGTGCTCGAAGGTCGGGTTGTCGGCCCGGGTGTACTGGCGGTCCTGCCGGTAGGAGCCATCAGCCCGCCGCTCATAGTTCGTGGACGGATTGATCACCGGCGCCAGCCCCCCGGTCACCGGATCCACTTCGCCCAGCGCCTGCGCGGCCAGAGTCTCCGGCGACACAGATCGTCCTTCCATCGGCCCGCACCTCCTCCCTCGCCCGCGGCCGGCGCGGCTAGTACCGGCCAGCATCGCTTGTCTATAGGCGGCTGTGGTTGCCGGTGATCCACCGGGCTGCCAGCAGCCCGGACAGCAGGGTGAGCGCCCCGCCGGCCACGACCGCCGCGCTGAGGCCGAACGCGCCGGCGACCAGCCCGGCGATCACCGCGCCGACGGCGTAACCGAGGTCGCGCCAGAACCGGTATACCCCAAGGCCCTGCGCCCGCCACGACGGGTGGGTGTGGTCGGCCACCGAGGCGATCAGCGCCGGGTAGACCATCGCGGTCCCCGCCCCGAGCAGCACCGCGCTGGCCAGCCCGGCCACCAGCGCCCGGGACGGCAGCGCGAGCGCGGCGGGAAACGCGGCCGCCTGGACCAGCATCCCGGCGACGATCAGCGGCTTGCGCCCCAGGGTGTCGGACAGCCGGCCGGTGAGCAGCTGCCCAGCGCCCCACAGCAGCGGGTACACGCCCTTGATCAGCCCGATCGCGGCCAGTCCCAGCCCGCGGGAGGCGAACAGCAGCGGGAACACCCCCCACGTCAGCCCGTCGTTGAGGTTGTTCACCAGCCCGGCCTGGCTGGCGCCGCGCAGGGAGAGGTTCCGCCAGCTGGTGTCCAGGAAGATCATGCTGAACGGCTTGCGCGTGGCAACTGCCATCCCCGGGGTCGGACCCCCGCGGGTGCGAGCCGTGTCCCTGCCGGGACCGGAGCGGGTGACGGCTGCTTCCTGGCCGGGACCGGGGTGGGTGGCGGTTTCCGCGGCCCGACCAGGTCGATCTTCATGTTCACCGTCATCGACCAGGCCAGGCCCTGGTTGACGCCCAGCAGCACGTTCGCGGCCACGATCCAGCCCCAGGCCGGGGCCCAGGCGAGCAGGAACGGGACCGGCAGCCCGGCGGCCCACCCGGCGACCAGCAGGCTCTTGCGAGTGTGCCTGGTGGTCAGTGATCCCGCCGCCAGGTTCGTTAGCGCCTTGGTGACCCCGAACGCGACGATGAACGAAAACACGGCCAGGTAGCCGGTGAGGTGGAAGACCCGGGTGCCGACCAGGCTGGTGGTGGTGCGTTCCAGGCCGACCATGCCGCCGACGAAGACGTTCACCACCACCAGCAGTGTGAACTGCGGCCAGTTCTCCCGCAGCCCCAGCCGCACCGGCGGCGCGGGCGCGCCGGCCCGGGTTCCGGCACT
>WNGQ01001624.1_pt1 | contig 23206 bp, 43 predicted proteins | sample 5407661 | NCBI WGS metagenome assembly WNGQ01 (sample SAMN13153382, study PRJNA577476) | soil metagenome | isolation source: 60 cm soil or saprolite under Garry oak tree replicate 2 | place: USA:California | collected 2016-06-15 | reverse complement strand
TGCCCTGGGTCGGCCTGTAGAGCGGCTTCACGGGGTTATCCACTTATCCACATTTTAAAGTGTCTGGTTACAATTTGAACCAAAGTGGTGACCGCCGGGGGTGACAGGGATGGTGACAGGTGAGGTGTTGACAGGGGTGATATACTGAGAACAGCAGCTGCTTCGCTGTCATAAGGAGGGGCCATGCAGTTTAAGAGAAAAAATCGCCAGCAGGCATTAGCAAAACGCTACACTATCCGTATTCCAGAGGAGCATTACGCCACCCTGGTTATGGTCGCCGAACAGGAGGAAACGACCTTGACGGAAGTAGCCAGGACATTTCTGGAAATCGGCTATGAAGTGTACAAGCGGCAGACCGGGAGAAACACAGATAACTAGGTGCAATTTGCACATCACTTACCATTTGGTAAGTATTGGACGGCTGTGGTATACTTCCTCTGTACCTCCGTTTTAAGGAGAGATATGTCAGCAGGAATCGCTTTCCTCTGGCAATCACAAACGGGGTATCACTGATCTTTCCACGGACGAGCGGTGCCCTTTCCTGGTTAATGCGTGTCTGTCACCACGCTGTATTTATCTGTGGCAGGATGAGTATAGCGAAAGGCAGGCACGTTTTTATGCGAGATCATATACACACATTAATCTATATCCTTGCTCGTAGTGAGGATGCTCTAAACTTAGCGCAGTTTCAACGTCAGAGCGAGATTGATACGAAAGAACTTTCAGAAGCATTAGATATGTTGGTACAGATTCACATTTTTTCATCTGATGTATCGTATCATGCGTCAGACATGGGTGAAGTTGTCTATATGTTTGGGGATAGCAATGAAGCTCAAAAGGCTTTTAGGGCTGCATTAGGGGAAAGTTAGTAGAAAGGTAAAAATATGGAGAGAGAAAACCATAACATCGACAAAAACGAGCAATTTACGCATCAACGCATTATACGGGATGAAACAAAGAAAACGGGCGCAGGCACGCAGTCTGGGGATGATAAATGCTTTTTATACACCTTTATTTTAGGGGGTATCTTTTCCGGTTTGCTCGTTTTGCCGGGCTATACGTTTATCCTCTCAAAAATGTGGGAACTTGGCGGGCCTACTGGCAAGGTTATGGTGTGTTTGTTAGGGGTTATCACGTTCTTTGCCGGGCGGTTTTTGGTGCATTTTTTTTTGGTGCATGTGCATTTCCTGTATAGTGAGTTGCGCCACAAACAGTTGTTTGAGGGCGTAGGGCAAGTGGGAGATATCGTTGTGCGATTGTACCCAGATGGAGGGGCTACCAACTTCTCATCGCAAGTGGAGGAGTCGAAACTGATGCAAACACATCCCCGGATAGAGCCTCCAAAGGGACCATCGGAGGAGGAGAATATCATGTACTACTACGCGGCGTACAATGGAGATATCCCGGCTCTGTGCGATCATCTGGGTATTACTGAGGGCCGGGCTATGGAAGTATTGGAACCATTTCTTGCATTGCGAAAAGCAGGGATGCTAGAAAATGAAGAGGGAGAAGAGTAATGCCAATTTACTATGTTATTTGCACAGAAGTACCTAATACTCAGTTTATCGGGATATATAGTATTTTAAAGGTAATGCCTTGCACATTGGATGATATGCGGGATATATGGACAAGGGAAGTAGAGCCGCTTATGCAAACTCACCAACGTATTATCACGATGATTTTTTATAGAGAACCTGATAATCCTGTAAGAGATCACCTTACAAACACCTAACAACACCGTTTGCACACCTATTTCTCACCCATTTCGCTACCACTTCCCTGAAAAATGTGTGTATACTTCCTGTAGATAACGTTTAAGCGACCCGGACCAGGAAACCGGGTTTGCTCAATAGGCGGATTTTGAGGGAAATCATGTCTGACAGTCGTTCTCAGCTAGAAAGGCCAGGGAAAACATGCGGAGGCCGTAACACGGCTACTTTACATAACAATAACATTGGACACAGAAAATGAACCTGAGAAAAGCCTATCTTCTATGTGGATAGGCTTTTTCTTATGAAAGGGACGTAATGAACCGACTAACTGAACTACTCGAAGACTTGGCACATCTTGAAAATCGCACGCAATGGGCCAAAGAGGATGATGTATCACTGAACGCTTATCAGATTGATATGTCTCTTTTTCAGGCAAAATTAGGCCATGAGGAGGTTGCGCAATTAACACGCATAGCGAACTATATGGCAGCATACCATGACATAGCAATTACTCATGCATCAGAACTCAGCCAGAAACTTGATGCTCTTTGGGCAAAGGTACAAGGACTAGAAGCGGTAGTAGACGAGCAAATTATGGGGGTTATCCATCGGATAGCAGAGGATGTCAAGCAGCTCCCCCCGGAGCAAACGAAGGAAGAAATATTTGCTGCTATGAAGCAACTCATAGGCAGTGGGTATGAGGACACCCAGCGATATGAGAAGAAAGAGGACATTAAATGACACTCACACAAGCACAAAAGGACCAACTACAGAGAAAAGAAGAGGCTACATCACACACAGCGCAATTTAACCCCAACGAGCATCTTATCCCTATCAAGAATCGAGGGGGAAAGGACGCTGACTATCTCCCCGTGCAATGGCGGTTAGTCTGGTTTCGGGACGCTTGCCCGGAGGGGACTATTGAAACACAAGCAACATTTCTTGATTTTGATAGGGAAACGGAAGCGGAGAGTTGGAAATGGGATGAAGTACAACGGAAAAGCGTTAAGGTCGTGAAACATGCAAAAGGAGCCGCCGTATTCTTTGCCCGTGTCACTGATGGCAAGGGGGGGAGCGCAACCGGGACCAAGAGTGAAACGGCCGCAAGTTTCCCAGATTTTATAGAAAAAGCGGAAACCGGAGCCATAGGCCGGGCGTTAGCGGCTCTTGGCTATGGGACGCAGTTTGCGCCGGAATTGGATGAGGAGCATAGGATAGTTGATAGTCCGGTGAATAGGAGTGCGACAAATGGCAGCAAAACGTGAGGTAGTGCTTATCAAAGAGGGATGTAGGGTCATGTGGAAGGACCCACTATCAAAAGGTAGTGCTATGCTGATATTCTACGCAGGTCGCATCAGAAAAACAAAAGCAGGCTTAGAGGAATGCCATCTCTATGATGAGAAAGGAAGGGTTTCAAGGTCAGATTGTTCGCTTGCAGATATGTGGCATATAGGCGCAAACCATAAGCGATGTAAAGGGGGGGGGAATAATGTCTAGCTATTCCTTTACCAAAGTTGGTAGCGAGTATCAAATGGGAGTCTTCCCCAATGCTAACCAGTATACAGGCAACGAGGCACAAATTGAAATCAAGTACGTTATGGCTGGGATTATCAATACCTTTCCGCCACTGGGGAGAACCAGTCATGCTAGCAGATTGCATGAGTTTGTGCTCGTGATACATGGTCAAACCGGAAGCCAGGGGAGAAAGGTAGGTGGGGCCAGTGTGAAGATAGATACCGATAGCTTGCAAGATGCCTACCAGCAAGGGCTACCCGATAATGTGGCTTTTCAACATCTGATGGGACTCAACCTGACCCCGACACACATTACCGGAGTCGTTGTTCGTCCTATTTCCTATTACTTTTAGAAAAAAAGCGGCTGTATGAGGAAAACATGTCAGATAGAACCGGACATGTTTCCCTCTGGCATCCCTGGCAAGATAAGCCGGGGAGGTATCATCCCCTTAGATTGTACAACACGTTAGGACCCTTTGAAAGTGTTGAGTCTTTAATTGAAACTGTAGCAAGTAACCAGTATTATACCTTTGTATCTGATGTTATGGATAGTGAAGAAATCAGTTTTTCAGAAAGCCTTTTAACACATGAAAAGACAACACCGTATATCAGTAAAACCGGGTCAGTGGTTGCGCTCAAACTCCGGCATGGAAAGAAAAGCGGCTACCTCATACCCGGCTCGATCTGGGGGGAGAAACACACGCTAGGAGGGAAACTTTTAAAAAATGTACATGCTCTATTTACCTTGTTTGGGTACGAGGCACTTACGCCTGCTAGTCTCAGTGAGAAGGTTTTACGTGCAACATTACCGGACTATGCTGGTATTTCCAGACCAAGCGATATGCTACGTCGGACTTTGCTGGCTCATTCCTATGGAGGACGTATAGACCGCAAAGAGCTACGTGAGTTTTACCCGGTCGTTTATGAATACGATATGAATAAGGCATACTTGCATATGAGTAGGCTTGTACCAAGTCCTTTTAGCGCACCGATAGGATTTTACCATGGTAACAATACGCGTAACCGTTTTCGATGGCATGACTTTGCTGCAAGTTTCACCCATTGTAACCTTACTGTTCACGGAACCGGGATACATCCAATCCAGATTAAGGATGCTAACGGTGACATGGATAGTCCAGTTGAGGGGGAGAATATTGATAGATGGCTTTGGGATAGAGAACTAAGGGATTGTTTAGAAAAAGGCTATACCCTAGAACATGTGTATGAGGGGTATGGCTGGTATGAGATGAGTACCTTTCTACAAGAATGGAGTGATATACTTTGGGAAAAGTATACAGAGGTTCGAGACGAGCCAATTGCTGAGATTATTAAAACCATGATGGTAGGTTTGCCGGGCCGCTTCCTGAAATCACCGGAAAGCTACACATTGATACACGAAAGGGACGTACAGAAAGATGATATGCCAATTATCCTCAAATACTGGCAAGAGGGAAAACAAATCACAACGCCCTGGTTTATCCGAGCGGAGTATAATTTACAATCTGCTCAGCTTACTCCAATTGGCTCTTATATTGTTATGGCTTGCAGACAGGCTCTTTATAAGGCGCAATTGGAAGAACATCGAAAAGGAAATCAGCTCATTCGTAGTTACATTGATTGCTATAGCGTGGTACTACCGACTACTCAACCAGATAGTATTGGCATTGAACGGGGACAATGGAAAGAAAAAATAGTTGAGAATGTTTATGTTGAGGAAAATCGCATGATCCCGGCAAACATCACAGAGATGAAAGCGCCAGGCGTAACAGGAAAGGAAAGGCAAAAGTTACATGAAACGTATTTCCAAAGTGGGGAAACTACAGCCAATTGAGGATATTGATACGGCGCGCGTATCAGCTATCGCTTTAGATCAAACCCAGGTAACAACAGAAAAACATCATATCGTACCTCCTCAATCAAAAGGGCAAGAGACATGCGCGCGCGTCAATGCGCTTCTCAAATTCAGTGGAGTCTCTATCTGGCTGCACACGTATCTAGGCCAGGTGCGTGTCATAGAACTGAGACCGATGGCAGATGAAAGCCTGCATGTCTATGTGCTAGCTACAGACTACAGGCAAGAGCAGCGCGGCTTTATTGCGCATTGGAATACAGAATTTAAGCTGTTTTTAGGAGTGCCATAAAAAACAACGAGTTTTTTTTGGTGCTACGAAAAAGTGAATTTAACTGGAATCAGAAAGGCTGGAAACATTGACTAAGAAAGATGGGTCCAAACAGGCAAAGGACCGGGAAGCGAAAGCAGTCAAGCGTGACGGTGCGAAAGCATACGAGCGCAAACCCTTTTCTCTGCTCAAGAAAGAGGAGGGGAAGAAATGAAAGCTGTAGTACGTCTCTCCGATGGACACACAGAACGTATGCGTATTGTGAATGTGGAGAATGATGGAAGCGGTGATTATGGCTATGCGCTCTTTGGAAGCAAGCGTATCCCCGTAAGTCAATCCACAACAATCCAACATGCTGATGGAAGCATTGAAAAGTGTTGGGATGAGATTATACAAACACCGTATACTATGAAACCGGAGGAGGATTGGTAAAATGAAATACCGTTTGATGCAACTGGCATTCATGGTCAAAATGCTGAGTAGCAAAAAGGACTTGACCACGGGTGATAGAGCAGAGTTATTGAGTACTTGTCTCAGAGCGATGAAAGCCTGTGATATCTCTCAACAGGATATTATAAGCGTAACGGAGATCATTTACAACTCTGAGACCGCTTGACAAGCCCAACAAGCAAGCGTATAATGAAAGTGGCTGGAACGTACGAATTGTAGTCCAGCCGCTTTTTTTGTGCGTTCACCAGCCGGGAAAAGAGCTATTTCATGTGCGACCATTCAGAGGAATATATCACATTCCCTAGTGCCACTATTGGCGGTCCCCCCGGTCAATACCTCTTACGCTGTCCTGTCCCCTCTGATGCATCCTACGCAGAATTTTGTATCGTGTCCTTTACATGTCTGGCAGCCGGACCATCTAGTGCTATTGTGTCTGGCCTTGATCCTCAGAGTACCATTGATGTGAGTGGTGTATCGAAGTATTCCGATCAAGCATTCTTACGCGGTATCTTTGTATCGGCTCCAACGAATACCACAATCCCTATGACTGAAATGTGGGAAAAAATCACCAACCAACTAGGGAATATCTTTATGCTGACTACCGGAGGAACCTCCTCCTTTATTACGCTCAAGTATCGTGTCAAAGTCTTAACGCGCGTCCCTCGGCCATTTGTAACGGTGCATCCATCAGAGGAAGCGCAATATGGACAAGAGCGCGCCCGGCGTATTGAAGCGGCTGTTCTGGGAAAAGAGGGAGAGCTGGAAACTTTTGGGAAAGTACCGGGTATGCCTGGCACAACCAGGGAGATAGAGACCGGGGAAGCAATTATTAAAGGCGCGCAACGTATGTTTAAAGGAAGAGGTCAATAAATGCCTGAACCTGAAAAGCAAGAACCACCGAAAGAACCGGAGCAAGAACCTGAAAACGCAGAAGACGAAGATGTTACCGACAGACTTTCTTCATTGGAAACTGAGGTTAAGTCTATCCATGCTGAAATCTCAGCAATCTCGAAAGCTGTTGCTACTCCTCCTAAAAAAGAGGGCGAAACGTCTGTACCTGAACATCAGAAACAAGAACCAGAATCCCCTACCGTTGATGTAAAAGCACCTACAGAATTTCGCTATATCCGTAAAGGCCGCCGTATCGTAAAACGTGAAGTTCCTGTACAACCAAAGAAGGCTGGGTAACATGCTAGCAACTATGCCGGGACAACCGGATAGACTCAAGTCGCGTAAAGAGCAATTACAGAAACTAGCACCAACGGAGATCATACCAGATAATCCCCTGGATGAAACGGTATCGGTTGACGTCGTGACTCCTCCTCCGCGTCCGCAACCCTCCTTGAAAGATAAGGTACTTGGCAGTCTCAAGCAATCAGGGGAACAGGCAAAGACAAAGCCCAAACCTGTGATTGATAAAAAGCAAACAGAAAAGAGCCTGCAATTCTTTAAGCAAGTCTTGCCTCTCACACTAGCGGCGATGCTTGCTACATACAGTCAACGCTTATTCAAGGATCCTTACAAGCCATGCGCTCCGACGAAGCAAGAGGTATCCGATATTCTCCTTCCGACGTTTAACCTTATTTCGAGGTACGTTGAAGTAACCGGAGCAGCCAGTCAAAACGCGTTAGATATTGGAGCGGCTTTACTGGCAACATTTACGATGGGCGCGCGTATGCTTATCACTCTCACGGAGATCAAACAATATGAACAGAAAAAGCAAGCAAGTAACAATAGTAGACAGCCAACTCCCGACACCAACCCTAGCCAGTTCGGAGTTGACCCCGGAAGAAATAGTAACAAACCGACTCAAGGAACTGTCGAGCATAGCGCAAGTAACGGGGCAAGTGCCGGGAATGGAAATGATACTCTTGGGGGTGTCGATGACCGAACCTTTGAAGCTACAAAGGTTGCTGAATTGCTTAAGAGAGATACTGCAGGTCGTCGGCAAATGGGACTTGCCCCAAGACTTCTACGAACAGAAGATGAATGAGTTACTGATAGAGTTGGTCAATGAGATTAATAGTTAGACCATCAGAACGTTGGATATTCATAGGCAAAACAGGATCAGGAAAAACCGTGTACGCAAAGTTCCTGTTAGGGCATATCGCGCAAAAAATGCAAGTCTTCATAGTGGATATCAAGAATGCCTGGCAGGGGGATAACCCAGTGTGGGAAAAGAACAGAAACAAACCGGGGACGGTAGACTTGCCTCACCTGGTTGAGAAGTTTAACCCGAAGTTTCAAGTGCAAGTCATACAGCCGATTAAGTACGATGAAGACTTAGAAAAGAGCCTGTTACATGTCTTGAAGCACCGGAACGTATTTGTGCATATTGACGATACAGCCGGGCTTTGTACTGCTAATACCGTGCCGGATGGCATTAACCGAATATGGACGCAAGGCCGGGCCTTGGGCGTAGGTGCTACCGTTGGGTCCCAAACCTATAACCGCATTCCCTCTGTCTTTCGCACCCAGGCAGAAAAGTTTCTGGCCTTTCGAGTAGGCAAAGATGATGCGAAAGATGTGGCCGATCTTGTCAATGTCACGGAAGATGAGATAAAAGGTTTAGGGGAATTTGAATATTACTACTACGATACACACATGGACACCGGTCTATGGATGCCACCATTAAAAATAGAAGAACCTGTGAACATAGAGGAGAGCAAAGCATCATGACTAGATTGCACTCTATTCTACAAAATTCTACTAGCGAACTACAGGCAAACAGGGTGAAAAATAGGTCCGTGAACTGGCTCTACAGGCGGCTTTACGGACTTACTAGTAGAATGAAAACGGCTGATACATTGGCTTACTCGTCAAAAAACTGTCAGATTGTCACTACAGACGCAAATACAGCGCTTCATAAAATGAAGTGATTGCAGAGGAATTACACTATGCCATTGAAATCAGGCAAGAGCAAAGCAGTCATAGGTGCAAATATACGGACTGAAATACGAGCAGGCAAGCCAAAAAAGCAAGCTATAGCGATTGCTCTCAGAAAAGCAGGGGTCAAAAAACGTGGGTGATATGCAAGAACTTGAAAAACTCGTGAGTCCGCAAAGGGGAGATGATCTTGAAGCAAAACCAGGGGACCCGTATCTTATGCGAGAAGCGTGGCTACAGGTCGTCAAACCTGTTGCAAATGCCGGGCGGCTTGATAGTATTCAGCCACGAAAAGCGGTTACGAAAAAACAACAGCATCAGGCGCAAGTGCAAAATTATTATCTCACTCGCAAGTGCTATACTATGCCAGTGGGATATGAACGAATACGATGGAACAGTACAGGAGTAAAAGACAATGTCTGAGGAAGATATCAATTATAAACGAGTAGTAGATGAGTTACAGCTTGAAAACGAGCGGTTGCGTTCGCAACTTGCGCACATCATGTTACGCAACCCTTTGTTAGATTTTTTAAAGTGGGAAAATGTCAAACATTTGATACTCAGTCCCTATTTTATAGCGGGCTATATTGTGGGGGCCATAGCAACCATGTTCTTTTCATGGTTCGTACTTTTAAAGGAGAGTCAGTCATGAATCAATTGCGGGAATGGGTCATTTCCGGTATATCTATTGTTGCCTTTATTCTATTGGCAAAGCTGCTTGCTACCTACCTGCCTGACATGGGCCTGTTTGGTAGCGCAAAACGTGTGTTAGCGTCAATCTAGTAGTACCAAAATGTAAAGCGGCTGGGAGAAAGCACTTCCAATTATGGCATGGGGAGACGAGGGAGTAACCAAGCTCCTGTATAAAGAAGACTCCGTAACAAACTGGGGGCCGATTAACTCCCCCGTTTCCGTTCAGTTAATCAAGTCCGGTATCTTGCGCTCATTGCGTGTATTCAACCAAACGGGGGTAATTGCCTTTGCTGGAGCAACTACCGCCAGTCTCATGGGTCCTTATAACGCCTACACTGATTTTACGGTGCTTGCCAACGCACAACAAACCGTATGGAAAACATCAGGTATCGGCGCGTACTGGTATGACTGCGTGAAGCGCGCGCTCGAATACGATGATGGTCCGGCAAATGCAAACCTTGCTTCCACCATTAACCCAACAGACCCTAACTTTGCCTTTGACGGGAGAGAGACAGCCGCAGGCACAAATACCTTTTGGAATTGGAGTTTGAAACTGTGGCTTACGCAACAGATACGCAGTCTCGGTGGGGATATCGGTTTGATACCTATGAGTACGGAAAACGCACAACTGACATTTTCATTCACTCCAACGGCTGTATCGGTATCAGGTTCTACCTATACCATTCAGTCTGCAGCTGACGATCTTTCCATGCCCTACTTTGGAGCCAATGCGGTAACCGTACCAAACCCCGCCGTTGACCTTATCAAAGAACTGTACGAGCCTGTACTCAGTGAAGCGGACTTTCCAGACTTTTCCTTTGTCAACCAGGTTGTTGAGGAAAGGCCACAAACTTTTGGAACCAACGGATTTACCTGGAAGCAAAACCAGGACGCCGGGGTGCTCCTTAGACTCATCTTCGCTCTGGATGTTAGCACAAATCCATGGGGCGTTCCTACTACTTCTCTTGATAGAAGCGATGCTCTTGTTCTTTCCTATAATACCGATGTGGTGAAATTCAGAGAGTCAGGTCGTGAGGCATTGGCGCGCCAACGAGAACAACTTGGGTATGATCTTGACCTTGGGGTATTCTATTATGACCTGCTTGGGAAAGACTTAACCCTCGCCGACGTACTCAACAGCTATATTGTGCCAGCTATCCAACTACAAATGAACGTTTCATCGGCTGTTACGGTGAATACGACCGTTCCACCAAAGGTTATCGCACAACGTTTGATACCGATCCGGGTCCAATAGGAGGGTATGACATGGCAAGGAATCCAAACGGCAATGGACTGACTATCACGCAAATGGTCCGGGGACGCGCCAATGAGGGAGTAGCGGAAGTACCTACCCAAACATTTTACGCTGCAAACATCGCAGGGACCACCGTCCCGAAAGTGGGGAATGCACAGGCCGCTACAAATACTAGTAATGCCGGGGCCTTAGCAGGTACAACGCCTATGCAAATAGCGATTATCGTCCTGCTGATTATTGGCGGTGGTTATCTCTTGCATCATTTTACCTTTGAGGAAGGCGTACACGTCGGATGAAAGCAGGCATAGGTATACTACTGGTCTTTACTGGCTTGACGCTGGGATACCTGGTGCTTGCGGGGAAACTTCCCATGAGTAGCGGAAGTACTGCAAGTAATCCGCCCTTTACGCCGGGGCAAGGGGAAGTGCCTCCGAACAGTCAGACACATCCTATTCCCCCGCCGATAGGGATAAGCATTGTCCCTCATACCGGAGGCGGTTTAGTGGCATCAGTGCCGGATACCTATGTGCAAGGACAAATCAAAGCCGGGAGGTATGCGCTTTGAACAAAAATCAATGGACCGTTACCGGACTCGTGCTGATTTTGCTAGGGCTAGAGGTTGTGCGTTCTAAAACAGTCAAAGCGTTTTTAGTTGGAACGTGGAATAACTTTAATACCAGTTTGAACGCTGCAAGCAAGCCACCGGGGAAGTGAGACGATGACAAGTTTGTTTCAAGGCCTCAACATCAAAACGTTCTTCTTTTATGGGATATCGGCGGCGGCGTTAATTGCGCTTGCTGAGTACCAACCGTCTATTGCTATCATCTTTGTGTTATTGTTGATAGCAGGCGTGGTACTCACACACTGGCAAGATTATGCTCCGCTTTTATCAGGAAGTCAGGCAAAGGGATAACATAATGGAACTAGCACATGCGGTATTCTTTGGTATCGGTATGCTGATACTCGCATACCTGGCATTTAAAAACGCCGGGGGAGTAGCGCAAATCTTTAGCGCCGGGTCAAGTGGCATCGTCAACGTTTCCAAAACTTTGCAAGGTAGGTGAGCTATGGCAGGCAAAGTGGAACACGCACAACAAATGGATAGCAAAGGAAAGTTTACCTGGGGAGCCTTATCAAAGTATGTCAAAAAATCGCTTGAATCTCCCCGGTATCTCAACCCTAGCTATACCTCCTTTGACGAGCAACAGGGCGCGCGAGATTACAAGATTACGACCAACCTCAATGAACTGAACTTTAGGGGTTTGACGGTCACTGCCATTATGGATAATCGTCTGGTTACTCCTAATGTTGAGCAGAAAAAAGAGGAGTATTACAAGCAGTTACATATGCAGTGGAATAACGAGTTTATGCATACCCCTACTGATAAGCAGAGACTCAACAACCCGGCGCAAGACTCGTTTGTCAATCAGAGACAGATGACGATACCAAACGTATATGGTCAGTTCTACGCTTTTATGAAAGCTCTTTCGGCGGCTTTCGGGACGTTACAACAATGAAGATAAAAATTCAGTTGTCGCATATCTTTGTGCTCTTTGGCGTTGTAGCTGTTAGCTACCTAGCGATCAAGCATAGCTCGGAGCTTGCAGATATGCTAGGGGGGATAGAGGGTCATCTACCAACAAGCGCATTAGGAGGACCGGCTATCTACTCCGAACAGAAGCAAGCCATTGACATGACACATCACGGTTTCCAGGGGAGTGGGTACTAATGTTCAGTATCTTTATGCAAATACATGATAAGCTAGCAGCATGGCCTAATCCAGTCTTAAGCCTTTCACTTATGGCGGCGGCTCTTGTCTTATTCTGTATTGCGCTGATGAAAGATCATGAAGTGTTGAAAGCTCTTGCACTCGCATATGTGGTACTTCCATAAAGGAGGGGAGACATGTCAGACAATGAGGAAACGAATGCAGCGTATAAAGAACGCGACTTGTGTATAGCGTTGATAGCTAGTTATGCGCAATGGTTTGGTCACAAGGTAGGCATGGGGAGACATATCGGGGAATGGGAAGATGACTGGAGAAACATTCTTTTCATTGATTTACCTACAGGTCAAGTTTCCTGGCATATTCATGATAGTGAAGTAGAAAACTTTCCAGGTATACAGCCCTATTTAGGGGTATGGGATGGACATACTACAGAGGAAAAGTACAAACGGATACAAAGGTATATTCATCTAGGAGGAGGGTAACAGTATGGCATTTTTCAGTGACTTTGTAACGGAATATAAAAAGGCTCCTCCTCTGGGGAAAGCGGCTATAGCTGGTATAGGGATAGCGGTTGCTGGGATAGGCTTTTATGAGTATCGCAAGAGCAGAGGTACATCGTCCGGACTATCCACATCGGCGGGGACCGCAAGCCCTAGCACCGATTTAACCGGGACCAATAACAGTCAAGGGGCGGTGACCTCACTGCCTAATTCTAACGGCGGACAAACGCCGATCACCACCGGGCTTTCCCCTATCTTTGATGCGCTCGGTAACTTGATAGGCTGGTCTGGCAATGCGCCAAATGGCACAACGACACCGACCCCTAGCCCAAACCCTAGCCCTAGCCCAAAACCGAATCCGAATCCAGGTCCAAGCAAACCGCCAAAGTCCCCACCAAGCGCACCGCCTGCAAGTCCACCTGTATTCAGTCCCTTTACGGCTCTTTTTGGCGCGCCACCTACAGGCTTCCAAGATATCCTTGGCAATACGACCACCATTAATAATCAAGTATGGACCGTTGTACCGGGGAGTAGCGGGCGCATATGGGGAGTACCGGGTAAGGTCTCCACACAAACCGCACTTAACGCGCCAATAGGACCCGGACAAAAACAACTTTTGTATCAGGGACAAGGCGGCGGACTTACGAAACAAAACTACGGCGGGGGCAATGAGGAGATAGCTGATATGCCACGCTCAAACCGCAGAGTACAACGCTATGTTATCAGCACGGCCGGGCATATGCACGCTACCAGTTATGAGGTACAGTAATGGGCTTGTATGACTGGCTAGGCTATGGCATCTCACACGGCTATTACTCCTCTGCGGTCAGTGGCATAGGGGATACTCCCCATTTTTCTGTTGACTATGGGACGCCCATTCATACCCCTATAACCGCTTTATTCAGTGGAACGGTTGTGAAACAGAGAACCGGGCTACCTTGGGGAACAGAGGTATTCATACAGCCAGATAATACCCGCATACCACAATATTATTACTATCATCTGGATACATTGAATACATCGTTAGGGCAACATGTGAATGCCGGGGACACCATAGGATTATCAGGCGGGCAAAATAGCGGGGGAAGCAACCCGACGCAACCGCAATACTCAACAGGACCGCACACGCATGTCGGCTTTTTCAATAGTTTTATCAGTGTCAGGAACAACTACGGCAATACGGAAACGATACCCTATGGACCTGATATTACACCTGCTTTGCAAGCACTTGCAAAAGGGGCAAATGTTGCGAATATCCCTAACGCGCCGGGTGTCACACAAACACAACCCTCCGGTATCCCGGTAGGGACGCAAGCATTCTTTATAGACACCGGGCAAAAGATAGGTTTGATTGTTGTTTCCTTGACGCTGTTAGGAGTCGGCTCTTTCCTCTTACTTGAAAAGCAGGTCAAGGCCGTTGGAGGCAAGGTAGCAGGCGGCGTCAAGACAGCCGCGAAAGTCGCAGTCGTGGCATAATGGCAGATTGTAGTTGTCCATCAGGATCCATACAAGTTGGGGGTTGGTGTATCGGCGGAGCCGGGTCCATAGCCGTTCCTTGCAGTCCGGGCGGGACGCAACAACCGATATCCCCGGCGCAAGTAGCAGTACCGGGCATACAAAGCGGTATCATTGCAGGCATACTCGCGCCGTTGGAACAGGCTATTACGAGTGCGGTCCCACGTATCGGGTTATTTGTCTTTGGGATCATCCTGTTTATCGTCGGGTTTTTGCTCTTGAAAGGGTAACAGTGAGTCAGTTTATCGGGCGTTTCACACTCAGCAATAATGTTATGACTTCTGTTGCAACGCCAACAACGGGACTTTCTGCTATTGTTATTTCCAATGATAGCCAGTTCTCTTTGTCTGCTAGTCTTAATGGAACCTCGATCATGAAAAGCATCCCGGCAGGGGTTGCTGATGTGTTGATTGTGCCTGATAACAGCTTCAATGGAACGGTCTTACTCTTCCCTACCGCTCAACTTATGATACAAAACAGCCCGGCAAACATCGCAGAGGTAACAGTATACGGACGTGGAGAATCTGTACCTGGTATCTATCCTATCTCATTGAACAGACTTTCTAACACAGGCAACAATGTTGGAATGCAGAATATCCTCCGTTCAACATCCAGTAATGCGATGAACAACGCAAATCTCGTTATTGGAGGGAGCGGACAACTCGTTATTTATCTGTGGGGATTGTCTATCACCGGCTCTCATGCAACGGCGCAAGCAAAGGGTATTTTTCATGTCACCGGGTTTGCCAGTGGCATTGATCTTCAATACGCTTTAGCGGTAGAAACGGCTACTGCTATGCCACCTATCATAGAACGTTTTGCAAGTCCCTTACCCGGTTCGCCGGGGGGAGCAGTCACCGCACAAGGACCGACCTTATCGGATGCGACTATCGCATGTAACCTTGTGTATTATCAAATTTAGGAAAGGACACAACTATGATGCAACTACTTGTACTTGTCGCGCTTATTCTCGGTGGTATCTTCTTGTATCGGAAGTTTGCCTAAATCTATGGGGCCTGAAGGTGAAATTTCACGTGCAGAATACGAGCAATTTGTCAAAGTCTATGAAATCCGGCATTCGGAGTTACGTCTAGAAATGAAAGAGCTTGAGACTGATATCAAGACGGACATTAATGAGCTTGGTATCAAAGTTGATAAGCTCGGTCTGGAAATGGCGAATCGTTCGCTCGACTCCTGGAAGCTTGTCGGTACAGCCGGGATAAGCTTAATAAGCGGCTACGTACTGGGACTCATACAGCATATCTTCCTCCATTAAGGAGGAGAAAGAACACGTATGACACAACAACTCTATTATCTCATTGCCTATGTGCTTGTACTAGGGAGTCTTACCGCTCTTGTCATCACAAATCACGTTACCCCTGATGCACTCATAGGCGCAACAGGTATCATCTTAGGTCATATAGGGGGGCTGTATACCACTCCCCCGCAAGCAGTAACGAAAGGAACACCCACAAATGGGAGTTGATAAACAGGTAACGGCGGAGCTAGGCCAGTTCGATAGCCTGGCTATGACCCAAACACCGGGAACTGTGCAAACTATCGCCAACGGCAACACCATTCAAACCAACATCGGCATTGTACGGGTAACAGCAGGCGGAGCCGTCACCGGAGTTATTCTCACACCTGGCGCGCGCGGCGGGCAAATTGTCACCATTATTCATGAGGGTGCAGCTGCCAATACTATTACCATGGCGGCGGCGGGTACATCTAACGTAGCGGCCGGGGCTACAAACAGCATGTCCGGTCTAGCCGCTCATACCTATGTATGGGATAGTATTACTGCTCTGTGGTATCAAACAGGAGTAGCGGTCAACTAGAGGAGAAGAGATCATGCCTGAAAAGAAACCTGTATCCGATGAAAAACCTACACCTAACTTTGGGGAATATGAACTTCATATCTCCCCCGTACCTGGCATACGCGAACCCTTTGAACAAAGGTATCTTGTTTCTAAACGGGATAAGGAAGCGGCGGAAACCATAGGCATACCGGAGAGTTTCCACATGTCAAAAATGGGGACCATGCAAGCCCGGTGTCAGGCGCATGGGTACAAACTGGTACAAGAACTTTCCCCCTCAGAAGTACATACCAGGGGCGAGTAAGTGCATGTGCGAAAGCAAGTATGAGTACCAGGAATTTCTTCCCCGGACCGTAGGGGGTCCATCGGGAAACTATGAACTTATGTCAGAAGTGACAAGCGCAGAGTTTGTGGAATTTTGCGTGCTCAGTACAGCCGGGGGAGATGCCGGACCATATACCATCACGGTATCAGGTAACTTACAACCTCCTCAACTCCTATTCAATGGCTCTCAACTCTTTGGAAGTGCAACGCTAGGTGTAGACGGGCAAGCAGTGATAGACGGGATAGTTCTCCATTCAGGTGGTATCTCTAGTATCTCTTTAATAGGCCGTTGGATCCGAGTTGTCAATCAACAGCGAAAAGTATTTGCACGCATTGATACGCCTACTAACACATCAGCTTTTGTCACGATTCAATTCAGAGATTGCATTTTGAAAAAGATACCTGATGTGTTTCATACAGTGCACCTATCGGAAGAAGCGCAATACTATCACGAACGCGCGAAACGCATAGAAGCGGCGGTGTTCGGACAAGAGGGGGAGCTTGAAGTCTACGGACACATGCCAGGTCAACCAGGGACAACCAGGGAAATAGAGACGGGGGAAGCACTCATTAAAGGCGGACAACGCATGTTTAAGAGGAAGTAAATGGCTGATTTTCAAGAACAAACGGGTCTTTCTGCGTCTGCACCGAATGCATTGCTTGTCCCTGTTACTGATGTAAGTGGGTATAAATGGTGGAGCTTGCATATAATCACAATTAATCTTATTGGCGTGCTGAATTGGAAAGGCAGTAACTTTATTCTCCCACCCACTGACATAAACTGGTCGGCACTCCCTGGATTCAATGCTGCCTCCTCTGGAAATGTTTTCACCAATTATACCAATCCCGGCAGCGCTGCACAAATTTACTCCGGTCCTATCATGTTTCGGTACTTTGAAGTGCTTATGAGCACGTATACCTCCGGGAGTGCTACGGCAGTTCTAGAATTGTATACCGTCCCCCCTTTCAATGCCACTATTCAAGCCAATCAAAGCGGAGTGTATACTGTACAACCGGGCAATACGCAAAACACAACCCCATGGCTTGTACAACCCACTGGCATAGCAACAGCCGTTCAACAAAATAAAAATGGAACGGCTACAGCCGGAACCACAACCGCTACACTTACCAATGTAGCAGGGAAGTTTACCTACATTACAGGTATGGAAGTCACGATTATTGATACGGCTACAGCCGGGAGTGCTGAGTTGACCCTTTCAGGACTTGCCGGGGGGTCCGTTCTGTATGAAATCAACGCGCAAGGAGTAGCGGGGACCGGAGAGCCATGGGCGGTGAACTTTGGGTATCCAGGGCTACAAGCTAGTGCGGTATCAACGGACATAGTAGCAACCATGCCAACGCTCGGAGCGGGGACTGGCAAAGTCTCTATTGTACTACACGGCTATACACAATAAGAAAGGATGTTTCATGTCTGTAGACTATCCCGGCGCGCAAGATTACATTATCACCGATCCGGCTTGGGTGTTTACCAACGCACTCGCCACTCTTCCAAGTAGCGATCTTACAATTGTCTTGCATAAGACAGCATGCGGAAGTACCTGTACAGCTACCGATGTAGCGAACTACTTCCGCAACGATCAAGCCGGGCATAAGTCGGTGCATTTCATCGTCGGAAGAGACGGGAGTGTCTTGCAAATTGTACAGTTGAAAGACGGAGCCGGGGGGAATTGTTGCCTGGAAATAGGGCATGATCCGTATTGGAGTCCCCTATCACTCAAGTATGGAAACCTCAACAGGTGTACTATCAGTATTGAGCATGAAGACTGGACATCCGACAACTCACAACCCATGACACAAGAGCAAGTCAAAGCATCGTTTGCGCTTGTCTTATGGCTTGTAAAAAAATACAGTCTTAAACCCTCGCAAATCAAAGGCCATAACTCACTTGACCCTATTTCAAGGTCACGATGTCCGGGGGATACCTACCCTATGGACTTACTTCTAAAGGCGATGAGTGTGAATACAAATATTATACAAGCAGCGCATGATACCTGGTACAGCACCGGGTTAAACCTCCGCTATGACTCTGGTATAGCTCTTGCCTGGCAAGCACTGTATAACAATGGCAAGAATATGCCACCTCCAACAAGCGGAGAATTTCATAGTGTAGATTGGAGCGGGAATCCGATAGTAGTACAGTTCTTTGGGACCCTCCGGTGTGAGTGGTACAATGGTTCTGCTCATTGGATAGCAACAGGGTCCGTATAACATGGCGCAAGATACAGAGATATGGTGTGAAAATCTGTATGCTGATAATGTCTATGCTAAATTTAGCACGCATATTGATGTAAAAGCATGGCAGGCAAAGCTAGATGGCGCATCAGATGATACAATTCCCCTGGCAAATGCGCTTCTCGCAGCCAGTCAAGCAGGCGGTGGCGTGGTCACAGGCTTTAACGGAAGGACCTGTATTACAGGCAACCAAACACTCTACTCAAACATCATTATTGACTTACAAGGCGGGACAATCAAACTCAAGAATGGAGCCAACACCGATCTATTTAGCGCCCAGACAAACTTGATTGACCTCACTACTCCTATTAGTACAGGGCCAACAGGAACGCTGCATAACTTCACTATTTGCAATGGCATACTTGACGGCAATAAAGCCAATCAATCGAGCGGTCCCTCTTATCCCTTGCGCTTCTATGGCTATTCCTACAAACTTCTAAACCTGGAGGTTATGAATGGCTATTCTGGAAATATCCTCTCAGACTGGAATGGCGCGGGTTCGCCATCTGACTCTATGGAAGCGCAATGTGTCAACATCAAAACGCATGATAGCAACGGTATCGGTATCTCTCTCATTGGACCGCACGATAGCCAGATTGTGAACGCAGTCCCATTCAAGGAGGGAAGCCATTGTATCTATGTAGGCGCTCACGCCGCCTCCTCGCAATTCACAACAGCACATCCATATGGTAGCGGGCAAATACAACCAACACAGTTTGGGCTAGACAGCTTCACACGCGCCAATCAATCAAGCTGGGGGGTATCAGATAACGGTGACACCTGGGCAAATAATTCAGGAGGCACTCCGGTAACAGCCGCTATAGCTAGTAACGTCGGAACGCTCACAGGCGGATCCCGCTCGTATCTCATAAGTGGCTCTGAGATTGAGACACAAGCTGACATAAAGGTAAAAGTCAACGCAGGCGGTGATAATCTCAACGATATAGGGATTGTCTTCGGTTATACCGACATTAATAATAACTACCGAGCATACATTGAGGGAGCCAATCTACTGCTAGATAAGGTTATTGCCGGGGTCCCTACCAACCTGGCAACCGTTGCATCTGGCATTGCGAACAATGTCGATGCCTATATCAGAACGCAGTGGTACGGCGGGAAGTTACGAGCAAAGGTATGGGCCGCTACCGCATTAGAGCCAAATGACAACCTATGGACGGCAAGCGCGTCAGATAGCACCTATACTACAGGCAAAGCGGGGGTCATGGTCCGCATGAATAGCGGGACGTGCAATGTGTATAGCTACGTCTGTAAGGATGCTATTCCGCCATCAGTACCGATCTTTATTGAAGCTGATAGTACCCGGTGGTTCAATTGTGTAGCTGACTCACCACCGGGGGGAGTCGCAGGCGTAGTCGTATTAGGAACGGGTTTTATCTGGCATGGTGGGACAATCATAGGGAATAGCCCGGCCGCTCACTCACCGGGGATTCAGATAGGCCAGCTCATTAACCGTCCGCCATTCCAGTCAACCAATGTCTATCAATCCGGGGGACTGACAACGGCGGCGGGGGTAACAAGGTCATTTCTCATTACACGTATCAGTCAGTGCGATGGGGACTTTGGGTGTTTATATCTGCTCAATGATAGCGGACACAATAAGTTTGACCTGATTGCTGATACGCAGTCAGGCGGTATAGCTTACACCGGGACGCCCTCAAGCACATCTGACATGGAAATTATCACCTTTGGGGGTATTGCCGGAACTGATGTGCATAAACTTAACTCAGGCGTGCAGGTAGCGGCCGCCACGACGCTCTACTCAGGGACAGGCGTTCCCTCAAACGCTTTGGGCGCAAATGGCGATTACTATTTTAGAACTGATACACCCGGTTCTGCTAATCAACGTCTATATGTGAGAAGCGCGGGCGCATATGTGGGGATACTATGACGATACCTGATAATCCATATGGCGCAACATGCGGAGCCTTATCCGCACCGCAAGCCAGTCCGCAAGCCAAAGCACAACAGGTCTGCAATGATCTTGTCTCTCAAGGATGTGCCTGGTTGCGTTGGCAGATAGCATGGAAGTTTATTGATCCGGGCGCAAATGGAAACTATACGACCGGAGCTAATCTCACGCTTACAGGTATGGATGATATAGTCACGCGCGCCAATGCAGCCGGGTTAAATCTCTGCCTTTCCATAGAACAGCCGCCGGGCGATAACTCAGCAGGGACAGGTTACTGTACCCAGCTTGTGACCGGGTCATCTCCAGCATACTACTACGCAAGCCAATCAAAAACCCATGACTTTGCAAAGTTTATAGCAACCCGTTACAACGGGGGTGCGCGCGGAACAGTACAATGTATAGACATTGGAAATGAAGACTATGATCCGGTATCAACGCCGGAATACCCCCGCGTACAGGGAGGGAAGTATCTCGCGCTCAACCTAAACGCATCCTATGCTGATATCAAAGCTGCCAATCCTTCCTGTCTTGTGCTTGCCGGGTGCGTGCTGCAAACAAGTGACTTAGCGCACTTGGATAGTTGGATGCAAAACTTCCTCAACAATAACGGGCATCTGTACTGTGATGCTATACAATTTCACTTTTACCGGAGCGGTGGAACTCCTCCAATTGGCAAACCCCCTGACCAAGGCACAACCATCACACAAGTATGGCAAGAAATCTCAGCACAATTGTCGAGCTTTTCAGTGACCAAACAGGTATGGTGTGGTGAGTGTGGCTATGGGGTTGATTCCGTTGACCAGGCGCATCAAAGCCAGTATATGCTTGAAGAGTATGATAGCATGAGCGGCTCAAACGGAGTTGTGACACATGCATTCTATTATACCCTTGGGGGACAAAACACTACCAACGATGACCATACTATCACGCAACACGGCTACGACGGTCCAACGGAAACATTTAATACCGTCTTTAATGCGATCACGAACTATATCACAAACAAGCCACAATGGACCACAACCGGAGGAGTAACCCCTAGCCTTTTCACCGTCTACCTGACTGCACAAGCTAGTTCAACCCTTGGCACAGCAAACACCCTGTATACCTCCTCCTCTGCCAACACGCCTAACCAGAACAATGATACCAAGATAGGGGCCGCTACTGGCTGGGGAGAAATCACGGCGCAAGGCACAGCTAGCGCATGGGCGGCTCTTGGAGCGGAGTTTAACCCTACAGGCAAAGGCTTCTTTCTTGACCCCACAACCCTAGAGGGGCAACAGATCATCGCCGGAGTATGGACGGCCGGATTCCGTTTAAATGTGGTAGGGACCGGGGCCGTTGCGCTCACATCGGACCTGTATTGCAGAGCTTGGAAGTATAGCGGGGGAGTCTATACACTGATAGCAAAATGCGCGCTCTCTGCTCAAAGTGTCAAGACAACCAAGACAACATTTACCCCAAACGTGACAACGGTACTTGACACGTCCTTTGGAGTAGGTGATAAGCTCTACATTGACTACCCGGCACACATCACCGCTAATAGCAACCCTGGCACGACCTCTATCCGCTTCAATGATCTTTCAACAGACAGTGCGGGGCAAACCGGAGAGGACACGGGATACTCACAGCTTGTTACGCCGGGCTATCAAGCGGCTGGCTCTAACGTCCCTCCCCCTCAATACCCGAGTGGATATCAGACAGGAACCGGAAACCCTGGATTCCAGGTAGGGACCGGAAACCCTGGCAGTGGTCCATCTGGGGGGCATGGCATTTACACCAACCAGCAAAAGATAGGCAACTGGGTACAATCTCCCCCCTCATTGCTACGCACATTAGAACAAGACATCTACCGTTTGTTCAAATGGTTTGAGGACAGATTATAAGTAAGTAGCTAAGAAAAAGTAGGTGACAGATATGCTATACTGGAGATAATACAGGGCATACGGAAAGAAGACGCCTTTCCCCTCTTTGCGCTTGAAAGATAGACGGAGGCTGTATTTTCTGCTATACTAGAGGCAGGCGGGTTATGACGCTTTCCTTAAACCTCTAGGGCAACTTCTGTACTCATGAAATACACCCGCCTTTTTTGAGGCTGGATTTATGCGCATCACAAAACCTCTTACATACCCTTTCTACTGCAATGCTTGTGGAAGAGATATACCTCACGGCACAGGGCAACGCTTCCAACTCAACAACAAGCCGGATAGTTGGTTATGTGCCCTCTGCAATGAGGAGTACTGGCAATGGGCCAAAGGGAAACTCAACCGCGAGGAACTGCGTGATATATCAGTAGTGGATGTTTTCCAAAGAATAGATCACCGCACATAATAGTTACCCTCACAAGTCGCCTCACCTGTCACCATCCCTGTCACCCCCGGCGGTCACCACTTTGGTTCAAATTGTAACCAGACACTTTAAAATGTGGATAAGTGGATAACCCCGTGAAGCCGCTCTACAGGCCGACCCAGGGCACCTCCCTCTCCACAACACACACACACACACAGCGCG
>WNGQ01006388.1_pt1 | contig 23218 bp, 16 predicted proteins | sample 5407661 | NCBI WGS metagenome assembly WNGQ01 (sample SAMN13153382, study PRJNA577476) | soil metagenome | isolation source: 60 cm soil or saprolite under Garry oak tree replicate 2 | place: USA:California | collected 2016-06-15 | reverse complement strand
CAGTGATCGCATCGCTTGGGGCTTTACAAATAACGGCGCGGACGTTCTCGATCTGTATATCGAGACGTTTAATCCTGCCGCGCCGGACGAGTATCGCGTGAAAGGCGCGTGGGCCAAGGCGCAACTCACCGACGAAACGATTCGCGTCAAAGGGCGGCCCGATGAGCACTTGCAAGTCGTCGTTACGCGACATGGCCCTGTGGTCCATCGCGACGGAGACAAAGGCTATGCGATGCGTTGGACGGCTACGGAGCCCGGCGGGCTACCCAACAGCTACAACTGGCTTGGCAGGGCGCGCAATTGGAAAGAATTTCGCGAGGCCATGAAACGCGTGTGGGGGCCGGCGCAAAACGCGGTCTACGCAGACGTGGAAGGCAACATCGGCTACATCATGGCGGCGCGTGTGCCGATTCGAAAGAAGGGGCACGGAGACGTTCCCGTTCCAGGCGACACGGACGATTACGAGTGGACGGGCTACATTCCCTTCGAACAGCTGCCGCAAGCGCTCAATCCCGAAAGCGGATTCATTGCGTCCGCAAACGCGCGCGTGGTGGGGCCGAACTATAAACCTTATTTGACCGATCGTTGGGAAGAGCCGTATCGCACGGCGCGTATTTACGATTTGTTGCACGACCGCCACGATTTGCGCGTCGAGGACATGCTGAAAGTGCAGACGGATACGTATAGCTACCCGCATGTTTTTCTCGCGGAACAGCTCCTGGCCGCGGCGAAAACTGCGAAGCCGAAGGACCCGCGCGCTCAGCGCCTTATTGAAGGATTGAAAGATTGGAACGGCATTGCGGAAGCTAACTCTGCGGAAGTTTCTTTTCTTTTTGCAGTGAGAAATTCCGCGCTGCGGCTGATTCTCGAGCCCATACTCGGCGAAGACACTGCGCTCTATCAATGGCGCAGCACGACGTTTCTGCAGAAAACCCTCACCGACCGGCCTTCGAAATGGCTGCCGGTAGCCTACAAAAACTATGATGAACTGCTGGTGGCTGCCGCCGATGACGCGGTGAAAAAGCTGGCGCAGAACAGCGGGAGCGAACGCGTGGACGATTGGGCGTGGAAGAAATTCAATTCGCTCGACATGTTTCATCCCCTGGGGCGCAGCGGCGTTTTGAAGACTTTTCTGAGCATTACGGACAAACCGCAGTCCGGGACCACTTACAGCGTTCGCGCGGCTTCGAAGACTCACGGGCCAGCGATGCGTTTTGTGGCGAACCCCGCGAATTGGGATGAGTCCATTCTGTTGATTCCTTCAGGCGAATCGGGGCAGCCCGGCAGCAGCCACTACTCCGATCAATTTTCGTATTGGTACGAGGGCAAACCGATTCTTGCGCCTTTCAGCGAAGCCGCCGAGGCTAAAGCGAAGAAGCACACGCTCACGCTGAAGCCGGGATCCTGATTTCTTCTCTCGACAATGCCGGAACTGCCCGAAGTGGAAGCCGTGGTTCGCACGCTGCGCCCGCTTGTTCAGGGGCGGCGTATTTGTTGCGTGCACGTCTTTCATCCAATCGCGGTAAAGCCGCAGTCAGCGCGTCGACTAGCCGAGTTTGCGACGGATCGTCGCATCGAGCGCGTGGAGCGCAAGGGCAAATACGTGCTTCTGATGTTGGATCGTCGCCTGCTCACATTACACTTTCGTCTGGATGGGCAACTCGTTTGGTTCGCTGATGCAAAGGAATTGCTGGAGCGTGCCAACGTTCCTGAAAGCGGAGTACACGTCGACCTCGCGTTCGAATGCAAGAATGGCGTGCTCGGATTCGCAGACCGCCGTCACTTTGGGCGCGTTCACGCATGGGATTCACTGGAAGACAGTCCCGGACTCGCTTCGCTGGGAGTCGACGCGCTTTCAAGAGACTTCACAGTTGCGACATTCCGCAAATTGCTCACCGCGTCTGTCCGCCCCTTGAAAGATTTCCTGCTGGATCAAACGCGCGTTGTGGGCCTCGGGAACATTTACTCCTGCGAATCGCTGTGGCATGCGCGGCTCGATCCGCGCCGGCGCGCGAAATCATTGAAGCTGGAGGAGGCCCGGCGCCTCCACAAAGCAATTGTGTCGGTTCTCGGGCGTGCCTTAGAATGCTGCCTACACCCGGCGCCGGACTTTCGCGATTCGCAATGGTGGTTTCAGGGACTGGAGAAGATTCTGCGCGCCTATGGCCGGGAAGGCGAACCCTGCCGCCGATGCGGAGCTGCGATTCAGCGCATGGAGCAAGGTGGACGATCGACGTATTGGTGCCGCCAATGCCAGAAATAATCGGTTTGCGGATATAAGGACAAAAAAGGTCTGCCTGTGAATACACCTCTACCCAAAAAGCCGGAAGCGCCAAAGAAGCCCGACTTCGAGCGCTCTCTTGCTCGGCTCGAAGAAGTAGTGCGGCGCCTGGAAAGCCCGCAGCTTTCGCTGGATGACGCGATGAAACTCTTTGAAGAGGGCGTGGCGCTGTCCCGCGAATGCCAGAAGCAGCTCGAAGAAGCAGAGGGACGCGTGGAAATTCTTCTCAAAAAAGCCGACGGAAAACTCGCTGCAGAACCATTCGATCCTGAGCGGGAGAGCGAATCGTGAGCCCGCTCGGCCAGCCGCTGTGCGCTTCTTCCCTGCCACGATGAAACTTTCGTCCTTTTTTGAAGAAGACCGGCTCGCGGTGGACGCCGCCTTGGAACGGCTGCTTCCCGCGGATTCCGCTCAACCATCATCGATCCATACGGCCATGCGCTACAGCGTTTTCGCTGGCGGGAAGCGCATGCGGCCGATTTTATGTGTGGAGTCGGCACGCATTTTTACTCCGGACGTCACGTCTGCGCTCCATCCTGCGTGCGCCATCGAATTTATCCACACCTATTCTTTGATCCACGACGATTTACCGGCGTTGGACAATGACGACCTCCGCCGGGGGAAGCCGACTTGCCACAAAAAGTTTGGGGAAGCGATTGCGATCCTGGCAGGCGATGGTCTTTTGACCCTGGCATTCGAAACTATCGGCGCCACGCCCGTGCCTTCAGAACGGCGAGTTGCCATGCTTAACGAAATCGCGGGCGCCGCCGGCACGGTGAATGGAATGGTGGGCGGCCAAGTGGCGGATATCGAAGCCGAGCGAAAGCCCGTGGATGCGAAGACGCTCGAATACATTCACCGGTCCAAGACCGCCGCGCTGATCCGGGCGTCGGTCACTGCCGGTGCCCTTTGTGCTGGCGCGGATCCCGACGACGTCGCGCGGCTGCGGCGATTTGGCGAAACGATTGGCTGGGCCTTCCAGGTAACAGACGACATTCTCGATGTTGAAGAGTCCTCCGCCGCGCTCGGCAAGACCGCCGGTAAGGATTTAGCACAGCAAAAAGCGACCTATCCTGCCATGTACGGACTGGAGCGCTCGCACCAGATTGCGCGCGATCTCGCGACGAAAGCGATCGATGAGTTATCGCCCTACGGAGAACGCGCCGCGCGTCTGCGGGAAATCGCCGAGTATCTCGTGCTTCGCAGAACCTGACCTTTGGGCCCCTATGAAGCCAAAGCCAGTTCGACAGCGTCTCGACGTGCTTTTGGTTGGACGCGGCCTTGCCGAGTCCCCGGAAAAAGCGGGGGCCATGATTCTTGCAGGCGAAATCGAGGTGGATGGCAAGCGAGCCGATAAAGCGGGCACGCCGTTCCTCAGCGACGCCAAAATCAAAATCATCAGCCGCCACCAAAAATATGTCAGCCGAGGCGGCTTCAAACTCGAAGGCGCGCTGAAAGATTTTGCGATTCGTCCCGCGGGCAAGATCTGCCTGGATGTCGGCTCTTCTCATGGCGGCTTTACGGATTGCCTTTTGCAGCAGGGAGCAGCCCGCGTTTATGCCGTGGATGTCAACGTGGAACAGCTCGATTGGAAGCTGCGTCAGGATGCACGGGTGGTTCCGGTCAAGCACAACGCCCGCGAGTTGAGTTCTGAAAATATTGCCGAACTGGCGGATTTGGTCACCATCGACGTATCGTTTATCTCCGCTCTGCAAGTTATCGCTCCCGCTGCGAAGCTCGCAAAAGCTGGCGCCACGTTTGTGATTCTCATCAAGCCACAGTTTGAGTTGCCTCGAGACAAAGTCGGTCCCGGGGGAATTGTAAAGAGCAAGAAACTTCATGAAAGAGCGGTACTGTCGGTTCGCAAGAGCATGAACTCTCTCGGGCTGAAGTTTCTCAAGGTTCGCCCCAGCCGCCTTCCCGGTGCCGAGGGGAATCAGGAGTATTTTCTGCACGCGCGAAAAAAATCCGGGTAGAATCGCAAACACACATGGAGCCTGAAAAAGCGATTCACACCATCGGCATTCTGTCCCGCCCTCGCCGCGACCAACTTTCCGCGGTTGTCCCTCCGCTGTTGAAGTGGCTTCAAAAACAAGGCATAAAAACGGTGTTTGATGAAGAGACCGCCGCCGCGTTGCCAAGCGGATCCAAAGGTCAACCGCGTTTGGCAGTTGCCGATGCGTCGCAGCTTCTGCTCGTCCTCGGTGGAGACGGAACGATTCTCGCGGCTGCGCGCTTGGCTGCTCCCCGGCGGATTCCCATTTTGCCTATCAATATGGGCAGCCTCGGCTTTCTCGCCAGCTTCACTTTGGATGAACTCTACCCCGCGCTCGAAGAAACGCTTTCTGGAAAATCGTCCATCAGCCAACGCGTTATGCTGCAGGCGGAACTCGTGCGCCGGGGCTCGGTAATCGAGAGTCAGCGCGCGCTCAACGATGTGGTCATTCACAAAGGCGCGCTGGCCCGCATGATTCAGCTGGAGCTGAGTATCAACTCCGATTTTGTTTGCCGTTACCGCGCCGATGGATTGATCGTGTCCAGCCCGACTGGCTCGACGGCTTATTCCCTCTCCGCAGGCGGCCCCATTGTGCATCCGGCGGTCGAAGCTTTTATCATCACTCCGATTTGTCCGCACATGTTGACCGATCGCCCCGTAGTGGTGCGCGATTATTGCCAACTCGAAATCAAAATGAATGGAGACGCAGAGTCTGTTTATCTGACGCTGGATGGCCAGCGCGGCGTTCCGCTCGAGCCTACGGACATCCTGCGCGTGCAACGCGCAAAGGAGCACCTGCAACTGATTCAGCCGCCGAAGAAGCCGTATTTCGAGATTTTGCGAAACAAGCTGAAATGGGGCGAAGCTTGATTGCCGGCCTCTCCTTGCACTTGGAATCTGCCATCAATTTCTTCCTTCATCCGGAGCGACGCATGAGACCTGTTTTCGCAGCTGCGGCGATCTTTCTATGTGCCTCTACTGCTGTCGACGCCCAAGAGCCTTCTTTTGCCGACATGGTGATCGTTCACGGGCATGTGTGGACTGTGGACCCGCAGCGCCCCCGTGCCGAGGCCCTGGCTATTCGCGGAGGTCGCATTGCCGCAGTCGGTTCCGACTCGGAAATCGCGAAATGGATTGGGCCCTCAACGAAGAAAATCGACGCGCAGGGCAAAAGCGTTCTCCCCGGATTTATTGATGCGCACGTGCATTTCAGCACCGGCGGAGGCGAGATCAGCAGCGTGCATCTGCGCGATGCGAACACACCTCAAGAGTTTGCCCGGCGCGTTGGCGAGCAGGTCAAGAAGCTGCCCAAAGGCGAATGGATGCTAGGTGGCACCTGGGACCACGAACTTTGGGGCGGCACGCCTCTCCCTTCGCACGATTGGGTGGATTCGCTGACGCCGGACAATCCGGTTTTCGTCACCCGATACGACGGACACATGGCTATGGCCAATGCGCTCGCGCTCCGGCTTGCCGGTGTCACGCGCGATACGAAAGACCCACCCGGCGGCACCATCGTCCGCGACAAAGACGGTTATCCCACGGGGCTCCTGAAAGACGCAGCCATGGACCTGGTGTATCGCGTCATCCCGGCTCCTTCCGAAGAACAACTTCTCCGCATGATTCATGCGGGCATGGAGGAAGCACGCCGTTTCGGCGTGACCAGCATTCACGACATTAGTTCCACTGCGGACGTCCGCTCCTATCAGACGCTCGCGGCTCGTGGCCAGTTGACGCTTCGCATTTACTGCATTACTCCGCTACCACAATGGGAAGCACCTGCCCAGACCGGAATTCGCGCGGACTTTGGCAACGATTGGATTCATATGGGCGCGCTTAAAGGATTTGCGGATGGTTCGCTGGGCTCGACCACTGCTCTTTTCGAAAAGCCGTACAACGACGCGCCGGAGACCTCTGGTTTGCCCAATGAGATGATGTTGCCCGAAGGCAATATGCTGAAGATGGCTTTGGGTGCGGACAAAGCCGGCTTGCAATTGGTCGTTCACGCGATCGGGGACAAAGCGAACCGCATCATGATGGATATTTACACGGAAGTCGTAAAGCAGAACGGCCCGCGCAACGATCGCCGCTGGCGCGTCGAACATGCGCAGCATCTTCGCCCCGAGGATTTCGCGCGATTCGCGCAATTGGGAGTCATCGCTTCCGTTCAGCCCTATCACGCGATTGACGACGGCCGCTGGGCCGAAAAACGCATTGGCCACGAGCGCGCGAAAACCACGTATGCGTTTCGAACGTTCCTCGATCACGGCGTCCGTCTGGCCTTCGGCAGCGATTGGACCGTCGCGCCGCTGAACCCCATGCTTGGACTTTACGCCGCCGTGACCCGCGCCACACTCGACGGCAAGAATCCCGGCGGCTGGTTCCCCGAGCAGAAATTGACCCTCGAGGAAGCCATTCAGGCCTACACGATGGGCTCGGCCTTCGCGGAATTCCGGGAGAAAGAAAAAGGCTCGCTCACACTAGGCAAGTTCGCGGATGTGGTAGTGCTCGACAGCGATTTGTTTTCGATGGCGCCGGAGAAAACAAAGGATGCGGCTGTGCGTTATACGATCGTGGGTGGCAAAGTCGTTTACGAGGTGGGAAAGAACTAGCCATCCTGTTTGCTTGAGACTTGGCCAGATGAAGTACTCTTTGCCACAAATTAGCTTCCAGTGCAAGCTAGCTTGCGCCACAAGCTAGCTTGCGGCTTTTTCTGACTCTGGAGTGCCCTTCGCCGGGAAACCTTACCCACTTAGAATGAATGGGTTAGGCTCGCTTTGCGAACGTCCCGGAGTCCAGAATATCGGTGCGCTGCAAATCTTCCTGGGTTTCGCGCCGGCGAATCAGCCGGAAGGTGTCGCCCTCGACGAGAACTTCCGCCGGGCGACATCGCGCATTGTAGTTGGAAGCGAGCGCCATTCCATAAGCACCAGCACCCCAAATCGCCAGCAGATTTCCTGCCTGTACGTTACTCAGCGGCCAGTCGTGGAGAAAACAATCTCCCGTTTCGCAGACCGGCCCCACAATGTCAGCCCGCTGGCGCTTGGCATTTCCCTCATTTCCGTCGCGCGTCACTTTGGTAATCGGATGGATGGCTCCGTAAAGCGTGGGCCGCATCAGGTCGTTCATGGCTCCGTCCACAATCACAAAGCGTTTGCCGTGAGTCGTTTTCGTGTAGACCACACGTGTGAGCAGCACCGCCGATTGCGCAATAATCGAGCGCCCCGGCTCCAGGAGAATTTCAACATTAGCTCCGCGCACCAACTCCTTGATGAGTTTGGCGTAGGCCGTCCGGTTTGGCGGCTTTTGATCGGAATAACGCACGCCCAGGCCGCCACCGACGTCGAGATAGCGGAGCGGAATACCTTGCGCCTTCAGTTCTTCGACGTACCCTACAAGCCGTTTCACGGCGCGGCGAAACGGATCCAGGGTCGTAATCTGCGATCCAATATGCGCGCTGAGTCCTTCCCAGCGAATCCATTTGGAATTCCGGTGCGCCAGATACAGTCGCTTCGCTTCCTTCCAGTCGAGGCCGAATTTGTGTTCGAGCCGCCCCGTGGCAATGTGCGGGTGGCCGCCGGCCAGCACGTCGGGGTTTACGCGGATGGCGGTTGCTGGTGCCTTTGCGCCGTTTTGTACGATGCGCGAGGCTTCCTCGCACAGAATCTGGAGTTCCGCTTCGGATTCCGCGTTGAAGAGCAAAATTCCAGGCTCGCTTTGCGCACCAGCTCGATAATCCAGTGCCTCGCGAATTTCCTCGCGGTTCTTTCCCACGCCGGAGAAAACAATGCGATCCCCAGGCACGCCAATGTGTTGTAAAAGCCGCAACTCGCCGCCCGACACGATGTCGAAGCCGCTCCCCAATTCAGCCAGGCACTTCAGGATGGAGAGATTGCCGTTGGATTTCACGGCGAAACAAATCGTCTGGCCAATTCCGCGCAAACCTTCTTGCAATTCCTGATAGGCATCCGCAATTGCAGCGGCGCTGTACAAATAAGTAGGCGTTGCGAACTTCTCGGCCGCCGACGCCAAAGCCACTCCTTCGCAAAATACCTGCTCCCCAGGAGATGAAGGAGTCTTTTTCCAAGCAAAGTGCGGTGTAAATGCAACCGGATCAACGAATTTCAGTTTGCGGGAAGAACCTGAATTTGAGTGACTCATCGGACTTTCATTACCACCAGCGTCCGGTCGTCAAACAGCGGCGCCCCCTGGGAGAACCAATCCACTTCGTTGAGAATCCTGTCGGCCAGTTCCGCCGCGGTTAACTCGTGGTGTTTTTCAATCAGTTCTTTGACATGGCCGATGCCGAAAAACTGGCCCTCGCTGTTGCTGGTTTCGGCGATGCCGTCGGAATGAAACACGAGAATGTTGCCTGGCTCGAGCGTGACTCCCCACTCGTCGTAGGTCACGTCTTCATAAATTCCCAGTGGAAAGCCCGTCAATTCGATTTTCCCACAACGGTTGTCTTTGTACAGGAGCGGTTGCGACTGCCCGGCATTGGCGACGCGCAACTTTTGACGGCCCTTTTGCCACGTTGCGAAACACGCGGTCATGAACCGCCCCTCGATGCGCCGTTCACCTACGAGCTGATTCATTTGCTTCAGCATTTCCGCCGGCTGCAATTTCTGCGGCGCGAGGCTGCGCATAATTCCAATCGCCACGGCGCCATACAAAGCCGCGGCAGTTCCTTTCCCGCTTACATCGCCAAGGGCGAGCCCCAGTTGCTGCGGGCCGTAACGCAAGAACTCGTACAAATCGCCGCACACTTCGCGAGCCGAAAGATAGCGCGCGGCGATGTCGACACCGTAGTCGTCCGTAGGCACAGGTCTGAGTAGCGCGCCTTGAATTCTTTTTGCCGCTTGGAGGTCGCGCTCGAGGCGCGCTTCTTCTTTAGCCAGTTGTTCGTAAAGGCGAGCGTTTTCCAGCGAAACGGCAAGGTTCGCGGCCAGGATCGAAAGCGTCTGAACGTGATCTTGGGTGAAATAATTCGGCGTCGGACTTTCCAGATCCAAAACGCCAATGACCTTGCCCTGGTGCATCATCGGAATCGCCAGCTCGGATCGCGTCTCGGGATTCATCATGATGTAACGCGAATCGACTGTGACGTCGGGCACGAGAACCGGCTCTTTCAACGTGGCAGCCGCTCCGACGATGCCTTCGGTGGCCCCCGAGCGCAATTTGCCCTGAACACTTTGTCCGTGTTTCACGTCCACGCGGTGGCGGAACACCTTCTGCTCTTCGTCGTAAAGCATGATGCTCAGAATCTGGTAATCAATCACGCGCTTGGTTTGTTCCGCGGCGCGCCGGAGCAGTTCCTCGACGTCTAGAATCGCGCTTGTTTCGCGGCCGACTTCGCTCAACAGGAGCAGAGTGTCCGCCTGCTCCTTGACTCTCTCGAACAGGCGCGCGTTTTCGATCGCGATGGCCAGTCGGCTTCCCAGAAGCGTCAGGATATTTTGCTGGTCGGGCGTGAAGTAATCGAGGTGGCGGCTCTGAATATCCAGAACGCCCACGACTTTTCCACGCACAATAAGCGGGACAGCCAGTTCGGAGCGCACGTTCTCGATGGCGTTGATGTAGCGAGGATCCTTCGAGGTGTCGCTTACGCGGACGGAGTGGCTGGTGGCTGCAGCCGTCCCGGTAATGCCCTGCCCCAGGGGGATACGCAAATTCTCAGCCAGCTCTCGGGGATAGCCAATGGCAAACCGGTGGCGCAGATAGCTTCCGTCCCCTTCCATCATCAGCACACCGAAGATTTCGTAATCAATGTGACGTTTGATGAGCGCCGCCGCGCGGGCCAGTACTTCATCTAGGTCTAGCGAGGCATTCACTTCCTCGCCGATTTCCGCGAGCGTCGCCAGCACCTCCGCGGAGATTTCCGGGCCGCCGTTTAGGGCAGCGGTCGCAACGTGTGCATCGGTTGGATTCATGGACTAGAACTAGTATAGCAGGCGGAGAAAACGGAGCCGATTTGACGGCATTGAAGCAGCCATTAAGTCATGGTCTGTAAGGGTCTACGTGGCTCCCGAAGGGAATCCTATCGCAAAGAAGCTCTCGGCGAAGTCCCTACTCCGTACCCCTGCCCTTTACTGCGCTGCCCAGGGTCAGAATTCCAACATAGGGCAAATTCCGATAGCGCTCCGAATAGTCCAGGCCGTATCCGACTACAAATTCGTTGGGGATCGAGAAGCCGACGTAGTCGGCACGCACCGCGGCGATGCGACGCTCCGGCTTGTCCAATAGAACCGCCACTCGCAAATGCTTGGGTTTGCGCTGCTGAAATAGGCTCAACAAATAGTGCAGCGTCATTCCCGTGTCCAGAATGTCCTCGACGACGATTACGGTTCGGCCCTCGATGCTGGAGTCGAGGTCGCGGGTCAGCCGCACTTGTCCCGAAGAGCGCGTATTCTGTCCGTAGCTTGAAACGGCGATAAAATCGAAGGATACCTCTCCAGGAATACTCCGAGCGAGATCTGTCAGAAAAAAAACGCCGCCTTTGAGGACACTCACCAGGTGCAGCCGTTCGCCGGGGAAATCCCTGCGAATCTCTTTTGCGAGCGCGCGGATTCTCTTTTGTATGCGGCCCGCCGAGATCAGCGGCCGAACGCTCTCCTTTTGTCCTGATTTGGTGTTTTTCTTCGCAGTTCTTGCCTCGGCCATTCTTCTTCCTCGTTTACGGAACCGAGACTCTACCCCACGCATGCCTGCAAGGCAATCCTAAGGAAATCTTAAGGTTTGTCATACTGCCGTAGCAGAGCATTCATCGGCCTGCAAAATTTGATGGTTAGCTTCCAATTTGGGTGTGCCGGGATGTTGCTTTGTGGTGTGCGCGTCCTTAAAAATCGCCAATGTTCCGGAACGCAGATTTTTTCACAGGCCGTGCCTTTGTCGCAATCTCACTCTTATGATAGAAGAGAAGGCACTGGCAGAGTCATCCTTGCAGTCGTCGGCCGGTGCGCGTGGTCATGAGCTTTGACCCAGACGGAAGCCGCCCTCTTGCCCCGGGACTGCCTCAGGTGTGTGCACGCATGCCAACTCGCCGCGCGAGTTTTTTAGGAGGAAGTTCATGACGAAGAATGAGATCGAACGCTCGATCGTAAGGGCCCTTGCCGTTTCCGTCATAGGTTGAGTTCAATTTCGTTTGCCCAGTCCACCACGGACGGTGCCATCGGAGGCACGGTTATGGATACGAGCGGTGCGGCAGTACCCGGCGCTAAGGTCACCGTGAAGAACCTTGGCACGAACGCCGAAGAAGTCGTCACAAGCGACGACACCGGCTATTTTCGCATCGGAAAACTTCAGCCCGCGACGTACAGCGTTACGGTAAACGCCCAGGGATTTGCGCCTTTCACCGTCGAGCGCGTCGTCGTCCAGGTTGGAAGCGTTACGGATGTGCTGGCGAGGCTCAACGTTGCCTCAGCAGGCGCCACCGTTGTTGTGACCGCGGAAATCCCTCAGGTAAACACGAACTCCGCCGAGTTTGCTCCTGTGGTGGATCAAAACGCCATCAACAATCTACCCATCAATGGCGGGCGCTGGTCCAACTTCGTCCTTCTCACGCCTGGCGCCGTGAATGACTCCAACGGGTTCGGCCTGATCAGCTTTCGCGGCATGAGCACGCTTTTGAATAACAATACGGTGGATGGCGGCGACAATAATCAGGCGTTCTTCTCGGAAGAGCGAGGCCGCACACGCATCGGCTATTCGAGCGCGAAAGCCGCCGTTCAGGAATTCCAGGTCAACACCTCGAACTATTCCGCCGAATACGGCCGCGCAGCGGGCGCCGTGGTCAACACGGTGACCAAAAGCGGCTCCAATTCCTATCACGGTGAAGTCTATTTCTACGATCGCGACAATTCCTGGGGTGCCTTCAATCCGTTCACGACACTTACCAAGCAGACTTCTCCCGGTGTTTTCACCAGTTCACCCTACAACCCAGTTGACGTTCGCAAAATGTACGGATTCGGCGTCGGCGGCCCTATCAAGAAGGATAAGATCTTTTTCTTCTTTGCTTTTGACCGCTACGACAGGAACTTCCCGGGCACCGCGAAAGCCACATCTCCGAGCGCTTTTTTTGCTTCACCGCTCCCGGCCATCACTTCGGCTTACACCGTCGATGGAACTACCAATTGTTTCCAAGCGAACGGTAAGAGCAACATTAACTCTTCCGCCTTCGCTTCCGGCGCCTCCGCCATCCCGAATGGCGGCAATATTGCCACGGCCACCGTGGGCGCCTGCACGCTTCTCGGCAATTTGTCCAACGCAAACGTAGGGATCGCAGCCTATTCGGACGCCGTCACCGCATACAATAACGGTCTGAACGGCCTCATTAACGAAACAGGTCCGGTTCCGCGCAAAGGCCAAGCCACCATTTTCTTTCCGAAAATCGACTGGCAAATCAGCGCGAAAAACCACGCCACGTTTGAAGTGAACCGTACCCGCTGGTACTCTCCCGCCGGCATCCAGACGCAAGCCAGCAACACCTTCGGTGTCGCAAGTTTTGGGAACGACTACGTGCGAGACACCTGGGGTGTCGCCAAGCTCTATACTTCCATTTCTTCCTCACTCACGAATGAGGCCCGCTTTCAGTACGGTCGCGATTTCGAATTCGAATTTGCGCAGCCGCCTACGGCCTACGAACAGGCCAATTTCGTCACTTCACCGAACTTTCCCGGCTACACAAACCCGCTGGGCCTGCCTCCTGATGTTTTTATCACCAACGGCTTCGACATGGGCGTTCCAACATTCCTCCAGCGCCCTGCCTTTCCTGACGAGCGCCGCACACAATACGCCGACACGGTTTCCTGGTCCCGCGGCAAGCACTCGCTCAAATTTGGCTTTGACGTGGCTCACACCAACGACCTGAGCGAGAACCTGCGCTTCCAATACGGTTCCTTCAACTACACTTCTGTTGGAAACTATTTGTCGGATTTGATTTCACCCAATCACTGCGGCGCCACGCAGAGTTCCTCCTGCTACTCGAGCTATCAGCAGGCTTTTGGCCCGCTTGGTTTTACGTTCAATACGAACGACCTGGCTTTCTTCGCGGAGGACAGCTGGCGCTTGTTGCCGCGTTTTACGCTAAACCTTGGTCTGCGCTACGAATACGAAATGCTTCCGAGCGTTATCCTCCCGAATCCCGGGGTTCCTCAAACGCAGACCATGCCTAGCGACAAGAACAATCTTGGGCCGCGCATCGGCTTTGCTTGGGATGTTAACGGTGACGGCAAAACATCCGTCCGCGGCGGCTATGGTATGTACTTCGGCCGCGTCATCAATTCGAGCATCTACAATGCGCTCACCAACACGGGCGTCAATGGCGCCCAGTTTTCTTTCTTCTTTACCAGCGCGGGTGCTGGTGGAGGGGCCACGTTCCCACAAATTCTTACCACGCAGCCACCGCCCTCATCGGGCCTCAACATTGTCTTTTTTGATCCTCACTTCCAGCTGCCCCAAATTCATGAAACCGACCTCACGGTCGAGCGTGAAATCTTTTCCAACACGGTTGTTTCCGTGAGCTACATGGGAAGTTTCGGGCGCAGTTTGCCCGATTTTGTGGACATCAACGCCGGCGCTCCTCTCCAAAATATCAGTTACAAGGTCACCGGCGGACCTCTTGGCGGGGCTACCTACACTACTCCTTTCTACGGAACGATCACGACAGTGGTTAAGGACCCGAGCGGCAACACCATTTCAAACACCTGCCAATGCAGACCAAACGCAAATTTAGGAGCCATGTCAGAAATCTTCAGCGGTATCAGCTCGAATTACAACGCACTAGCTATTCAGCTTAATCGCAGGATGACCAAGCACTTGCAATTTATGGGCAGTTACACCTGGTCGCACTCCCTAGACTTTGGACAGAATGCGTCCACCTTCAGCGATACCAATGACCTGCTGGTTCCGACCAACATCCATCTCGAATATGGCAACTCCATTTTCAATGTGCCGAATCGTTTCGTGGCCAACGCCATTGTGGAAAGCCCCTGGCACGTCAACGGCCCTCTCGGCTACCTGACGAACGATTGGCAGCTCTCTCCTATCTATGCCGCGCAGAGCGGTCTTCCCTACTCACTGGTAACTTCCGGCAATCCGCCAACAAGTGTCACCACCTCAACGGATCCTGTCACCGGCGACGTCACCACGGTAACCGTCAAGCCCTTGGGCGGTGGGGTCAACGGTTCCAACGGCCGTAAAGGCATTGATGTCATCGGCCGTAATACGTTTCAGACGAAGCGCACAATTAATATGGACATGCGACTTTCCAAGCGCGTCCGTTTTGGCGAGCGGTACTCTGCTGAAGTTTTGGGCGAAGCGTTCAACATCTTCAATCATCAGAACGTCACCAGCGTTAACAACACGGGCTATTTTGTTGGCGGCACCGCAGCGGCGCCGACACTATCGTTCAATGCTCCGTTCAGCTCGGTGACCAATTCCAACAGCAACTTTGCTTATTCGCCGAGACAGATTCAGATCGGCTTCCGCTTCTTCTTCTGATTTCTAAAACGCCGGCTCTTCGATCGCGGCGGGCCCTCCCATTCGGGAAGGCTCCCGCCGCTAATTCATTCCACCTGGACCGCCCACACGGCGGCTACGCAAGGCAATCCTGCATCATTCAGATTTCTCAATTCTCTGCAGTGGATTCTTTCTTTTAGCTGCCTCTCGGCTATACTTTCCGCCCCGGGAGAACAATTGCTCGAAACTGCCAAGAACCTATTGCTCATCCTGAGCGCGCTTTTCCCCATTGTGAATCCGCTCGGCGGCAGCCCCGTGTTTCTTTCGCTGACGCGCGACTATCCGACTTCGGCACGGAGGGCTCTGGCGCGCCGGGCCGTAAACAGTTTTGTCCTGCTCGTCTCTTCTTTTCTGGTCGGGACGCACATCCTGAACTTCTTCGGCATTTCCATTCCGGTGGTCCAAGTCGGCGGTGGCCTCGTGGTGATTTCCAATGGATGGGCCATGCTGAAGCAAAAAGAGGAACCCGACCGGGAAAGCGAAGTACGAAAAAAGGTCGATCTGAAGGACATTTTCCGCAATGCATTTTATCCCCTGACTCTGCCGCTTACGGTGGGTCCCGGTTCGATCTCCGTCGCCATCACGCTCGGTGCCAACCTCCCTCACCATCTCGGGGCCAATTTGCTTGCCATCCTTGCAACCGTGGTTGGCTCGGCTATCGTTGCAGTGAGCATTTACGTTTGCTACGGTTTTGCCGACCGCCTAGCCGCCGCCGTAGGCGAAAGCGGGATGGGCATCATCCTGCGGCTCTCCTCGTTTCTGCTGGTTTGTATTGGCGTGCAGATCATGTGGAACGGCGTCAGCGGGCTTTTGCACACGTTTGCCGGCGTTGCCCATTAGCTTTCCGCGGTGCCCATCGATAGCGGGCTGAACAGTTTTCACAAGAAATTTGCTCGATCGCGAGTCTTGCGTTGCGGTCAGCCTGCTACAACAGATAAACTTCTAATGGACGCATTTCCCTGAAATTCCAAGGAACACATCTCAAAGACGTCGCGTAAGACGGAGGGGTGCCGAGCGTTGTGCGGGATTGCCGGCTTTACCACTAAAAACTGGAGCGCGCCGCCGGAAAGAATCCGGCAAGCTACGGCTACGCTGATCCACCGCGGGCCCGACCAGCAGGGCGTCTTTGACTCGAATCTCTTTTCGTTTGGCGGGGCGCGCCTGAAAATCATCGACCTGGAGCAAGGCAACCAGCCCATCCTGACCGAAGACGGGGACGGCGGGATCGTCTTCAACGGTGAGATTTACAATCACCTCGAGTTGCGCGCGGAACTCGAGAACCTGGGCCATCGCTTCGAATCGCACTCCGATACAGAGACGGTGCTCCGCGCCTTCCTTCAGTGGGACAAGGATTGTTTCGCAAAACTTCGCGGCATGTTCGCGGTTGCGCTTTGGAGCAAGTACCGGAAGCGCATCGTGCTTGCGCGCGACCGTATGGGCATTAAACCTCTTTACATCGCGCGGCAAGAAGAAGAACTGTTCTTCGCCTCGGAACTGAAGGCCCTGTTTGTGCACCCCGAGATTGACCGGCGGCTGAGCCTTGCGGGACTCGATTGCTATCTCGCGCTGAACTACATTCCCTCTCCGTGGACGCTGGTGGACGGCATCGAGAAACTTGCGCCGGGAGATTGGCTGGAATGGCAAGACGGCGAGGTTTCCACCGGTTCCTATTGGCGTCTCCCGTTTGGAGTTTCGAACACTTACACGCTTGAATCGGCCAAAGAGGAACTCGATTCCTTGATGCAGGATGCCGTCCGCGAGCACTTGATCTCGGACGTTCCTTTGGGCGTTTGGCTCAGCGGCGGGATTGATTCGACGACGATTCTGCATTACGCCGGAATGGCTTCCACTTCGCAGCTAAAGACTTTCTCGATTTCGTTTCGCGGACGCAGCTTTGACGAAACGGAATACGTCCATCGCGCGGTAAAGCAATACGGAACCGATCATACAGAACTGGATTTGACTCCCGCGGAGGACCTGCGCGGAGCGATTGAGGAGTTCGCCTACTACTCGGACGAGCCGAGCGCCGACGCAGGCGCCCTGCCCGTGTGGTTTCTGTCGAAACTCTGCAAAACGAAAACGACTGTGGCGTTGAGCGGCGAGGGCGCGGACGAACTCTTCGGCGGATACCTAACGTACCCCGCAAATCGTTTCGCGAACAAGGTGCGAATCTTTCCGAGCGCTTTCTTGCGCGCTGCGCTGGCAGCGGTTCAGTATTGGCCCGTCTCGGACGACAAAATCAGCCTCGAGTACAAGGTGAAGCGTTTTCTGGAAGGCGCGTTGATGCCGTCCGCCCGCGCGCACGTCTACTGGAATGGCACTTTCTCCGATGGCGAGAAAGAGGCGCTGGTCAGCCGACCATTGCCTGGTTCGCTGAAGCAAATTCTTGGCGAACTAGACGGATTGCCCCCCACCTCCGATGACCTGGCGCCCTATCTTTGGCTTGACCAGAAGTATTATCTTGCCGACGACATCCTGACGAAGAGCGACCGCATGAGCATGGCCCATTCAGTGGAAGTCCGGCCGCCGTTCCTGGACCATCGCATCGTCGAGTTCGCCGCCAAGCTGCCAGCCCATTTGAAAATCCGCGGCGGTCGGCAAAAAGTCATCCTGAAGGAACTAATGAAAGACAAGTTGCCGAAGGCCATTCTCGAGCGGCCAAAGACCGGCTTCGATATTCCAGCGCATGAATGGTTGCGCGGTCCGCTGCTTCCGCTTTTGACCGACGCTTTGCATTTCGGCGTGAGCGAGTACGGCGACGTCTTTCGTTCGGATGTTGTCGAAAGATTCCTCCGGCTCCATTTGGAGCGGAAGGCCAATGTTGGATACCACTTGTGGGGTCTGCTGATCCTCTTTTTATGGATGAAAAAATGGCGCATTCAAGCGGCGTTCTCAGAGACGCCGAGGGTTTCATTACAAGCCAAAGCTGGCGTGTCTACCTGACCGTCCTGCTGGTTTCCGCAATCATTTATCTGGGCTGCATCGTTTCTCCGCCCTCGTTAATGGACTACGTGGATGCGATTCAGGCACAGATTGCGCGGAACATGCTGACTTCTGGAGACTGGGTTACCGCTCGCCTCGATGGCGTCCTCTATCTCGAAAAGGCGCCACTTACCTACTGGATTATTGCCGTTTTCTTCAAAGTCTTCGGCGTTCATGATTGGGTCGCGCGCATTCCCTTCGCTCTCTCGGTGATGGCCCTGGCCTGGCTCACCGCTGCTTTTGGAACCTGGGCGTTTGGCAGACGCGCCGGACTCTACGCGGGCCTCTGCATGGGCACGTGCGTCGGGCTCTTTTTGTTTACGCGAATCTTGATTCCCGACGTTATGCTGACCTTTACCATCACGCTGGCTCTGTGGGCGTTTCTGCGTGCGCTCGATGAAGAGGAGCCGCATCCGCGGCCGTGGGCATTTCTCTTGGCCGCCAGCCTCGGCGCGGGGCTGCTGCTGAAGAGCCTCGTCGCGCTCGCGTTTCCCATCGCCGCCGGAGTGATTTATTTATTTCTTACGAAACAGTTTTTCGTGCGGCGAACCTGGCAGCGTTTGAGACCCATCAGCGGTCTCTTCATCATGCTGGTCATCGCTGCGCCGTGGCATGTCCTGGCCATGGTAAGAAATCCTCCCTACTTCTCATTGTCTCTTCATAGCGGCCCGGGAGAATACCACGGCTTTCTCTGGTTCTATTTCATCAACGAACAGCTTTTGCGCTTTCTCAATCTGCGTTACCCGCGCGACTACAACACCGTCCCTCGCGTGTGGTTCTGGCTGTTCCATTTCCTGTGGCTGTTTCCCTGGAGCGTCTACTTCCCTGCTGTAGCGAAGCTCTCCTACAAACCGTTGGACCGCGAGGGCAAAACACGATTGCTGGCTCTCTGCTGGACAGGCTTCATCCTCGTTTTCTTCACATTCTCGACGACGCAGGAATACTATTCGATGCCTTGCTACCCCGCTCTCGCGCTCTTGTTGGGCTCAGCAATGGCGATTGGCGGAGATTGGATTCGCCGCGGAACGCGAGTTCTGTGCGCCATAGCGCTTCTCGCAGCCATTGCGACCTTCGGTATTTTTGTGGCCGTGCGCCACGTCCCCGCACTTGGCGACATTTCCCAGGCCCTCGGCCACCACCCCAGCGCCTACACGCTCTCGCTCGGCCACATGATGGACCTTACTTTCGACTCCTTCGCCTATTTGCGCCTGCCGCTTATTGTGGCCTCGATCGCATTCCTCGCAGGCGCGCTAGGGACGTTCCGGTGGTTGGGACAACGCGCGTTCTTGTCGGCAGCGCTGATGATGGTTGTGTTTTTTCACGCCGCGCGTCTGGCGCTGGTAGTATTCGACCCGTTTTTGGGATCGCGTCCGCTGGCCGAGGCGGTCCTGAAATCGCCGCCAGGAACCCTCATCAACAATCGCGGCTATTACTCTTTTTCGTCCGTCACGTTTTACACCAACCGCGACGCTCTGATTTTGAACGGACACTACTTCAACCTGGAATATGGCTCCTACGCGCCCGGCGCACCTGATGTTTTCATTGACGATGCCAGGTTCAAGCAACTGTGGACCGAGCCGCAGCGCTACTACTTGCTGGCGTATGCGGAGCGCCTTGGCGAATTTGAAAAGTTCGTCGGGCGCGAACACCTTACGGTAGTGGCCGCCAGTGGAGGGAAACTGGTGCTCACGAACCATCCGCTGGAAACCGCCGGGCTGACAACGCGGTCTCCCTAGGCAGGATTTGGAGAACTGCAAGCAATTGCGAATTGCATTTTTGTGCCGTGCTGGCAAAAAGCCGCTTGCAAAGGGCGCAAGATGCAGGTAAAAAAAGAAGTCCCGGTCGAAGTGGTGCATTTCTCACACTTTGCTAGGCGCTGTGCTGACGTATGGGACGTTTCGGCGCCAAATACCTGGACATCTCCCTAGTCATTGGGAGATACGTAACCTTGAGGAGGGTTCATGAAGATTGCCGTGCTCGGTGGGGACGGCTATTGCGGTTGGGCGACGGCGCTCTATTTGTCGCAGAAGGGGCATTCTGTCGCCATTGTGGATAATTATGTGCGCCGGTCGTGGGATCACGAGTTGGGGGCGCAAACGCTCACGCCGATTCGCCCGCTGACCGACCGTCTGCGCGTGTGGCAAAACCTGACGGGTAAAACCATCGAGATGTTCGTTGGCGACACCTGTGACTACGATTTTCTGGCTTCGGCGCTTAAGTCATTCGAACCAGAAGCCATTGTCCATTTCGCCGAACAGCGTTCTGCTCCCTACTCGATGATTGACCGCAAGCATGCAGTGTTTACGCAGGTGAATAACGTCGTCGGCACGCTCAATGTGCTCTTTGCGATGCGGGAATTTTTGCCTGACTGCCATCTCGTCAAGCTTGGCACCATGGGTGAATACGGCACGCCGAACATCGACATCGAAGAAGGCTACATCACGGTCGAGCACAACGGACGACGTGACACGGTGCCTTTCCCCAAGCAGCCCGGTTCCTTCTATCACCTTTCGAAAGTTCATGACAGCCACAATATCATGTTCACCTGCAAGATCTGGGGCATTCGCGCCACCGACCTGAACCAAGGGGTCGTCTACGGAACCATGACGGACGAAACGGCCCTCGATGAGGCTTTGATCAATCGCTTCGATTACGACGACGTTTTCGGCACGGTACTAAACCGCTTCTGCGTGCAGGCGGCCATCGGCCAGCCGCTGACCGTCTACGGAAAGGGCGGGCAGACCCGCGGCTTCCTGGACATTCGCGACACGGTGCGCTGCATCGAAATCGCCTGCCACAACCCCGCGTCAAAGGGCGAATGCCGCGTCTATAACCAGTTCACCGAGCAATTCTCCATTATGGATTTGGCGCGATTAGTCGAGGCTGCTGCAAAGAAAATGGGCATCACCATCGAAGTCGATCACATCCCTGATCCGCGCGTTGAAGCCGAGCAGCACTACTACAACGCAAAGCATTCGAAGCTGATCGATCTGGGATTGCAGCCGCACTACCTCTCGGATTCGCTCCTCGATTCGCTGATGAACATTGCCATTAGGTACCGCGACCGTGTTGATGCCTCGTTGATGCTGCCGCAGGTCAACTGGCGTGAACCGAAGAATGAACGGCGCCTGCAAATGAGCATGCCCGCGAAGGCTAATGGTGTTGAAGCACGGGCCGAAGCCAAGGCAAGGAAGGCCTGAGCAGTCTAAGCGGTGCTACGTGCTTTAAACGCATTGAGTTCATTCGCAACGCGCAATGCAAAATCCAGATCGATGGGAAAGGTCGCGCCTTCCAGCGCGGCCTCTGCTTTTTTCATGAAGTCCTGAATGAGGCGACCGCTGCCTTTGAACAGATTGATGGACGCGACGCGCCGGCCGTCTTGCTCAAGCCACACCAAGCGTTCTTCTGTACCCCCGTGGACGCACTGCATTTCGCCAACTTCCGAAGCAGGCACCGCAAATTCACGAATTGCAAACAGATGGCACCCAAGATTGTCGATGGCGGGAATATCGCCTTGGTAGGGCCGGCCAAGAAAGAAATGCCCGCCAAAGCGCAGGCCGGAGCCAGGGTAAAAACCACTCTTCCATTTCTCGACTTCTCCGTGAACCAGGTATTCGAAGTGGACACCTATCAACCGGCGTCTCGCGCGAGCCAGCGTTTGCAACCGCTCTGTATCAGCCGCTGAGCCATACCAGGGCTTTTCCGCAATAACGTGTAGGCCTGCTTCGAGTGCGCCCGGGCGAGACACAGAGCCAGGCGATTTGCGCTCGGCTAGCTTTCATCCCTTCCGCGAGGCGAGAAACGTAGCTTGACAGGCTCTCCGACGGTCGTTGGCGCGTCTCTTCAATCGTTACGACGGTTCTTCCCTCTCCAGCAATGATGGGCTGCATCTTTTGCGCCCAACGGCCGCGCCCTAGAACTACATACGCTGGCCCCTCAGCCATTGCGCCCGATCCTTTCACAGACCATGCGCGCTGCCTTGACCGCGCTCACTACTTTGCCGGAGAAAACATGAATTTCTCCTGGCGCGCTTTCCTTCAGGTAGAGAATGCGGCGATCGCTTTCGGGAGCGTCCTCGACAACGCGGACGGTGAAGCGCGAGCCGATGTACTTCGCGTCTTTCGCGCCGGGCACGGATTCGCAGCAGTCTGCGCGCATGGCTTCGAAGCGGGTGAACGACACCGGCCGAAATTCGGCCTGGTTCAGGATTTTCGAGTACGGCTCGGGGATCGGTTCATCCGGGTCCGTGGTGGTCCAGTGATTCGTGTTCTTGGCGGAGCCAAAAAGCGAGCGCCCCGAACTGCCATAGGGGTCGAATGCAGTGAACGGGCCGTCTACGACTACAAGCGCGACGTGTTGGAGCTCAGAAGGCAATTCGATAAGCATCTTCTCCGCAACTTGAAACTTGGCAATTTTGAACGCGCGCCGGCTTGGCCCCAAGCCATACGTGGCCCAAACTACAAAATCAAAATCACCCCGCATTGCTGCGGTGAACTCGTTTCGCTCGAACGGAATCTCCAGCGCGCGGATACGCGCTTCAATCAACTCCCGCAACACATCGGGATCGTAGATCCTCTCGTCAACTTCATAGCACTGATCTATGAAGTCGAAGTTCATCCATTCCGGCCGGCAGGATTTCAGCGGAAGTCCCTGCTCCTTCATCACACATTCGTATGAATCCGGAGGCGTGCGCGAGCCTTCTTTCGGAATTGCATAGTAATGCCGGCTGTTTCGAACAATCGCTGGTTCGAAGGCGCGGATGAACTCGGCCCGAGCCTCGCGGGTTTCGTGAATCGTTTCCAGGCTGCGCGGGTAATGATACCCCGCATGCACGCGATACTGATTGATTGCCGAGGCCGCCCGCAAAACCCCAAGGGGATCGAACAGCCGCACGCTGTGTCCTTGCTCGGCCAGCCGAATCGCCACGGTCGTGCCGTAGATGCCCGCCCCTGCCACCGCCACTTTCGCGCCCATAATCACCCTGCTGCAAAAGCAGCTCTTGCCCGGCTCTTATCGTGGCGAATTCGTTGCTGGATTCGGGTTCACGGGCACAAGCATGCCATCGCGAATCCTGTAATCCACGTTGCGCCAGCGAATTCGCCTCCGCCCAAACGTCAGCAGCCAAATGACAAACGCGGTTGCATCCCACACGATGATGAGCGGCATCTTTTTCCAAAGCCCATGCTGCTTCATTCCCCACGCACCCACAAACCAGGTGATCGTAAGTCGAAATAACAAATACATGGCGGCATAGCTGATCCCAACACCGTCCGAAGGATGAAAAAAAAGCACCGCCAGGCTCCAAGGCAATCCCTGCGTAAATGCGAGCCCGATGTGTCCCCACGGGCGCATGTGCCGCATTACCGTCAGCCAGCGCAGCCGTTTGATGAACAACTCCCGGAAAGAGCCGTAATCGGGAACCGTTTTCACGGCATACGGCAGCA
>WNGQ01001623.1_pt1 | contig 23226 bp, 25 predicted proteins | sample 5407661 | NCBI WGS metagenome assembly WNGQ01 (sample SAMN13153382, study PRJNA577476) | soil metagenome | isolation source: 60 cm soil or saprolite under Garry oak tree replicate 2 | place: USA:California | collected 2016-06-15 | reverse complement strand
AACGCTCGACGTGGGGGACTCTGCCATTGCTGGCAACGTCCCCCTAGTTGGTTAACGAGATAGACCTGCCGACTACTGGCGCGCCACCAAACTGTCGTTTGCCGTACTCGACACGCCGGAAAGCTTGCAAGGCGTTCTGGCCGTCTGCTGGCCTGGACCGCGGCTACCTCAAAGGCCCTATCCCCGCTCGAGTGAACCGATTACTCGCGGTCAAAACGCGACGCTCCAAGTCAAGACAGGAGCGAATCAAGCCTGCACCGCACGTTTTCCCCCAGACCCGTACATTTCGCGAGGCATCAGGACCGGGGTCCCGGCCGTGGCATCGAGTCGTTCGCTCACCCGGCCCCCCGGTATGCCCCGAAGTAAACTCCGCTGCACGACTTGAGCAACAGGGTGTCCGACTGGCTTAGCAATGCGGCGCTTGGACCGTCCTTGTTGCTGGTCGGGTTTGGGTGTCTAGCAACGGCCATGGCGCTTCTGCTGCTCGACGTAAAGCCGTATGGCTACGAGCTGGGATGGGGAATCGGCTTTGCCGGCGTACTCGCGGCTGTCGGAGGCACGCTCTACACGCTCAGACCGCGCACTCGCTGATGGATCTCCATCGTGTTCGTCCTTCCCGCGTGCATCGCAAATATCCTCCGCGTCGTTGCGTATTTCGGTGTGACGCCGCGTGCAGTGATCGAGTCTGGACTGTTTGTGGGCACCGTCTGTCTTCTTGCCCTCTACGCCCATCACTGCCAGCAACGCTTCTACGAAGCAACAGCCGATCATCCGGCCAATCGGCGCGTCTAGGCGCGACCCTTAGGCAGGTCGACCATTTCGAGATAGGCCGAGATAGTGGCGGGTGGTGTCCAGACATCGCGTCTAGCGCAGTCGAGTCAAGTCAATTGGCCATGACCCAGACCAGTAGCGCCGCCATAAACCAAGAACCCGCCGGCCCATTTTTCGACGCGACAGGTCGTCGGCGAAGAACCATCCGGCGGTGGAGCCTGCTGCCACCGGCACTGCAATCACGATCAGTAAGAACAGACCGTGGTTGATGCCGACCCTGATGTGCAAAGCCGGGAACAAGATGACGACCGCCACCACTAACCAAGCTCCGACCATCGCGCCGATGAAAGTACCGATGAGTGCCCAGGTGAAGCGCCCCGCCGGTTGATCAGACATTTTCCAAATTTAGCAATTGGCTGAAACCGTAGAGGGCAGGAGGGAATTGCTCCGTGACCTTCATCACCACACATAGCAAGCGTGATCCGATCTGCTCGGCGTGGCCGAGGCGGAGTTAGCGATCCAGCAAGCCATTGGCTGCGCCGCGAGCTCGATTCCATCGAGAACACACAGCACAAGCATCGCTTTCGTTAACTGAAGACGAATCGGATGAGGCGCGCCCGGGGCGCAGACTAACGGCGTGGATTGGATGGGTCTTGCGGTAGTCGCTGCGAGTCTCGCACTTGTCATCGGTGGCATCTTCGCCGTCACCAAGGTTGGAATCAATATGGGCAGGCGTCCACGCAAGCCATCTCCCATTCGCAGAGCTGAGGGCGAGTACCAGCCTCCCGAGCCGCCGGAGGGGCGGTACTGGGGATGAACCTGTACTTGATTGGCCACGGACCGAGTAGCGGACCGATGGTGGCGGTCCCGTCGCTAGCAGATGCACCCTCATATAGGCTCTCTAGCGGGGTTGCGACTCGGCGATGCGGCGCGGCGGGACTTGGCAGGGATGGGGAATCATTACTTCACATCTGCACGGTGAGGCCGCACGCCAACCGTGCAGTGATAACAGCGATCTAACTTATCGTCGGAGTTGTACCACTCATGGTTCCCGCAATCGACATTCCCTTTTGGGCAGAGGCGCGACAGGGCGTCTGGAAGATTGACACGAAGCCACGTCCGGGTGCGGAATCGTCCGCGTTTCGCCGGGCGTGTCATTTGCTCAACGCGATTCTGACAGCGGTCATGATTCGGGCGATGCGGCGCGGCGGGGACGGGACCAATCGGTGAGTACTAGTCGTGACGAGCAGCTTCACCTCAAAGCAGTCGAGCTGATTCGAGCCGCGTATGACGTAGCTGACGGCATGCGCAACGTTGACTTGACCGCCCTCAACGACGTACGGCCCCGGATGCTGCGTTACCACGCTCAATACGAACTCGTGCGAGAGTTCGTCTCGCGAGCCAATGAGTTAGTGGAATTCGCGGGCAAAACTCGGTCTGATCGACTCCAACAAGCGCCGCCCACACAAGCTCGATTGGTTACCTGACACCGGCGGCATTCTCCGCCATGCTCGCGACACGGATCCCGAGCCAGCGCTGACCGCATGAGGATCGCGATGTGGGATGGGCAATCACTTACGGCAGGGGAACGTCGGAGACGGGTCCTGCGATAGGCTCGCCGCGTGATTGAGGTGGCAATCAACGTGGTCTTCGGTTTGATTGTCATGGCCGTTGGGGTCGCCCTGCTGATTGTGGGCGTGCTTGTGTTCACTGATTTCCGTCGATGGGGCACCCGTTGGGTGCGTTCTGTAAACCGGTGGCGTGGTTCGGCACGCGCGATTCTCCTGTCCCTCGCCCGTCCATCGACACTACTGCCTGACGTCGGGTCAAGTGCGGGTTCGCTCCTGGGTTTCATGCTCGCCCTTGCCGGCGCGGGGGCCATCTTCGTTGGCTGGACCACTCTTGCGACACGGTGAAGGCGCCCAGGCTGTGAAATGAAAAAGGGCGACGCGCTGCGAGCCACGAGGACGCCTGGAGAAGGAAGTCCGCGACCCATATGACTTGGCAGTACGTGATCGACGCAGCTAAAATCGCGCTGCTCGGATCGCCTTCGTCGCATCGCCGGCCCGCGTCATGCGCCGGCGATTCAAGAACTCGGAACCCTCACAAAGGCTGGACCAGGGAATGGGGACCGCTCACAGCGCCTCCAACCAGCGGCGCAAGGTCGAGGAGGCGCGGCGCGTGGTCCAGCAGCCGTTAGCCGATGCGGCATGGCGGCATTGGGTGCGGACTCAGTGTGGTTCATCAACGCGGTGGCGCGGTGGCGATGAAGTCGCGATTTCGTCCTCGAGTCGCTTCATACGACTGGCGTAGTCGACGCCATCATTTTGGCCGTCGCCCTTTGATTGCGATAGAGGCCTTCCTCTTCGCCTGGCACCAACGGTCAAGGCTGCAGCCTCTAGCAGGATCACAGCCGTGAGGACCGCGATTGTGGAGACCCTAGGCAAGCTCGCGTCTGAGTAGACGACAACCACAAGCCCTAGTCCGATGGCTGGCCCGAGCAACAGCGTCGATAGGGAAAGATTGAACTTACTGAAGCCACTGAGGACATCGATCGCGGATCGAGGGGCCGAAACGTGAGTGCGGAAGGTCATCGGCAGCAGCAAGGCGAGCAGAAAGACGACTGCAATCACTATCTCTAGCGACGTGGCGCTGCTCATTCGTACACGGATTCTCTCTCAGCGCCTCATTGGGAGGCGTTTTGGAAGCCTAGGGCCTCCTGTCGGTCCTGAAGCCGCGCGGATCCACCTCACCAGTTGCGGGTCTAGGACACATCGAAAGACTTGCAATCGCGGAGACGTGTAGACGAACCAAAGCGCCACAGTTGAGATCAGATCGACTGAGTTCGGGCCGACTGGTGCGCCTGGCAAGAATCGAACTTGCTGCCTCTTGCTCCGCAGGCAAGCGCTCTATCCGGTGAGCTACAGGCGCATGGCGGGTAATTCAGTTTAGGCGAGGGTCAATCGCGGTCGTCGCTGCCTTGAACGTGGTCAGGTCGAGGTTGCTGACCACCACCAGCGCCACAAACACCGAGCGGCGCCAGCAGGCCAAGCGTACCGAGGGGCGGTCGTAGGTAAACGAGCTGAGTCCGAGCCCGGTGCTCGTGCCGCGCGCCAAGCCTCGCAGCAGCTCGCCCGCAGGAGGTGGCGCGAATCCGAAGACGCCGGCCGACCAGGCGCGATCCGCCGCGCCTTCGCTCTCGAACCGAGCGACAAAGCTCGACATGGCTTTGACGTTGATCGCTGCCCCGAGCTCGGCTTTGCACGCCGACGGACTGGCGACAAAGGTGGAGATTGCGCCCGCGGCGGCGCCTTGCGTCCGCAGCTTCAGCCACTGGTCGGTCAGCCGACTGGCGAGCGTGGCGTCGGAGTTTCCGAGCACGGAGAGGTAGACATCGATCGGCCCTGACCCGACGCACACGTTCAGACCGCTTGGCACGTCGCCTGACTGCAGGATCGCGGCGGTCGGCTCAGCGTGCGGAGATGGACTCGGGACCGGGCTGAATGCCGGATGCGTGTTGTTCTGACAAGCCGCAAGCGCGAGCGCCGTCAGCAGCAGCGACGCGAAGCGGCCCACGGGGGCCGGAGTTTAGACTGACCAGGTACTCCCGCGCCTGTAGCTCACCGGACAGAGCGTTCGGCTCCGGACCGAAAGGCAGCAGGTTCGATTCCTGCCAGGCGCACTCTCGTACGAAGTTGTGAATCGATCCGCCGCATACTTCTGGGCCGCTGCGGCCCGCGCTCGTGTGGCTCTTTGCTCTGGCCCCCGTCGTTTGCAGCCATCTCGCCGGATCGCGTCATACGCGCTAGGCTGAGCCGGTGCAGGACACTCGGCAAGACGCCAGGCGCGAGGCCATCTACCGACTGTGGACGGAGCGCGGTGGGCAAGTTCGCCTGGAGCCGACCGAGCGTCGGATCCGGGCCGTGCTGAGCGGGACCACCGTGGCTGACAGCAAACGAGCTCACTTGCTGTATCTGCCGCCGCCGCACAATGCCTACGCTTTTCCACGACAGGACGTACGTTGGGATCTGATCCGCGAATCTGACGGGACAGATTCGGTTCCCGGCCTGGGCGTAGTCAAGCTCTGGTCGGTGGAGGCAGGAGCCAAAACTGCCGAGAATGCCGCGTGGACTGTACCGCAGCCCCCTGGCAGCCTGGATGCACTGGCCGGGCTTGTGATGTTTCGGTGGAACCTCATTGACGCCTGGTACGAAGAGGACGACGAGGTGTTCGTCCATCCCCGCGATCCCGGCCATCGCGTCGACGTCCTCAATTCCTCTCGGCACGTCAAAGTGATGGTCGGTGGCGAAGTTGTCGCCGAGACGCGGAGGCCCCGACTGCTGTTCGAGACAGGCCTTCCGGTTCGGTACTACATCCAGCGGCTTGACGTGAGGATGGACCTGCTCGAGGCAACCGTTACCGTCACTCGCTGCCCCTACAAAGGCGCCGCTTCCTACTGGTCGGTGCGCGCCGGCGGCACGATCCATAAGGATCTCGCCTGGTCGTACAAGGCTCCAATCCCTGAGTGCCCGAAGATCGAGAATCTCATCGCCTTCTTCAACGAGCGGGTTGAGCTCGAGGTTGACGGCGACCTCCTGGAGCGGCCTCGGACCCCATGGTCGGTGGACCGGCAAGGCTAGAGGTCGTGTGTTCAGCGGCGCTGGACCGGTTCATACTTTTGGCGCCCGATGTCTGGCCGACCCATCGCTACACGGTATGGGGCCGTAGGAGTTTGGCATTGGCTCACGGCCGTTTTTTTGCAGGGACCTACCTGTGTCATTTGCGGCCGCGGACACCCATCGACCGGCTGGCTGGTTGATCCCCTAGGCAGGATCTCCGGCCGCTGTCCGGGATGTCTCAAGGACCCACAGGCTCAGCACCGGCAACCCCAATCCAGTTCGATCTCTACTGAATCGGCCGTGACGTAACGTATCGGCGACAACCAGCTCTGCGCTTTTTGGAATGTTTTTCCGCTAGAGCAATTTTGGCGGTCTTAACAACTGCCGAAAGGTTCGTATCGTGTAAACGCGGGGGCGCCTATACAGCCTTGTACTATCCCGCGAGGTATAACCTCAGCCGAACGATCGAGACGCCCAGCGAACGGAAGACCAGCCGCCAGGCGATGGTGCATTAGAGGCTGGAGCCAAGAGTCGATTCATGCCGTGTACCGGCGATGACTGAACGATGGGCGGGGCCGACCATTGATCCACATAACGAGAAAAAGGAACTCAACAACGAGCGACAACAACCCTAAGGGGACGGCACCCATAGGATCGAGCCAGTCGCTCTCGCGGTAGTAGGGCAGACGGGTCGTTCGCGCCAGGACGTATGCAATGATCGCGACCGCTGACATCAAAGCCGCGAGCGTCCACGCTGTTTTGTTCCCTGCTCCTATTCCGACCGCAAGCGGCACGACCGCCAATGCCAAGAGCAAGAACAAGACGCCTATGTACGGGGCCACTTTGAAGTGGTCCGGAAACGCGATTACGTGAATGGCGGCGTTGCTGAGCAGAAGCGCACTCGCGGCGAACGCCTGGCCGTGGCCTCGCCTCACGTGCATCGGCAAGTCGCCCCAGCGACGAAATGCATCTAGTCAGGGTTACGGTTGCGGGTTACGTCGCCTGTGGGAGCCTTAAGGTAAGAGCAGAAGTAGCTCCGCGGGGAGGGACGTAACCATGCAGACGACAACCAATGTGGCCGACGTCAACGGGATTCAGCTTGGCTACCAGGTCTTTGGGAAAGGCAAGCCTGTGATGCTCCTCCACGGAGGCTTTGGATCGCTAGAGATGTTCGGGCCGAACGTCGAGCTCCTGGCCAAGGACCACCAGGTCATCGGGGTCGACCTCCAGTCCCACGGACGGTCCCCCGCCGCGAAAAGGCCGATGCGCTTCGAGTCGATGGCGGACGACATCGCGGAGTTGATTCGCCAACTCGGGTTCGAGCGCGCGGCGATCATGGGCTTCTCGCTCGGCGGCGGGGTTGCCCTGAGAACCGGGATCCAGCACCCAGACGTCGTCGAGCGCCTGGTCCTGGTCTCGACCGTCTTCAAGAACACCGGCTGGCATCCGGAGATGACGGCGGGAATGAAGTCGATGGGGCCCCACGTCGCCGAACCGATGAAGCAGAGCCCGATGTTCGAGGCCTACAAGCAGGTTGCGCCGAACGTCGATGACTGGCCAACCCTCGTCGAGCAGCTCACCTCACTCCTCAAGCTCGACTACGACTGGTCAGCGGACGTGCCCAGGCTCTCGATGCCCGTGATGCTCGTAATTGGCGACGCGGACGGGTTGCCGCCCTCGCACACGGTCGAGTTCTTCAAGCTTCTTGGCGGCGGCCTCCGCGACGCCGGATGGGACCGCTCAGGCATGACCCACCACCGCCTCGCGATTCTTCCCGGCGCGACGCATTACGACATCAACGTCTCGCCGATGCTGGCGGCGGCGGTGATCCCGTTCCTCGATGGCCAGTGACACGCAACGTAGACAGGCCATAGTCGACGAGCTCGTGGGCAATGCCCACGGCAATCTGGCCCGGGTCAAGGAGCTGGTCGTCCAGCACCCGGAGCTGCTGAACGCGAAAGCGACCTGGGACGAGACCCCAATCCAGGCCGCGACCCAGATGGGCAACAGACCGATCATCGATTTCCTGCTGGGTCACGGAGCGCCCCTCGACTTTTTCACGGCGCTGGTCCTCGGCCGGCTCGACAAGATCGATGGAGAGCTGAAAGCCGAGCCGGGGCTCGCCGCGGTGCACGGAATCCACGACCTCCCGGCGCTCTACTTCGCCGCCATCGGCGGCAACATCGTGGCTGCCGAGCGCCTGATTGCCGCCGGCGCGGATGTGAACGCCAGGGCGCAGGCCGCCGCGCCCATCCACGGCGCGGTGATGGGCGGACACGCCGACATGGTGAACCTACTCTTGAGTCACGGCGCCGACATAGCGGCGCTTGACTACGGCGGCCGTGACGCGCTCACGCTTGCGCGCGAGCTCAACCGCACCGAGATCGCCGAGCTGCTTAGCTGACCTCGGGCACGTCCAGGCTGTCGAACGTTTCTTTGTTCACGAACTTGAAGAGCTGCAGAGGCTTGGCGCCGCCCTCGTGCACCTCGGCGATCACGGCGTAACGCTCCTGGCGCTTGCCGCCGCTGGTGGTGCGCACGCTGCGGCGCTTCTTCAGCTCGTTGTCTGGGATCTGGACTTTCCTCTTCGTCTTGAGGTTGAAAAACTCCACTGCAGCCTCCTTGCGTTGAACTGGCGCCGACCACAATAACGTTTCCCCCGGGGGGCGCGTCGGCGCCGCCAGGCGTCTGGTAGCTTGAGTTGGTGATCCCTAAGGCTGAGTTCGGCCGCACAGGGCACAGGAGCACAAGGGTCATCTTCGGTGCGGCAGCCCTCGCGCACGTCTCCCAGAAGGCCGCCGACGAGACGCTCGAAGTCCTTTTGCGTCATGGCGTCAACCACATCGACACGGCGGCTTCATATGGAGACTCAGAGCTGCGCGTGGCCCCATGGTTGAAGCGGGAGCCGGGCCATTTCTTCATCGCAACCAAGACCGGACGGCGCGACGAGAAGGGGGCTCGTGAAGAGCTCGAGCGCTCGCTCGACCGCCTTGGCGTCGACCACGTCGACCTGTGGCAGCTCCATTCGCTGGCCGATCCGATCGAATGGGATCAAGCCCTCAGCGCCGGAGGCGCACTTGACGCGGCGCTCGCTGCCCGGGCCGAAGGGCTCGTCAGATGGATCGGCGTCACCGGCCACGGCGCGCAGATCGCGGCCACCCACCGGCGCAGCCTTGACCGGTTCGACTTCGACACGGTGCTGCTGCCCTACAACTACATCACGATGCAGAGTCCGTACTACCGCGACAACTTCGAGGCGCTGCTCGAGACCTGTCGTACGCGGAAGGTCGCGGTGCAGACGATCAAATCAATCGCCCTGCGGCCATGGATGGAGCGCGAGCACAACCGGACGACCTGGTACCAGCCGCTCGAGGACCCCGGTGACATCGACCTGGCGGTCTGGTGGGCGATGGGCCGCCACGACGTGTTCGTGAACAGTGTCGGCGACGTCGACCTGCTGCCCCTCGTTCTCGATGCCGCAAGGAGGTTTCACGAGCCGCCGGACGACGGGGCGATGCAGGCGCTGATCGCCCGATCGCACTCGGTCCCGCTCTTCGTCTAGTCCCGCTCTCGCACCGTGTAGCCCCGCGCCGGATTCCGGGACTCGATGACCAGGCCGTTGCGTGCGTCGTTGAGCCTCGTGATGACGACCTCCTGGATGTCGATCTGGAACGCATGACCGTCGCCGCTTGAAGCCAGCTCTACGGCCCTCCCCGCGACCTTCGCCTCGCCGCGCCACGAACCGCTCTTCGCGGGGTCGTGCGTGGGACCGTGAATCGCCACCCGTGGATCCTTCCGCAAATCCGCCGCCTTGACGGCTCGGGGCATGGAACCGATCTGCAGTTGATCCGTTGAAAACTGAACCTCTGTGCCGCTGATGCGCGGCGAGCCGTCCCGCCGCAGCGTCGCCATCGTCAGGTGCTTGCGCGACGTCATGAGCTTCTTCACCCGAGCCGCGAATTTCGGCTCCGCGGCCTCGAACTCTCCCCAGGTCGCCACACGAACAAATTACCCGTACGCTGAAGTCGCCAATGGCAGAGCCCCGTGGGACGGCTGCGAGCCCTCAGAACGCTTTCGCGGCCGGCCTGTTCGAGGGCTTGGCCCCGCGCTACGACCGGCTGGCCCAGGTGCTGTCGCTCGGCCAGCACGGCCGCTGGCGTCGCGAGCTGGTCCGTCACATCGCTCGCTTTCGGCCGCGGCGAATCCTCGATGTGGCGACGGGCACCGCAGGCGTCGCGATGGCGCTCGCCGTAGCGACCGATGCCGACATCGTTGGCGTCGACCTCAGCGAGCCGATGCTCGAGGTCGGCCGCGAGCGGATCTACAAGGCGGGCCTCGATCAGCGCATCAAGCTTCAGCACGCGCGGGCCGAGGAGCTGCCCTTCGAGCCCGGGTCCTTTGACGCCGTGAGCTTCACCTACCTGCTTCGCTACGTTCCCGATCCGGCCGCAACGCTCGCGGAGATGGCACGGGTGCTGCGGCCGTCGGGCGGCATGGTGGGTCTGGATTTCTACATCCCGCCAAACCCTGTCTGGCGCGCAAGCTGGCGTCTGTACACGCGGATCCTCATGCCTTCCGCGGGATACGCGCTGGGTGGAAAGCGCTGGTGGGCCGCCGGCCGTTTTCTCGGCCCGAACATTGCGGACTTCTATCGCCGCTGGCCCACCTATCGACTCTTCGAGGCCTGGCGTGAGGCCGGATTCGTCGACGTCGAGGACCGTGTGATGAGCCTCGGCGGCGGCATCGTGATGTGGGGCCGCAAGCATCATGTCTGAGCCTGGGCTTGCGCCCGCCTATTACGCGACCCCCGCACGCGGGTGGCGCCGCGACGCGTGGGCCGTGCTGCATCCCCCGTACACCGCCTGGCATCTCTCGTACGTGCTGATCGGGGCGAGCCTGGCGCCGGCGCTGAACCTCACCCGCCTCGTCGCCAGCCTGCTCGCGTTCTTGCTGGCGGTCGGGATCTCAGCCCACGCACTGGACGAGCTGCGGGGCCGTCCCCTGCACACCGAGATCCCGTCCGGCATCCTCTGGACAGCGGCCATCGCCGGCCTCGCGGGCGCGGTCGCCCTTGGGCTCGCCGGCGTCTGGGTTGTCGGAAGTGGCTTGCTGCCTTTCATCGCCGCCGGAGTCCTCTTCGTTTTCGCGTACAACCTGGAGCTGCTCGGTGGCCGGATGCACGGGGACTTCTGGTTCGCGCTGTCGTGGGGCGCCTTTCCGGTTCTCACGGCTTACTTCGCGCAGACCGGCCGCGTCTCATTGGGAGCGATCGCCGCGGCCGGCGCTGCCTATGCGCTGTCCTTCGGCCAGCGCGTCCTGAGCACGCCTGCGCGCATGTTGCGCCGAAAGACAAGGTCAGTGACCGGCACGCTTACGCTCAGCGACGGCACCCAGACTCAGCTCGACGAGCCGGCGCTGCTCCACCCGCTCGAGCATGCCCTGCAGGCGTTCTCGTGGGGCGTCGTGCTGCTCGGGCTCGGCCTCGTCGCAGCGAAAATCTTCTAGACCGGAACGACTCCGTGCTTGCGGTCCGTGCGTGGTTGCACGCGCGTCGCATAGGCGCGGTAGCGCGCGATCAGGGTCTCCCGAAGGTTCTCCGGTTCGACGATGTCGTCGACGATCAGGTTGGAGGCCAGCTTGTACAGGTCGACGTCGTCGCGGTACTCGTCCTCCAGCTCCTTGCGGCGCGCGTCGCGCTCTGCCTCCGGCAGGCCGGCGAGCTTGTTGTAGAAGACCGCGTTGATCGCCGGCTCCGGACCCATGACCGCGATCTGCGCCGAGGGCAGCGCGATGACCGCGTCGGAGTCGAACGCCGGACCGGCCATCGCGTACAGGCCGGCGCCGTATGCCTTGCGCACGATGACTGAAATCTTGGGCACGGTCGCCTCGGAAACGGCGCTCAGCATCTTCGCTCCGTGCCGGATGATGCCTCGCTTCTCGACGTCGGTGCCGATCATGAAGCCGGGAACGTCGGCCAGGAACAGCAGCGGGATCTCGAACGCGTCGCACAGCCATATGAATCGCGCGGCTTTGTCCGCGGAATCGTTGAACAGCACGCCGCCTTTCTGCATCGGTTGGTTGGCGACGACTCCGACGGGATGGCCGTCGAGTCGCGCGAAGCCGGTGAGGATCTCTTTGGCGAAGAGTTTCTTGATCTCGAGCCAGCTGCCTTCGTCGACGATCGCGTCGACGAGCTTGCGCATGTCGTAGCCGCGGTTCGGTTCGGCGGGGATCAGCTCGCTGATCGGCTTTGGACCGACACGCGCCGGTCTCGGATCGCATCGCTCGGGTCTTTCGCCGGACCGCTGCGGCATATACCTGAAGTAGGCCCTGGCGAAGTCGATCGCCTCGCGGTCGTCCGCCACCAGCGCGTCACCGCACCCGCTCTCCGTGCAGTGCATTCGCGCACCGCCGAGTTCTTCGAGCGTGACCTTTTCGCCGACGACAACCTCGACCATCCGCGGCGAGCCGAGGTACATCGACGCGTTGCCCTCCACCATCACCACGACGTCGCAGAACGCGGGGATGTAAGCGCCACCGGCCGCCGAAGGACCGAGCAGCAGGCAGATCTGCGGGACGACGCCTGAAAGCTGGACTTCATTGAAGAAGATCCGCCCGGCGTGGCGGCGCCCGGGAAACATCTCGATCTGGTCGGTGATGCGGGCGCCGGCCGAGTCGACGAGGTAGAAGAGCGGCACCCGAATCCGCGCGGCGGTCTCCTGGATGCGGACGATCTTCTCGACGGTCCGTGCGCCCCAGCTTCCGGCCTTCACGGTGGGGTCGTTCGCCATCACCGCGACCTGCCGGCCTTCTATCGTGCCGAGGCCGGTCACGACACCGTCCGCGGGCAGCTCGTCGGCGAGCACGTTGGCAAAAAGACCGTCCTCGACGAACGAGTCCTTGTCGAGCAAGAGGTCGAGCCGTTCGCGCGCGGTCAGCTTGTGCTGCTCTCGCAGCTTGGGCAGATAGCGCGTCCCACCTTTGAGCGCCTTGTCGCGCAGCTCCCTGGAGCGGTCCGTCACTTCCCTTTGAATTCCGGCTCGCGTTTCTCGAAGAACGCCTTGATGCCTTCCCGCGAATCCTCCGTCTGCGAGACCAGAAGGAACTGGCCGTGGAGGTAGTGAAGCGCGGCACGGAAGTCCATGTCCTGATGTCGATAGAAGGAATCGCGGCCCAGCCGCATCGCGACCGGCGACTTGCGGGCAAGCGCGCCGACGATCTCACCAACCGTCGAGTCGAGCTGGTCATGTCGCACGACCCGGTTGACCACTCCGAGCGTCTGAAGCTGCATGGCGGTCCAGCGGTCGCCGAGCATCTCCATCTCGAGGAGCACCTTGCGCGGGATGTTCCGCGACAGGATGGCCTGGATCATCATCGGCCAGATCCCGACATTGATCTCGGGCGTGCCGAAGGTCGCGGTGTCGACGGCGACGAGCAGGTCGCACGAGCAGGCCAGGCCGAGGCCGCCGGCAAGGGCGTGCCCGTTGATCCGGCCGACGATCGGCTTGCCCAGCTCGGCCATCAGAACGAACAGGTCGACGAAAAGGTCGCGGCTCCGGTAGCGCTCGAGGCCGGACATCTCGCCGTCGAAGCTGCTGAGGTCCGCCCCGGCACAGAAGACGCGCCCCGCTCCGGTCAGCACCACGACCCGGGTCTCGGGCTCGTCCTTGCACCACCGGAATGCCGACGCGAGGTCGCGAAGCATCACGGCGGATAGAGGGTTGCGCTGGTCCGGCCGGTCGAGGGTTACGGTCGCGACGTGCCCAGCGGTGGTGAGCAGAACCTGCTCCAGGACCGGAAGCTCCGTCACGTTCCTATTTTCCGTCCCCGCCTGGCGGGGAAGGTACGTCAGGCCACCAAAGCTTGCCTGGCGGGAATCCGTTAGGCGATATGACCGCACTCCTTAACAAAAATACTTTGCTTGCCCCATTTGGGACTTTCAGAATTGCATCGAACCTGCAACCGATCCTGTCACCCAAAGTTAGGCCCGCAATCGCTTAAAGCACACATTCCGCCCGCCCCACAAAGAAATGAAAGTCAAGTCCCGCGACGCCTTCGCGACCTCCGGCGCGGCCGGCCCCGAAGGCTCGATCGATCTCGACAAGCCGATCTTCACGCTCAGCGTGGCCTCGGAGATCCTGGAGGTGCATCCCCGCACTCTGATGATGTACGAGCACTTGAGCATGATTTCGCCCAAGCGCACCGTTACCAATCGAAGGCGCTATTCGCGCCGGGACGTGATGAAGCTCCAGGCCATCCAGACCTTGACCCGCGAGCATCACGTCAATCTCGCTGGCGTTCGCTACATCCTCGCTCTGCTCAAGCGGCTGCAGAACGCAGGAGTAGACCCCCCGGAGACCCTGAAGAACCTGGACGTGACCCAGATCGACGTCTGAGCAAAAACCCGGTTTGAGGGAAAGGCAACTAAGAGGCAAATGTCAAAGAAAAGAAGGCGTCTAGAGATCAAGGTCGACCCAATCCCGGCGATGTACATGGAAGAGACCGCTTCGTGCCCCGTCTGCGGCCGCGACGCCCAGGCGATAGGGCGCCGGCATGTTCAGATCGTGTTTCGCTGCGACGGCTGCAAGGTCGTCTTCAAGCGAAACCGGCACTGGCCTTACATCTACTAGGGCTGCGAGCTCGGCGGCGGTGATGGGCTCGGCTTAGGCGCCGGCGCACGCCTGCGCCGAACCTCAGCGCGAACCAGGCGAAACACTGTGGAGAGAAAGCCACTCCGTGGCGCGCCCAGCAACTCCCACGCGCGGCCGAGGCCGATCGCGTACAGGCCCAAAAGCAGCTCGAGCAGGCCCGTGAGGACGCCTGTGTTGTTCGGTGAGCTCCAGAGCTGGATGCCGAGCGTCAGCTCAAATCCGTAGACCAGCGCGCTGCCGAGGAACAGCACAAGCCCCCTGGACACGATGCCCTGGGCGCGCCAGTGCTTGATCAGGCCCAGCAGGGCGAGGGTCTGCAACGAAGCGGGGATCGCGACGACCGTGACCACGATCCCGATCTGTATGGAAGGAACCAGACCCTCCATCGAGATGAAAAACACGTTGGCAAGAGCAGTGAACGCGCTCAGAGCCTGTGCCTGACGCACGGCTTCGGCCTCGTCTCCGAAGACACGTTCCGGTGCGATCGAGACCGCGACGAACAGCAATCCGATCAGGGCCGCGCTCGCCCCCGAGCTGGCAAGGAAAAATGTTTCGAACTCAGGCGGCAGCATGCAGCGCAAGTTTGATGCCTTCGCGCTCGTAGTCTTTATTGGGCGATGAGGCGCACAGGGCGTACGGCCCTCTACGGAGCCTTGCTCGGCCTTGCCACCGTCGCGGTGGCCGAGGCGGTTCGCCCACGCGGGGGCACCACCTTGCTCCTCGATTGGGACGAGGTTCGCCACATGGCCGATGCCAGGCTCGAGAACCCGACCCTCGAGCCGGAACGGCTGGCTTCGGCGGCAGCCGGCTATCGTGCCCACGCGGACAAGCTCGAGAAGGCGCTGCTCGGATTCGTAGGTGTGCTGCCACGCGGCGTCGAGATGCCGCGCTTCGACGCCCTCGACCGCGAGGGGTGGGTCGATCTGAACCTCGGCATCCTTCGCCGCCTCGTCGATCCGGTGCTCGAAGCCGGCCGCATGCCCAATTCGCTCATCGTCGAAGTGGGCCGAATGGGCGTCAACCGATACGTCGGCTACATGCTTGCTTTCCTCGGCCGGCGCGTCCTTGGCCAGTACGACCCGCAGCTTCTCGGCGCGGAGCCGATCGGTGGTGAGGGGCTCTACCTGGTCGAGACCAACGTCGAGGAGTGGCAGCAGCACGCGAACCTGCCGGACGAGGACCTCCGACGCTGGCTGATCCTCCACGAGATGACGCACGCCTGGCAGTTCGCGGCGCATCCGTGGCTGCGGCGCCACATGGAAGAGTCGATGAAGGTGCTTCTCGATTCGGTCACCCGTCGCGGCCCTGCCGTGACGCGCTTTGCCGCTTTCGCCGGGGTGCTGCCGGCGCAATGGCGCGTGATGCGCAGGGTCCAGGGGACGATGTCGGTGATCGAGGGCTACAGCAACCTGGTCATGAACCAGCTCGGCCGCAAGCTCCTGCCCGGATTCGGTCGCCTGGAACGCGCATACCGCGAGCGGAGCTCAGGCAAGAGCGCGCTGGAGGTCTTGATCTGGAAGCTGACCGGGCTCGACCTGAAGCTGCAGCAGTACCGCCGCGGCGAAGCTTTCTGCCAGGCGGTGTACGAACGGCACGGGATCAACATCCTCAACCGCGTCTGGGACGGTCCGGAGTCGATGCCCAGGCTCAACGAGCTCGGCAATCCGGCTGCCTGGTACCGCCGAACCTCCGTGTAGAGGCGGGGCTTCAGTCTCGGAGCTCTTCCTGGGCCGTCTCCTCTGAGATCGGCATCACCGCAACCGGCAGGTCGCTGATGTCGAAGTAGCGGACCACCTTGCTCATGCGCTTGGCGATCCCGACCTGCACCTTGACGCCGAGTGACAACCGGCCGAACACCCAGACCTCATCGGAGCGGGCGAGCAGGTTGTTCATCGCCTCGCGCACGACCTCCTTCGAGACCGTGTGCATGAGGTAGTAGTCGAAGAGCATGAAGGGGCTGATCGGGACCAGCCCCGAGTCGAGGACGAACTTCTGGATGTGGGCGCGCCAGTAGAAGCTCTTGTTGGACATCGCGACGTAGACGATCCGCTTGGGGTGGCGAAGCGTCTCTTCCGCCTGGTCGCGCGCGCTCGGCTTGGTGGTGGGCTGAAAGATGCGTTCGAGGATGTCCTCGGCCGCCTTGCCGGTTATCGCCATCTACCGCGCACTAGCACCCCTGATCGAAAATGAATTAAACGGCGGCTATCGTAACAGTCGTGCCCGCAGGCTCCCTTTTCGACCTATCGGGGAGGGTCGCCCTCGTCACGGGGGCCAGCCGCGGGATCGGCGGCGCGATTGCCGAGATCCTCGCCGAGCATGGCTCGTCGGTCGTCCTCAGCAGCCGCAAGCAGGCTGACCTGGACGCCGAAGCCGAGCGGATCAACAGCCATTATCCGGAGAGGGCGGTCGCAATCGCGGCCCACGCAGGCAGGCCGGAGGAGCTCGAACGTCTGGTCGGCGACGTGATGGAGCGCTTCTCGCGAATCGACATCCTTGTCAACAACGCGGCGACCAACCCGTACATGGGGCCGGTTATGGGCGCCGAGCTCGCGGCGTGGGACAAGACGTTCGAGGTCAACCTGCGCGGCGTCTTCGTCCTGACCAGGCTCGTCCATGCTGCCTGGCTCGAGGCCCACGGCGGCGCGATCGTCAACGTCGCCAGCATCGGCGGCCTGCGGCCCGGAATCGGGCTCGGGATCTACAACGTGACCAAGGCCGGGATCATCATGCTCACCCGCCAGCTGGCTCGCGAGATGGGCGGAAAGGTGCGAGTGAACGCGGTCGCCCCGGGCGTCATCAAGACCCGCTTTGCCGAGGCGCTGTGGGGCAATGAGGCGATCCTCGAACGCATCCTCGCCCAGAATCCGCTGGGTCGCATCGGCATGCCCGAAGAGGTCGCGGCAGCTGTCCTCTTCCTCGTCTCCGACGCGGCTAGCTACGTGAACGGTGAGGTGCTTGTCGTCGATGGGGGCGGCGGGGGCGACCTTTAGCCTCGGTTGACGTTTCGGCCAAGGCCCCTTCGACCTCACCATCCCCGTTCGCCGAGGCGACCTGCCGGCTGTGGATGAAATCCTCGAGCTCCTTCTCGTACTGGTAGGCGTGCCTGTCGGGTTCGTAGCGCAGCACACGCCGGCGCTGGACGAAGTCTTCGAACGCCGCCCGCGTGTCTCGCGCCGCGCGGAAGCCGAGCTCGCGGGCCGCCTTGGCGGTGGACAGGGTGCGTCCCCACCGCAGCAGGTCGAGCAGCTGCGGAGAGAGAAAGGCGACGCCCGCCCGCCGGATTGCAAACGCGGCCAGGCCCAGCCCGACAGGCGGGAGCAGTGGCGCGTGGAGCTTTCCGGCGGCATCGAGCAGCGCGCTGAGCGGTTCGTTGCCAGGCGGAGCGATGTTGTACGCGCCGCCCGGCCCGCGCCTGGTCGCGAGCACCACCGCGTCGATGCAGTCGTCGCGGTGAATCAGCTGCAGCGGCGGGTCGTAGCCGATCACGGTCGGCACGACCTCGAGGTCCAGATATCGCGCCAGGGGCTGCGGCTCGTCGGGATTGAGGCTGTTGGCGAAACGCAGGGCGAGGATCGTGATGCTCGGATTGCGGACCGCGAAATCACTGACATATGACTCGACTTCGACGATGTCGCGGACGAACTGATGGCTCGAGTTGATGTCGAGCCGGTGGTCCTCCCGGATCCCCGTGGGTAGGTCGAACCGCGATCCGTACACGTGGCCGGATGACTTGAGGACGAATCGGCGCACCGGGCTCGCTTCGCCCGCACATCCCGCCAGCAGGTTGAGCGTGCCGATGACGTTCATCTCGTGCGCCCGTGCGGGATCCATGTCGAATGAGTCGATGCGCGTGAGCGTGTGCACGACAGTGTCGATGCCGACCGCGCGCACGAGCTTGCCGATGAGCGAGTGGCGGATGTCGAGCTTCAAGTAGTCCGCGCGGCCGAGGTCGTAGCGCGGCTCGCGGATGTCGATGCCGATGACCTCGGCGACGTCGGGGTCGTCGACGAGGCGCTGCACGACGAGGGCGCCCCACCATCGCGCGACTCCCGTCACCAGTACCCGCCTTTTCCTAGCCATGCCAAATCAGTCTATCCAGCGCGTTTCGTCGGCCGACTTCAATTTCAGGCGTCGCTTTGGCGGCCCGGTTTACCCGGCGCATCAAGATCTAGCCGACGTTGCCCCGGCGGCCGACTTCATGTCGGCCGCGACCATGCCTTACTCGTCTCCCAAGCGCTGCCCCGAGTGGCTAATGAAGAAATCCGAACCGTATACCGGAATGGGAGCAGCGCCTGCGGCGGAGCCGCACGCGCGATGAGGGAAAACCATCTGGGTTTTCCCTTATACCTCCTCAGTATGTCCGCTTGATGACGTCGCGTTCCATCCGGGCGACGGCGCGCGAGACCGTGTCCAGCAGCGGAGACCGTGCCTGGCGCAACGCGAACTCGAGCTGGCGCAGCAGCGAATAGAGCGCCTTCATGGCCTTGATCGCGTCGCCGATGTCGACGTTTGCCGGGAGTGGGATCTTGTCGAGCGCCTCACCCGACGACCATCGATATGCGAAGTCGATGTAATCGTGGGACGGCGCTCTGAGGTTCGGCTCATCGAGATCGCGCTCCATGTCCGCGAACCTGAAGTACAGCGAGCGGATGAGACGCGCGGTCTGCGCGATCGCGGGCGTCGGATAACGTCGCGGAGCCCGAGACTGCCTGTCGCCCCTACGTTCTCGGTCCTCGGCGGCCAGCATCACCATGGCCGCGCACAGCTCCTCGGCGGTGAGGCCCTCGAACCACCCCAGCCACACAGCCTCGGCGACCAGGATGGTGTTCTCGCCGTAAACGCGGGCGGCGAACAGGCCCTTGTCGGTTGGCTTGTCCTTCTCGAGGAATCCGGCCTCGGCGAGAATCCTCGAAAGGCGCCGGAGCTTGCGCGGGTATTCGTCCATCTGGCCGCTGACCTCTCGCTGGCCGCGTTCCAGCTCCTGCTGCAAGTTGCGGATCTCACCGTACCTCTGGAGCAGCTCGCCAAAGCGCGGCGAGCGCACGACCTTGAGCTTGCGCTGGCGTTCGAGCAGCCCCTTGGCCTCGATCTCGAGCCGGTGCGTGATTCGGGAGGCGTGGCTCATCGCGCGGCCCTGGCGGCGGCGGCGCCCTCCCCGCTGCGCCCCTGCCTCGCGGCGCAGGCGTTTCAGCTCGATGCGGATCGCGCGGCGGCGGTCCTCGATCTTGAAGTAGTGGGCGATGTCCTCGATCGAGACCTGCGGGTCGTCCCACATGCGCTGGACGTCGGCCAGTCGCTCGCGGACGTTGGTGAGCCGCTCCGCGGTCTCGTCAGCAGCGAGTCGCTTCTGGAACTGTCCGAAGGACCTCTGCATCAGCGCATCGGCCTCTTCAGGCGTGTAGACACGCAGGAGGTTCAGCGCCATGTTGTAGCTGGGCAGGAACTTCGACTCGACGACCAGGGTCGGCCCCATCGCGACCTCATAGATGGTCCCGACCTCGACGTCCGCCTCCTTGAGGATCACGCCGTGGCCGATGACATCGATGCCGCGCCGTCCCGCGCGCCCCATGAGCTGGGTCAGCTCACCGGTGGTGAGCGTGGAGAAGTTCACGCCGTCGAACTTCGTGAAGGACGAGACGACCACGCCGCGGGCCGGCATGTTGATGCCGAGCGACAGGGTCTCGGTCGCGAACACGACTTTGATCAGGCCTCGCTGGAAGAGCTCCTCGACCATCTCTTTGTGGTAGGGCAGCAGTCCCGCGTGATGCTCGGCGAGGCCGCGGCGGAGCAGGCGCGCGTCGACCATCCGGCGAAACAGCGCTTCCTCGTCGTGGTCCTTCAAGCCCTGCAGCCGCTGCGCGGCGACCTGCTCGATCGCCTCCTTCTCGGCCGCGGTCGTCAGGTCGAGCTCGTGATACGCGCAGCGCTGCAGCGCCTCACGGCATCCGCGCCTGGAGAAGATGAAGTAGATGGCGGGCAGCATCTCGAGGCTGCGCAGGCCCTGGATGACGTGCAGCAGGTCGTTCGATGGCAGGCCGCGATACCCTCCGATCCGATACGACGCCTCCTCCTCCTGCGCCGCGCGGCTCCACGTCCGCTGGTCGATTCCTCCATCCCCCTTGAAGAGCGGGTAGAAGCGATTGTTGATCGCCAGCCACATCTTCAGCTCGACCGGACGGACGTCGTGGAACACCGTCTCCATGCCGCCGCGGTTCTCCGCCATCCAGTCGGCGATCTCTCTGTAGTTGCCGATCGTCGCCGAGAGGCCGACCAGCTTGATCGCGGGCGGCGCCTGGATGACGATCTCCTCCCAGACCGAGCCGCGCGGGAAGTCGTCGATGTAGTGCACCTCGTCGAGGACCACGTACCGCACCATGTCCAGGCGGGCAGGGTCCTCGTAAATGAGGTTGCGCAGGATCTCGGTGGTCATGACCACGATCGCCGCGCCGTCGTTGATCGTGTTTTCGCCGGTTACGAGGCCGACCGCCTCCTCGCCGTAGGCGCGGACGAAGTCGTGGAACTTCTGGTTGCTGAGCGCCTTGAGGGGCGTCGTGTACAGGACCTTGGCCCCGTCCATCAGCGCCCGGAAGATGGCGTACTCGGCGACGACCGTCTTGCCGCTCGAGGTGGGGGCGCTGACGAGAACTCCGCCGCGCCCGCGTTCGAGCTTGTCGATCGCCTCGCGCTGGAAGGGGTCCAGCTCGAACGGGAGCGACTCCTCGAACTCGTCGACGAGCGATTCGACCGCCTTCACAATCTGACCCGCTCGGTTGACACATCGGTGATCTGGGCCCCGTCGGCATGGGCCTCGATGAAGGCGAGGGCGGCGGCCAGGACCCGGTCGGCCTGCCGGCCGTCACCGCTGACCGTGGCGATGGCGATCTCGGCCAGCTGCCAGCGGTCCAGCTCGCCCACTTCCGCCGCCGCAACCTTCAATTCCGAGCGAAGCCGGCGCAACAGCCCGCTGACGACGTGACGCTTCGACTTCAGGGATCCGGACTCGGGGAGGTGCAGGACGACGCGGGCGACACCGAGGGTCACGCCCGAGCTCAATTGAATTCCGTTTTGACCATGGCTTTGAACTACTCATAATCACTGTTGGGGCTAAGCACTGCCCGCGAAGAGCGGAGCGACTTTGGGGGGATAAAGCCAGATGAGCCGAGACGAGGACCACAAAGACGACGGTTTTGCCCAGTTTGAGCAGTTCCTGGAGGAATGGTCCCGTCGGGACTTCCTGAAGCGAACCGGAGGAGCCGCAGCCTACCTTTCCTTCATGGGCGGCGGGCTGGCCGCATTCCTGGAAGCCTGCGCCGGCGGCACCAGCAACAACACTCCGACCGCCAAGAAGGGTGGACACGTCGTCGAAGGCAACTTCAGCGACATCCGCACTCTGAACTCGATGTTGAGCAGCGACACCGCCTCGAACCAGGTCATAGGCCTCATGTTCGACGGGCTCCTGAACTACAAGAAGGACGGGTCGCTGGTTGCCGCGCTCGCCCAGGACCTGCCCAAGACGAACTCCGACGGCACGGTCTACACGTTCAAGCTGCGGTCCGGCCTCAAGTGGTCGGACGGGCAGCCGCTCACCTCGGATGACGTCAAGTTCACCTACCAGCTCGCCTACGACCCGCAGTACAAAGACGTAACGTCGCCCCGGCGCGGCGACCTCTCCAAGTACATCAAGAGCATCGACACGCCCGATCCACAGACGGTCGTCATCACCACGACCCAGGTGTTCGCGCCGTTCCTGTCCAGCCACGGCCGGTACGGCATCCTGCCCAAGCACGTCCTGGGCAGCCTGGACGGAAAGGCGATCAATACGGCACCGTTCAACACAGCCCCGAACGTCACCTGTGGCGCGTTCAAGTTCGTCAAATGGGACAAGGGCCAGCAGGTCACGATGGAGCGGAACGACAACTTCTGGGCCGGGCCGCCAAACCTGGACCAGTGGATCTACAAGGTCCTGCCCGACTCCGTGGCCGTGACCAACCAGCTCAAGACGGGCGAGATCGACATCGGACCCGTCGACCCGTCGCACTTCGACGCGGTCAAGTCGGCCGACAACGTGGCGGTAACCGAGTTCCCGGTCCCGACCTTCACCTTTTACGCCTACCAGCTCGACGCGGCAAAGAAGGGCGGCAAGCTCTTCTCGGACAAGGCGGTCCGCCAGGCTTTGCTGTTTGCGCTCAACCGCGACCAGGTGGTCTCCGCCGTCTACTTCGGCCACGGATCGGTAGCCAACTCGGTCGAGCCGCCGATCTCGTGGGCCTATAAGGACAAGCCCCAGGTCCTGTACAGCTTCGACAAGGCGAAGGCGGAGTCTATGCTGGAGAGCGCCGGCTGGACAAAGGGCAGCGATGGAATTCGGGCCAAAAACGGCCTGAAGCTGAAGTTCGACATGATCACGAACGCGGGCAACAAGCAGCGAGAGTCGATGCTCCAGGTCATGCAGCAGTCGTGGAAGGACATCGGCGTCGACGCGACTCCCTCCCTGATCCAGTTCCCGCAGCTCGTCAGCCAGATCACCAACATCCGGACGTTCGACATGTTCCTGGTCGGCTTCAACTTCGACGAAGACCCCGACCAGGGCCAGCTGTGGCACTCCCGCAACACGGTGGCAGGCGGATTCAACGGCTTCGACTTCAAGAATTCCGACGTCGACTCGCTGCTCGACCAGGCAGTCGGGACTCTCGACAAGACCAAGCGCAAGCAGCTGTACGGGCAGTTCCAGGACATCATGTCCGACGTGGTGCCGGCGCCGATCATCCTGTTCAACCACGGCATCTGGGGCGTCAGCAAGCGCGTTCAGGGGGCCGACTTCGGGCCGTTCAACCAGTTCGCGACGCGGCCCTGGAACCACAATGTGTGGGTCACGGATGGCAAGTAGCTGAACGGAGGTAGCTGAGAACCGCCGGGATTGATGTGAAGGGCTGATGCTCGTCAGATACGTCGCCCGGCGGTTCCTCGCCTCGCTGGTCGTCGTGCTGGGTGTGACCCTGATCACGCTCATCCTGATGGACCGCACGCGAGGCACCTACGTCCCCGGAATCGACCTCAACCCATCGCTTCGCCCGGAAGACATCGAGCACCTCCGGGAAAACCTCGGGCTCGACAGGCCCTTCTATGTCTGGTACCTGACCTGGCTCGGGTCGGTGCTGCACGGTGACTTCGGCCACTCGATGATC
>WNGQ01001621.1_pt1 | contig 23235 bp, 34 predicted proteins | sample 5407661 | NCBI WGS metagenome assembly WNGQ01 (sample SAMN13153382, study PRJNA577476) | soil metagenome | isolation source: 60 cm soil or saprolite under Garry oak tree replicate 2 | place: USA:California | collected 2016-06-15 | reverse complement strand
CCGCCTCGGCGCTTGAATGACGCGTGCGGGTACGAGTACGATGTGCGTGGTTCGACTGGAGTGAGACCCCTGTTGCATCGGGCTCCGGTCGGCCAGGTTCTCTGCCTCTCGCGGTGCGGCTAACACCGAGAGGCCTGGCCGGGAACAGCGGCGGCGCGAGATCGGGACTCGCGCCGCCGGTTCTTTTTAACCGTGCAGGCACCACGGTAACCCCCTGTTCACCCAAAGGGCAACCGTTTACGCCGACGGCGCGCACATGTGGTATCAGCCCGGTCGGCTAGTGCCCAGGGGGTCGTGTGCGTGCCTTTACCGGGGGGCCGGCCGACCTCCACGCGTCGCCCGGCGGCCGCCAGCTCGTCGGCGACCTGGTCGGCGGGCTCGACCGACCGGCCTCCCGTCAGCACGCCGACCCGCTCCCGTCTGAGGCCGCCCAGCCCTGGTCTCGCCAGCCGACGTCGCCGACCGGCTCCAAGCGTGACAGGCGAGGCCCCCGCCTCGGCGCCGGTCGAGCGACCGCCCCACGCCGGCGCAGCTCGAGGAGGCGCGGAAGGCAGCCGCCGCCGGGCTGCCGGTGCCCGAGCGGTACCGCCCGTGGCTCTAGGCTCGGGTCAGGTCTGCCCTCCGACGCGTGCGCCGAGCCGGGCGGCCAGTGCGGGGTCCTCGCCGACCAGGTCGAGCAGCGCGCGCACGATCGCGCTGGCGGGTACGTCCAGGTCGCGCGACAGGTCCCGGAGCGCGTCCCGGTGGCGTTGCTCGACGTCGATCGTGTACCGGGTCGTCGGGGGTCGCGCCGACCGCCTGGGCGGCCACGCGGGCGCCTCGCGCGTCGTGTCCGGAGCGGGTGGCGCCGGCGGGGCCTCCTGTGCGCGGGCCGGCCGCCGGCGCCGTGCTGGAGGTGGCCCCGGCGAGGGCGTCGGCTCCGTGGGGGTTGCCGGAGCGGCGCCGCCCGGCGCGTGCGAGATGGTCCCCCGGATGCGTGCGGCCAGGTCCGAGGCCGGTCGGCGCGACGTGCTCACGCGGCCGCCTCGCCGAGGAGCTCGGTCAGCACGTCCCCGTAGTCGCCTCCGGCCGCGGGGGGCTCCTCGCCGAACGCGACGGCGTAGACCTCCCTCAGCGGGACCTCGGCGGCCAGGATCGGCACGGACATCTCGGCGAGCTGGGCGCGGACCGCGTCGCGGGTCCGGGTCCGCGCCCGGGTGCGGGTCATCAGGACCCGGACATCGACCTGGTGGGTCCCCTCCACCTCGGCGAGAAGATCGAGGGTCGGCAACAGGCGGTCGAGGTCGATGAGCGCCGGCGGGACCGGGATCACCACGAGCTCGACGGCCAGGATCGCGCTCCGGGCGATGGCGAGGTCACCGGGCGGCGTATCGATCACGACGTGGTCGTACCCCTCGGCGAGCCTCGGCACGGCGATGTGCAGTTGCTTGGAGGGCCGGGCGACGACCTCGACCGGCCAGTCGGGTACCCGCTCCTGCCAGCCGTGGGCGGACAGCTGCGGGTCGGCGTCGACGAGGAGCGTCCGGCCCCGCCGGGCTAACCCGGCGGCCAGGTAGACGGCGGTGGTGGTCTTCCCAACGCCGCCCTTCAGGTTGACGACGGCGATCCTCACGCGGCACCCGCCCGGAGCTGGTCGAGGGCGGCCCGGACGATCGCCGAGGCGCTCAGGCGGCGGCCGCGGTCGCGGGCCTGCCGCTGCATCTCGGCCAGCCATGCGGCCTGCGCGTCGCTGACGTAGACGACCAGGCGCCGCCGATCCGCTGCGGGCTCCGTCGCGAGCGCCTCGACGGCCGCCGGCATCCCGTCAATGGGAACAGACATGGGGCACATGGTAGGGCACGGTGACGCCGTAGCGGCGTACCGCCACGGCGCGACGGGGCGCTGTCCCGTGGAGCCGCCACGGCACGGCATCCCGCGACGGTGGGGCGGGGCGGTATACCGTGCCGTCTCTACGCTGCTGCGTGCAGTTACGGTGTGCAGTAGGACGGCCGTCGCTGGAGAAGCGAGGGCCGTCCTCCCGTGGGGCCGGCCGCCGGCTCAGCGGGGCAGCTGGGCCGTCGAGGCCGACGCGGCAACGGTCTGCGTCGACCAGTACTCGCGAAGGTGCTCGATCCGGTCCCCGCGGAACTCCAGGATGGCCACCTCGCGCATCCGCTTGCGGACGCCCTCGGCGACGTCGTCGAACTCGGCTTCCCACTCGGCGATGGCCGTGGTGCCGTCCAGGTAGAGGCTCAGCAGCTGGCACGAGATGTGCGCCTGCGACTCGACCACCTTCGACCGCCAGTAGGCCCGGATGCCGTCGTGCCCCAGGATGACCGGGTCGTCCATGACCCGCTCGTGGTAGGTGGCGTCCTCGGTGAACACGGTGGTAATCAGGTCCGGGTCCTGGCCCACCCACGCCCGGATGTAGACGTCTACGACGCCGGCGACGGCCTCCTTGGTGAGCTGCATCTAGCGGTTCTCCAGAATGGCGGACAGGGTCAACGGGGCGTCGTACTGGGAGTGGCTGTCCAGGAGCTCGAATAGCGTCCCGGGCTCCTGGAGCGTGACCTCCGAGAAGTCCACGGCCGCGACGGACGCAGGCGCCAGCTTGGCCCACTTCCACGGCCCCATTCCAGCCTCGACGTCGCTGTTGAGGCCGGTGTACCAGCCCTCCATCACCGTCTCGCCGGGGAGCACCGCGAGGTGGATCGTCCCGAAGTAGCGGGCGTCCGTCGTGTTCCTCCAGACCCCTACGACGTGGCGCCCGACGAGGTCCGCAGCGATCTCGTTGCGATACGGGACGCTGTGGCCCTCGGTGCGTGGCTCGGGCGGGAAGTTCAGCGCGCGGACGCTCCGGTCGGTGGCGGCAACCACGTGGGCGATGTCCACGTGGCGCTTGACCCGGCTGAAGCGGTAGCCGGTCAGCCATGCGCCCTCCAGCGCCGTCGTCGGGAAGCTGTGCGCCAGCGGCGCCAGGAGCCCGCCGGCGTCGGGCGTGGGCCCCTCGGGCGGCGCCGCACCGAACAGTTCGGACGCCTTCCAGGGCGGCAGCATGGCCTCCAGCACGCGGCACGCCTCCGGGTAGGGCTGGCCGCCCTTCACCCCGCCGGCGAGCCAGCGGTAGTACTGTGCCCGGCTGGGCGCGGTCCTCCGCAACTCGGGCGCGAGATTGCCCGCGACCCTGACGTACTCCGCGCGGAACGTGTCGTACTTCTGCCAGTGCCGCTGCACAAGCAGACTCCGGAGCACGGTTCGCCCGGTGCGGCGGTCCATACCCGGCAGCCTACATGAGACCTAGACGAGACTCAACCGCGAGTAGGTGAGCCCGGGGCGGTAGGGGCGTGAGAGCGCCATCGCTGATTCGCTGGCGGTGGTATGGATGCGCTACTCGTCACCCGCGCCGGGCGCTGGGTCGCCCAACGCCAAGTCCTCGACGCTGACGCCGAGCGCTCTCGCGAGACGCTTGGCCGCCCGCTGGCGTGGCCGGGAGTCGCCGCGCTCCCAGCTCCTCAGCGTCTCGGCGGTGACGCCCACACGACGCGCCAGGCCGGCTTGGGTGAACTCGGCGGGGATCAGCTTTGCGCGCTCCTCGCGTATCGCGCGGATGCGATTCGGGGCGTCCTGCGTCACGCGAGAAGCATAACCGGCGGAGTTACAACTCAAAACTCGTGCGGTCACGGCCACGGCGATCATGCTATCGTGCGAATTATGAATACGCAACTCGTGCGATTCGAGATTCACGAGCTGTCGGACCGCTGGACGGTGGTGGACCTGGAGGCCGAGCGGCTGGCCTCCCCGCGGCGGGCCTGGAGCCGGTCGGACGCCGAGCTCGTGGCCGGCGTGCTGGCCGAGCGGCCGGGCTACGCGGCCACGCTGTCCTGGACGTCGGCGCGGTGAACGAGCTGTTGCTCGATCTGCTCATACACCGCGCCCAGGTCAGGTTCACGCAGTCGGCCGGCAACCCGCTGGGCTCCTGGCCCCCGATCGCAGGGCCACTCACGAAGTGCTGGGTGACCCTGGAGGGGCACGGCCCGCTCGTGACGAGCGACTGGCAGGGCTCGCCGGAGACTGCGCTTCGCCAGGCGCACAAGCGCGCGGTGGAGTGGCCGGGGTGGGTGCGGTGATGCTGGCCGAGCCCTTCCGCCACGGCCACATGCGGCATCGGCACGGCTGCGTCACCTGTGGCCGGTCCACCCGGCGCACGGTGCGCCTGCCAGGCCGCTCGCGGGGCCGGTACGTGCTCTGCACGGGCTGCGAGCTGCCGAGCCCGGAGGAGCGGTTGCTCATGGCGATCTACGGCGTGGACACCCTGCCCGAACTGGCGGCGGCGGCCCGATGAAGCGGCTCCTGATCGCGACCGTCACGGGCTGGACGCGGCGGCGGTCGGCGAACGTGGGGACGCTGATCCTGGCCCTCGCGAACGCGGCCATCAGTTACGACGCCCTGGCGGCGGCCGCCCGGGCGGCGGGGCTGCCCTGGTTCCTCTCGTGGCTGTTCCCGCTCGCCACGGACGGGATCATCGCCGTGGCCACGCCGGCGCAGCTGGAGCTGCGGGACCGCGATGCGCCGGCGTGGGTGCGGGCGCAGATCGGGGTCTTGCTCTGGGCGGCGATCGTCTTCTCTGTCATCGGGAACGCCTCGCGAGCGTCAAAGCTGTGGACCGGCGCCCACCTCTACTGGGTCCCGGTCCCCACCTGGAACGCCGTGTGGCTGGCCCTGCCGCCGCTCGCCTACGCCGGCGCGCTGCACGTGCTCGGGCTGGTCCACCGCTACCCGGCGCCCGCCGAGCCGGACGCAGCCGCCGAGGCGGCTCGACTCCGAGAGGAGTTGGCCGAGGCGCGGCGCTCGCAGACGGAGGCGCCGGCCGCCGCGCCCGCGTCCGCGGACGTGCTCGCGAGCACCGCCGCCGCCGGCGCCGAGCACGCCCGCGAGCTGCCCGCGGGCCGCCCCGAGCCGCCGCCGGACGACACCCCGAGCGGCGGCCGCCGGGCGCCCAAGCGCGCGAGCAAGGCCCGCAGCGGACGTGCCCGCGAGCAGGCTCCAAGGCTGCGTCGCGCCGACGTCAAGGCGCTCGTCGAGTCTGCCCGCGAGCACGTGCTCGCGAACGCTGATCGACCCGCCGAGCGGGCGCTCGACGAGCTGGTCGCCGAGCACCTGAGCGCGGACGGGCATCCGCTCAGCCGGAGCCGCGTCCGCACCTACCTGGCCGAGCTGCGTCGCGATTCGACGGAGCCCGGCGCCGCACCCGCGCGCCGGCCGCGGCTGGTCCACCTGGAGGCGGAGCCGGCGGCCGCCTCCGCACACGCACAGGAGGCGTGACGCCCATGGAGGACACGGCGACCAGGGCGACCCAGCACGACGACTCCGAGCCCCAGCACACGCACGCGTGGGGCGAGATCCAGCACCAGGCCCCCCCGAGCTACCTCGTCACCTTCCACGGCCCGGCCGCGATCGCGCGCATGGACTGGCGCTACCGCGCCTGCACGACGCTCGGGTGCAGCGGCCTGGTGTTCGGCCAGGACGTCGAGCACGCGGACGTGCTCGCGCACCTGACCGCGGACAGCCGGAGCGGCCTCGACGCGCCGACCACCGACGCCCCGCAGCTGACCGCCGCCCGGGCCACCTCCTGACGAGTCGGCCGGCGGTGGGAACGCGCCCCTCCATCGCCAGGCCGGGACCGACCGGGGCGCGGGGTGCCGGCGTCGGAGTTGCAGCTCCGGCGCCGGCGGGAGGCTCTCGTGCGGGACAACCTCGATTCCAGTTTCCGCCTTGGGCGGCTGGTGAGCGCCATCGTCATCGTGGCGGGCGCCCTGGCGGTCGAGTCGCACCTAGCTGACCGCGGTGTGGCCTCGGCTCCTGGTGCATCCGTGAGGACGCGGTTCGACGTCGCCCTGGGCGACGTGGCCGGTCTCCTGATCGTGCTGGCGGGGGTGGCGGCGCTGGTCGCCGTGCTCGCCGGGGTGGGCCGGCCGTGATCCGTGCTGACCTGCCGGTCCGGCGCGAGTGGCCGCTCGAGGTCCCGGCGCCGGCGCCGGGCACGCCGATCGAGTGGCCGGAGCTGGAGCCCGTCGAGGCGCCGGCGCCGGTCGAGGTGCCGGCGTGACGGCGCCGACGCTGGAGCGGCCGCTGACCGGCTACCGCTGGTGGGTGGTCAAGCGCCGGGTGCTGCCCTGGGGCTGGAGCATCCGGGCGTCGGGGTCGGACACGGTGTGGCCCTCGGCGCAGCTGGAGGCGCGCTGCCTCGATCCCACGACGCGCCACGCGGCTCCGAGCCGGAGTTGCCGCTGCGGCCTCTACGCGGTGGACTCGGTGGCGACGGCCGAGCGGTATCGGCGGTCGCACCACGGCTGGCGGGCTCGGCTGGCCGGTGAGGAGGTCGTGCTGGGTGCCGTCCATCTCTGGAGCGCGCCCGGCCGGCCGGTGATCGTGGGCGAGCTGCGGGGTCGGCCAGGCTTCCAGTTCCGGGCACCCTTCGCCCGCATCGTGGCCCTGGCCGACAGCCCGGCCGCCCGCCGGGTGGGGCCCGAGCTCCAGGTGCCTGTCGTGCGGCCGGACTACCTGGAAGCCTTCGCGCGCGAGATGGGGGGAGAGGAACTGCTGCCGCCGCAGCCGCGGCCAGCCCCCGCCCCGACGCCGCGGCCTGGCCGGGACCAGGTCCGCCGGCCTGAGCCGGGGCCAGGGCTGCTGCCGAGGGTTGTCGGCCGGCTGCGACGGCCGCGCCGGCCCTCGACCGAGCCGGTCGAGGCGGTCCCCGCGGAGCCCTGGGCTTCTCGGCTCCAGGGTTGGGCGGGCCGCCGGCGGCCGGCCACGTCCGCCGTGGCGGGCGGGCTGGCGGTGCTCGTCGCCGAGCTGCTCAGCGTCTGCCTGCTGCACGTGCTCTGGTCGGTGCTGCTGACCGCTCTCCGGACGGAGCGGGCGCTGCTCTGGCGCAGCTGGCGGCACGGCCTGATTGCCGGCGTGGCCGGCTGGGTGCTGGGGCTGTCGGTGCCGGTCACCGTGGCCGTCCACCTGGCCCCCGTGATCCTGCACCTGGTCCACCGAGGTGTGGGATGAGCGGCCTCAACCCGCGCTCCTGGATGGGCAACTGCGTGGTGCTGCTGGTGGTGCTGGCGGCGGTGGACGGCCTGGCCGGCCACCACGGCGCGGCGGGCGCCCTCCCGCCGGCGCCGGCGGACGTCAGCGCGCTGGCCGGCGTGGCGGACGGCGTGGCGGACGGCGTGACCCCGACCAGCTGGGCGCAGGCCCTGTTGGGCAGCCTGGGCGATCAGGCCAGCGCCGAGAACGTGCGCGCGGTCACCGCCTGGGCGCGCGCGGAGGGCGGCCACTGGCACAACCCGGCCGCCCACAACCCGCTCAACACCACGCAGCGGGGCCCGGGCTCCTGGCCCATCAACAGCGTCGGCGTCCAGGCGTTCCCGACCTGGAACGGGGGCCTCAACGCCACCGTCGCCACCCTCCAGAACGGCCGTTACGGAGGGGTGCTGGCCGCCCTGCGCGCGGGCAACTGCGCGCCCTGCGTGGCGGCCGCGGTGGGGGCCTCCCCCTGGGGCACGGGGGTGTTCCCGACATGACGGCCACCACGAATCAGCGCCGGCAGCAGCCGGCAGCACAAGGAGGCGCTATGGACCCCACAAAGGTCGGATCGTTCGCCGTCAGCCTGATCGTCAAGCCCCTGGAGGGGCTGGCGCTCCTCACGCTGGCCGTGGGCGCCGTCGCGGGCATCGGGGTGTCCGCCCAGTGGTGGACGCTCGACGAGGTCATGGTGGTCGTCACGCCGATCGCCGGCAACGTGGCGGTCGCCATCGTCAAGATCGTCGGCCCGGTGGCCGACGTGGCCCTGGTGGTCGCCCTGGTGACCGCACTCCACAGCCTCAAGCGGGGGCTGGAGATCGGGGTCGCCGCCGCCATCGTGGCGGCCATCTCGTGGCACTTCGGCGGCCAGGACTGGATCGCGTCGCTGCCGTCCCTCGTCAGCCACCACGCGGCGGCGGCGAGGCGGTAGATCAGCATGAGGCTCACGGCGGGAGGGCGCCACCACCGCGGCGGCGTCCGCCCGCTCGCCACCTTGGAGGCGGTCGGATGAGCCTTTTCGCGCGCGCGACGCGCGCCGCGCGTACACGCGCGGCCTCGAATCGAGGGGGAGGGGCACGGACGGACGGACGGACAGTCACCGATGCCATCGTGGCCGCCGGCGGTGAGCTCGCCCTGGCGGCTAGCCGGGGCGGGCTCCAGCTGGCCCGGCGCCACCGCCGCCAGCTGGCCCCGGTGGCGGTGGCGCTCGGCCTGGCGATCGTCGCCGAGGCGGCCCACCTGGTCCACCAGGACGCCGCCCTGCTGGCCCTGCCGGTCGGCCTCACCGTCACCGCCCTGGCGGCGGCGACGCGGGAGAGCGGGAAGGCCAAGCGCGAGGCGCTGGTCGTCGGCGCCGGGGCCAGCCTGTGGTGGGCGGCGGCCTGGTGGCTCGGGCCTCTCGCGTACGCGTGCGTGTGCGCGTGGGGAGTCGGCACCCTGGCCGTCACCGTGGCCTGGTGGCGCCGACGCCGGCGCCGGGGCCGCATCGAGGTCATCGGCGGGACCTGGAGGTGGTGGGAGCGCGAGGCGTACGCCTACACGCAGCGGGTCGCCCGGGCCCTGCAGCGCATCGACGCGGCCTGGCCGGGCACCGTCGCCGACGCCGGCCTCGATCCTGGGTTCCAGCTCCGGCGCCTGGTCGGCGACCGCTTCTGCTACTCGCTCCACATCGAGATCCCGTCCGGGCACACCCTCGACGAGCTGCTCAAGGCCAGGGGGGCGCTGGAGACGGCCCTCAACGCCTACCGGGAGACGACCTCGATCGAGGGCGAGGAGCGGGCCCGGGGGGCGGTGATCCGCTGGACGCAGGAGGGCAAGCAGCGGCCGCCGCTGCTCTGGTCGCGCCCCTCCGGCCGCAAGCTCGCCGACCCCTTCGTGATCGGCGAGTACGAGGACCGAACGCCACTGACGATCAGCCTCGGCCTCAAGGCCGCCGACGCCCACGCCCTGGTGACCGGGGCCACCAACGCTGGCAAGACCACGTTCCTGCGCCTGCTGCTGGGCGAGCTCTGCGCCCGCGAGGACGTGATCGTGTGGGCGCTCGACGTGGCCAAGGGCGGGGCTCACTTCAGGATCTGGGAGCACTGCATCGACCGCCTGGTGACCGAGCCGGAGGACGCCCTGGCGATGCTCCAGGCCGTCAGCCGGATCATCCGGGCGCGCTCCCGCTGGATCGGCGACAACGGGTGCGACGACTGGCCGACCGACCGCGCGCATCCCCAGCTCGTGGTCCTCATTGACGAGCTCTCCGAGCTGGTGGACCAGGTGCGGACGACGGTCAAGGAGCTGGAGTCGATCTCCCGCCTCGGCCGCCAGCTCGGCGTGACGCTGATCGTGGCCACGCAGCGGAGCACGGACGACGCTCTCGGCCACTCCTCGAAGCTCCGCAGTCAGGTGCGCCTCCGGATCGCCTTCCCGGGCGACAGCCGGGACGCCACGGCCACGTTCGACCAGGGGCGCACGGCGGCCCGGGGCTGGGACCCGGGCGCACTGCCCGGCCCGGGCTGGGTGCTGGTGTGCTCGTCGGCCCACCCGGCGCCCCGGCAGGCCCGCACCTTCCTCCTCACGCGGGAGATGGCCGGGGTCGAGGCGGCGCAGCGCCGGGGCGCCCGGCCAGCCTGGGACGAGATCTCCGAGGCGGCCATCCTGGTCGGCGCCGAGCGGGCGGACGACCAGGCCGAGGAGGCGACTCGCCTGCTGGCCATGCCGGCGGTGGACGACCGCCTGACGCGACTGTGGGCGGCGATCGAGGAGGCCGGCGACCGGGAGTTCTCGGGACGCGGCCTGGCCCGCGCCGGGCTGGACAAGACCTGGATCAGCGCTGAGGGGTTGCCCCACTTCGCCGGGCGCGGCCTGATCGAGAAGGCGCCGTCCGGACGCTGGCGGCGCGGCGCCGGCGACGTCGCCGAGGAGCGGCCATGAGCTCGCAGCGGCGCCCGAGCCCGTCTATGATCGAGGCGCCATGGTTGGCCTCATCGCGACGTCCGTGTGCTGGCTGGCAGTCGTCGCCCTGGCCGTCTTCGTGTGGTGGCCGGTCCGCGAGTCGCCCGACGACGTCGCCGCCAGCAACCGGGAGTGGTGGCGGGCATAGCCCGGTAGCCGCCCCCCGGATTCCCGGGGTGCTCCAGCGCCCTGCCCATCCGAGCATGGCCAGGGCGACGGTCCCTCTCGCCGTGCTCCCGCACGCCCAGCGCGAGGAGGGAAGCTGACCATGTCCACGAGTCGCCGCACGGCTGCACGGCGGCGCGGCAAGCGGGCGCCGCAGAAGCGCGACGACGAGGTCGCCGCCTGGATCGTCGGCCACGTCCTCCTGCTGCCGGCGTGGGTCCTCGGCCAGCTCGGTCACCTGTGGACCGAACTGGCCGACCACCAGCGGCGCGAGCTCAAGGGGCTCGGCCTCGTCGGCCTGGGCGGCGCGGCCCTCGTCTCGGCGCTGACCGCCCGCTCGCCGCTGCACGTGGGCGTCCTGTGGGCGGTGGGGGCCGGCTGGCCGCTCCTGGTGGGCGGGCTGTGGGTCGGCGGCGGGCTCCTGATCCACCCGCCCAAGCGGCCAGTCCAGCGCCTCCAGGTGGTCTCCATCGCCGCCCTGGCGTGGACGTTGCTGGCGGCCCTGTCACTGGTCACCGCGCCCGCCGGGGGCGCCCTCGGCCAGCCGGGGCCGCTGCTGGCGCGTGGGATCGGCGCCGGCTGGACGGGGCTGGTCCTGGTGGCCGTCGCCGCCCTGGCCGTGGTCCTGGCGGCACGGCTGCGGATGGCGGACGCGATCGCCCACGCCGCCCGCGCGACCGGCCTGGCCCGCGCCCCTCAGAAGGCCCGGCCGCCGGTCCGCGTGGCTGGCCGAGTCGCGGTGCGGCCGCCGGCGGTGCGCCCCCCGACCGCGCGACCCGCCGGCGCCGACGATCCCAAGGTCGTCGAGGACGGCGGGGCGGACCCGAGCCCGATCGCCGAGGCCGAGGACCTGGTCGCGGACGACGACGAGGAGGACGGGCCGGAGGAGCGGCGCGTGTCGCTGGCGCCGACCGCCGTCCCCGACGAGTGGAAGCTGCCCCAGCTCTCCCTGCTGGACGCGCCGCACGGGCGGACGCCCCGCCAGGAGGCTGAGACCAGGCGCCAGGTGGGGAAGATCGAGGGCAAGCTCGGCCAGCAGCGGATCGGCGCCCGCGTGGTGGCCGTGCACGACGGCCCCTCGGTCACGCAGTACGTGGTCGAGCTCGACGAGGGGGTGCTGGTCAAGCAGGTGGTCGCGCTCCACAACGACCTCTCGCTCGCCCTGGCCGCCTCCCCGCTCCGCATCCAGGCGCCCATTCCGGGCATGTCGGCGATCGGGATCGAGGTCCCCAAGGCCCGGCGCCGGGTGGTGGCCCTGCGGGAGCTCCTGGAGGCCGAGAGCCTGGCCCCTGGCGGCCTGACGGTGGGCCTGGGCAGCGACGTGGCCGGCCAGGCGGTCCTCGGCGACCTGACCAAGATGCCCCACCTCCTGGTCGCCGGGGCGACCGGCCAGGGCAAGAGCGTGTACGTCAACGCGCTCGTTGTCAGCCTCCTCCTCCAGCACTCGCCGGCGACGCTGCGCCTGGTCATGATCGACCCCAAGCGGGTCGAGCTGGCCGGCTACAACGGCCTGCCCCACCTGGCGGCGCCGGTGATCGTCGAGCCGGGCGAGGCGCAGGAGGCCCTGGGCTGGGCGGTGGATGAGATGGACACCCGCTACAAGGTGCTGGCCGCCGAGGGCGTCCGGAACATCACCGCCTACAACGAGCGGGGCGTCGCCCGGGGCGGACGGCCCATGCCCTACCTGGTCGTCGTCATCGACGAGCTCGCCGACCTGATGATGGTCAGCCGGGCCGAGGCGGCGGCCGAGCGCCGGGCCGGCTGCGCCGTCGAGGAGCGGATCGTCCGTCTCGCCCAGCTCGCCCGGGCGGTCGGCATCCACCTGGTGATCGCCACGCAGCGGCCCTCGGTGGACGTCATCACCGGGCTCATCAAGGCCAACATCCCCTCCCGGGTCGCCTTCACGGTGGCGTCGGGGACCGACAGCCGGGTCATCCTCGACTCGGTCGGCGCCGAGAAGCTGATGGGGAAGGGCGACCTCCTCTACCAGCCGGTGGACGGCCCCCAGGTCCGCCTCCAGGGCGCCTATCTGGAAGACCGCGAGGTGGACGCCGTGGTCGCGCACTGGCGCTCTCAGGGGCGCCCGGACTACCTCGGCGGTCTCCACACGCCTGACCCCAGGGCCACCCGGCCAGGGGGCGACGTCGAGGGCGACCAGGGGGAGGCGCCTACTGCCTGACCTGATCGAGCTGCCCGGCGGTCAGGTGCTCCCGCCTGCCCTGGGGTCACGCCAACCGGGAGCGGAGCGCCGACGCCGGGATGCCCCCCGACGTCGGCTGGAGGAAACCCCCGAGATGAGTCTGACCACGATCCTGCCCTTCGCGCTGCTGGTGCTGGCCACCGCAGTGGCCAGCCTGGTCGGCCAGGCCCTCGTGCGCGGTCTGGTCCCGGCCTGCCTTCGTGGCGTCGTGCTGGTGGCCCTGGCCGCCGCCGGCGCCGGCGTGTCCATGGTGGTGGCGCACGTGCACCCGCTCCCGATCCGCTGGGGCACCCAAGTCGAGGTGGTGCTGCTGATCGTCGCCCTGGTCCTGCCGCCGCTGCCTGGCGGCGGCCGCCGTACGGCCCCGGCCGGCACGGTCATCGTCGCCGGCACGGAGCTGTAGCGCAGACGTCCGCAACCGAGATGGCGCCGCCCGGGGGGTCCCTTCGCCTGCCAGCTACAGGCCCCCGGCGGCTCACCACCCACTCCACCAGGGAGCTTGCACGTGAGCCTAACGACTCCACCCATCGCTGACACCCGAGTCCGGATCGAGCGGGCGCAGCTCGAGGAGCTGGCCCGCACGGCGCCGACGCGACGGCGCCAGTTGGTCCGGCTGATCGACCGAGCCATCGACCAGTGCGAGCGCGCCAACCTGGCGGCCGCCGGCGACCTGCCCTCGTCGGTGTACGACCGCCCCGCCGCCCCGGTGCCGCCCGCGGTAGCCGCCCTGCTGGCGTGGCTCCAGCTGGAGGCCAGGGAGTCGAGCTCGGCCCCCTCGACGGCGGTCGAGGCGCATTGCCTGCTGTTCCGCCTGCAGATGCCGTACCTGTGCGGGGGGGCCAGCGACGAGGACGACCAGGTCGCCGACGTCGAGGACCTGGTCAGCGAGGCGACACGGTGATCGTCGGGGCCGTGGTCGCCGACGTCGCGCCGGCCAGCTCGGCGACGCAGACGGCGTTCCCGCTGGAGCCGGCGCCGGTGGTCGCCCAGCCGCCGCCCTGCCCCTGCTGTCAGGGCCGGGGCTACCTGCCCGCCGCCCGGGGCTGGGCGGACTGCACCTGGTGCGAGGGCGCCTGCCGGAACCCGGAGTGGCAGCCGTGAGCGGGGGCCAGGCACCGCCGCCGGGCGCCCAGGAGACGACCCCCTTCGAGATCCGGCTGAACTTGGAGGCTGCCGAGGTGTGGGTCCGCGTGACCCGCTGCGCCGACGTCGCCGACGCCTGGCGGTGGGTCGAGGCCGAGGGCGGCGACCAGGTGGCCTGGGAGACGCTCCTCCGCGGGAGCTTCCAGCCATGACCCGCTGGTCCGTTGTGGACACCCGGGTGTGGGAGATCACGGCCCTCAACGAGGCCGCGGCCGCCGCCTTCGTCGAGGACACGCCCGACGGTGCACCGCTCTACCGCGCGATCACCGCCGAGCCCCTGGAGCCGCCGGCCGCCGAGCCGGCCAGGCGGCGGCTGTGAGCCCGGTCATGGCCGAGCGCGCCCCAGGAGCGGTTTCGACGTCTCAGGAGCCGGCGCCCCCGCCGCCCGATGTCGTGGCGGCCGCCGTAGCGCCTGACGTTTTTCGCTGCGCCCACTGCGGGGCGGAGCTGCCGGTCCCGGCCGGGCGCCGGGGCCGCCGGCCCCGCTTCTGCTGCCCGGCTCACCGGGAGGCGGCCCGGCTGCGGCGCGAACGGGGACTGCCCGAGCACGCGCCCAGGGTCAAGCCTGGCGGCCGCCGGGCCCTGGCCGATCGAGTGGGCCCGGTACGGTGAGCGGCGGCAGGCCCCCGGTCGGGGCCGTGCTCCGGCTCCAAGCCGTCGAGCTGCCGGCCAGCGACCACACGTCACCGTACGACGGCACTCGGCTGGCGATGGATCGGCGCCGGCGGGACAACATCGCGCGGCGCTGCTGGCGCCTGGTCTACGTCTCGGACGGCACGTCTGCCCGGGTCGGCCTGTTCGTCGGCGTCGAGGCGGCCGAGACGTACGCACACGAGCACGGGTGGACCGTGCTCCCGGTGATCGACGAGCCCGGCTCGGCGCGGGTCGAAGACAGGAGCGCCGGGCCTCGGCCCGGACGCGACGACGTGGACGCGGCCGCGATGCCCCCGGTTGGTGATACGGGGGCAACATCTCCAACCCTGGTGGACGTCCCACCGACCACAGCAGGAGGATTCACAGCATGACCAGCCTCGACGACGCCCTCGGCGACCTCCGCCGATACCAGCACGACGAATGGGCAGGGGCGGCCGCGCGGGGCTTCGCCACCCCGGAGACGGACGGCCAGCTCCTGGACGTGTGGGAGCTCCGGGAGCTCCTGAGTCATGCCGCCAGCCTATTCGCGACCCTTCGGGGCGCTCGCCCGCACGATCCCGAGCTGGCGGCCGCCGATGATCAGCTCGTGTCGGTTCACCACAGCGTGTACCTGGTCGAGTGCGCCCGCCATCGCGAGCTGGGGTCGGTCGCGCCCGGCGAGCGGAAGGCCGGGGACGTGGCCCGGCCGCGGGTCCTTCGCCCGGAGGAATCATGAGCTGGCCGGGCCGGTGGTGGTCCGAGCCTGGCATGACCGGCCCGGACGTGATCTCGCAAGCAGCCAACCAGGCGGGCGCGCTGATAGACGCCTACCTGGACGACGACGATCCCGCCGTGATTGTCGAAGCGCACGGCGGCCCGTGGAAGATCGTTCCCGGCCCTATGGGATGGTGGGCCGTCCAGGCGCTCGACAGCGGATACGGCGGCTGGCACGAGATACCGGACACCGCGGGGTGGCTCGGGGTGGGCGACCTGGAGCCGGACCGCATCATCGGGAACCTGCTGGACGCCGACGAGCTGGCCTCGAACTGGCGCGAGCCGGGCGACCGGCCCGTCTCGACGCGACGCGTGCCCGACGAGGAGGCTCGCGCCCGGCTCCGGGCGGACTCGGACGACGTGCCCGGCCGGCCGTACGTGCTGGGCGACGTCGGGCCTGACGACTAGCCCACTGCGGCGCCGCCTCGCGACACGCGCCCAGCTCGCCGAGATCGAGAGCGCCGCTGACCCAAGGCCAGCGCGCGGCTTCCTTGGTAACGGTCGCCGCGCCAGCCGGTCCCCGCTGAACTCGCCGGCGACCTCCAACCCTTCGTTTCGTGGCTTCGTTCCGAGAAACGAAGCCACGAAACGAAGTCAGGAAACGAAGCCACGAAACGAAGGTCCAGCGCGGGGCCTCCAAGCCCCTCGGACCACGTACGCCGGCGGACGGGTTGGGGGCCCCCGACCGCCTCGACGGCGTGACGGAAGCTGGCCGCTGCAGGCCGTACGCTGGACAAGCGGGGGGTGGTTCCGTCACCATCGGCGCCGATGCCTGACTCGGCCCGCGAACGCTACCGGCGTGCCGCCGCCGGCAAGCCCGATCACCGCGGCCGCGGCCGCCGTACCGGCCACGCCGCCATGTTCCGGCTCGACCAGGTCGTCGAGCTCGGCGACTTCGCCGAGGGCGGCGGCTTCCCGGCCCGCTTCCTGACCGACGTCGCCTACCCCACGTTGGGGGTGACCGATCCGGCCCAGGTCCTGCACATCTGCTCAGGCTCGGTGCGGGCGCCCTTCAGCGTGGACCGGCGGGCCTCCGTACGCCCCGCCGTGGTGGCTGACGCCCGGGCCTTGCCCTTCCTGGCCGGTTCCTTCGACTGGGCGATCGCGGATCCGCCGTACAGCCGGGAGTGGGCGCGCACCCTCTACGGGATCTCCGCTCGCCAGTACCCGACCCCGGGCGGGATCGTCGAGGAGGCGCTCCGGGCGCTGCGCCCGGGCGGCCGGCTGGGGCTGCTGCACTACATGGTCCCGCCCTACTCGACGGCCAACGCCCGCCTGGTCGGCGTCTGGGGGATCACGATCGGGCCGGGGAGCACGATCCGGGCCTGGTCGGTGCTGGAGAAGCTGGCCGAGCCGTCGCCGGAGCTGCGGGCGGGCCCGCCGTACGGTGGTCCTGCGTACGCTGGCCAGGCGCCGGCGCCGGCCGGCGCGCTGTCTGGCCGGCCGCTTCTCCAGGTCCTCGACGACGAGCTCGGCGAGCTCGATCGCGTACGCCAGCTGGAGCCCTCCGAAGCCGGGGCCGAGCTGGTGGGCGTGACGGAACCTGGTACGGCCGGCCGTACGCCAACCCTCGCGGTGGGAGTTCCGTCACGGCCCTGTGCCTGCGATTGCGGCGAGCTGGTCGCCCAGCCCCGCACCGGCCGGCCCCGGCTGTACGTCGCACCCGCGCACCGCCAGCGCGCCTACCGCCGACGGCAGGACTGAGCAGCACCCTCTCGCGGATCCCGTACGCCGCCCGACATCGGCCGGCCCCCCCCCCGCCCACACGACGCGAGGTGAACTTGCATCAACCGATGCGGAGGCTCCCTCCGGGCGCACAAGGCAGGCCGCGTGCCGAGGAACTTCGGGCCCGGCGACGGCCGCCAGGAGGCGGCCGCCGAGTCGCCGATTTGTACCTTGTGCGTATTGTGTGGTTCGACCTTCCCGGGCCGCGACGCGGAAAGTAACGCCGCCGCCGGAGGCGGGCCGAGACGGTGACGGTTTGCCCGAGCAACGCCTTGCGAACGCCTGTACGCTCGGTCCGTGGGCCGCACCAACGGGCACGAGGCGCTCCAGGCGCCGCCGGCGCACGACGAGCTGGTCGGCGACGTGGTCCGCAGCCTCGGCTACCTCCAGCACACGCGCCAGGTGGCCGAGCGAGCCGGCGCCGGCGACCTGGTGGTCGCCGAGCTGGCCGACCTCGAGGCGCGCCTTGCCGCCCTGCACCTGGTCGCCCTGGTCCTGGGCGACTGGTGCGCCCACTGCGGGGCCGAGCTGACCGACCCGGCCCGCTCGCCGAGCGGGGCCCGCCACTGCCGGACCTGCCGGGTGGGCTGGACGCTGACGGCCGAGGGCGGTCAGCTGCGGGCGATCGGCCGGCCCTGGCCGGCGCCGGCCGGCGCCGCGGCTACTGCGAGCCGCTCAGACGGCCGCCACGGCGAGCCGGCCCCCGGCGCCGGCGGCCCCGGGCGGCCGCGGGGCACGTCGAGGCCCTGAGACGGCCGTCACGGCGCCGGTCCCCGGCCGGCCGGCTTGGTTCGCGGTCGGCTTCGCGGGATCTTCGCCGGCGGCGACCGCCGCCCCTGCGAACGCGATGCGAACCCGCCGCGAAGACGCCGCGGGAAGGCTGCGAACCCGCCGCGAAAAGGCTGCGAACCCCGGCGCACGTGTCGGGGTGGCGCCGGGAGCTGACCTGGCCGCTTCCACCGAGGTGGGGTTGTCCGGGGCCGGTCCACACCAGGTCCACCCGGGCCTGGTTCCCATCGTGGGCGAATGTCCACACCCTGGTCCACACGCTGGTCCACTTGCTCGATCAGGTCGGCGCCGCTCGTATACGCGCTGGCCACGACATCTCCCATAAGGTCCCGTTTCCCGCCTTCGCTTCCGAGATCCGCCTCCCGGCTTCGCCAAGTTGGAGGGCGCCGGCAAGTGCACGTCTTCACGTTCGGGTACGTCACTCCGGAGAGCCCGCCGGCCCGGGCGCCTGGTCCTCGACCAGCGCGTAGTCGTCCGCCCAGCGCTCGTTGACGCGCCGGACCAGATCGCCGCTTCTCACCACCACTTGGGCCAGGCCCGCCTCATCGCGGGGCGCCGCGGTGACGAACCAGCGTCGGCCCCGCCGGTCCTGGAGCGGCTGGCCGCGGCGCAGGGCCCGGAACTGCTCTCGGCTGAGCGGCCGCCATCCCTCCACGGCTGTCAAGGCTAGACGACATTGGCCGGCCCATCGCACTAGACAACGGGGCTGTCAGGAAACTTGAGCGCATCACAAGGATGCAAATCCGCCTCGGTTCGTGACGTAGCGGCGGGCCGAGGCGATCGTTGAGCTTTTGAGACTTCGCGCCAGGCTCACGGCGCCGGTCGGCGCCGAGGTTTCTCGACAGGCTCCAGGCGATGTACACCGGGCAGGAGGGGTTCATCGCCTGGAGCAACGCCGGAGACGTACGGCAGCCGGCAGCGCTGGCTGGTTGACCCGTCCGCCAAGGGGGAGGGAGCGCACCTCAACCCCCGCGCGGCCCTCGGCGCCCCCTCCCAGCTTGGGTGAACAGGGCCACGACCATAGCCGCGTCGGCGGCGGACGTCGAGGGCCAGCCGACGCGTGGGCGCCATGGCGGCCGACGTCGGGGGCCGGGGGCCACGGCCGCCGGGCGCCGGGCGCCGGGCGCCCGGTTCCCTCGACGGTTTCAGAGCCATGGCGGTTTCACCCGGCCGGCGCGCTGGTCGCCGGCGCGCATTGTCCGTTTTTGGTCCGCGCGGACCTGGTAATGGAGTTGCCCCGCTCCCCCTCGCGCCTGCGCGGAGGGCCACCCCCTCGTCCGGACGTCCGGACGAGGGGTGGCGGGGGGCCATGCGGGGAACGTGGCGAGCTCAGGGGGAGGCTGCAGCTCCCGGGCCGCCGCCCCCGCGGTCCCGCCAGCGGAGGAAGGCCCGGAAGTCCTTGAAGAGCCTGATCGCGGCTCGGATCGCGGCCCTGGCCAGGCGGGCCAGGCGCCTGGCCAGGGTGGCCCCCGCCACGCCGGCCACGCCAGCCCCGGCCGCCGTCAGCACGGTGACCAGGGGCTCACTCATCGCTGCACCGCAGCAGCGACAGCGGGGAGAGGATTACCGTCGATCCCCGTGGGATCTGGATGCTCCGCATTCCGATCGCACACCTCGTTTGTGGTGGGGATCGGTTGGGAGTCCCGGTCAAAGGCGCACCAACCGATCCCCCCGAGATCGATTGGGGCCCTGCCCCGAAACCGCACGCCCAGAAACGACTACGCTTGCCCGCTCCTTGCCGTCGTACGGGGGGTACGACGACCGACGGGCTCCCTCCCTCCACTCTGCAGGGAACTTCTGCAGGGCGTCTGGTAGCGCCGAGGCAATTCTAGCCATCCTGGCCGCCCCGAGGATTGCGTACGGAAACTAGCATTACCGTACGCAAAATCGCTACCCTTGCCGACCATGGAGCGCACCTGCATCCGCTGCCACCGGCCGCTCGGCCGTGAGCTGGCCAGCTGCACCTACTGCGGCGAGTTCAACGGCGCCGTGGACCCCGACGTGCCGGACCGCGACCCCGAGCCCCCGCGCCTGGAGCAACTGACCAGCCGCCAGGCGGTCGAGGACGCCCACGTCGTCGAGCGCGGCTTCCGGCTCTGGTGGCAGGACCACGGCGGCCTCCTGCACCGCGACGAGCCCGACGCCGACCGCCTGATGTCCGGCGTCGCCTTCCGGGCCGGCTTCGACCTGGCCCGCCAGCTCTTCCTCCGCGAGACCCCGATCGGCTGAGCCGTGGCCATGCCCTACCGCCAGCGCATGGAGCGCGAGTTGGAGCGCCTGGAGGCTTCCCGGCGGCGCCTGGTTCACGCCGGCCGCCAGGCGAGCGACGACGTCCGGGTGGCGATCGTCTCCGGCAAGGGGCAGTACGTGGCGGCCGCCGACCTGGAGCGCTACCGCCGTCTCGGCCAGGAGCTCAACCGTGTGGAGGCCAAGCTGATCGCCGAGGTCGGCGACCAGGTCGCCGACGTCGTCACCGGCCCCGGCGGCGACAGCGCCCCCGCCCGCGGCCCCGGCGAGCCGCCCCCCCGGCGGCCGTTGCTAGCGGTCCGCGCGGAGGAGCCCGACGACCCGGGCGCCGAGGCACCGCCGACCCCGGGCGTCGGGGACAAGGTGCTGATCGCCAACGCCTACGGCGAGCCCAAGCCGGCCCTGGTCATGGCCGAGGACCCGGCTCGCCCCGGCGTGGTCAAGGTCAAGTACCTGGCCTCCAAGACGGCGGCGTGGGTGGCGCGGACCAGAATTCTCGCGCCGGCCCCGGCGGTCCTCTCGGCCGTCGAGCCCGACGACCTGGTCGGCGACGTCGGTGCCGAGGAGCTGGCGCACGGGCGCCACCAACTGGCCACCCCGTCGGCGGGCGCCGGCGACGACCACGACCAGGTCGCCGACGTCGGCGCCGACCCGCTGGTGGCGGCGGCCTCGGCCTCGGCGGCCCGGGCCCTGCTGGAGCGGCCGGCCGACGTCGAGGACCTCCTCGACCGCTTCCTGACCCGGCGCAAGGCGAGCACGATCGACGCGTACCGCAAGGACCTGGGTTACTTCGCGGCGTGGCTCGACCTCCCGCTCCGGGAGGCCGCCGCCCGCCTCCTGGCCTGCGACCAGGGCCAGGCCAACCGGCTCCTCGATCACTACCTCGCCCACCTGCGCTCGACGGCGCCGGACCCGCGCTCCGGCAGCTCGGCGCCCCGCCTCTCGCCGGCGACGGTCAACCGGCGCCTGGCCGCTATCCGCTCCCTGGTCAAGATGGCCCGCCTGCACGGCCTGGTCGCCTGGACGGTGGACGTCGAGGGCGAGCGGGCCGAGGCGTACCGCGATACCCGCGGGCCCGGCCTGCCGGCGCTGCGCCGGATCGTCGAGGAGCTGGACGACGCCGAGGGCTCGCGGCGGCCCAAGGCGGCTCGGGACCGGGCCCTTGTGCGCCTGATGTGGGATCTCGGCCTGCGTCGCGGCGAGCTGGTCGAGCTCGACCTGGACCACGTGGACCTGGACGACGCCCGGCTCTCGGTGCTGGGCAAGGGCCGCGAGGAGCGGGTGTGGCTTGACCTCCCCGACGAGACTCTGGAGGCGCTCGACCTGTGGCTGGTGCACCGCGGCGACGAGCCCGGGCCGCTGTTCTGCACGGTCGCTAAGGGCGGCCGGGTCCGCGGCGGCCAGCGGATCGCCGGGACCGACGTCTACCGGGCTGTCGCCGGTCACGGCCAGCGTGCCGGCGCCCGGGTCCGGCCTCACGGCATCCGCCACAGCTCGATCACCAGCGTGCTGGAGGCCAGTGGCGGCGACCGCCGCCTCGGTCAGACCCACGGCCGCCACCGGGACAGCCGAGTCACCGACCGCTACGACGACGCCCGCGCCAACCTGGGCGGCAAGGCCGCCCGCCTGGCCGCCTCCCTGCTCTGACCGTGGCCCCGGCGCCGAGCGGCCACGTCGCGCGCTGTGGCCGCGCCCGGGGCCGACGAAGCCGAGCTCGGCGAGTCAGCCGCCGGCCGGGGGCGGGAGCGGCCCGTGCCGGCCGTCGTAGCGCCTGGCGTTTTGGTCGGCATCGACGTTTCGGGGTGACCGGGTGACTTTCCCGCCCAGACTCTACGCACAGGGTGCCGGTTTCCGACGCTCGGCCCGGGCCCGCTCCAGCAGCGCCGCCAGCCGACCCGCCGGCGCTGGCGCCGCTCGCTCGGCCACCGCTCGGCGCTCGGCCTCGACCCGCGCCCGGATCGCCCGCCGCTCCTCGGCCGTCAGGCACCGCTCCGGCTCGGGCACGTAGGGCCCCGGCGGCGGCGGCCCTTCCAGCTCGGGCTCGGCGAGCGGGCCGGCCGCGTCGATCGCCGGCACAGGCTCGACGGGCGCCTGGTCGCCGGCAGCCAGCTCCCGGCGCAGCCAATAGCAGGCCAGGGCGGCCGGGTTCTCGACCGGCTCACCGGCGGCGGCCGCCGCCGGCACGATGTCGCGGCGGACCCGGTCCACGGCCCGCTGGTAGCCGCCGACCAGGTCGCCGAGGCGCTGGCCGTGGCGAGTGGCGAGTCGGACCAGCTGACCCCAGACGGCCACCGGGTCCGCTTCGCCGACCAGCTCGGCGACCTGGGCCAACTCGGCCCACCACTCCCCGGCCTTGCTGACCTCGGCCACCAGGCCAGCCTCGACCACCAGGCGCAGCTGATCACCGCTGACCTGGCGTTGAGGGGGCTTGCCCCGCCGAGCCTCGCGCGCGAGCGCGTTTCTCGGAGCCAGTCCTGAAGGCCCCTTTGGGGCCGAAGGACTTGGCTCCGTTCCAGGGGGTGTCGAATTCCCTCCGGCGACCTCGGCTGGGGGCATGGGAGCGCCCGCCAGGACCTCCCCGGCGCCGCAGAGATGGCCGCGGTCGGCCCGCTCGGCGGCCGCCCGCTGGGCTCGCGCTCGTTTCCGCTGCCGGCTGTGCCGGGAGCGGACGGTGCTGCAGTACCAGGCCCACAGGGCCCGGTCGCCGCTCGCCGCCGGCGAGCGGCGCAGGCAGCCTCCCACCAGCTGGTCGGAGGCACCCAGGCGCAGGCTCGCCCAGGCCAGCTCCAGGCGCGGCCGCCAGTCGGGCGGCATGGCCTCGACCAGCTCCGGCGTCCAGCTGGCATCGAGGCGGTAGCGGGCCGCCGTCCCCGGCGCCGTCTGCGTACCACGCTCCACCGGCCGGCCCTCGTCGTCCACCCGGCAGAGCAGGGGGCGCCGGACGTCGTCCGGACGCGCCTGCGCCGCACATGTCGGGCCGCAGTAGAGCTGCGGTGCCGGGGTGGGCTCCCGGGCCTGGCCTCCTCGGCGCTGTCGCCAGCGGCCCGGCTCCGGAGCGATCAGGCGGCCGCAGCCGGCGCACAGCGTGCTCTCCTGGAGGACGGCCAGGTACTCGCAGAGCGTGGGCCGGGCCAGCTCGACCCCGGGAGCGCGAGCGAGCGCCGCCTGGCCGAACGGCTCGCCGTCGCCAGCCCAGCTGGCCAGGGCCAGGGCGAACTCCTCGAGGCTGGCCTGCCGGGTGCCCGCGGCCGCCCGGCCCCGACCGGGCCGGCCGGCCGCCGGATGGGCGGCCCGGATGGCGGCCGCGATCCGGCCGGCCTGCAGGCGGGCATGGGGGCGGAACCCGATACCCGGGCGCGCCAGCAGACGCGCCAGCTCGGCGGACGTCGGCCGGGGCTGATCTAGCCCTGTCGCGGCCTGGTGGCCGCCTCGGCGCTTGAATGACGCGTGCGGGTACGAGTACGATGTGCGTGGTTCGACTGGAGTGAGACCCCTGTTGCATCGGGCTCCGGTCGGCCAGGTTCTCTGCCTCTCGCGGTGCGGCTAACACCGAGAGGCCTGGC
>WNGQ01002755.1_pt1 | contig 23237 bp, 21 predicted proteins | sample 5407661 | NCBI WGS metagenome assembly WNGQ01 (sample SAMN13153382, study PRJNA577476) | soil metagenome | isolation source: 60 cm soil or saprolite under Garry oak tree replicate 2 | place: USA:California | collected 2016-06-15 | reverse complement strand
ACGCCTACCTGGACGGCTCCGAGCTGCGCGCCCGCTCGCTGCGATGGGCGGAGGCCCTGTCCCAGCGCGCGGACGAGGCGGTCTGGGTGGCGACCCTGTCCGGATCGCGGGTGATCGTGCTGCACCACGTGTTCCGGCCGGACAACACGGTGCAGATCCTCGAGGTGGGCGCCGCGATCCCCTGGCACGCCTGCGCGCTCGGGCACGCGATCGTCGCGCACCTGCCCGCCGCCGCGAGCGCGCGCGCCATGGCCGGCGACCTGCCATCGCTGACCGGCCGGACCAAGACGACCAGGGCCGCGCTCGGCCGTGCGCTGGCTCAGGTCCGCCGGCGGGGCTATGCCGTGGAGGACCAGGAGGCGACGGTGGGCGACGCGGGAGTCGCCGCCCCGATCGTGAACCGGGAGGGCCGGGTCGCCGGGTCGATCGGCGTGGTCGGGCCGGCTGAGCGGCTGCTTTCGCCATCGGCCAGGGATGACCTCGCCCGCGCTGTCGCAGAGTCCGCCCGATCGGTGTCCAGGGACCTTGGCGCCGGGCGCAGCGGCACGGTGCTGTCCGCGCTCAGCTGAGCTCATCGGGCCTGCACCAGCTTCCACACCTCTTCGACAGTCGGGGCGCGCAGCGCCTCGGCGGCCAGCACCGCGCACGCCCGGTAGTCGAGTCCGGCCAGCAGCGTCCTGACTTGCGGCACGTGCGCGGCCGGGACGCTGAGCGTGTCCAGGCCGAGGCCGACGAGCAGCGGCAGCACCAGCGGATCGGCGGCCGAGTCGCCGCAGACCGAGACTCCGATGCCAGCTTGCCGCCCGGCATCAGCGACATGCGCGATGAGGGCAAGCACCCGCGGATGCGCGGCGAGGGCCGGCGTCGCCGCCGGATCCCGCCGGTCCAGGCCGAGCACCTGACCGGTCAGGTCATTGGTGCCGATCGAGAAGAAGTCGACTTCGGGCGCGAAAGCCTCGGCGGTCGCGGCGGTGCACTGCAACTCCACCATGATCCCCAGCCGCGGCAGGCCGGCTCCGCGGCCGGCCGCGGTCCGCGCGAGGACATCCCGGACCCGCGCCACCTCACCGAGCGAGCTGACCATGGGAATGAGGATCGAGAGCGCGACGTCGCGGCCGGCCTCAAGCACGGCGCCGAGCTGATCGGGCAGCGCGGTGCGGTGCGCGAGCAGCGCGGCCAGGCCGGGCGCCGCGCCGAGGGCGCCGGGCCCGAAGGCAGTGACGTCGGCAGGTCGCGCAGCGCCGGACGTGGCCGCCGCGGCGCCGGTCAGCCGGGCGGCGAGGAACGGCGGGATCTTGTCCCCGGAGAAATCGAGCAGCCGGACCGTGGCGGGCTTTCCTGCGAGCAGGCTAAGTATCGGTGCCAGCTGCGCCAGGTGCTCAGACTTCGTCGGCCAGGCCAGCGCCCCGGTGTAGGGGATCTCGGTGCGGAGCAGGCCCACCCCAGCTGCTCCGGTGGCAATCCCGCGCCGGGTCTCGGCGGCGGAGGCGACGTTGCACAGCACGGTTATCTCGTTCCCGTCCGCCGTGCTGGCCGGGCCGCCTGCCCGAGTCGGCCGCTGGCCTGCGCCGTTCCCGCGTCCCGCGGCGGCAAGCTCCGCCGCATCCGGGCCGACGATCAGCTCCCCGGCGTCGGCATCGACGATGGCCTGCTCGCCGCGGGGCGCGGCGAGTACCGCCGCGTCCACGGCAGTCATCATCGGCACGCCAAGGCCGCGCGCGATGATCGCCGCGTGCGAGCTGGCGCCGCCCGCCAGCGAGACCGCGCCGGCTAGTCCCGCGTCGGCGAGCTCGATCAGGTCGGCCGGGCTTATCTCGCGGCGGACCAGGATGAAGTCGCCCGCTGGCCGGGCGGCTGCGGCGGCGCTGCCGAGCTGGTCGAGGACCGAGGACCGCGTGCCCGACCTAGCGGACGTCGCCGGATCGTTCGGCAAGCTCGGGCGTGGCCAGTGCCTCGAGAATCGCAGCCTGAGCCTCCGATGCCTGGTGCACCGCCGTGGCCGCCGCCGCGCCTTCGCGCACTGCCGCCACGGCGGGCTCGACGAGGGCAGGGTCCGCGGCGATCAGCGCCGCAACATCGATGATGGCCGCCTCCTCGCCGCGCCCGGCACGGCGCAGCCGCTCAGCGAGCGCGGAGCGCTGCGCGGCGACGGCGGCGAACGCATCCCTTACCTCGTCAGCGGTAGCGGTAGCCGGGCCGGCCACGTCGGCGATGTGCAGCCTGCCCGTCGCGATGCCCGCGGAGAAGGGCAGCCCTCTGAAGCGGGCGATTGGGCTCATCTGGCCTGCCGCAGCGCGACATCGCGGAGCGCTCGCAGGATCAAGGCGGTCGACGCTGCGCCCGGGTCCTCATGACCGACGCTGCGCGGCCCGAGGTAGCTCGCCCGGCCCTTGAGCGCCTGCATCGAGATCGTCGCCTGGGCCGCAGCCCGCCCGGCCAGGTTGGCCGGCCGCAGCCCGCCCGGCCGCAGCCCGCCCGGCCAGGTTGGCCGGCCGCCACGATCGGCGGCCGCCGGCTCAGCGGCGGGTGAACTCCGTAAATGCCGTGGCTATCAGGCTGGCGCAGGCATCCAGCGGCAGGGCCGTGCTGTCGATCTGCAGCCGGTACAGGCCAGGGTCGTCGATGTCGAGGGCGTAGAGCCGGCGGACGTACTGAGCGCGGGCGCGGTCCACCTCGCCCGCGCGCTGCGTGGCCGTTGACTGATCGACGTCCTCGATCCGGGCGGCCTGCGCGATCCGGGCATCCGGCGGCCCGAACAGGCGCACGCACAGCACGTCGGGCCGCTGGTGAAACGCGGCGGCGCCGGCCCGGCCGAGTATCACGGCGCCGTCCCGCAGCGCTGCCGTCATGATCGCCTCGGCCTGCTCGCGGAACAGCGCCGCGTCATCCGGCGGCGGCAGCGCTTCCGGCGGAGCCGCATCGGTGCCCGCGCAGAGCACGCCGCCGGCCAGTGGCGCGAGCACGGCTAGGAACCGGTCGACCAGCGGCCGGCGCACCGCAGCGCCCTCGGCTTCCTGGACGGACACGTGCAGCTGCGCGGCGACGCGCGAGCTGATCGCCCGGTCGAGCAGCGGCAGGCCGAGCCGCCTGGCGACTTCGGGGGCGATGATGCTGCCGCCGGCTCCGTAGCCTGCCGAGATGGTCACGCCGGGCATCAGTGCGTCCCCCCGGGAGCAACCTGGGCGGCATCTGGGCCGGCCCCAGCCGCTTCGGGGCCGGCCCCGGCCGCTTCGGGGCCGGCCCCGGCCGCTTCGGGGCCGGCCCCGGCCGCTTCGGGGCCGGCCACCGGGGCAGTGATGTTGCTGCCCCGGAGCCGGACCTGCCGGATGAACAGGGCGGCGATCACGCTGAGCACCGACACCGGGATGGCGACCAGGAACAGCCGGTCGATGGCGTGCGAATAGGCCTGGATGATGCCCTCGTGGATGGCGGGATGAGTGACCTTGAGCGCGCGCAGCGCGTCCGGGCTCTGCACCAGCTCGGCTACCTTGTTGCCGCCGCCGGCCAGCGCGGCAGGCGGCAGGAAGCGCGGCAGCTCATGCGCGATCTGCGCGGTCAGCACGGCGCCGAGCGCTGATGCCCCGATCGCGCCGCCCATCGAGCGGAAGAACGTCACCGATGAGGTCGCGACGCCCATCTGCCGCATCGGCACCGCGTTCTGCACGACCAGGGTCAGTACCTGGATGAACAGGCCGAGACCGGCACCGAAGACCAGGATGTCCAGGCTCACGATGATCAGCGAGGTGTGCGCGCCGAGCCGGGATAGCAACGCCAGGCCGACGGTCACCAGCACCGTGCCGGCCAGCGGGAACCAGCGGTACCGGCCGGTGCGGGAGATGTACCGGCCCGAGCCGATGCTCATTACCAGCAGGCCGACCAGCAGGGGCAGCAGCAACAGGCCCGACTCGGTGGCCGAGACGCCGTGCACGAGCTGCAGGTACTGCGGCAGGAAGGCGAGCGCGCCGAACATGGCGACGCCGCTGACGAAGGAGACGATGTTGGCGACGGTGAAGATCTGCATCCGGAACAGCTCAAGCGGCAGGATCGGCTCGGGCGCCAGCTTCTCCCTGACCGCGAACCCGGCCAGGATCAGCGCGCCCAGCGTGAACAGGCCGATGATCTGCCAGGATGCCCACGGGAAATCCCGGCCGCCGGACTGGGTGCCGAGCAGGATGCAGGACACCCCGGCGACCAGCAGCAGCGCGCCCCACCAGTCGATCAGCACCTGGCGCCTGCGCACCGGCAGCTTCAGCACCCGGTTGGTGACGATCAAGGCGGCGAGCCCTATCGGCAGGTTGATGTAGAAGATGTAACGCCAGCTGAGGCTGTCCACGGCGAACCCGCCGGCCAGCGGCCCGACGACGCTGGCCACGCCGAAGACGCCGCCGAAGTAGCCCTGGTAGCGGCCGCGCTGGCGGGGCGGGATCACGTCGCCGATGATCGCGAACACGAGCGAGATCAGGCCGCCGCCGCCGATTCCCTGCAGCCCGCGGAAGGCGATCAGCTCGTACATGTTCCTCGAGGCGCCGCACAGCGCGCTGGCCACCAGGAACACCACGATCGCGAGCTGGAACACGCGCTTGCGGCCGTACAGGTCGCCCGCCTTGCCCCACAGCGGCGTCGAGGCGGTGCTGGCCAGCAGGTACGCGGTGATCACCCAGGACAGCAGGTCGCTGCGGTGGAAGTCGCCGACGATGGTCGGCAGGGCCGTCGACACGATCGTCTGGTCGAGCGCGGCCAGGAACATTCCCAGCATCAGCCCGGACATGATCACCAGGATCTGCCGGTGGGTGAAACCGGCTTCCCCTGGCGGGCTGGCGGCGGTCGTGGCCGGAGCGCTCATTCGTCGAGCATTGCCGCCCGGCGGGCCGCATGCAAGCTGCGCTACCACTCCCAGTAGTAGCCGACGACGGTGTGCTCGATGGCTTCCAGGTACCGGTGCGCCGAGAGTTCCTCATCCAGGGTGACTTCCTCGCGCTCGACGATTGCCTCGTCGGGCGCCCGGTAGTCTGCCCACTCGGCCCACCACAGCCGCCGGGGCAGCCGGTCTGGGTGGAATTCCAGCCGCATCTCGAGGTGCTCGACCCGCCGGTGCGCGCCGCGCCGGAACTCGGCGGCGGGCGGCTGCGAGTAATGGAAGATGGTCCAGCATTCGACATAGGCCTGCTCGCCGTACCGCAGCGGGTGGTGGAACGTGATGTCCACAGCCCACAGTTGCTCGCTGAACTGGTACAGCCTGCCGACCTTGCCGCCGCGGATGACCCTGACGTCGGCGTCTGGGGTGTCGATCCGGTACTGGTAGCTGGTCATGCCGTCCGCCAGCGCCCGGACGGTCTGCTGGGTGTGATGCCGGGCGGGCATCCCGTCCCGGCCGAGGAAGTGATGCTCGAACAGCAGGGTGGTCTCATGTCCCGAGGCCGGCGGCCTGGCCGGCGGCGGCAGCGTGCCGACGATGACGGTCGGGCGAAGATCGCCCCGGTAGAGCTCATGGATGCGCTGAGCGTCATGCGGAGACAGCCGGAACGCCGCCTCGAACCAGCGCAGCGTTTCCAGGCTCAGCCCGCGGCCGCTTAACGCCCGGCTCACCCGGTCCTTGAGCGCCCTGGCGAGCCCGGTGTCGGTGTCGTCATGCGCGCCGGTCTCGTACAGGTGCTCCGCGATGACCTTGGCGACGGCGTCCTGCCGGATCTCGTCCGGCCGGACGCCCCTGGCATGTTGTTCCCATTCCGCCCGGTACGGCCCGGGGCGGAGCATGAGCTGCCGGAGATGCAAGCCAGCAGCGCGCTGGCCACGTGCGTGTCGTTCGCTCTGGGGCATTGAATGTCTTCTGCGTTATGCGACAGCCATGCGACAGGTGATCTGTAACCTGACGCCGGAGGCAAGGGACAATCCTCGCGACTGCGTCCGCTGGGGAGAAAGCTCTCACAGTAGCGCGTGTCCGCAGGAATGCCGAGGGCGGCCTGAAGAAGGCTGCCGAAGGCACCAGCCAACCAGAACGCCGGCAAGCATGGCCCAGGTCGTAACAGGCCCGGGGGGAACGAATGACGAAGGGGCGGAGCCACCAGGCTCCGCCCCTTCGTCAGTTTCATCGGCAGGTTCCTAGCCGATGAAACACGCGCCCGGCAACGGCGACTCGATCCGCCGGGGATCGCGGCCGGACGCGCCCGCCTCGATGGCCGAGATCGGCTGGCCGGCTGCCGGGCAGGCTGGCCGGCCGCCTGGCCTGGCTGCGCAGGACCGGGCGGATGTTATCGTCGCAGACATCGCAAGTTCCGATCGATGGTCGATGACGCGCCGTTCCCTGGGGCGGTGGGTGAGTGGCGAAGGGCCAGCTTGTTATCTGGTCAGCCCGGCAGCGCGACTGGCTGAGCTGTCCTCCCGATGAGATCACCTGGCTGGACCGGAAGCTGCTGAGCGCCGGCCAGGATCCGACCCTGCACCGGTCGCCGCGCTGTGCCGGTCTCCGGTACGTGCATTACCGGTGGGAGCTGTTCAGCAGGGATACCACGCACAAGGTGTACCTGGCGCCGTTCGCCGCCGAGTCTGCCGCCGATTACCGGGCCGTGCAGGCGACGGCCCGGCATGTGCTGCCGATGGCCCCGGCCGCGTACGAGACCCTGCCGGTACGTCTTGAGGACGGATCGTGGCTGGTCAGCGTGGGGAAATGGGTCCTGCCGCTGAACATCGATGTGCCGGCGGACCGCAGCGACAACCCCACCGTCCCGCACAGCACCGACCAGCCGCGCACCCAGCAGGAGCGCCACCTGGATTACCGCCCGGCAGCGCCAGGAGACGGGACGCCGCCCTTGCCGGACGCGGCCGGCAAGGTGCGGGCCTATTTTGACCGGAATGACACTGCCTGCATGGCGATGGCCTTCTACTACCAGCAGTTCATTCTCGGTGCGGTGGCCCCGCAGGAAGCGCCGATGGTCGAGGTGGCCATCGCCCTGGACCTGAATGGCGAGGGCACGGTTTCCGACTACAAGAAGGAACTCCAGCGGCGGATCTGGAATGAGCAGCGCCACCAGCGCGACCTTGCCGAGTTCCTGCTTGCCAACGGGCTGATCAGGCACGCGGACCTGGCGCGGGCCAACCGGGCCGCGGTCGCCAACGAGCTCAGCGGGAAAAGCGAGATGGCGCGTGAACGGCTCCGCTACCGGCCGAAGAAGAAATAGGCATTCGCCGTCCGCAGGAGTATCCCTGCGCGGATGTCATCGGTCATTGGGCGCTGCCGCCGCGCCGCGTTGGTGAATGCGGTGATGGCGTGCCTGGCTCCGCCGCGGCCATCGGCTTGCCCTGCCGGTACATCTGCGGCGGCTTGTTCCCGGCTGACTGCCCGCCGTCGATCGGGAGCACGGTCCCGGTGACGAACGACGACTGCGCCGAGCACAGCCACAGCACCGCGCTGGCCACCTCGGCCGCGGTGCCGGTCCGCCGCATCGGCGTGGAAAGCCCGGCCAGCCGCTGTGCCTCCGGGCCCGCGGCCGCCAGGTGATGCGTCAGGATCGGGCCTGGCGCCACGACGTTGACCCGGATGCCCTGGTCGGCATAGTCCAGCGCGGCGACCTTGGTCAGGCCGATGATCCCGGCCTTGCCCGCGACATACGCCGCGAGGTTCGCGGTGGCGTTCAGGCCGGCCATAGAGGCCATGTTCACGATCGCGCCGCCGCCGCTCGCCAGCATCGCCGGGATCTGGAACTTCATCCCGAGGAACGTGCCGCGGATGTTGGTAGCGATGCCCCGGTCGAACTCGCCGACGTCGATGTCGGCGAGCGGCGCGGGCAGCGGCCCGTCGGTGGCGTTGTTGAACGCCGCGTCCAGCCGCCCGTACGTCGAGACGGCGGCATCTACCAGTCCCCGCATCGACTCGGCGTCCGCGACGTCGGTGCGCACGGCGGTCGCCCGCCCTCCGGCGGCCTCGATGCGCTTCGCGACGGATTCGAGCGCGGCGATGTCGCGGGCGCCCAGCACGACGGCCGCGCCGGCCGCGGCGAACGCCTCGGCCGTGGCCGCGCCGATCCCCTTGCTGGCACCGGCCACCATGGCCACCCGGCCCCGCATCGGCAGGTAGTTCATGACATCTCCTCTCGTTCCGACCTCGACGACGTTAGGCGGCAAAACATGAGATGTCAAACGATTAGATGTCTATCGAATCTATGCTAGCCTGCACGTCATGTCCCGCCCCGTCCGCCCGCCCATCGGCCTGCACCTGGCCCAGGTCGCGAAGGTCGCCAGCCGGGCGTTCGACGATGCCCTGGCGCAGGCTGGCGGGTCGCTGCCGACCTGGCTCGTGCTGATCTCGATCAAGAGCCGGCAAGCGGCCAGCCAGCGCGAGATCGCCGGCGCGGCCGGCATCCAGGGCGCCACGCTCACCCACCACCTGAACGCGCTGGAGTCGGCCGGTCTCGTCACCCGCCGGCGGGATCCGGCGAATCGCCGCGTGCACGTCGTCGAGCTCACCCCGGCGGGCGACGCGCTCTTCCTCCGGCTGCGGGCCGCCGCGACGGCGTTCGACGAGAAGCTGCGGGCCGGCCTGTCCGACTGCGAGATCAGCCAGGTCGAAGAGATGCTGAGCCGGCTGCGCGACAACGTCACCTGACCGGCAGCGCGCCGAAGCAAATCGCACGACCTGTGCATGTATCTAACTGCCCGGTCTGGCCTCTGCATAGGTATCCAACCCGGATCCACAGGGCCGGCGGGCAATGCGCCCGGCCGCCCGCCGGCCGTAATCCGGGGAGCGGGGGAGCGGCGGCGCGGGGGAGCGGCGGCCTCGGGAGGGCGGCGGCCCGGGAGGGAGAGGCCCGGGCCACCGCGGTCGCCGCTGCCGTCGGGCACCGGCACGCCGCAGGCGGCAGCGCGGGAGAAATTCAGCTTTTACGCAGCCTGCGCCGGCCGGCCCCGCCCCTCAGGCGCGTCGGCCGGGGCGGCGGGTAACAAGCGGATCGCCCCTTCTTCATGCGACGGCACGGGACTCCCGCGCGGGGCGGCAGGCGGGCCCGGCCGCATTGCCGGCCGGCTGCGCTGTGACGTCGCGGCCAGGCTGGCGCCCAGCACGCCGCAGCAGACCAGCAGCGCCCCGGCAAGCTGCAGGACGCTGGGCCGTTCACCGAGCACGGCGGCGGCCAGCACCAGCGCGGCGGCCGGCTGCAGCAGCAGCGAGGACACCGCGGCCGGCAGCCTCGGCAGCGACGACGTGATCAGCAGCCAGCCGATCGTCTGGCTGGTCAGTGACAGCAGCAGCAGCCACCAGAAGGACGGCCAGCCGATCGCCAGCTGCAGTCCGCCGAAGACCAGGCCGAGTAGCAGCGAGCCGGCCGCGGCGCCGACCGTGGCCTCCGCCAGCGGGCCGGCCACATGGGCGGTGCCGCCCGACGTCCGGCGCAGGATGAGCAGGAATCCCGCGTAGGCGACCGAGGTGCCTATCCCGTAGCCGATCCCCGCGAGCGGGTGCCCGCCGCCCGCGGCGCCGTCGGCCAGGCCGGAGACTCCCGCGACGCCCGCCATCACGACGGGCAGCGCGATCAGGAAGCCGCGGTGCGGGCGCTCGCGGAACAGCAGCCAGGCGGCCAGCGCGACGAACAGCACCTGCAGGTTCCCGAGCACGGTGGCGATCCCCGCGCCGACCTCGGCGATCGTGTGATTCCACAGCACCAGGTCGACGGCAAGGAAGGCGCCGGCCAGCAGTGCCCCGAGGCGTGCCGCAAGCCGCCTGCGGCCGTGCCGCCGCTGCTCCGCCGCGGCCAGCGTCACCAGCACGGGCAGCGCGAGGAAGCACCGGTAGAACGCCGTGGTGGCGGTACCGGCATCGGCCAGCTTGATCAGGACCGCGGAGGCGGAGATGCAGGCCGCGCCCAGGCCAGCCAGCAGCACCGGCCGGCGTCCGTCGGCTGCCTGGCCCGTGCCCGGGTCGTTACCGGTAATGACCGTCCTGGAGTACGGTACTGACATGCCGTCAACCCTACGAGAACGGCCTGACAGGAGTCAAAGCGCTTTTGATGCTGACCAGCTGGAGGCGCTGACCGCCTGCGTCGAGCTGATCAACACCGGCCGGTCGGGCGCTGGCGAGGAACTGGGCCTGCCGGGCGTGCAGTCGTTCGGCCAACGGTACGCGTTCCACGGGCGTGCCGCCGCCGCGCCGGACGTGCCGCGGCTGCGCGCGCATCGCGGCAGGCTGGACGCCATCGCCGCCGCCTGCGAGGCGGGCGGCCAGGCGGCCGCCATCGAGATGGTGAACGCCCTGCTCGCGGAGACCGGGGCGATCCCGCAGATCGTTGCGCACGATGGCCGCGGCCCGCACATTCACGTGTCCCGGCCCGCCGCCCCGATGGCCGACCGGATAGCCGCGCACCTGGCCATGGGCCTCGCCGTGCTCATGGTGGCCGGCCAGAGCGACCGGCTGCGCAGCTGCGCGTCGCCGACCTGCCGGGACGTCTTCATCGACCTGTCCCGCAACCGGTCCCGCCGCTACTGCGACAGCCGCACCTGCGGCAACCGGCTGCACGTCGCCGCCTACCGCGCCCGCCGGGCAGCAGCCGGCTGAGCAGGGCGTCAGCCTGTGGTGGTAAGCCGGTCCGACAGCCACCGACCCGAGTCAGCCGGGACGTAGGTACTGGAAATGAACGCGAAGACGAGCTTGGAAGGGTGCGACTGGGCGCCGATCAGCCCGCTCCTTCAGCTGCCGGAATGCGACGGCCGCGGCGCGCGTGCGCCTGCGCGCTTCGCTCAGCGCCCGGCCGAGGTCTCGGACAGGTCGGCGACGTAGGGCTTGCCGTGGCGCCAGGCGGCCTTCTGCTCAGGGCGCCCGTAGTCGGCCAGGTAGGCCTCGACCCTGCGCCGGACGTGATCCCAGACGAGGACCGGCTCGTAGTCTCCGTCGCTGCCCGGCGCGAACGGGGCGAGCGGCTCGACGACTGTCTGCAGGCTCGGGTAGCAGAACACGGCGGTCGACCGCCGGGTCATGGTGCCGCCGGCCACCACGCGGTGCCGCCCAGCCCGCAGCCGCCCGCCGGTCCAGCGGGTCAGCAGCTCGCCGGAGAACACCTGCAGGGCGCCGGGCACGACCGGCACCGGGAGCCAGCTGCCATCGGCGGGCTGTACCTGGAGTCCCTGGTAATCGCCTTCCTGGCTGAGGATGGTCACCGCGGAGTCGTCCGCGTGCTCAAGCAGGAGCAGCTTGTCCTCGTCGCTGCCGGTGTCAGGGTAGCTCCAGGCGGGGTAGTCGTTGGTGGTCAGCCGCACGTGCGGGAGCGCGCCGAGCGCGAACGTGCCGCCAGCGATGCCCAGCGCCCTCGCGTACAGCCCGAGCACGCGCCCGGCGAGTTGCCGTGCGGCGTCCAGGTAGCGGAACGTGACGCCGCGCAGCTCCTGGTCGTCCGGCGGCCACACGTTCGGGTGCTGGTAGAGGCTGGCGTACTCGGCGGGCACTCCGGCTGCCCGCGCGTCGGCCGGCGTGTCGAACTGAGCCACGTTGTACCGCTCGAGCTCAAGCCGGCCGAAGTCGTCCGGCCACTGCCGCCAGCCGCGGTACGGGTGGCCGCCGGGGCTCGCCAGCCTGGCCTTGTCCGCCCTGGGCAGGCTGAGCACGCGGCCGATCCGGCTGCTGTAGTCCGCCAGCAGGTCGTCCGGCACCCCGTGGTTGATCACCTGGATGACGCCGATCCGCTCGGCCGCGCCGCGGACAGCGCCGAGCAGCCCGTCCGGGGCGTTATCGCCGAGCGCAGCCTCCAGGTCGACGACCGGAATCTGATCTGCCATCTGCCTGAACCGCCTTTCGCACCGGGTTTCGAGCACCTCCACCATGCTAACCAGCCCCGCCTCCCCGAGCACTTCATGATCACGGATGATTCGCGGGGCCCGCGCACCCGAATCCTCCGTGATCATGGACCAGGAGAGCAAGCTGAGCTGGCGGGGGAATGATCTGCGAAGGCCCGGGTGTTGCGGCTGGCATGCCAGCTGTGGTGATCGCTACCGCCTTCGGCGGCCCCGAGGTGCTGTCGGTTACCGACCAGCCGACGGCGTCGCCCGGGCCGGGCGAGGCGCGCGTCGAGGTACGGGCCGCGGGCGTGAACCCGATCGACTGGAGGGTCTACAGCGGGATGATGGGCGCCGATCCGGCGCGGCTGCCGATGCGCCTCGGCCAAGAGGCGGCGGGCGTGCTGACGGCGGTCGGGCCCGGTGCCGTGGGCCCGGCCGGGCCGGTTGCGCCCGGCGATGCGGTGATCGCGTTCCGGGTGTCCGGCGCGTACGCGGCCGAGCTGGTGGTTCCGGCTCAGTCGCTGGTTCCCAAGCCGCCCGCACTGGACTGGCCGCAGGCCGCCGGGCTGATGGTGACCGGCGCGGCGGCATGGCACACGCTGGTCGCGACGGGCGTCGGCGAGGGCGACACGGTGCTGATCCACGGCGCGGCAGGGGGCGTCGGCGTCATGGCGGTACAGCTTGCCACCGCCCGCGGAGCGGCGGTCGTGGCCACCGCCAGCCCGGCGCGGCACGACTTCCTGCGCGGGCTCGGTGCCGTTCCTGTCGCCTACGGCGACGGCCTGGCCGGCCGGGTCCGCGCCGCGGCACCAGGCGGCATCGACGCCGCGCTAGACCTGGTCGGCACCGACGAGGCAATCGACGTCTCGCTCGCGCTCGTCGCCGACCGCGGGCGCATTGCGACCATCGCCGCGTTCGGGCGCGGGGCGCAGGCGGGCATAAAGGTTCTCGGCGGGGGGCCGGGCGCGGACCCGGGTACCGAGATCCGCGCCGCCGCCCGGCTGGAACTAGCGCGGCTTGCCCAGGACGGGAAGCTGCGGGTCTTCGTCACGCAGACCTTCCCGCTGGCCGACGTAGCGGCGGCGCATCGTGCCAGCATGACCGGCCACGGCGCCGGCAAAATCGCGCTCATTCCCCAGCCGGGTACCGGCCGGCCACCTGCATCCGGTATCGGCTCATAGCCAGACTTACGGTTGTGCCCCATGCGCTCTCGGCAGGCGGCGCCAAGGCCGGCGACCGTGCGGCCGGAGTGGAGGCACACAGGCGTGTTTTACGGGTTGATCGCGGCGACCGGGTGGGGCATATCGGCGGTCGCGGCTACGAATGCGGCCAGGCGGGCGGGCACGTATGTCGCCGTCCTGAGTGGCCAGGGCGTCGGAGTTGTCGTGCTGCTGCTCCTGACGGCCCTGCTGCGTCCGTCGCTCGCCGCCATCGACGGCCACGCCGTCCTCGGCCTGGCGAGCGCGGGGCTGCTGGGACTGCTCGGCTACCTGGCCTTTTACCGGGCGCTTGAGTACGGCGGCGCGGTTGGCCTGGTAAGCGCCATCAGCGCGACATACGGCGGCGTCACCACGCTGCTGGCGGTGCTCGTGCTCGGCGAGCACCTGAGCGGATACGGCACCGCGGGTGTCGTGCTCGCAGTGACGGGCGTGGCCATGGCCACCGCGCGCGCGGGGGGCACGGCTGAGGCGCCGCCCATCGCCGTCGGGGAGCCGATGGTCGGCGTCGCGCCGGGGCCGTCCCGCATAGGCGGCTTGTCCAGAGCCGGCATCCCGCTGGCTTTCGCGTCGGCGCTGACCTACGGAGTCGGCGGCTTCCTGCTCGGCGACTATTCGGCGCGCGCAGGCTGGCTCGGGTCGGCGCTGGTAGCGCACGGCTTCTCGGTGACGGCGTTGCTGCTGGCGCTGCCATTCCTCGGCCGGCCGAAGGCATGGCGCGGGACTGCGGCCGGCGTCATCTGGGCCGCGGCCGCGGGCCTCAGCGATGTCGTGGGCCTGCTGGCGTTCGCCCGCGGCGGCCAGGTTGGCCAGGTGGCCGTGACCGCAGCCGTTTCGAGCGTCTTTCCGGCCATTCCGCTGGTCGCCGGGCTGTTGATGTTCGGCGAACACCTGAGCCGCCGGCAGCTTTTCGGGGTGAGCATCATCGTCGCGGGGCTGGTGATGATCGGACTGGCCTGATCGCTGAACGGCTAGCCGGAGGCGGCAGCCGCTGGATCTGTGCGACGCTGCCAGGCATGGGCAGCAACGGCAGCTGGCCGTTCGCGGGTAACGAGCCGGGCCTGGCGGCCGGCCTGGCGCGGTCCGCCGCCGGTACCTGCCGGGGCTCTCGGTGAGTGGCCCCGGCGTTCTCGGCCCGCGCGCGCTCAACCGTGCCACGCTCGCACGCCAGCTACTGCTCGGACGGGCCCGGCTGCCGGTGCCCGGCGCGCTGGAACACCTCGTCGGCCTGCAGGCCCAGGCACCGGACGCGCCTTATGTCGGGCTTTGGAGCCGGCTGGAGGACTTCGGCACCGGCCAGCTGGCCCGGCTGATCGAAGAACGGGACGCGGTCCGGGTTCCGCTGATGCGGGCCACCGTGCACCTCGTCACCGCCGCCGACTGCGCGGCGCTGCGCCCGTTGGTGCAGCCCGTGCTTGCGCAGTCATTCGCGAGCCAGCAGTTCGCCAGGCGGCTCCGCGGCGTCGATCTGGACGCCGTCATCGACGCCGCCAGAGTCCTGCTCAGCGAGGGTCAGCTGACTCGCGCCGAGCTCGGCGCGGCACTCGCGAGCGCGTGGCCGGACCGCGATCCGATCTCGCTCGCGTACGCCGTCACCTACCTGTTCCCGGTCATCCAGGTCCCGCCGCGCGGCATCTGGGGGAAGCGGGGCCCGGCCAGGTGGCATGCCGCCGAGTCCTGGACCGGCCGCCCCGCTGGCGGACCCCCGGCGCCGGACCAGCTGGTGCTGCGCTACCTCGCCGCCTTCGGGCCGGCCACGATCAAGGATGCCCAGACGTGGTCAGGGCTTACCCGGCTGCAGGAAATCGCCGACCGTCTCGGGCCGGCCCTGCGGCGTTTCCGCGACGACGCCGGCCGGGTGCTGCTCGACCTGCCTGACGGCCCCCGGCCCGATCCCGGCACCCCTGCTCCGCCCCGGTTCCTGCCCGAGTACGACAACGTGCTGCTGTCACACGCCGACCGCAGCCGGATCGTCAGCGGCAACCGCCCCATCCCGCTGCCGCCCGGGAACGGCGGCGCCAGAGGTACCCTGCTCGTCGACGGCTTCTTCCTGGGGACGTGGCACGCCACCCGCTCAGCCGGGATGGTGACGCTGCGGATCGAGACCTTCGGCCGGCTGTCCGGCCCCGATGCCGACGCCGTGGTCGGCGAGGGCATGCGGCTGCTCAGCTTCATCGCACCGCGGCTCAAGCCCGACGTCATCCTCGTGCCCGCCACCATGCGGAGCTGACCTGGCTCACGAGACAAGGACGTTATGCCGGCGGCGGTCACCTGACCTGGCGGTGGCTTCGGCGAGCTCGGCGAAGGGCAGCGGGCATTGTGGCTGTCCGGCACAATCCATGAGGTCAGCACAGCCGGCGTCCAGCGCGGCCCGCAGCGTGTCCGCGATCGCGCTCAGGTCGGCGATCTTTGCCTCGACCTCGGTGAGCTTCGCGGCGGCGCGTTGCCGCAGCCCTGCGTCGGAATGGCTGCGGTGCTGATGCCTGCCGGCCTCCAGCAGTTCGGCGACCTCCTGCAGCGAGAATCCCAGCCGCTGCGCTGCCTTGATCACTCGCAGCACCGTCACCGTTTCGGCCGGATAGAGCCGGTGGCCTCCCGGCGTGCGGTCTGGTTCGGCGAGCAGGCCGCGGCGTTCGTAATACCGCAGCGTCTGCTGGTTCAGCCCGGCCGCGTGCGCGATCTGCCCGCTGCGCAATCCGAAGCTCATGCCGGTTGGCCGGCCGCGGCAGCCGCGTGGTCAGCCAGCGTGTCCAGCAGCCCGGCATGCCGTGCGGGCACGGTGATGTCCAGGACCAGGCGGTCAGCGGCGACTGTGATGGTGCAGGTGAAGAACGAGCAGCAGCGCGTCTCTGCTGTCACCAGCTCCGCCGCCCGCCCTGCGACCTGCGGGCCGGGTTGGAGGTCTAGCCGCAGCCGGGTCGGCTCGACACGCTCGATGCCGCGCACCGCCTCGGCGAACAGTCCGTCGAATTCGGCCGCCCGCTGTGGCCGCTCGGAGGCCGGCAGCGTGCACGCCTCCGGAACCCATGTCCCGGCGGGTTCGATATCGGTTGGTTCCATACCTCGACGGTAAGCCTGTACCTGGGTATCGGATGCAAGCCCTGGACATGACAATGTCAGTGCTCGGTCAGGGACACGCCGGTGGCGGTGAAGCGGGCTTCGATGGTGGCGGTCAGCTCCTGCGGGACCGGATCCAGTGACGGCGCGTCCGGCTCTGCGCCGCCCATTGCGCTCATCGCCCTCGCGCCACTGGTAGTTCGGTACTGCGCGCTGTCGTCGCCGAGCAGCCCGGCGTCGGCAATGTGCTCCACGTGGTGCAGCGAGCCGCCGAGCGCGGCGGCGTAGTCGCGGCCCTTGCGGATGGCGGCCTGGATGGCGGCTGCCCGCACCTGTGGCCAGGCGGGGTTGTCCCAGTCGACGTGCCAGCCGACCTCGTGCACGCTGAGCGCCTCGTGCCCGGCGAGGACGGCGCCGAGCGCGTCCAGCGTGCCGAAGGCGCGGACGGTGATCAGGACTGTCACCGTCGCGATCACCTGCCCGGTCGGCTCGTAGCGCCCGGTCTTCTTATCGTGGTCACGCTCGACGCGCGTCGTCGCAGACCGCGCCGACCAGGTCAGCGGACGGCGTTCGGTTTCCACGGTGAGCGCCACTGCGCCCAGCGCGGTGAGGTCGGCGGTGAGGCGGTCCAGGCTCGCGGCGGCAGCCCGCACCGCCGCTGCCTTGGATCCCCTGGACAACTCGATCGCGCCGGCCAGGATGACGTAATCGGGCGGCACCGTCAGCCGGGCGTCGCCGCGGACCGACAGGAACGGACCGGTCGGATCGCTCATCGGCACTCCTTTCGCCCGGCCTCGTGCGGGCTGCGGGTCCCACTATCGTCTCGTGCGGGCCCGGATGCCACATCAGGCCGATCGGCAGGTCCGGGCCTTGTGGGAGCAGCGTTTCCCTGAGCTGCGCGGCCGCGCAGCATGATGGATGAACTGCAAGAGCATCTGGCGCGTATCGGGCTTCGGGTCATCGCCGGACGGGGTTTCGTTCTCGGCGGCGGGCACGACGAAATACCGTCTCGCGGGTGCCGTGGCCTCTCGCCTCGATCGCGTCTTGGCCGGGCTGCTTTCACGCCGCGGCGGGGCCGCAGAAGGCGCCGATCGTGTCCACCAGGGCGTCGGCGTAGGCGCGAACCTGCGGCAGGCCGACCCATTCGTCCTCGGCGTGCATGCCGCCGCCGGCCGGGCCGCAGACCACGGTGGGGACCCCGGCGGCCTGCCACAGGGCTGATTCCATCCAGTACGGCGCCCCGATCTGCCCGGGAACGTGCCCGAGGCGGGCACCCAGCGCCGCAGCCAGCATCCCGGACAGCGCGGCCCCGGCCGGCGCCGCCGGGTCGAACTCCCACGCCTCCCGCGACAGCATCAGCGACGCCTCGGCCTGCACCGAAGGGTCACCAGCCCGCAGCGCGGACAGGATGGACTCGACCTCGGCCAGCGCCCCGGCGGCCGCCTCGCCGGGCACGGTCCGCCGCTCGACGACCGCGAACGCGGCGTCCGCCAGCACGAACGGCGACGTGCCGCCGCCCGCGACCGTGGTCATCATCGACCCCGGGCCGGCTACCGGAACCAGGCAGGCATCCGGCAGCCGCCCGCCGAGGAAATCAAGCACCGCCTCGGTCCCGACGCTCGCATGCTCCTCGTCGGCGACCAGCGCCAGCACGATGTCCCCCGCGGTCCCCGCCGCGGCGGCCGCCTCCGCCGCCGCGACCATCGCGGCCACCCCGGCCTTCATGTCGCACGCGCCCCGCCCCAGCAGCCGCCCGCGCACCCGGCCGCCGACAACCCGGCCCGCGAACGGGCTGGCCATCCCGGCGACGCCCACGGTGTCCAGGTGCCCGTTCAGCAGCAGGCTGCGCCCCCCGCCGGTGCCGGCATGCCGGGCGACCACGCTCGGCCGCCCCGGCGCGCCCGGCGCGGGCACGATCGCCGCGTCGAACCCGCCGCGCTCCAGCCGCCGCGCGAGCAGCCCGGCGACCGCGCCCTCGCCCGCAGCCCCAGGCACCAGCCCCGGGTTGACGCTGTCGGTGCGCACCAGATCTACCGCCAGCCCGACGGCCGCCGCCGCGGTCACGCTCCCGCTCACCAGCCCAGTCCACCACAGCACCCAGCCCCAGCGAAGTTCCAGCAGCTTGGCCCCACAGGGCTCGTTGCGCTTCCACAGGGCATCGGCTGGTGGTACCTGGCAGGGCTCCCGCGCCATCCACAAGAGACCCGCCACGGTGGCGGTAGCTTTCCACAGTTGCGGCCGTATTGTGCACATAGCGGTCCATAGGCTCGCGCTTGTAAATTGCCGCACTATCGGCTTTATGGATTGCGGATCGAAAGGGGTGGGCCGACAGGCGCTACAGGCGCTGCGGCCGCACAGCCAATGACTCTGTTCGGCACCCGCAGCACCTTCCGGGATTTCGCCAGCGCGCTTCGCGCTGGTTACGAGGCGGATGCAGCCCGGCTTGCCGCGGACCTCGGGCTACCCGCGCGTCTGCTAACCCACCGGGGTCTGGGCCCGCGCGGCAGCGTGCCCATGGAGATCGCCGCGGATGCGCTGGCGGTCATCGCAGCTCTCGCGGCGTCAGCCGCACGGAGCAGGCGGCCGGCAGATGCATGCGCGGCGGCGCGGCGACACCAGCTGGGCGACCCTCGGGTGCTGGACCTGGTGGCGGAGGAGGTCGAGGCCGCCGCCGTGCCCGGCACGCCGGCCGCGCACCCATGGGCGCCAGGGCTGGCCGCACTCGGCCTGCCCGTGCCGCAGGAGCCTGCGCTCCGCGCGGCTGCATTGCTGCTTCAGGCGCGGGCGGCAGAGGGCGCAGGCTGCGCCGCCCAGGCCCGGGCGCTGGTCGAGCAATCGCTGGCAGTGGCTCCGAGCCTGCTGCCCGCGGTCCGCGACGCCGCCGAGTACGAACTGTGCGCGGGAAACTGGGCCCGCGCCTGGGAGCTCGCGGACTCGATCCGCTCGGATCGGATCGCCGAGCCTATGCTGCGGTCCCTGGACAAGCTGCGACGGCCCGCGGCCGGGCCCGGGCAGGTAAGCCGCAACCGGCCATGTCCGTGCGGCTCGGGCCGCAAGTACAAGGCGTGCTGCCGGGAGAAGGACGCCGGAAGCCTGCCGCATCCGCTGTCCGTCCGGGCTGAGGCCTTGTACGCGATGATCGCCAGCTATGCCCAGCGCGGCCCTCGCCGCCAGGTCCTGGACCGTCTCGTGGCCTGCGTCATCGGCGCGCCCGAGGCCGCCATGCTAGCGCTTGACCTCGCGGTCTTCGATGGCGGTGCCGCCGAGAGGTTCCTCACAGACCGGGGTCACCTGCTGCGCCCGGACGAGCGCGACCTGCTGCGCCAATGGCTGAGCGTTCCGGTAGACCTGTACGAGGTGACCAGGGTCCGGCCCGGGTCTGCGCTTCTGCTGCGCAGCCTGGTCGGCGGCCCGCAGTCCGTCGAGCAGCGTGACCGGCTGTTCTCGCTCTCGGTTGGTCGGCTGGACCTGGTGGTGGTCAGGCTGTTGCCGGATGGCACTGGACCGCGAGCGCTCGGCGGGATGGCCAGCATTCGCCGTGATTACCGGCGTCAGGCCTGTGCGCTGTTCCCGCACGGGCCGGTCCCGCCCGGCGGTGGCGACCGTTTCGCTGAGCGGCTGCTGTCAGCGTTCTCTCAGCAGCCGCTCCGGCGTTTCGCTACCGCCGACGGCGAGGAGTACCGGTGCTGCGAGATCACGATGAAGGCGGCCGGCCCGGCGGCGGCCTGGGCGGCCCTGCAGGCTCCGTGCATGCCCGCTCCGGAGCCGCCGATCCGGGACCTGGCAGGCTACCGTGCCTTCGTTGAGGCGGCCCCCGGCCGCTGGTGGTGCCAGCCCGCCGAAGACGCGATCGACCACATCGGCAGCATCGAGCCCGGCATACTCACCAACCTCGGCACGATCCGGCGCGGCCCGGCCGGCGCCCTCATCCTGACCGCCAACTCCGAGGCACGCGCGGCCGCCCTGGCCGCGCATGTCGCCGCCGCGGCACCTGGTGCCGTGGTGACCGGGCACAGCGCCCGCACGGCGGCGGAACTGGTGGGCGAGCCGGAGGATTCCGGTTCGGAGCCGGACAGCGGTCAGGCCGAGCGCCGCCGCCACGGCGTGGACCTCGCGCCGCCGAAGCCGGTCACCCTGATCCTGGAGGAGTACTTCCTGCCGCTGCAGCTGGGCCTGGACGACCTGGCCGCGGAGATCACCCGCGCCCACTCCACGGACAAGATGCTGACTGCCCGCGACGAGGAAGGCCTGACCCCGGCCGAGGCGGCCGCGGCCGGGGGCGCAGCGCTGGACCGGCTCCGCGCGCTACTCGACGACTGCGAGTGGCGGCGGCGCCACGCGCACGAGTCCGGAGAGCAGGCCGACATCCTGCCCGACCCCGACGAATTGCGCCGCCGCGTCGGCCTCCCGCCCAGGCAGGCAGCGTCACGATAGCGCGACGGCGCCGACACGCAGCCGGCACCCGGTAGACCGGGCACCCGGGCGGCGGGCCCCTGCCCACGAAACCGGCCCGCGGAGCCGGTCCCCGTGCCGACGAAGATGACGACATAGGCCAGGCCCATGAAGATCATTTATTACGGAGGCTATGCAGCCAGTGCCGCGGCGCGGGCGGGCATAGCCTGTGCTGGTGCTAACCCGGCCACCACTGGTTACCCTGCCGCTGGTCATCGCCCTGGCCGGGTGCGCGGCGGCCGGCCAGGCGTCGCACCCCGCAGCCGTCCGCTCGCATGTCAGTGCGGCCGCAAGCCACGTCGCCGGCCCCGGCCCCAGCCCCGCCTCGCGGGATGTCACGCTGGCCTTCGCCGGGGACGTGAACTTCGCCCGCCGGACGGCAAAGCTGCTCCGCCATCCGGCCACGGCGTTCGGCCCGATCTCCCAGGTGCTCGGATCGGCCGACCTCACCGCGGTGAACCTGGAGACGGCGGTTACCTCCCGGGGCACGCCGCAGCCCAAGCAGTTCCACTTCCGGACCACCAGGAGGGCGTTCACCGCGATCCGCGCGGCCGGCATCGACCTGGTCACCCTGGCCAACAACCACGTCCTGGACTACGGCCAGGTGGGGCTCAAGGACACGCTCGCGGCGGCGCGGGCGGCCCGGTTCCCGTACGTGGGCATCGGGGTGAACGCCCGCGCCGCCTGGGCCCCCTATATAACGACGGTCAAGGGCACTCCGATCGCGATCATCGGGGTGTCCCAGGTCGCCGAGCTGGCCTTGTCCTGGGTCGCGACAAGTCACCGGCCCGGCGAGGCGAACTCGATCAACACCCGGCGCACGCTCGCCGCCGTCAGGGCCGCGAAGAAGCGCGCCGATGTCGTCATCGTCTTCATGCACTGGGGCACCGAGGGCCAGGCCTGCCCGGATGCGAATCAGCTAGCGCTCGCGCCCCGGCTGGCGCGCGCCGGCGCGGACATCATCATCGGCGCGCACGCCCACACGCTGCAGGGCTCCGGCTGGCTGGGCCGCACGTTCGTGGCCTACGGCATGGGCAACTTCCTGTGGTGGGAGCACTCCTACAGCACCGCCACCGGCGTCCTGAAGCTCACCCTGCGCCCGCATAAGCCGCTCACCGCCAGGTTCGTGCCCGCGGTGGTTTCCTCCACCGGCCAGCCTGTCCCGCTGCACGGCGCCACGGCCAGGCGCGCGGCCAGGAGCTACGCCCGCCTCCGCGGCTGCACCGGCCTCTCCGCCCGGCCCGCATCATGATCTGCCCGGCCCGGCCAGCGCGACGAGACTCAGCACCAGAGTTCCTCAAGCCGGAGCCACCTGGCCGCTTTCCGGTACGAGAGCTGCACGCTATCATGGGATATCGTGGAGGTGGGGAGCATGACGGATGTCCTGGTCCGCGATGTGCCCGACGACGTGGTCGCTGCGCTTGACGCGCACGCGCGGCGGCTGGGACTGTCGCGCAGTGAGTACCTGCGGCGCCGCATGGCCCAGGACGCGGCGGCCTCCGGATCGCCGGTAAGCACCGAGGATCTTGCCAGGTTCGCTGATGACTTCAGCGACCTGGCCGACCCGCAGATCATGGCGCGGGCCTGGCGGTGACCTCCTGGCTCATCGACAAGTCCGCTCTTGTCCGCCTGGCGGTTAGCCCGGATGCCGCCGACTGGGCCGCGCGGATCGAGCGCGGCCTGGTGAGCATCGCGACCGTGACCCGCCTTGAGGTCGGCTACTCAGCCAGGTCAGGATCGGACCTGCGAGCCGGGCTGCAGCGGCCGCCGCTGTCGTCGATGCCGGTCGAGTACCTGACCCCGGCGGTTGAGGACAGGTCGGTCGAGGTCCTGGCGCTACTGGCCGACAAGGGCCTGCATCGTGCGCCTTCCATACCCGACCTGATCATTGCCGCGGCTGCGGAGCTAGCCGGACTGACTGTCCTTCACCTGGACAAGGACTTCGACGTCATCGCCGAGATTACTGGCCAGCCTGTCGAGCGCCTGAACGCGTAGTGAAGGCTTCACGCGCAGCAGGGACCGGCTGGGCGTTCAGGTGGCCGGCGCCCGATCACCAGCCGCAGCCCGGCCAGCCCGCCAGCGCGGCGACACGAAGGCCTGCATTGTAGGCGGTAGTGATGCGCACCATCGAGGATCTTCTGCAGGGTCGGTCAGCACCGGTCGCGGAGATGCTTACCCGCTTCCTGGCCGCAGCGCAGGATCAGGACCGGGCACCTAGCTGGTGAAGATGTCCTCGGGCAGGAACGCGGACACGAGCATGTTGGGGGCGTCGACGAGCTGGCTGATCTTGAGGTCGACCGCGACGCTGCAGATGGCGTAGGCCTGCTGGCGTGTCCACCCGCGCTCGGTGAGGTGGTCGATCATGTTCAGCAGTGCGTTGCGGGCGGCGAGGGTGATGTCCTCGGAGTGGTTCACGCCGTCCTTGGTGACCGAGATGCCGGTGGTGGCGTAGAACCGGCGCGGCGCGGCGTACTCGGGCGGCAGGTAGTAGTCCTGCCTGGTGAACCGCAGGTCGCGGATGTTGTGCTGGGCGGCCTCGCCCTTCCGTACGGTGAACCGCACGTGCAGGGTCGCGCGCATCTCGATCGCGGTGCCGCAGGTCTCGCAGTCGCCCTGGGCGAAGTGGGCGTCGCCGGCCGAGAACAGCGCGCCCGGGGTGTCCACCGGGATGAGCAGGTGCGCGCCCTTGCCGAGTTGCTTGATGTCGACGTTGCCGGCCTGCTCCCTGGGCGGCACGGTGCGCAGCCCCTCCGCCGC
>WNGQ01003828.1_pt1 | contig 23246 bp, 22 predicted proteins | sample 5407661 | NCBI WGS metagenome assembly WNGQ01 (sample SAMN13153382, study PRJNA577476) | soil metagenome | isolation source: 60 cm soil or saprolite under Garry oak tree replicate 2 | place: USA:California | collected 2016-06-15 | reverse complement strand
TGCGGCGGGATCATCGGGATGGGCGAGTCCGAGGCCGATCGTTTGCGCATGCTGGAAGTATTGAGCGATTTCGATCCGCCTCCGGAAAGCGTGCCAATCAATTGTTTGATGGCGATGCCGGGCACACCGCTGGCCGATCAACCGCCGGTTGATATTTTTGAGCTCGTCCGTCTGATAGCGATCACGCGGATTGCTTTGCCGAAAGCGCGCGTGCGACTGGCTGCTGGTCGCACCAGAATTTCGCGTGAAGGCCAGGCGCTTTGCTTTTTTGCGGGCGCGAATTCCATTTTTTATGGCGACAAACTTCTCACCGCAAAAAATCCCACGGCGGATCTCGATGTAGCCCTTTTGCGCGAACTGGGATTACACGTTGAATCACAAGGAGTGACGGCTTCCTAGCCGTCGTTCCTTGCTTGCCTGTAACGGCAAGATTTTACATCGACAGCGGAGCGCCGTTTTGCGATGAAGGTCTCAGAGTTATTGGGACGCAAGAGAAACCTCAACAGAAAGAAATTATGAACTGGCAAAAATTCTTTATCGCATTCATCGCAGCCTTCGTTTTCATCTTCGTGTTTGGATTCCTCTGGTACGGGAAGTTTATGCACGATATCCATAATGAAGTACCAGTGCTTTGGCGGACCGAAGCAGATTTTGGGAGTCACTTCTCATGGCTCATTTTCGGGCACGTCGTGATGGCGTTTTTTCTCACACTGCTTTACGCCCGCTTCGTTCCAGCGGGCGGCGCGGGTGCCGGCGCAATGTTGGGAATATTGGTAGCCTTGGTGTACATCGGGAACGACATCATCATGTTTGCGGTACAGCCGCTGACGACGAAAATCCTCGGCGGTTGGATTGTCGGCGACTTAATTCAATTCGCGATTGCCGGCGCAATCATTGGCGCGATTTACAAACCGGGAGCGACGCGAACAATCTCGTAGCCGTTCTGCTGCGCTAAGCGCATAGGCGCAACCCGACCAGAGCGGGCGTCGGCTGCGGTCGCGCCCTGCCATCGCAGCTTGACGTCGAGCGTATTCGGCTTGCGCTCACCGCAGGCTGTTGAACGTTTGCCGTTCAATGGTTCCACGGACGCAAACTCCAGCGGCGCTTGGGTATCACATGCCGGCGGAATGGGAACCGCACACCGCCACGTGGCTTTCATGGCCGCGTCGGGAGGGAATCAGTTTTCCCGATTCGTTCGATCATGTTTTGCCGGCTTTGCGGGCAATGGTGGAAGCACTGATCGAATCGGAGCAAGTTTGCATCAACGTTTGCAACGGCGCGCACGAAGCCGAGGCGCGCGCAGTTTTGGATGAATTACCGATGGAACGGATCTCGTTTCACCGGATTCCAACAAACGAGCCATGGTGCCGCGATCACGGGCCGATTTTTTTGACGCGCGATGTCGATCCAAAACTTGCAATTGTTGATTGGGATTACAACGCCTGGGGCAACAAATATCCGCCATTCGATCTCGATGAGGCCGTGCCGACGCGCGTCGCGCAATTTCTCGATCTACCAGTTTTTTATCCCCGGATGATTCTGGAAGGGGGCTCGATCGACGGGAACGGCGCAGGTGCTCTTTTTACCACCGAGTCGTGTCTCTTAAATCCAAATCGCAATCCGCAACTGAGTCGCAGTGAAATCGAACAACGCTTGCGAGATTATTTGGGCGTTCGCGAGATTCTCTGGCTCGGCGACGGCATCGCCGGCGACGACACCGATGGGCACATCGACGATCTCGCGCGTTTTGTTTCGGAGCGTACCGTCGTCACGGTTGTAGAAGAAAATCGCGACGACGAAAATTACAAGCCACTCCAGGAAAATCTCGCGCGCTTACGAGAGATGAAGATCAATAATCACAAAATCGACATCATTACCTTGCCGATGCCAAGGAAGATCGTGCGCGAAGGGCTTCGCCTGCCCGCGAGCTACGCGAACTTCTACATCGCGAACACTTGCGTGCTTGTGCCGATGTTCACCGATCCAAACGACGAAGCCGCTTTGTCGATTTTGCGAGACGTGTTCCCGAATCGCCTCACCATCGGGATTGATTGCCGCGAATTAATCTGGGGGCTAGGTACTTTTCACTGCCTCACGCAGCAACAGCCGGCGGTTTAATCGCGCTGTCATCCTGAACGAAGTGAAGGACCTCACAAAGACAGACGGATCTTCATCCGAACCAGTGTGCTCCAAGCTTCGATTGCGAGGTCCCTCGCTCCGCTCGGGATGACACGCGTTGGGCGCTTTCTCTTTTTAATCCGCCGCCGCTGCTCCTGGCTTATAACCGCTTTCTAGGATTGCGTCGTGAAGATCAGGCGGATGCGTTTTGCGCGCATCAAATGTGACGACGACACGCTCATGCCTGAGGTCAACTTTCACGTTCTTCACCCCTTTGATTTTCATGAGTGGTGCCCGCAACTTTCGCACGCATTCGTCACAATCTTCGCCTTCGGTTGCGATCTCGATCGTTTCCAGGATCGCGTGATCAGCCCGCTCGGGATTAAAGGGATCGCTCGGGTCGGGATCGTTTGGTCGTGCAGGGTCCATCGTTTTTTCTTTATCTAACGTGCGACAGGCGCCCGGCGGTCGTCTTACGCGCTGTACCTGTTTCGCTGCTGGCTCCTGCGAGGGCGAGCGAAGCGAAGGCGGATCGTCCGCTCCGCGGGCGATGCTAAAGTAAATGCCCCGAATGCTTTCGGGGCTAAATCAGCATCGAGCAAGGATTGCTCAATACACCCTGGGGAAAGCTTTACCGCGACCACGAGGGTGGCCGCTACAGGTTCGCCACTTCTCGCGCAACCGGTTCGAGGATGCGCCACACGTTTTCGGCAAGAATCTTTTGCCCGGCGGCATTTGGATGAATGCCGTCCGGCAAATTTAATGACGGATCGCCGCCCACACCATCAAGGAGGTACGGTACCAGAGACCCGCCATTTTTGGCCGCGAGTTCAGCGAACATTTTGCCGAAGGCGGAAACGTAATCGTCGGCTGCATAATTTGGAAGCTGCATTCCCGCGATCAGCACGCGCACATCTGGATTTCGCACTTTCACTTTATCGATCATCTGCTGGAGATTGTTTTCGATTTGATCGACTGGCACGCCGCGAAAGGCGTCGTTGATTCCGAGTTCCAGAATGAAGATGTCGATCTTGCGTTTCAAATGGGCCGGGAGCCGTTCCAAGCCGCCCTCGGTCGTGCCGCCAGTCTGGCTGGCGTTAGTCACTTGAAAGTTCAGCTCGGCGGCACGCAGCTTCTTTGCCAACAGAGCCGGATAAGCTTCGCTCGATTTCAGACCAAATCCCGCTGAAAGACTGTCGCCTAGCACGAGGATTGTTTTCATTTGCGAAGACGCGGGTGCGGCGCCTGCCGCGGCGGGCGCACACAAGATCGATATAAGCGCGCTCCAAAGCGCCACCTGATTTTTCATTAAAGAACCGCCCGTATTTGGTTCGGAATTCGTTCGAAGTTTGGTGTTTGCTGTTCGATGTTTAACGGTTTAACGATTCAACCTCTTCAACGTTTCAACCTTTAACATCCTTTCTATGGCAAATTACGCTATCAACGGGTTCGGTCGCATCGGGCGCAACGTGCTTCGCGCCATGACGCAAAAACAAGTGGAGCAGGTTCGCGCGATCAACGATCTCACTGACACGCACACACTCGCTCATCTGCTCAAATGGGATTCGGTACACGGCAAATTCGACGGCGAGATCGGTTATGACGAGGAAAACATCATCGTGCGTGGCCACAAAATTAAGATTTTAAAGGAGCGCGACCCGGGGAATCTGCCGTGGAAGAAGTTGGATATCGATGTTGTGCTCGAATCGACCGGCTTTTTCACCAGCCGCGATAAAGCCGAGCTGCATTTGAGCAAGGCGGGCGCGAAACGAGTGCTGATCAGCGCGCCGGCTAAAGATCCGGACGTGACGATTTGCATCGGCGTGAACGACAATCTCTTTAATCCCGAGAAAGATAAAATTGTCTCAAATGCGAGTTGCACAACGAATTGTCTCGCGCCAATGGCGAAGGTCTTGAATGACAAATTCGGCATCGCGCATGCATTCATGAGCACCATCCACAGCTACACCAACGACCAGCGAATCCTCGATTTTCCACATGAAGATTTGAGACGCGCGCGGGCAGCGGCAATCAACATTATCCCGTCCACCACTGGCGCGGCAAAGGCAATCGGTGAAGTCATTCCAGAATTAAAAGGGAAATTGAACGGTGGCGCCTTCCGCGTGCCGACTCCGGATGGCTCGGTCACCGATTTCACCGCCGTGATCGAGAAGGATGCGACGGTCGATACCGTCAACGCCGCCTTCAAAGACGCCACGTCAGATAAAAGCTATAAAGGGGTGCTTGAATACAGCGATGAGCCGCTTGTTTCCCAGGACATCGTGGGAAATCCGCATTCCTGCATTTTTGACAGCCAGCTGACGCTTATGCTTGGCAACCGTTTCGTAAAAGTGGTCGGTTGGTATGACAACGAATGGGGTTACAGCAATCGCTGCGTCGAATTGCTGGAGATGTTGGCGAAATAGTCCCTCTTGCTCATGCTCATGATCGAAGCATGAAAACGTACTTCAACCATGAAAAACTCGATGTTTATCAGGAATCCATCGCGTTCTGTGGCTGGGTCGGCGATTTGCTTAACGACATCACCGGCAAAGCAGCCGCAAAAGATCAACTCGATCGCGCCTCGACGAGCTTGCCTCTCAATATTGCGGAGGGAAATGGGAAGTTCTCGGACGCTGATCGATCTAGGTTCTTAGAGATCGCTCGTGGTTCGGCCATGGAATGCGCGGCATGTCTTGACGTGCTAGCAGTGCGAAAGCTCATCGCTACAGAGCGAATCGTTCCCGGGAAAGAGCAACTTGTGCGCATCGTTAACATGCTCATGGGAATGCTCAAAAGGTTTTCCAGGCGCGCGGAGTTCTTGCGTGAGGATGAAGGAACATATCCGAACGAGTACGATCATGATCATGAGCAGGAGCATGATCATGTGCACGCTCACGAGCAAGAATGAGCAAACTCACGCTGCGCGATCTGGATGTACGCGGGAAACGCGTCCTGGTGCGGGTGGACTTCAACGTGCCGACTGAAATGCGCGGTAAAAAGGTCCGCATCACCGACGACACACGCATTCGCGCGAGCCTGCCTACCATTAACTACCTGCGCGAGCACGGCGCGAAAACGATTTTGATGGCGCATTTTGGCCGGCCCAAAGGAAAGCGCGTCCAAAAATACTCCCTTCGTCCCATCGGCGATTATTTGCATTCGCTTATCCATCAGCCCGTTATTTTCAGTCACGACACAATTGGTGAAGTGCCAAGAAAAATCATTAGCCACATGGAGAATGGCGATGTCGGTCTGCTCGAGAATGTCCGTTTCCAGCCGGAGGAAGAAGCGAACGATCCGAAATTCGCAGAAGCGTTGGCGAAACTCGGTGATCTTTATGTAAACGATGCGTTCGGCGCGGCGCATCGCGCTCATGCGTCGACGGCGGGGATCACAAAATTTGTCGCAAAATCGGCGATGGGTCTGTTGATGGAGAAAGAGTTGAAACATTTGCGCGAAGGCCTCGATAAACCGGCCAAGCCGTTTGTCGTCATTTTGGGCGGAGCGAAGGTTTCCGACAAAATCGGTGTTTTGAAAGCGCTGATGGGAAAGGCCGACACCATTTTGATCGGCGGCGCCATGGCAAATACATTCCTCAAGGCGCAGGGAATCCCGGTCGGCGCAAGCCGTGTGGAATCGGATAAACTCGATCTTGCGCGTGAAATTCTCGACCTGGCGGAGAAACGCGGCGTCAAATTTTGGGTTCCGATTGACGCCGTGGAAGCAAAGGAAATTCGCGTCGGCGCGACAATTCGAAACACCAGCCGGCTCTCGCCAAAACACGGGATCAGCGATGGATGGCAGGCCGTCGATATCGGCGCAGCGACGATTGCGCTTTATCAGGAGGAAATCGCGCAAGGAGAAACCGTCTTGTGGAACGGGCCTGTCGGCATTTTTGAGATTCCCGATTTCGCGGAGGGGACCATGGCGATTGCGGAAGCGCTCGCCCAGTCAGGCGCGACGACGATCATCGGCGGCGGCGATTCCGTGACCGCGGTAAAACAAGCCGGACTTGCCGACAAAATGACATTCATCTCTACTGGCGGTGGCGCTTCCTTGGAATTGCTCGAAGGCAAGGAACTGCCGGGCGTCGCGGCGCTCTCGGAAAAGGAGTAATGGAGTAATCAGATGATTCACTTGCCACCGCTCCTCGAACCGCATGCGTCCCATCCGCGACCGCGACCCTCGATTGGTTAAAATGAGAAAAAAGATCGTCGCTGCCAATTGGAAGATGAACATGACGCAGGCCGAGTCTGCGCGATTTATCGAGTCGTTGCTGCTCGATCTGGGCGACATTATCGACATCGAGGTCGTGATTGTGCCGCCGTTCACCGCGATTGCGAAAGTGATGGAAGCTCTTGGCAAATCGCAAAACATCAAGGTCGGCGCGCAAAACATGCATTGGGAGCGGAGCGGCGCTTTTACGGGCGAGATCAGCGCTGCGCTGTTGCGCGATTTATTTGTGCATTACGTTGTGCTCGGGCACAGCGAACGCCGCGCTTTGTTCGGTGAGACCGACGAAATTGTGAACCGCAAAGTGCGCGCCGCTCACGAAGCGACACTGCGTCCGATCGTTTGCATCGGGGAAACGCTCCAGCAGCGCGACAAGGGCAATGTCGAAAAAATATTATCGATCCAATTGCGCGGCAGCCTCAAGGATCTGACCGAAAAGGAACTTCAGGAAACAGTGATCGCTTACGAACCTGTCTGGGCGATCGGCACTGGCCGGAACGCTACGCCAGATCAAGCGCAGGAAGCGCACATGTTCATTCGTCACACCTTGCGCAAAATGGCCAATGACACGACGGCCGAACGGGTGCGCATTCAGTACGGCGGTAGTGTCAAACCGGAAAACGCGCGCGAATTGATGAGCCAGCCCGACATCGATGGCGCCCTCGTCGGCGGCGCCAGCCTCGACCCACGCAGCTTCGCCCAAATTGTGAAGGCTGCACGCGAGCAAGAATAGCTGGCGCCGCACGGCTCTGCCGTGCGCGACACGGCGAAAGAGAGCCGCGCTACATTCACTTCTTAATCTCCAGGTATGTGCGCGATTGCACGTGATTGGTGCCCGGCTGTAACTCTTCGACGCGCATTTGTTTTAAGAACCAGCGGTTGTCGATCTTTTGCGCCGAGACGACTTCAAAGCGCTTCGCCAGCTGGGCGTTCCAGTCATATCCTTCCATCCGCATGAGCGCGCCGCTAGCCTTGTCGATCCATAACAGAACATTGGAGTACTGCGACTCGCGCGAAGGCGCGCGTAGTTGCAGCTTCCAGCAATTGCGAGTGCGGACATTCTCTTCGCCCAGGACGCGCGCGGTTTGCCAGTAGAGAAATTTGAATGCGAGGTCTTCGTAGGTCACGCTGGTGCCCCGGATTTTTTCTTCGAGCTTCGAAGCGGCGAATTTCTGGGTCCCCGCATCCGTAATCAGGTCTAGCCGTGAGCTGCTTTGGCCCAGGCGCAATTGGAAGACTTCATCGGGGTTAGTGAACGAATACCGGATCAACGGCCCGTTTTGTATAAGACGAAACGGAACAACGACATCGTTTTCGCGGAGCTGACCCTGAAGATCGATTTGCTGTCGCGCCTCAATCATTCGGACGGAGGCCAGAATCTGCTGTGCGGATGGCGGAGATTCGCCATGTATGAGCGAGGGAAGGAAGATCGTTGAAACGATGAAGAGTTGAAGCGTTGAATCGACCAAGAATCGAATAATCGACAGAGATGACCGCTTCATCACTTTATCGCTGTAATGCTTTAACGACACTGTTTCAACGTTGCTCCATTCGGCGGAGCTTCTATGGTGAGCGCCAACGACAGTGGACCAAACGCTCTTTCATCTTATTAACGAACAATGGACGAATCCGGCGCTGGATTTGTTCATGGCGGCGCTCAGCGATAGCGAGATTTGGAAACCGTTACTCATTGCGATCGGGCTTAGCGCTCTCTTTTTTGGCGGATTCAAAGCCCGAGCGTTCGTTATATGTTTAGCCTTGTCTTTACTGATCGCCGAACTGTTTACCGGTGTATCAAAGACCGCGTTTGATCGTCATCGGCCCAAACAGGTAGAAAGTGCGCGGATGGTCGAATTGCAAAAGGCGCGTCCGAAATTCATGAGCTTGTTTAAGAAGCGTACTATCCGTTTTTCCGACCAAACCGATCGAAACCGCTCTGGACCGTCTTTTCCATCGGGACACATGACAAACAACACGATAATCGCCGTGTACTGCACGCTGTTTTATCGGCGGCGAGGCTGGCTCTACTGGATTATCGCCGCAGCCATCGGTTACTCGCGAATTTATCTCGGTGCGCATTGGCCGAGCGACGTCATCGCGACGCTGTTCCTGGCCGCCGGTGAAGCGTTGCTCATGCTCGGATTGTTCGAACTGATTTGGAGGACAGTCGCGCGAAAATGGGCGCCGGATCTTTACGCGCGCCATCCGAATTTAATTGTAGGGCATGCTTCCAGCTTGCTACCTCCAAACTCGCAAGCCGGAGGCTCGCCCTACTCTCGATGAGCACGACCCGCGCGGTCTGGTTTTTCGTCATCGCGCTGACGGCGATTCGGCTGTCGATGCTGGCGACGACCGATCTCGAATTTGACGAGGCGCATTACTGGATGTGGTCGGAGCGCCTGGCGCCGGCGTACTTCAGCAAAGGCCCGGGCATTGCTTTTGCCATGCGCGCAAGCACCGCGGTCTTCGGCGCGAATGAATTCGGTGTGCGCTTTTTTAGTCCGATACTCGCTGCGGGCACGAGCCTGCTCCTGTTTTACTTCGCACGCCGGCTGTTTAGCGCGACCGCTGGATTGTGGACAGTGATCGCCTTGAATGTCACGCCGATCTTCAATATCGGCGCGTTCCTGATGACGATTGATTCCCTATCGGTTTTTTTCTGGCTGGCAGCGATGTTTATGTTCTGGCTTGCGGTGGAAAAGAGTCCGGCTTTCTCGTGGCATTGGCCGCATACTGGATTGCTGATCGGGCTTGGATTTCTCTCGAAGTACACAAACGCGCTGGAGCTCGTCTCAATTTTATTGGTACTCGCACTGGCGCCGCGGCTCAGGCAGGAATTTACGCGACCCGGTTTGTATTTATTGCTCGGTTTCTTTGCGCTCTGCACGGTCCCGCCGATTATGTGGAACCACCAGCACGCTTGGATCACGCTCACGCACCTCCGCTCGCGCGGAGGCGTGGATCAGGGGTTTGGCTTCCATCCTGGTGAGGTTCTTTCCTTTCTCGGCGAACATTTTCTGGCCTACTCGCCATTTCTCTTTCTCGCGTTGGCCTGGGGCGTCATTGGAAGCTGGCGACGTGTGAATCAGCAATTCAAGGTGTTGTTCCTGATGTGGTTTGGATTGCCGTTGTTCGTCTTTTACTTCCTCTTGTCGATCAACAAGAGCGCTGCACCAAATTGGGACGCGCTCGCCTTCCTCGGCTTTGGCTTGCTGGCAATTTATTTTTGGTGGGAACGGCTCGAAACGAGCGTCATCTTGCGGCTCTGCGCAGGCCTGGCGTTGCTGATCGGATTAGTCATGAGCGTAATCGCGCTGGATACGGATTTGTTGCGCACGGCAGGTTACCAATTGCCGCGAAGCGACCCGAGCGACCGGATGCGCGGATGGAAAAGCGCGACTGGCGCGGTCGAAAAAATGCGCACCGATCTCGAAGCGCAACTGGGAGAGAAACTGTTTCTCATCGCCGATGCCCGCGATCGCGCGTCGGAAATTTCATTTTATTTACGCGACAAACGGCCGGAGGGTCCGGGGCATCCGCCCGTTTACATTACCGAATCGCAGGATCTGGTGAATCAGTTCTCCTTCTGGCCGCGCTACGATGAATTTGTCGAACTAAAACCAGGCGCGCCACGGCCGGAAGGCGAAGTTTACACCGAGGAGAGCGGCATCAATCCTTTTGTTGGACGCGATGCGCTCTTCATTCGAGAAGGGGAAAAACAAAACGTGCCTCACAATATTCGAGCTGCCTTTCAAGCGACCGAACTGGCTGGGACCATTGAAGTGCGGCGTTACGGCGAAGTGCTGCGCACCTGGCAGGTCTTTCTTTGCCGAAACTATCGCACGCTCCCGTTATGACGGAGGTGGCAAACGCACCGGCATTCTCCGTGATAGTGCCTCTTTTTAATGAGGAAGAGAACATCTCGATCTTACAATCCGAACTACGCGAAGCGCTGGATGGACTCGATTATGAAATCGTTTTTGTGGATGATGGATCGGTCGATTGCACAGTCGAGCGGATTGAGACTGCGCCCAATGTTCGACTGATTCGTTTCGAAAAAAATACGGGCCAAAGCGCCGCCCTTTATGCCGGACTTCAAGCCGCGCGCGGCGCAAATGCGGTCCTCATCGATGGCGATTTGCAAAATGATCCTGCGGATATTCCGAGGCTTCTCGCGGAGATCGCGCGCGGTGCCGATCTCGTATGCGGCTACCGGATTAACCGCCAGGACACACTAGTGAAGCGGCTGACGAGCTCGATCGCCAACGCCGTGCGCAGCCGTTTCACGAAAGATCGCGTGCGCGACACAGGGTGCACATTGAAAGCGATACGGCGCGAATGTGTAAGCGCACTGGTTCCGTTCAAAGGGATGCACCGCTTCATTCCCGCACTCATTAAGGGCGCAGGGTATCGGGTCGTCGAAATTCCAGTAAATCATCGTCCGCGTCGCTTTGGCCAAAGTAAGTACAGCCTGGGGAATCGCGCCCTTCGCGCCACCATCGACATGTTCGGCGTGCGGTGGCTACTCTCGCGGCGATTGAACTACAAAATTCGCGGCAGCTAGCGGCAAAAGCCGATCAGGCCAATGGGCGGGCGGAGCTTTTCCTCGTCCAGTGGTTTTTTCGCCAAAATTCTGCTGCGATTTCCGTGACACTTCCAGTGTCCAAATTCCAAGCTTTCATTGCCCAAAGGCCGGTCCTGGCAATCGGCACAAAGCGTGGGTCCCTGTACAGTTTGCCGACGGCTGCCAGTTCAGTGGTCCTTCCACCTTCTAGAGTCTGGCTGGTAGCAAGCTTTCGAAAGTGCATTGGCTTGCCCGCTCGTCGGAGGATTCTTTCGAATCGATCGGCGGTCCGTGAAAGAACGCCCGCTCTGGAGCGATAGCGGCCGTGGAACAGCTCTAGAGCAGGATCCAATCGAACCAGCGCGGGCAGCTCAGCCATGGTCGGCGCCATCGGGCCTAGTTTCTTCCGGAGGATCATCGCAAGTTCTCGCCGCGAAAGCCCTTCTGGATAGTCCTGAGCGAGAAGCCGGTTGATCTTCTTTTGCGCTCCTCGGAACATAGTCTTTGTCCGTTTGGCCAGACGCAAGCCAAGGAGATTAAGGATAAGGTTTTCAGCCGCTTCCAATTGATAGGGCCGTACTCCCCAGACTTTTCTGAGAATGCGTTCCCAATCGAGAGGAGAAAGTGCACGCCGCTTATCCTCAGATGTGAGTGCTGCGGCGAATTCCCGCAGCGGTTGCAGAAACTCCGGGCGCAACTGGGACCTGCTCCGGCGGCAGACCCAGCGCGGACGATCGGACGGCTGCCGCCGCGATCCTGCGCCATGCCAGGGCCGCTGGTCGGGCCAAAAGACTTCGTGAAGCATTCCTACAATGTCGTTCTCCAGCTGCCTGACGAACTCTCGAGTCGTTCCAATCTGCCTTCCTGTTTTCTCTAGCGTGAGGACATTTCTGGCGGCACACAACAATCGCTTGCGCAATACTACCAGGGCCTTTGCGCCACCTTCCAAACCTACGACGCCGGCGGCAACGCGCGGCAGTTCTTCCAGAAATGCCTGTGGCGACCAATGCACGTGCCGCTTTTCAGGCAGAATAACAAATCCCCGGCGCTTTGCGTAAGCAACCCAATCGATATCGTTGGTCCGAATGCTCTTTGATAGAGCATCGAGGGCGCTGATGATCTCGTTGCGCGTCAGAACGCCGGCAGCGCGTAACGATACGATGCCGCGCTCAGCTCGGTCTATCAACTGCCCGATGGTTCTAATGCCTGCCCTACTGAGGGCGTTGATGGCGCGCGGTTTCAGGCAAAGTAATGCCACGGGTCTGCACTTGAAGGCAGGACTCAGTGTCTGCAAAGACGCGTTGGAAAAATAGATTGCGAAAGCGTCTGCCTGACGTGCGGGCGTTTGCCGAAATTGATTCAAAATTCACCGTTCCTTGCTAACTCGACACAAACTTCGCAGAACGAAGCGCATGTCGCAACGTCCGTTCTTGATCGCCATTCCAAAACGCACTTGTCAACCCAAGCGCTCCCGCTAAGCTTGCGCTCCCGTACAAAGGGAAATCATGTCCTTGGCCAATCTACTTTCTGCCGAGCAAATCGTTCCGGAGATGAACGCAACTGAGCGTTGGCCGGCCATCGTCGAATTGATCGATCTACTGGTCAACCTGGGTAAAGTCAAACCCGCGGACCGCGATAGCATTCTGGCTTCGCTCAAACAGCGCGAGGAAACCATGAGCACTGGCATCGGATTCGGAATCGCCATTCCGCACTGCTCCTCCGACCGCCTCGACGAAGTCGTGGCCGCATTTGGAAGATCCGCTGGCGGAATTGAATTCGATGCGCTGGACAACGCACCGGTGAAGTTCGTTGTTCTTTTCATTGTGCCAAAAAATCAATTTCAAACGCACCTGCGCACGCTTGCATCGATCGCCAAATTTTTGAATGATCGCAGCGTCCGTGAGAGCCTGGCCGAAGCGAATTCGGCCGACGAGATTTTGTCGATCTTTCGCAATCGCTCCCAAAAGGTGTAGCGAGCGCTCTCGTGCCAGTTGTAGCCAGGCGGATCGACCGCGCCACGGGCGATACCGAATAAATGCGGCTTTGCCGCCTAATTTAACATCGAGCAAGGGACTGCTCGATCCACCTTCGCTTCGCACAGCTAAGCGGCTACAGTCTGTGCCTCAGGAAACATGGAAACGTTCCAATCACTTCTCGCAAAGAAGCTTTCGGAAGCGCTGGCAAAGGCCGGACTGCTGAATGCGGGCGAACTCACGCAGGCGACCGATCCCCGTTTCGGCGATTATCAGACCAACGCCGCTCTCGTGCTCGGCAAACAACGCAGTGAAAATCCACGGAATCTCGCCGAGAAAATTCTTGCGGAGCTTGATGTTGGCGATCTTTGCGAACCGCCAGTGGTTGCGGGCGCAGGTTTCATCAACTTCACATTGCGCGTCGACGCAGTCGCGACAAAAACGGGCGAAGTCCTGCGAGACGAACGTCTCGGCGTTGCACGGGCGAAATCGACGAGGAGGATCGTAATTGATTTCGGATCGCCCAACGTCGCCAAGCCGATGCACGTCGGTCACATCCGCAGCACGGTGCTCGGGGACGCGCTGGCGCGCATCGCGCAGTTTCTCGGACATGAAGTGATCCGAGACAATCACATCGGCGACTGGGGCACGCAGTTTGGCATGGTGATTTACGGCTGGAAAAATGTGCTGGATCGACAAGCTCTCCAGCGCAATCCGCTTGCCGAGATCGTTCGCATTTACAAGGAGACAAACGAAAGAACGGCAACCGATCCGCAAGTTCGCGAAGCCTGTCGTCAGGAGTTGGTAAAGCTGCAAGCCGGCGACAGGGAAAACAACGACATCTGGAACGAATGCGTCGCGTTCTCAATGCAGGATTTCGACCACGTCTACAAATTGATCGACATTCATTACGACATTCAGTGCGGCGAAAGTTTTTACAACGATCGCCTGCCCGGACTGGTCGAGCGCTTGCTCAAGGCCGGCATTGCTGAAATCAGCGAAGGCGCGGTCTGTGTTTTCTTTCGCGATAATCCGGAACTGGCCGATAAGCCATGCATCATTCGCAAGCGAGACGGCGGATTTAATTACGCAACGACAGATCTCGCCACAGTTGATTATCGCATCAACGATTTGAAAGCCGATGCGATTTGGTACGTGGTCGGCGCGCCGCAGATTTTGCATTTTAAACAAATTTTTGAGATTGCGCGGCGCGAAGGTTACACGGCCGATCTCCGCCATATCACCTTTGGCAGCATCCTGGGTGAGGATCGCAAGCTGATGAAGACGCGCTCCGGCGAGAACGTGCCGTTGCGCGACCTTCTCGAGGAAGCGTGCAAGCGTGCGCGGAATATCATCGAGGAAAAAAATCCGGACCTGGATGAGGCCGACAAGATCGACATTGCAGAGAAGATCGGAATCGGTGCGGTCAAGTACTTCGATCTCTCACAATATCGCATGACCGATTATGTTTTTTCCTGGGAGAAGATGCTCTCTCTGCAAGGAAACACAGCGCCATATCTGCAGAATGCTTACGTGCGAATTCGTTCCATTTTTCGCAAAGCAGGCGAACCTGCGCCGAAGATCGACCAGTTAGCCCTCGATGATCCCGCTGAAATCAATCTCGCAAAACGTCTCTGTCAGTTTGTGGAAATCGTCCCACAAGTATTGAACGATTTTCGCCCGAACATTCTGGCAAATTATCTGTTTGGGTTGGCGAACAGCTTTCACACATTTTATGAAGCCTGTCCCGTCTTGAAATCGCCAGAGCCGGCGCGCAGTTCGCGTCTGGCATTGTGCGATCTCAGCGGGCGAGTGTTGCAGTGCGGTCTCAATCTTCTGGGGATCAAAGTGCCGAAAAAGATGTAAGCTTTTGTCATGTCGAGCGGAGTCGAGACATCTCTCATCGTTTTCTGGTTCCTGCGATGAAACAGCAAGAGATTCTTCGACCCATTCGACTACGCTCGGGGCATGACTTTCGCTCGGAATGACAAAGGACATGACAGACGAAAAACATCCGCGTTTGCTCAGGCGCGCGAGATTGTGCCGTATCTGCATACGCTGGGCGTGACCGATGCTTATGCCTCGCCTTATTTCCAAGCGAGCGCGGAGAGCCTCCATGGCTACGACATTACCGATCACAATAAACTCAACCCTGCGATCGGCTCGCGGGAGGATTACGACTCCTGGATTGCGAATCTGCATGCGCACTCGATGGGCCAGATGCTCGATTTCGTACCGAACCATGTCGGGATCGCGGAGCCGCTCAATGAATGGTGGATGGATGTGCTCGAAAATGGGCCCAGCTCCCGATATGCGCCCTATTTCGATATCGACTGGCATGCGCTGAAATCGGATCTGCACGACAAGGTCCTGTTGCCCATCCTCAGTGACCAATATGGACGTGTCCTTGAACGCGGCGAGTTGCGGGTGCGTTTCGAGGAGGGCACCTTTTATCTTCTGTACGGCAGCCGCAGACTGCCGATCGCGCCGGGCACATATCGTTATGCTCTCGAAATCGCGCTGCAAAATCTCGCTGAGCATAAGGACGAAGATTTCTACGCGGAATTGCAAAGCATTCTGACCGCGCTCGAATATTTACCCAAGCGCACTGAAACCGACGCGAAGCGCATCGCGGAGCGAATTCGCGAGAAGGAAATTATCAAGCGACGTCTCGAACGCCGTTGCGCCGAGGCGCCGCAGGTGCAACAGGCAATCGAAAAGGCATTGGCCCGGATCAACGGCGAGCCGGGCGACGCGCGCAGCTTCGACGCGCTTGATGAATTGCTTAATGCGCAGTCGTACCGGCTCGCTTACTGGCGGGTCGCGGCCGAAGAAATTAATTATCGCCGCTTTTTTGATGTGAACGATCTGGCGGCGATCCGGGTAGAATTGCCAAAGGTTTTCGACGCTGTTCACCGGCTGGTTATTGATCTCGTGCGTACTCGCGCGGTAACGGGTCTCCGCATTGATCATCCGGACGGTCTTTATTTACCGCGCGAGTATTTCGAAAAGCTTCAGCAACGCTGCGCGAAAGCGCTGGCGATCCCGCTGCCGCAGGATGGACGCGCCATTTACATGGTTGCGGAAAAAATTCTCACCGGCGCCGAAACCCTGCGGAAGGATTGGCTGGTGCACGGCACCACCGGCTACGATTTTGGGAGTCAAGTCGCGCAGCTACTGGTCGATTCGTCTGCCGAGACATCGATCACAAAAACATTCCATCGGTTCATCGGTCACTCCATGCCTTTTGGGCATCTGCTGTATGCGAAAAAGCTGCAAGTAATGAAACTGGCACTCGCCAACGATGTCGATGTCCTGGGCAACATGGTCGATCGGCTTTCCGAGCAAAACCGATGGTATCGCGACTTCACGCTCGAGGCGCTTGCTCGCGCTGTCCGCGAGACGATCGCCTGTTTTCCCGTTTATCGGACTTATCTCGCCCCCGGCCGGCCGGTGAGCGACGAAGACCGGCAAGTAGTCGAGCGTGCAATCGCCGCAGCCAAGCGCCGAAACCCGGCAATCGAAGAATCGATTTTCAATTTTCTCCGCGACGTCTTGCTTTTCCGGTTTCCGGAAAACCTCGGTGCCGAAGCACGCGCCGCACACACACATTTCGTTCTCAAGTTTCAGCAAACCACGGGGCCAATCATGGCCAAGGGGCTGGAGGACACTGTATTTTACATTTACAATCGGCTGGCCGCATTAAATGAAGTTGGTGGCGAGCCGCAGCAGTTCGGATTAAGCGTTGACGCCTTTCACGAACGTAATCTCGATCGACAACGCAATTGGCCCGCGACCTTGCTCGCGACCTCGACGCACGACACTAAACGCAGCGAAGATGCGCGCGCGCGGATCGTTGCCATCTCCGAAATCCCGGAGCTTTGCCGACAGTCGTTGCGACGCTGGCGAGCGACCAATCGCCGCTGGAAGCGGACTATTAACGACGCGGAAGCGCCGGACCCGAATGAGGAATACTTACTCTACCAAACGTTGCTTGGAACCTGGCCAATCCAGGACTCGGGCGAGCCCGAGGGAGCAGCAACAGCGGAGTACATCGGGCGGATTCAAGTTTACATGGGCAAAGCGCTCCATGAAGCGAAGCTTAATACGAGTTGGATCCAACCAAACGAAGAATGGGATGCGGCGATGCGCGATTTTATCGCGAAAATCCTGGATTCGTCGCCACGAAATAAATTCCTTCCGGTTTTCCTCCCGGTTGCGCAGGAGATTGCGCGTCTGGGAGCGATCAATTCGTTCACGCAAACGCTGCTCAAGCTGACATCGCCGGGCGTGCCCGACATTTATCAGGGTAACGAGATTTTGGATTACAGTCTGGTCGATCCTGACAATCGGCGTCCGGTCGATTACAAACGGCGTCGCGAACTGCTCGAAGCATTGCCTGCGGCGACTCCCGATGAACTGATACGGAGCTGGCCGGATAGCCGCATCAAAATGTTTTTAACCCAGCGAGCTCTGCAATTCCGACGCGAACATGCCGATCTTTTCCACCGTGGGGAATATTTGCCGCTTGGCGCGAACGGAACATTTGCGGAGTGCTGCGTCAGTTTCGTCCGCGAATTGGCAGGCAGATGGATCGTTGTCGTCGCGCCGCGTCTGTCCTCGCGCATCGGTTTTCCGCCGACTGGTGAGCGGTGGAAAGACACCACAATCGAATTTCCCGAAACGCTTTCGCTCGATGGCGCGCACGATCTCTTTACCTGTCGTCCGATTCATCACCACGGCCGACGCGTCTCAGTGGGCGACGCATTATCGACCTTGCCCTTTGCGATGATTACGAATCTGTAGCGGCGGTCTGTGACCGTCGCTCGAATTTGATCACTTAACGTGCGATATGCCTGAACGTCTTCGAAGACTGGATTACACGTTTCAGCGGCTGCCGATTTATTTCGTCACGGCATGTACTCATCAACGTCAGAAGATTTTGAACAACGCTGATATTCACGCGCGTCTTGCTCAGTTCGGAAAAGAAGCCCCAGAGCACGGGCATGGCTGGGCGCATACGTCCTGATGCCCAACCATTTCCATGCATTTGTTGTGATAGACGATCAACGGCTGGACCTCTCCGCTTGGATGAGGTCCTTGAAGAATACTTTGTCAAAAGTTCTACGCACGTACAACATCTCATCACCTCATTGGCAAAAAGGGTTCTTTGATCGCATTTTGCGCAGTGGGGAGTCTTACTCGCAGAAATGGGATTACGTTCGTGAGAATCCGGTGCGCGCCGGATTGGTGAAGGACTGGAAAGAATGGCCATTGCTCGGAGAAATCTTTGATCTGGAGTTCAGAGATGATCGCTTTTGAAGAATTAATGCGACGGTCACAGACCGCCGCTACAGGGAAATGCGAAATTAGTGGCGCTCGACGCTCTCGAAAAACTCGACAACCCACTGCGAGAAGTTGCTAAGATTTGTCAGCAAGTCCGCGCCGAACCCCGCAAAGGTGATTTGTCGCGAGGCAAGAATCAGCATCACGCTGAGCAACAGCAGGTTCATCAAATAGATGACCACGAGCGAGAAGAATGTGCCTTGATCGCTCAGGTCGGTCTGGTTTTTCGGGATCATCCAGCAGGTGAACGTGAAATAGAACGCCCAGGTGGCGCCGATCACGGCATACAGCAGGCGCCCATACGGCTGCACATTCATACAGAGGCTAAGCACGCCATACGTGGCGATCGCCAGAATGCTGTAGAGTGGAAAAAAATAAGGCGTCAGCGCGATCCAGAAATTTGTCTTGTTCGTGACGACGTGTCCGCCGTCGCGACCAACGCGAAACCGACTGATACGTCCTCCCATTAACAGAACCCACAGGGCGTGGGTGAGTTCGTGTCCGAAGACGTAGATTACGATTGGGCGAGGCAAGCCGAGGAATGCGATCAGCCAGAGAACTGCGCCCAACGAGAAGAACCAAAACTCCTCGCCGGCCCAAAGCTGTTGCGTCACGGTCGCGCGCGCAAAGACAGTGAAAAATGTCTGACTAAGAATTGCACAGACCGGCAGCAGAAAAATCGCAAAAACAAACTTTACCCAGCGTGTGGGGACCATGAGCGGATCGGACGTGGGAATGAATCGTGTAGCCCGCGCGACGCTTCGGACGACCTTTCTGCCACGGTTCGGTCTACGCTTTTTGTTTCCCGGTCTTCGCTTGGTCGTAGCCAAAATTATCCGGAGATTACGCACATGTACGTGGATAATAGCAAGACGGAACCGCGCGGATTTTTCGGGCCACGAGCATGACGCTGCTCATAATATCATTTCGCATGCCGAATAAAGATTGTTTCGGCGGGGCCGCCGAAACAATCAGGCCAGCTGCCTGGTGCTCCTTGATATTACAGAATCACGCCCGGCCCATGTAGGCGCCGCTGCGGGTGTCGATCTTGATGTTTTCGCCTTCTTTGATGAAGAGCGGGACGTTGATTGTTTTTCCCGTCTCGAGCAGGGCCGGTTTCGTAACATTGCTCGCGGTGTCGCCGCGCAGGCCTTCCGGTGATTCAACGACCTTCAAACTGACGGAGGCAGGCAACTCAACCTCCACCGGTTTGCCCCCAGCGTAGAGAACCTGCACGGAAAGATTTTCCACCAGATAATCTTTGGCGTCGCCAATCAGATTTTCCTGCAACGTGATTGTGTCGTACGTCTCTGGGTCCATGAAATGATATCCGTTGCGATCCTCGTAACTGAATTCAAGGTTCTTTCGCTCAATTTCGACCAGCTCCACCTTGTCCGTCGAGCCGAAGCGGACATCGGCGCTCTTGCCGGTGTTAATGTAGCGGATGATCGCCTGGACGAACGCACGCAAATTTCCGGGCGTGCGATGATGGACCTCCAGCACAATAGCTGCGTTACCGTTGTACTTAATCGCCATTCCTTTGCGAAGATCGTTTGCCGCGGGCATGGGAAGAGAAGTGATAAGTGGATAAGTGATTAGTGAAAAGAGGCGGACTCTTGCACGCGGAGGGGGGTAACGCAACTGTGTCGGCTAGCGCACTGACGGTCCTGCCTGCCGCGCCGAAGCACAGCAAAGGCGGGAGCGAGTCGAACAGGCGTCACGTCGACGAATTCGACTTTCGGACGAAGCCGTCCTGTGGCGGAACGGACGGACTCGTCCCGTAGCGGCGTGTGGCCTTTCGGCGACTCGCCGAATCGTTCAGAACTCGACTGCTTTAAGCAGTCAAGTTTCCCTGCGTCATTTGATGCTGGCGGAGCCTGCTCTGAGCGCAGCCGAGGGGGGTGTCTTGCCGCAACGATCTTTTCTCGTGCCGTGCGCTACCCAGACCGTTGCTCCATCGGCTATAGTAACTTCAAGCGCGTGAGGTCTTGCGAATCGACGATGCCCACGGGCACGTTGTTGTCATCGACCACAACAAGGTCGTCAATGCGATGGCGTTCGAGCAGATTCAGAACTTCAACTGCGAGTTTGTCTTTGTGCACCGTGACTGGGTTCAGCGTCATCAAATCTGCCACCAACCGTTCCCCGATCTTTGAATCGGATTGAAAATGCCGCACGAAATCGCCGTGTGTGAAAATTCCCTGTAACTGTCGATCTTCGCCCGCCACGAGAGCAGCACCGGCCCGGACACTGGTCATTGCTTTGAGCACGTCGCGTATCGGCGTATCGGTTGAAACGATGGCCATCGCTTCCGGCGGTCGCATGATTTGGTGCACACGCATCAGGAGACTTCGGCCGATCAGCCCGGCGGGATGAAACTTTGCAAAATCTTCCTTGTTAAACCCACGCGCCTCGAGCAACACCATCGCCAGCGCGTCGCCCAGGGCCAACATCACCGTAGTGCTCGAAGTCGGAGCGAGATTCAGCGGACAGGCTTCCTGTTCGATGTTTACATCGAGAAGCAGATGCGCATTTTGGGCAAGGGTCGATTTTGGATCGCCGCATATGGCGATGATCCTGACTTGGAACCGGGCGATTGCGGGCAGGATTCGGAGCAATTCCTCCGTCTCGCCACTCGCGCTCAAGGCAAGCACGACGTCGCCATCGGCGATCATGCCAAGATCGCCATGCAAAGCGTTTGAGGAATCGAGCACGACGGCCGGCGATCCTGTGCTGGTGAGGGTGGCGGCAATTTTTGCGCCGATATGTCCGGACTTGCCCACTCCCACCACGACCACTTTGCCGCGCGCATCGATCGCGTCTTTGATAAGTTCGACGGCACGGGAAAAATTTTGGCTCAACCGGTCGCGGAGCCGCTTAAGCTCAAAAATTTCTATATCCAGGACACGTGCGGCCTTTTCAAGGTAGTCCATCGAAGTATATAATGTGGGCAGGCGTTGTGACGGGCAAGAAACTTGCACGCACTCGCAAGAAAGGAAAAACATGAAAATATTAATGATCGCAATCCTCGCTGCGCTGGCTGCAAGCGCTTCGGCGCAAACATTCAGGGCGCCGATCGGGCCGCAAAAACCGGTGAGAGCAATGCCCACGCCGCCGCCGATTTCAGAACGCGCTGCGGTGCAGGGGGTGGTTCCGCGAGCATTTAGCGACGGCCGTAACCCGTTCCAAATGCTCAATCCGTGGGCGCCCGCCCGATACGGCACCTGGGTGGACAGCACGTCGTTCGACCCGAACGTCCCGGGAAAATGGAAGGGTATTAAGCTCTTCGAAATCCTCTTTTGATAAATTGGAAGCGCAGACGTTTGAATGAAGTGTAGTGCCGCGTCTCCTCACGCGCAGTTTTTCTGTCACTCCGACCGAAGTGGAGGAATCTGTTACTGTTAAAAGAGGAACAGCGATCCCGCAGCAGCGGGAGACTCCGCTCGACATGACGGGAACGGCACTCCCGATTGTCGCCTGTTATTGCGCAACGTTCCTGAAACCGGAGATGCTGCACATCTACCGGCAAATAATCGCGCTCGCGCGCGTCTCGCCTGTTGTCATCGCTCAAAAACGCGAAAATTCGGGCTGCTTTCCATTCGATAAGATCGACATCGCCCCAAAACCGGCGCTGCATTTTCTGCGCCGCTTTTGGTCTCGCCAACTGCGCGATAAGCCATGGCAACTTTCGTCCGGAGAACTACGTGCGTTAATGAACGTCCTGGAAAAAAGGAACGCTCAGCTTTTGCACATTTACTTCGGCCAAATCGCGGTGCATCTCCTTCCGCTAATTCACGCATGGGAAAATCCTTCGATTGTTTCCTTTCACGGCGCGGATGTGATGGTGGACATGAACAAGCCTGCGTATCGAGAGGCCACCACGCAGATGCTCGAAGGGGTAAAGCTCGTTCTCGTTCGCTCCGAATCGTTGCGGCGCGCGGTTGTCGATCTTGGTTGCGACGAAAAAAAGATCGAAGTTCAGCGAACCGGCATTCCACTCTACGAATTTCCATTTCGCGAACGTAACTTTGTCGCCGCGGCGACCGAATGGCGCTTCGTGCAGGCATGTCGCTTAATCGACAAGAAAGGTCTGCCGGTCACGCTCCGCGCCTTCGCGAGTTTCTTGAGACAATATCCAAACGCGACGCTAACCATCGCCGGAGAGGGGCCATTGCTCAGTCAACTTCAAAATTTGGCGCGCGAGCTGAAGATCGATGGTCGTGTTTTGTTTACCGGTTTCATTTCACAGGAGCAGCTGCGCGACATTTATTATGCGTCGCACATTTTCCTGCACCCGAGTGAGACAGGCCCTGACGGAAATCAGGAGGGGATTCCAAATTCAATGCTCGAAGCGATGGCGAGCGGGCTACCGGTCTTCGCGACTCAGCATGGCGGAATCCCAGAAGCAATCGAGAACGGCGTGAGCGGCGTGCTGGTGCGCGAGCGCAGTGCTGATGAACTAGCGCGCGCCTTGCTCAACGCAGTGCAAGATCCCGGTTTTCTCTCGCGGGTCGCACGGGCAGGCGCGGAGGTCGTTCGAGAAAGGTTCGATCTGGGCGCTCAAGCGCGACGCTTAGAAGATATTTACCTCGGAATGATGTTGTAGAGGCGTTTGTGTCAAACGCCTGATCAACCGCGAAAGCCTTCTGAGTCAATCGCTCGGCGCTCGACACAAGCGCCCCCACAACGGCAGCTCTATGGATCGCTTGCGACCATTTGCGGCGCAGGTTTGCTCAGGTCCACCTGATCGCTCACCTTTTGGATTTTTGAATCTTGCTGTTTCAGACGGGCGACAACAGTCTCCATCTCTTTCTTGAGCTCGCTGATCGTCGCTTTCTGGTTCTGCATCTTACGGGCCTGTTCTTCCATTTTGCGGTGGTCTTTGAGGAACTCGTTGAGCAGGATCGCGCTGACTGCCTCGTAACGCGCGGTTTCGGGCTTCCCGCCTGCATCGCGGAACACCAGGTCGGGGCTTACTTTTTGCCGAGCTTTAAAATTCTCGCCCCATC
>WNGQ01001620.1_pt1 | contig 23248 bp, 17 predicted proteins | sample 5407661 | NCBI WGS metagenome assembly WNGQ01 (sample SAMN13153382, study PRJNA577476) | soil metagenome | isolation source: 60 cm soil or saprolite under Garry oak tree replicate 2 | place: USA:California | collected 2016-06-15 | reverse complement strand
GGTGACCGCGGTGATGCCGGGCACGCCGGTGAACGCGGCGCGAAGCTGGCCCGACGACGCCGGGTTGCCGACGACGACGACCGGCTGGCCCACCCCGGCGGGGAAGTTCCTGTCGAGCACCTGCTGCCCCACGACCGAGTCCGGGCGATGACCGCTGAACGACTCCGCCGCAGTCAGGCCGCTGGCCTTCAGGCCGGTCAGGCCGACCGCCATCGCGGCGAGGACGAGTGCGGTGGCCGCCCAGACCACCCGGGGCCTGGCGGCCACGCCGCGCCCGACTCGGGCCCACAATCCGCTGCTCGTCGGCTCGGCGGAGCCGAACTTGGGCCGGACCGGCCAGAAGATCCACCTGCCGAAGATCACCAGCAGCGCCGGGAGCAGGGTGATCATGGCGGCGAGGGCCACGCCGACGCCGATGGCGAGCACCGGGCCCATGCCCTTGGTGGAGTTCAGCTCCGCGATCATCAGCGTCAGCAGACTGAGGATGACCGTGCCCCCGCTCGCGATGATCGCGGGACCGGCGCGGCGCAGCGCCACGGCCATGGCCTCGTGCCGGTCCTCATGGCGGCGCAGTTCCTCCCGGTATCTGGCCGTCAGCAGCAGCGCGTAGTCTGTTCCGGCGCCGAACACGAGCACATTCAAGATGCCGGCGCTCTGCCCGTTCACGGTCAGGCCCGCGTGCACGGCGAGCAGGTAGATCAGTGCCTCGGCGCTGACCAGCGCGATCCCGGCGGTTATCACCGGCAGCAGCCATAGCGCCGGGCTGCGGTAGGTGATCAGCAGCAGCACGATGACCACGGCGAGGGTCGCGTACAGCAGCGTGCTGTCGATGCCGCTGAAGGCCTTGGCGGAGTCTGCGGCGCCGCCGAGCGGCCCGGCGATGTGGGCGGCTAGCCCGTCGGCGTTCGACCGTGCGATCGCGCGAAGCTTGCCCACCGCCCCGGTGGCGCCGTTCCAGCCCTTTGATCCCAGGTCGACCGGGACGACGGCCTGGGCCGCCTTGCCGTCGGCGGCGAAGAACGGCCCGGCGACCTGGTGCCGCACCACGCCCGGCACGCCGGCGAATGAGGCGACATCCCGCAGTGCCTTGGTCCGGTCGGCCGGCGTCAGTCCCGACGGCCGGTCGTAGACCACGACGGCGGGGAAGACGTTCGGTGACTGGAAGGTCGACTGCAACTTCAGCACCTGCGTCGACTCGGCCTTCGGCGGGAGCCATGACTGGGCGTCGTTCTTTTCCGCCCCCATCAGCTTGCCGGACAGCGGCCCGGCGACGGCCGCGACGATCAGCCAGAACACCAGAACCGCCCACTTGGCCCGGCGGCCGGCAGGCAAGCGCAGCAGGGCGCGGGCCTTGCTCATCTCCAACTCCCAGATTGTCCAGGGTTCAGCTGTTAAGATCAGCCCGCGCGCCGTGCTTGCTCCACGAGAGCCAAGACAAGTTATATCTCGAATCGGCCAGATTCTTCAACTCCATTGGCCGGGCCGGCGCCCGGTCGCGGGGACGGCGCGGCGCCAGCGGGTATCGGCTCGGCCCGGGCCGGCCCCTGGCGCGAGTCGTGGCCGGCCGCCACTTGGTGCGGTTTGGTCCGGCTCATCCCCGAAACGGGGGGTTACCGCGTGACGAACTCCGCCAGCACCGGAGCCAGGGCCTCGGGGCTGACATTATGCCCCTGACCGGCGAGGGCACGAAGTTCGGCGCCCGCGATCGCCTTCTGCAGGACGCGCGCTGTCTCGGCCATGAACGGCGCTCCGGCGCTGCCGTGCATGACCAGCGTGGGAACGGCCACCCTGGCTGCTCGCTGCGGTACCGACCTGTCCGTGCCCAGGACGCCCGCGTGGTCGTAGGCCAGCGTCGGTGCGACGGCCTCCAGGTCGGCCCAGAACCCCGACCGGCGCACTCCGTCGATCTGTTCGGCCGGCGTTCCGACGAAGGCCATGAACAGCGCGACCGCATCACCGGGCCGGCCGGCCGCCAGCGCCTCGCTCATCTCGCTGAGATACCTTTCCCACGCCGCACGGGCCTGCGGGTCGTTGTCGTAGGGCGCCTCGTACATCGCGAGCTTGCCGACCCGGCCGCCGAAGGCGACGGCGGCGTCGAGAGCCAGGCACGCCCCGGATGAGTGGCCGTACAGAGCGGCCGACCCTCCGGCCTCCTCGATGACCGCGTCGAGGTCCTCGATCTCGCGCGCGACCGCGTACGGCGGAGTGTCGCCGCTGTCGCCGCGACCCCGGCGGTCGTAGGTGTAGACCGTCAGCCGCGGCGAGAGCAGGGCGATGAGCTCAGCCTTCGAGCTGGACGTGCGGGTGGTAAGCGCCCCGTCGACGACGACGAGGGCAGGGCCCGCACCGTTCTTTTCGTATGCGATCGCCGTGCCGTCCGCCGATGTCACCGCTGGCATGCTCGAAGTCCTTTCTTAACCGATGTCCACTGGAAGCCGTTCGTCACGTGCGGACAGGACGAAGTGCTCGCGGACGGTGGCGTGGTAGAGGCGATGACGCGCTGGCGGCTCCACGTCGGAGCGGCTCCACGGGGCCGCCGCCCGTTGCCGGGAAATGCGGGAGAAGATCGCGATTGCTCGGCTGAGGTCCTGCTCGGGCTGTTCCCGTGCGACGGCCGACAGGTAAACCGCTGGCCAGCGCCAGGAACCTGGTGCGAGTTGAAGATCACGGCCGGTGACGCCCACGGCCGCCCGTCCGCATCCGCGGTGGCCAGCGTCAGGTAGCAGCTGGAGTCGATGATCGCTCTCGCCGCGGCTCGCGGGTCCACGTTCTCGCTCACCCAGATGCTCCTCAGCGAGTGCGCCCGACCGCGCGCGGCAGGCATGTTCCGGGGCCTGGCAGCGTGCCGGTGCCCCGATCCGCAGGTCGGGACTTATGCTCCGTGGCCGCCGCGACCGGCCGGGTCCTCCGCCGCGACCGCCGCGGCCATCCGCTCGATGATACCGATCAGCCTGTCGGCCGCGTCGGGGGTCAACCTGCGCGCGAGCATCTCCCTGGCCGCCGGGCTCAGCGTGGCGCGTCCCGGGTCGCGAACCTGGCCGGCATCCGTCTCGCGCGCGAAAACTCCCCGGTATCGGGGCGGGAAGCGGATCGCGGCCTCCCCGGCGTCGGAGCCGCCCTGGTGCCCGCATGCGTGCAGGCCGGGATGCGGCCGACCGGGCGGCCAGTACCCTGACGGTGGCGGAAGGCGGGGCCCCGGCGCCCCGTGCGGCCCGAATCTTGCTGCCGGGCCGATCAGACCCTGAACGAGGGCGTAACCACAGAGCATTGCAGAATCAGACCACCGGGTGCGCCGGCTCGGGTCGGGCACGCAGAATCTCCAGGCTCAACGTGGAGAAACGGCCAGATCCCGGATCCGGGGTTCAGGAAGCACGGCCCGCCCGTGATCCAGCAGGGCATGCCGGCCGCTAGACGGCGCCGATGGCGGCGCCGAGCGCGTGCAGGTCGCGGCGCAGGATGGCAGCGGCCTGGCCCGTGATCTGCCCCTGGGACTGACGCTGGTCGTACTTCTCGACAAGCTGGGCGTAGCGCTGGTCGATTTGCTGGGCGTTCTGGTCCGGGGGCGCGAACAGCAACTGCTGCAACTGGTTGAACATGTCCTGCCCTGCGTCCTGTGACACCTCGCCGTCGGCGACGCCTGCCTGAAGGTCGCCAACGAGGGCCGCGGCCGCTGCGGCTGTCGGTGGGAGCGTGGCCGTACTGCCCGGGGCCTTGGCTCCGTGGTGCTGCGGACTGGGGCGGTGGCTGGGGGATCCTTGCCGGGATGTCGCGACCGGGCTGGTCGGGGCCGGCCCGGCGGTCCGTGCCGGCTGACGGAGCAGCAGCGCTGTCGCCAGGGCGGCGAGGGCGGCAGCTAGCGCCGCCGCGAGCACCACCTCGGTCGGCCGCCGCGGTGCGCTACGCCGCCCGCCCGCTGGCTCGCCGCCACCTCGCGGCACGGGGAGCACGCGGGTATGGTCCCTGGCCAGGGCGGCGAGCAGCCAGGCCCGGGCAGCGGCCGCGCCGGTCGGCCGGTCGGCCGGGTCCTTGGCCAGCAGCCGCGCGGTGATCCAGTCCAGCCGCGGGGCCACGCCAGTCCGCAGCGCCGACGGCGGGCCGGGATCGTCATGCACCTGCCGGTAGGCGACGCCGACGGCCGAGTCGGCCGTGAACGGCGGTGTGCCAGTGAGCATCTCGTACAGCACGCAGCCGAGCGCGTACAGGTCAGCCTGCGGGCCGACCGGTCCGCCCGATGCCTGCTCGGGCGACAAGTACGCGGCGGTCCCGAGTACCGCCTGGGTGCGGGTCGTGCCGGCCCCATCCTGGGTCCTGGCGATCCCGAAGTCCAGGACCTTCACCTCGCCGCCGGACAGCACGATGTTCTCCGGCTTGATGTCACGGTGGATGAGGCCGGCCGCGTGCGCCGCCTCCAGCGCTTCGCAGACCGCGACGGCGACCGTGACCGCGTCACGGGGCGACATCGGCCCGATCTCGTCGAGTACCTGCCGCAGCGTCCGGCCCGCGACGAGCTCCATCACGATGAACGGGGTGTTCCCGTCGATCCCGCAGTCGAAGACCGTCACGATCCGGGGATGGCTCAGCGCGGCGACGTGCCTGGCTTCCCGCTCGAAGCGGGCCAGGAAGCCGGGATCTGCCGCGAACTGCGGGCTGAGCACCTTGACGGCGACGTCGCGGCCCAGCACCTCGTCCCTGGCCCGGTACACGATTGCCATGCCGCCCGCGCCCAGCTCCTCGAGCAGCGCATACCGGCCGCGCAAGACTCTGGCGCCCATAATGGCCATGGCATCAGTCATACAGCAATCCGTGGATAGGCACGTCATCTTCGGTGTCTGTCGCGGTGTTGCCCGCCGTGCCCGGTGCCAGGCTCGGTACGCGATCACGACGGCGCAGGTCAGGGGGCTGGGATCGGTTGCAGGCGAGCAACTGATGACGTTGGTCGGGCCGGCTCCGGTTCCATGCCGATGCCGGCGCGGAGGGCTAGAGCGGAGGGCTAGAGCGGAGGGCTAGAAGAGACCGGGCTGGCCGGCGGGCCCGGACCGACTGACTGGCCGCGGGCCGGACCGACTCAATGGCTGAACCGGTGGGTCGCTGGCGCCGCCCTTCGGTCCCCGGCGCTCACCGGGACTCGGCTACGGCACTGGCCGGTGCTCTGGCCCGCGACACGCGCCCAGCGGTCCGCGGCCGGTCCTCGCCCGCGATCCGCGGCGCGCAAGCGCCGCCGCGCCTGGCGTTAAGCGTCATTTGCCGGAATCGGCTGGGCCCACGACGACCTGGCCGCCGACTTATCATCACGTGGCGTCAATCCGGTGCCCGACTTGCGAGTTTCGCGGAGCCACAACTGATGATATGTCTGTGTTGGCGCCCCGCGGGTCGGCGCGGCGTGGAGTTCCGTAAGCGGCGACGTCCCGAATAGGGTGAAATGCTCGAAGTGCGATGCACTGCGGGGGGGTGCGGTGGCGATGTGTGTCGATCAGCTCGCCGGGCTGCCGATGATCGTGCCGAGGCTGGCGAGCGCTTCGGTGCGGGCCCGGTAGTAGACCCAGACGCCGCGCTTGTCGCGGTCGAGCAACCCGGTCTCGTGCAGCACCTTGAGGTGGTGGCTGATCGTGGGCTGGGACAAGTCGAATGCCCCGGCCAGGTCGCAGACGCAGGCTTCGCCGCCCGGGTGGCTGGCGACCAGGGACATCAGCCGCAGCCGCACCGGGTCGGCGAGCGCCTTCAGCAGCGGGGCGACCCGCCGGGCCTGCTCGGCGGACATCGGCTCCTGGGACAGCGGGGGGCAGCAGGGGACGGTGTCGGCCGGGTTCAGCAGCACCAGAGATTTCGGCATTCATCTATATTGACAGGTGTCGATGTCCGTGGCAAGCTCCGAGACAGACATAGACAGCCATCAAAGTCCTGAGAGGTTCCCTTGTCCCGCATCCAGCTCGCCCTCAACGTCAGCAACCTCGACGAGTCAGTGGCCTTCTACACCAAGCTGTTCGGCGCGGAGCCGGCCAAGCTCCGGCCTGGCTACGCCAACTTCGCCATCGCCGAGCCGCCGCTCAAGCTCGTCCTGCTCGAGCACTCCGGTCAGGGCGGCACCCTCAACCACCTTGGCGTCGAGGTCCCCGACGTTGACGCTGTCGACGCCGAGCAGGAGCGCCTGACCGGGACCGGCCTCGTCTCGGTCGACGAGCGCGACAGCACCTGCTGCTACGCCAGGCAGGACAAGTTCTGGGTACAGGGCACTCCGGACGGTGAGTCCTGGGAGATCTACGCCGTGCTGGCCGACAGCCAGACCTTCTATGGCGAGGAGCAGGACACGCAGTGCTGCGGCGGAGCGGCCAGCCAGGTGGAGGTCACCGCGGAGTCGGCCGCGCCCGCGGCGAGCTGCTGCTAGCACCCGGGCCGGGTCCTTGGGCCCTGTCGCGGTTCACGGACCCGGCCACCCGGCCACCCGGGCTTCCCGGCCATCGGCAGGCCGGAGTCACCGGACGCGATCTGACGGAGGGCTGAGCAAGGCGGCCATCCGTCCCAGCGCGTCGGGGAGCAGCCGGTAGTAGACCCACGTGCCGCGACGCTGCCTGCCGATGATGCCGGCCTCGCGAAGGATCCGCAAGTGGTGGCTGATGGTTGGCTGGGTCAGGTCGAACGCCGATGTCAAGTCGCAGACGCACATCTCGCCGCCCTGGTGCGCGCCGATCAGGGACACCAGCCGCAGCCGGACCGGGTCGCCGAGTGCCCGGAACACCTGGGCAAGTCCGGCGGCCGTAACCTCATCGAGCGGCTCGCCTACCAGCGGAACGCTGCAGACCTCGGCGGCAGCCTGCGGTCTGTCGGCGGCCACGGCCTGCAGGACGCGCTGATCAGCCTGTATCGACACAACTCTATCTTGACGGCCATCGACCAGGGCTGGCAAGCTGGGGCCAGCTGTATCGACGTTCATCGATGGAGGACGGCCATGCGGCCTGACACACCGCGGAACGCCACCGGGCCGACCCTCGGCGGTGCCGATGACTGAGGTCGCCCTGGCGCGGCGGCTGGCGGCCGAGTTCGCAGGCAGCGCGTTCCTGGCCGCGGCGGTGATCGGCTCGGGGATCGCCGCCCAGCACTTGTCACCCGGCGACACGGGCCTGGAGTTGCTGGAGAACGCCGCGGCAACCGCCGCCGGGTTGTTCACCATCATCCTGATGTTCGGCCCCCTGTCCGGCGGGCACTTCAACCCGGTGGTGTCGTTCGCCGACGCGGCGTTCGGCGGGCTGCGCTGGCGCGATGCCGCCTCCTACCTGCCCGCGCAGGTGGCCGGGTGCGTCGCTGGCGCGCTGATCGCAAACCTGATGTTCGCCCTCCCCGCGGTCAATATTTCGGCCAAGGACCGGGCCACCCCCGCGCATTTCCTGTCCGAGGTCTTCGCAACCCTCGGGCTCCTCCTCGTGATCTTCGCCCTCGCCAGGACGGGGCGGTCCCGGTCGGCGCCGGCCGCCGTCGGCGCGTACATCGGCGCCGCGTACTTCTTCACGTCCTCGACCAGCTTCGCGAACCCGGCGATCACGATCGGCCGGATGTTCTCGGGCACGTTCGCCGGCATAGCCCCGTCTTCGGCGCCGGCGTTCATCGCCGCGCAGGTGGTCGGCGGCGGGCTGGCGGTTGTGGTAGTCAGGGCGTTGTATCCCCGGCTCACGGCTGCCGACGCCGCCGAGATCGTCGTCCCCCACCTGCATGGCAGCCGGGCGGCCGGGGACGGGGCCGGGGACGGCCGGACGGCCGGGGACGGCCGGGACGCGGGGGCCGGGGACGGCCGGGACGCCGAAAGCAGCGGCGGCCGGGCGATCGAGCGCGACGACGGTCAGGCACCGGCCGTGTCCAGCCACGACCCTGTGCGGTAAGGGCGCCGGGAACAGCACAGGGAACAGCACAGGGAAACGGAGATCCCGCCATGCATCTGCTCATGATCGGCGGCAGCGACGCGGGGATCAGCGCCGCGCTCCGGGCCCGCGAGCTCGACGACTCCGCCGACGTCACCGTGGTCGTGGCGGACGCCTATCCGAACTTCTCGATCTGCGGCATCCCGTACTACGTCTCCGGCGAGGTCACCCACTGGCGCGACCTCGCCCACCGGACCACCGCCGACCTGGAAGCCACCGGGATGGGCCTGCGGCTCGACACGACCGCGCGCCGGATCGATGTCGGCGGCCGCAAGCTCCTCGTCACTTCGCCCGACGGCACCGAGGAGCTGATCGGCTACGACAAGCTCATCGTCGGCACCGGGGCCTGCTCGGCCAGGCCGCCGATCGGCGGCCTGGCCACCCTGGGCCCTGGCGACGGCGTGCACCTGCTGCACTCGATGGGCGACACGTTCGCGGTCATGCGCACGCTCGAGCAGGCGGCACCGGCCAGCGCGGTGATCATCGGAGCTGGCTATATCGGGCTGGAGATGGCCGAGGCCCTGACCGCCCGCGGCCTGCCGGTTACCCAGCTGGAGCAGCTACCCGAGGTGCTGCCGACCGTGGATCCCGGACTCGGCGCGCTCGTCCACGAGGAGCTCGCCAGCCACGGCGTCGAGGTCCTGGCCGGCACCGCGGTGCGGCGGGTCAGCAAAACCGAGCCTGGCTCGCCGGCCAGGCTCCGAGTCGATGCCGCCGACGCTGGCGGCCAGCAGGTGACCCGGCTGGCGGACCTGGCACTGGTCGTCACCGGGGTCCGGCCGGACACCGAACTCGCCGCGGCGGCTGGAGCGGCGCTCGGTGTCAGGGGAGCCATCGTGGTGGACCGGCGGATGCGGACCGGCCTTCCCGACGTGCTCGCCGCCGGCGACTGCGTCGTCACCCACCACCGGCTGCTCGGCGAGACGTACCTTCCGCTCGGCACCACCGCCCACAAGCAGGGCCGGGTCGCGGGGGAGAACGCGCTCGGCGGCGACCGCGAGTTCGCCGGCAGCCTCGGGACCCAGGTCGTCAAGATCTTCGACAAGGTCGCCGCGCGCACCGGGCTCCGCGACCACGAGGCAGCCGCCGCCGGGTTCGACCCGGTCACCGTCGGATCGCAAGCCGACGACCACAAGGCCTACTACCCGGGCAGCCACCGCATCGCGATGCGGATCACCGGCGACCGGGCGACCGGGCGGTTGCTGGGGATGCAGCTCTTCGGGCACCGGCACGCCGAGGTCGCCAAGCGGATCGACATCGCAGCCACGGCGATCTTCCACGGCATGACCGTGGACGAGATCAGCGACCTGGACCTGTCCTACACCCCGCCGCTCGGCAGCCCGTGGGAGGCCGTGCAGATGGGCGCCCAGTCCTGGGCCCGCCTCGCGAGGACGCCAGCACCGGAGGCGGGCACTGCCGGCTGACCACGCCCGCTAGCCTCACTCGCGTCCCGGCGAGCGGGTAGTGCGAGCCCGCGTTCCTGTCACGTAATATCGTGAGCAACGGATCGTTCGGGGCACTCGATGGACGCTGGCCGCCTCCGGCGCGTCAGTTGTGGCGGCCCGAACGCCGAATGCGCCGCTCGCAGATCGTGAATGGCCCGGGATTCCCCACAGCGGTTTGCACAGCCGGTGCATGAAGCCTTCGCCGGCCGGCCGATTCGCGGGGACGGCCTGGCTCGGCCTGCCGGCGGGTCGTGTCGTCGCGTCGCCGTGCCCGCCTGCGGTATCCCGGATGGCACGCTGATGTCGTGCAGCGGCGGCCCTTTGACTTGCTCGACGTGATGCCCGCGGTGCTGCATGGCGTGATCCTGGACTTCGACTGGAGCCGCGAGCTGCTGTGGGGCCTGGACCTGCCTGTGGAGCAGATGCCGGTTGCCGAGTTGCGCTGGCTGCTGTCCATGCCCGTGTGGGCGTCGGGCGGCGAGCACTTCCAGGTGAGCCCGGCGGAGGTTCGCGCGGATCCGGTTCGTCACCGGTTGCACCACGACCTGGCGCGGCAAGCGGATCTCGCATTCCCGTTGCATGTGCTCGTGCGGCGGCAGCGCATGGTGACGGTTCTCGACGGCTTCCACCGCTTGCTCAAGGCCGATCTGATCGGCGAAGAGGCTGTCGAGGTCAAGAAGGTGCCACAATCCCTGCTCGACGCGATCGCCCTGCTCAGGCGGCCGGCAGACCTGGTCCGATGGAAGTCACATTCATCATGGATTTGCCGGATGGATGTGCCATTCATCGGACCGGCACCGGGACCCCGCCAGGTCTTACAGCTCGACGGAGGGTGTAAAGAGGGCGAAAAGGGCCAGAGATCTGCTGCCATCCGGCATCGCCGTCGGCGGCTCAGCTGCTGAGCGTGCCGGTCAGCGTCCCGTGGATGAGAGCGCCGACGTGAACAGCAGGGAAGGTTGCGGTTCCGTGCAGCCCGCCGAACTTGGCCTGTCCCGGCGGCCAACTGGATGGTATTCCTGCTCCGAGAACGGCCCGCCGCAAGAACGCGGGAAGACCTCACGGAATGATCCGCCAGGAACGCAGAACACGCCGCTACGCAGGCCCGAGATCGTGCTGCCGTCCGATCGGTGCTCGCGGCGCCCGGTGCGAAGACGCGGATTTCGGTGTCCAGTTCGAGGTGACCAACCCGCTGATGGCGACGAAGGTACTTTACCTGGGCGCCGCAGGCTTCGGCCTGCTCGGAACGTTCATGGCCGCCGGCGGTATCGTCGGTCATGGCGGCGCCGGGAGCTGGACCTGCGGGAGTTCGCGGGCTGGGCGGTCTTGTTCGGCGCTGCCGAGGCAGCGGCGGCGGTCATGCCGGCGGCATGGGCCTATGACGTCCTGCTGCTCGTGATCGGCGCGGCGATTCAGTTGTTCGCGGTCAGCGCGACCGTGTACGTGCAGCAGGACGCGCCCGCGGCGCAGCGGGGGCATGCCCTGAGCTCCTACAACCCGGGTTCATGGGCTTCGTTCCCGCGGGTTCGTTCGTCGTCGCAGGACTGGCCGCATTCGCCGGAACCCGCTGGGCACTGGCCGTGCCCAGCGTGGTGATCCTGGCCTGGCGGCGCGCTCACGCTTGCTGCCAGCTACTCAGCTGCCGCCGGGCGACGGGGGCTGTCCCTGGCGCGCCGGCGGTGATGCCGGGGCGCCAGGGGAGAGCTCACGGGTAGTTGATCGGGCTACCGAGGCCGGTCACGAGGTCGTAGCCGGTGCCGGCGGTGCAGTCGGTTCCGCAGGTGCCGTTGTTGCCGCTGGTGACATCCCTCAGGTTCGTCTTGTAGCCTCCCGAGTAGATGGCCGAGCTTCCCTGCAGGGCGGTCTTGCCCGCGGCCCTGCCGGCCGCCAGAATCCCGGCCCAGTTGGGAGCGCCGACGCTCGTGCCGCCCACGGTGAACCAGCCCGACTGGCCCTGGATCCTGGTGCTATCGAAGATCGACACGCCCGTGTTCGGGTTCGCGTCGAAGGAGACGTCGGGGATGCCCCGCTTCCCGCCGGTCAGCAGGGAGATTGTCGATGCGCGGAACACCGGGCCGGTGTAGCCGCTCTGATAGCCGGGGAGCGGTTCGACGGCTGAAGCGCCGCCGCCTGAGCCCGACCAGGTGGTCTCGCTCTTGAAGCCGCTGCAAGAGGTTCCGCTGCAACCGTTCAGCGTCGTTCCGCCGACGGCCATGACGTGACGCGACGCGGCCGGATACTCGGCCTGGTGACCGCTGTCCCCGGCCGACGCGGTGTAGAAGGTCCCGGCGTGAGTGAAGTCGGAATCCAGGGCCGTCTCGCCGCTGAACTCCCCGCCGCCCCAGCTCATCGACACCTCGGTGGCGCCGAGTGCGTTCGCCGACTTGACCGCGTTGAACAGGTTCGTGTTGCTGTTACTCGCCGCCTCGACCAGCACGATCTTGGCCGCGGGTGCCTCGGCGTGCGCCCACTCGATGTCGAGCGACTCCTCGAGCACCCAACCGGCGTTGACCCTCGGCGTGCCCTGCGGGTCGACCTGCTTGAAACACGGCCCGCTCTGGGACAGCGAAGTGCAGGCGGCCAGGTGCGCGTAGCCATACTGGGCGTCGAACTTGTTCAGGTCCGACAGCGCGCTGGGGTCGTGGAACGCGTCCACGATCGCGATGATCTGGCCTGCTCCGGCTCCCGAAGTGGGGGCCAGCCCCGACAGCGTGTACACCTTGGCGATGGCCGCCGGGGGCAGCCCGGTAGGTGACGATCTTGTCAGCTTCGGCCTGCCGTCTGGCAGGCGGCCGATGACCTTGATCTTCAGCGGCAGATGCGCGGTGCCGCTCAGGTGCGCCGCTGGCGCGGCAAGCGCGGAGCCGGTCAGATGCGCGGCGGGCGCGGCGAGCGCGGCGCCGCCGGCGGTGACCGCCGCCGTAATCGCCAGCGCCGTCCCGGCAACCAGGACCGACGTGCGTCTTTGCCAGCTCATTCGCATCCTCCTACGTCCGCCGCATGTCACGAAGTGTCAACGATCGTCGGGCCTGCGGGCCTGGCCGTCAAGCCCATTGCGCTATTGCCCTGATCAGCCGGCCGGCGTCGGCGGGGGCTTTGGGCTGGCGGGTCCGGTGACGTTAGACCCTGTCCGCGGTGCCGGCGAGCGGCGAGACTCGCCTCACCGGCGCCGACCTCGCGGTCCGCCCGGCCAGGAAGCCCGGCCAGGGGAGGCAGTCGATGACCACGCTGAGCACGCGGGCCGGGCCGCAGCCGTCACGGCCGGCGGTCAACTTCGACCGGCGGCCGATGCTGGTGTTCTGGGAGACCACCAGGGCCCGCGTGCTGGCCTGCTGTCACTGCCGTGCCAGCGCGACCACCGGGGCGCAGCCTGTCGCCGCAAGCGGCGTAAAGGCCGTGTCGATCAGCCTGGACGGCGCCGGCCCGGCCACCTACGACGGCGTTCGCGGGATCGGCGGCCACTTCGACGCGACGATCGCCGTCCTGCGCGACCTGGTGGCCAGCGGCGTCACCGTCCAGGTCAACACCACGGTCATGCGCGCCAACGTCACCGAGCTGGCCGATGTCGCGGGGCTGGTCGCCGGGACCGGCAGCCAGATCTGGGAGGTCTTCTTCCTGGTGCACGTCGGCCGCGGAGGTGGCGGCCGGCGCGATCTCCGCCGACGAGCACGAGAGCGTGTGCCACTTCCTCTACGACGCGTCCGGGTACGGATTCGTGGTGCGGACCGTGGAGGCGCCGTTCTTCCGCCGCGTCGTCGCGGAACGCCGGGCGGGCTGCTCTCCGCCAGGCGGCGCGCTCTACGCCGGCCTGGCCAGCCGCCTGGAAGCCGTCCTCGGCCCGCCCACCAGGCCGCCGAGCGCGCACACCTCCCCGACCCGCGACGGCAAGGGAATACTGTTCGTCGCGCCACGATGGCGCGGTCTACCCGGCCGGGTTCCTGCCGCTCGGCCTCGGCAATATCCGCACCAGGTCGCTGAGCGACATCTACCGCAACGACCCCGTCCTGCGGGCCATCCGCGCCGCGCAGTTCACCGGGCGCTGTGGCCGGTGCGAGTACGCCGATCTCTGCGGCGGCTCGCGCGCCCGAGCGTACTCCGCCGCCGGCGACCCGCTCGGTGACGACCCGGCCTGCCCCCGCGTCGGCGACTTACCCGGACCTGGTCACGGTTTCAGGCCCGCTTCCTGACGCGTTGTCCGCTATCGCCGGTCCCCAACCAGGGGAAAGTCCAGATCACGCCGGCATCCCGCAGGCCGCAGGCGCAGGCCGCGGGTCGCGGTCGCAGGCCGTTGGCCGCAGGCCGCGGGTCGGCGTCATCCGCGCACGAACTGATGGGCCTTGACCTTCTGCGGCTCCAGTGTCACCAGCACGCCGTTCAGCACGCCGGTGCCGTAGTCGCTGCCCGGGTTGATGGCCACCGTCCGGCCGATCTTCTTGAATCCCGCGCTCTCGTGGATGTGGCCATGCAGTCCGAGCAGCGGCTGCACCCGCTCCAGGATTTCCCTGACCGCGTGGCTGCCGACCGGGCTCATTTTCGCCTGCCCGGCCGAGGTCTGGATCGTGAGGTTCTCGTCCAGCGCGGGCGCGGCGTCCAGGCCGGTGTCGTACGGCGGCGGATGCAGGTTGAAGATGGCGTGCTCGGAATCGCTCAGCTCGGCCGCGAGGCGCTCGTAGACCACGCGCAGCTCGTCGTCGGTCATCTCGCGGTACGTGTGCCAGGGCGTGGTATTCGCGTACCCCCACGAGATCATCTCGTGCCCGCCGACCAGCACGTCGCGGCCCTCGCAGTGCGTCCCCCACGGCGCCTCGTCCAGCAGTGTCGCGAGCTCGGGCGGATCGTCGTTGCCGAGCATCCAGTAGATCGGGATGCCCTTGGGCCGCAGCCGCTCGTCGGCGAGTTCGAGCCATTGCTCGAGGCGCTCGGTGATCAGGGTGAGGAACAGGTCGTCCAGGGCGCTTTGCGCCTGCTTGTCCGCGAGCTCGCCCGGGTCTGCGCGGTACGGGTAGTAGCCATGGTCGGCGATCACCTGCTCGACGCCGCGCAGTTCGTCGCCGTCGTCCAGGTCGTAGCTGGTGCCGCGGAAGCTGAACCGGAACCGCCCGCCCGGAGCCCGGGTGATCGACTGGATCGCCTTTCCTGCCAGGTCGCCGCCGAGCACCATCACGTCGGCGCCGTAGATCGGCCCGCCGTTGAGGAACTTGCGGAAGCATTTGCCGGAACCGTGCAGGTCGCTGACGAAGTAGAGCCTGGTCCGCTGCTTTGCCATGCTCCGTGTCCTAGCTCTCGCCCTGCGTCGATCTAACCCCGCGCCCGGGCGGCTCGCACGATTTCTCCCAGTCTTAGGCCGGCATGGCGCGCTCTGTCACGGATCGGGGCGGCCATCTCAGGATCATTCGTCTCGACGGCGTCGACTCCCGGGCGAAGAAGTTCAGGGATATCGCGTAGTCGTCGAGCATCTCCATGCGAGCTTCGGGCTCTGGCCCGGCAGCTTCTCGTCAGCGAGACGGCCGCGAACCCGAACGCCTCCAGGTCGCGCACTACGCCGGCCACGCCGCGGGGCGGCAGCCTACCGATGATGCTGCGCGAGCGGGGCATGGAAATCGGTGCCGTCGTGGGGCTGAGGGTCGGCATGAACGAGCGCGGCGGCCAGGCGCGGTAGCCGGTGCAGCAGGTCGTGCTCGGCGCTCACGGCGACCCGGTGCGCTTCGATCGCGCTGGAACGGGCGTCTACGACGACCTCGCATTCGGCGCGGAGTTGGTGGCCGATCCACCGCAGCCGGACGTGACCGACATCGAGCACGCCCGCGGTAGCGCGCAGCGTAGTCTCGGCCAGGTCGACCAGGCCAGGATCGACGGCGTCCATCAGCCGCCGGTAGATCTCGCGGGCCGCCTGGTACAGCACGCCCAGGATCGCCGCCGTGATAGCCAGGCCGACGACCGGGTCGGCCCAGTCCCAGCCGACCGAGACTCCCGCCACGCCGAGCAGCACTGCCAGGGACGTGAACCCGTCGGTGCGGGCGTGCAGGCCGTCGGCGACCAGCGCTGCCGAGCCGATCTTGCGGCCGACGCGGATCCGGTACCTGGCAACCAGTTCGTTGCCGGCGAATCCGGCCAGCGCCGCGCCTGCGACCGCCCACAGGGCGGATACCGGGCGTGGGTGCGCCAGCCGGATCACCGCCTCAGACGCGGCCAGGACCGAGGACGCGGCGATCAGCGCGACGATCACGATCCCGGCCAGGTCCTCGGCCCGCCCGTACCCGTAGGTGTAACGCCGGGTCGACGGTCGGCGGCCGACGATGAACGCGACCCCCAGCGGCACGGCGGTCAGCGCGTCAACCGCATTGTGCAGCGTGTCGCCCAGCAACGCCACCGAGCCAGACACCGCCACGACCCCAGCCTGGATCGCCGCGGTCGCGGCAAGCACGGCCAGGGAGATCCACAGCGCGCGCATGCCCTCGGCGCTGGCTTCCATCGCCGCGTCCACCTGGTCGGCGGCCTCGTGGGAATGCGGCCGCAACCGGTGCCTTAGCCGGGCCGTCAAGCCCTCGGCACGCGAGTGCTCGTGGCCGTGCCCTTGCTCGTGGCCGCAGTCGCCGTGACCCGGGTGCGCGTCCGTCATGCCTGCCAGCATGCCTGACCGCTCCTGCCGGCGGGCGCTACCCGGTCGGGGCAGGCTGGTAGGTAAGCAGCAGGATGCCCGAGCCGACCGTCCTAGACTCGGTGAGCGTGAGCTTGGTTGCCTCGCTCAGCCGGTCAGGGAACAGGCGCTTGCCGCTTCCGAGGATGATCGGGAAGACCATCAGCCGGTACTCGTCGACCAGGTTGTGTTCGGCCAGGGTGTGGACGAGCTGGCTGCTTCCCTCGACCAGGAGGTCGCCGCCGGGCTGAGCCTTCAGCCTGGCGATCTCCGCCGGAACGTTCTCCCTGATCACGGTGGTTTCGCCCCACGTGGCCACGGTCTCCGTCAGCGTCGTAGAAACGACGTACTTGGGGATGCTGTTCATCCGGTCCCCGAAGTCGCCGTAGTCGGTCATGTTCGGCCAGGCCTGGGCGAATCCCTGATAGGTAACGCGCCCGAGCAGGAGCGCGTCGCTGGCGAACAACTCGTCGTTCTTGAACTTGTCGCCCTCGGCGCCGCGGTCGAACTGGAACGTCCAGCGCGGCTCCTCCATCACGCCGTCCAGCGACACGAACTCGGTCACCACTATCCTTCTCATCGGTTCCTCCCGTTGCGTGGACGCCAGCACCGCGCCGGCTCTTTACTCCGCTACGAACGAGGCCGGCTCCGATCGACATCTCCGCGCAGAAATCTCATCGAACGGGCCAGCGCCTCGCTGGCTGTCTGGCTTGCAGGCATCGCGCCACTTCCGGTGACGTCACCTGGGCACCTACGCTGGAGGTCTTCGCCAACCTACCGAGGACCGTGGCGATGATGTGGCAGGAGCGGCCGCGATGGGCCCTATCCGGGAACGGGGCGGGACGAGTGCCGGTCAGGTGACGGGACCGTCGATCGGGCTTTACCTTTCCGAGCCCGTCAGGGGCCTGGCCGGATTCGCGGCGATGCCCCTGGCAGTGCCATGGCTCTCGTCCGCGCCGCGCGGCGACGGCCATGGCGTGCTGGTGCTGCCGGGGCTGCTGGCGTCTGATAACAGCACCGCGGTGCTGCGGCGATTCGTGCGCCGGCTGGGCTACGACGCGGTCGGGTGGAACCTCGGCCGCAACCGCGGCCCGACCGACCAGGTGCTCGATGGGCTGCCACGGGAGCTTTCCGCCCTGGCGGAGCGCACAGGCTGGCCGGCGTCGCTGATCGGCTGGAGCATGGGCGGCATCTATGCCAGGGAACTGGCGCGCCTACATCCGGCGCAGGTCAGGCGGGTGATCACCCTGGCCAGTCCGTTCGCGATGACCGATCCGCGGCAGAGCCACGCCGACGGCGCCTACCAGCGGCGCGGCTACCTGCACGCCGCCGGGCGGGTGCCCGCACGGGAGCAGCTGGCCCGGCCCATCAGGGTTCCGTCGACGGCCGTCTACTCCCGGCGCGACGGGATCGTTTCCTGGCAGGCATGCATCGGCCAGGAGACGGAATTGCACGAGAACATCGAGGTCCGGTGCGCTCACCTCGGCTTCGGCACCGACCCGGCGACGCTGTGGCTGATAGCCGACCGGCTGGCGGTTCCGGCCGGCGAGCGGCAGGAGTTCCGTCCTCCGCCGACGCTGCGCTCGCTCTACCCCGGCCGATGACCCGCGCCCCGGGACCTTACTGCCGGCCGCCCGGGGACGGACCGCCACGTCGCCCGCCCCACGCTGGAGGAGCATCCTGTATGCAGCAGCTCACCGGTCTCGATGCCGCCTTCCTGGCCCTCGAGACAGCGAAAACCACGGGTCACGTCGGCGGGGTGTGCGTGCTGGATCCCAAGGGCGCACCTGAGCCGCTGACCCTTGCCCGGCTGACCGATGTGCTGGGGCAGCGGCTGCCGCTGGTCCCGGTCCTGCGCCGCAAGCTCCTGAACGTCCCGCTGGGGCTCGATCAGCCGTACTGGGTCGACGATGCGGACTTCGATATCGAGTACCACATCAGGGAGATCGCGCTCCCGCGTCCGGGCTCCGACGCCCAGCTGACCGAGCAGATTGCCCGGCTGCACGCTCGCCCGCTGGACCGGAGCCGGCCGCTGTGGGAGATCTACCTGATCACCGGGCTAGCCAAGCGCCGGGCCGCGGTATACACGAAGATTCACCACTCCGCGATCGACGGAGCGTCGGGCGCGGAGCTGCTCACCGTCCTGCTCGATCTCACCCCGGACGGCCGTGAGGTGCCCGCGGGCGAGCCGTTCATGCCGGGCAGGCCGCCAGGACCGGCGGCGCTGGCCGCGCTCGCGGCCGCGCGACTTGTGTGGCGGCCAGTGCAGACAGTGCGCGTGACTAACGAGGTCGTCCGTGTGGTGCCGACCCTCGCCCCCGCGCTCAGCAGGTTCGTCGGCGGGATGCTCGGCTTGAACCGCGGCGACGGCGAGATAATCACGACCACGCCGGGGCGAGCCCCGGCCACGCCATTCAACCGGCCAGTCACGCAGCACCGGCGAGTCGCGTTCCGGAGCGTGGACCTCGGCAGCATCAAGACGGTCAAGAACGCGTTCGGCGTCTCGGTCAATGACGTCGTCATGGCCATGTGCGCGGGCGCACTGCGACGCTGGCTCGCCGGGAACGGCGCGCTGCCTGAGCTGCCGCTGATCGCGATGATCCCGGTGTCGATCCGCGACCCGGCCAGCAAGGGCGCGCTGGGCAACAAGGTGTCGGCGATGCTGGCCATGCTGCCCACCAACGTCGGTGATCCCGGCCAGCGACTGGACATCGTGCACGCCGCGACAAAGCTGGCGAAGTCCCAGCAGGCAACAATCCCGCAGGGCCTGGTCGACCAGATCAGCGACTTCGCTCCGCCCGCCCTGACCGCGCGCGCCGCGCGCGTGGTGTTCGCCACGGGCCTGCTCCACCGGCTCCCGCCGTTCAACCTCTGCATCTCGAACATTCCCGGTCCGAACGTGCCTGTCTACCTCTGCGGCGCCAAGCTGCTGGCCCACTACCCGGTGTCGGTGATCACCGACGGCCAGGGCCTGAACATCACGGTGGTGGGTTACCTGGGGCAGCTGCACTTCGGGCTGGTCTCGTGCCGCGAGCTCGTCCCCGACATCGACACTCTGGCCAGCTACCTAGCCGACGAGCTTGAGCTGCTTCTCGAGGCGGCCGGCCAGCGCAAGGTCGGGTGACACGGCTGGGGTAGCGCCGCGCCCCGCTAGCGGATGAAGCCGGTAATCAGCTTCGGCAGCGCTCCGTCGAGGCCCGCGACGTTGAGCACGCCAGGGTCGTCATGATCGGCGATCGAGTACCCGGCCGCCGTCATGGACACGACAACGACCCGCGCCGCCGGGTTCACCGAGCGCCGGTAGGCCTCGAGAACCTGCACCGGGTGGGACCGCCCGGCCCACGTCTCGTTGTCGGTCAGGACAACGAACCCGTCCACCACGTGCCGTCGCTTCAGCGCCCACGTGAATGGCTGGGCCAGGTCGGTGCCGCCGCCCGAGGCCCGCCAGGCGGCGAGCTCGCGCAGGTTGGTGCGCGGGGTGACCTTGGACCGGTGGACAGCGGTGTCCGCGTCGATGACATGCACGCCGCCGCGTTCCAGCCTGGCCAGCATGACCGCGACGGTGTTGGCGACCTCGTAGGCCTTGCCGAGCGGCGAGCCGTTCGACACGACGGTGCCCCAGGACATCGACCCCGACGAGTCCACGGCGACGAGCAGCCGCTTGCCGATCGGCTCGGCCGGACCGAACGACAGGTCGTACGTGGTCTCGAGCGCGTCGCTGATCGCCGCGACCGGCTCCCACGTCTGGGCGGGCTTGCGCGGGTCGGGCCTGCTGAACCCGGACCGGTACGCCTTCATCGCCAGGTACACGTCCATCGGGTGGATGCGCGCCTTGGCGACCGCCTGGCCGTTGGTCAGCCGGCCGACCACCCGGCCCGTCGCGCCGGTGCTGAACGGGCCGAGAGTGCCGATCCTGGTCATGCGGGCCAGGTTGCGGATCAGCGCGGTCAGCCCGACCGTGGCGAGCAGCGCGTCCCACACCGCCGGGTCGCCGGTCACCGCCGAGGGCAGGAATTCCCACGGCACGCGCCGCTCCCTGATCACGGCGACCGCCTCGGCCGGAGTGGTGACCGCCTGCGCGGCGAGGAAGTCGTCCACGTCGGGCAGGGCGGCACGCGCCGCGGTGTCGTCGACCCGGTCGGCGAGCCAGCCGATCAGCATCCGGTGCGCGTCGCTGCGGCCCGCGGGATGCGCGATCCTGATGATGTCCCGCAGCGCCATCGCCTCGCCGGCTGGAGTGGCCCGCCGCCGGGCCTTGAGCGCGCGGAACGCGACGTCGTGCACATCCTGGCTGGCGTTGAACCACGAGGCGAACGCGGCCCGCATCGCCCGCCCGATCACGGGCGCGGATCCGCGCGGCGTCTGCTTTCCGGCCAGGTTCTTCCAGTAGCCGAAGAACGTCGCCAGGTGGTCGGTCGTCCGCACCACCGCGGGGAACGCGGCCTTGACCGCCTGCACCGTGGCCGGGCCGCCGTTCGCGGCCGCGGCGGCGAACGCGAACAGGTAGGGGCGTGGCTTGGGCGCCCGGGCAGGCTCCGCCGTGGCGATGTCGGTGATCAGGCCGACGACGCGCGGGCCGTCCGCGGCGATCGCGGCGAGCACCAGGTCGACGTTCTGGGCGGTCAGCGCCTCGGCGCTGGTGTAGAAGGTGCCGCCCGTGGTGCCGAGGATCAGGAAGTCCTCAAGGCTGGTCCACTGGTCCTTGGCGAACACGTAGCCGCCAGCGGCGTTGCGGACCTGGGGGACGCCGGGGATCGGCCGGGTCTGGCCGGTGGCGATACGGGAAACGGAAGCCAGCGGGTCCTTGCGCATGACGGAGCCTTTCGTTTCGACCCGCCCGGGTCGGGCGGATGTGGTGTGTGGTTGCGGCCAGGGGCAGGACGCGGATGTGGGGATTGCCCACCGGTGTTGTAGGTGCTCTGCCATTGAGCTACACCGGCCAGGCCGGTGACGGGACTCGAACCCGCAACCACCCGCTCCAGAGGCGATAACCGGTCAGCTTCGACCCGCGCCCCGCCCGCTGGGCTGCCCAGGCAAGTCCGGTGCGGATGTGGCGGTGACCGCCGGAGTCATCCGCCCGAACGGATGGACAGGAGTTGAACCTGTGATTTCCGATAACCGGCTGCCTTCGACCCGATCGGGCTTGCCCGGAACGCTATAGCGGGAAACATCGGCTGTGCTGGCTGGCCTGGCCGGATTCGAACCGGCGCGCTGCCGCTTAGGGGGCGGATGCTCTGTCCTGCTGAGCTACAGGCCATCGGAGGCCGCAGCCGGGATCGAACCGGCGTGCACCGCGTTGCAGGCGGCTCCCTGGCCTCTCGGGCATGCGACCTAGGTGTCCCCGGCTGGACTCGAACCAGCGGCCTCCACCTTCGGGGGGTGACGCTCTATCCGACTGCGCTACGAGGACGTGCGTGGGCCGGGATGGGATCGAACCACCGATGCCGAAGCCACTGCTTTACAGGCAGCTGCATTGCCACTCTGCCACCGACCCTGGGGTGCCTTGCGGGATTCGGACCCGCTGCTGTCTTTCGACACGGGTTCACAGCCCGTTCCCTCAGCCACTTGGGTCAAGGCACCAGTGCGCAATGGAGGACTCGAACCTCCGGCCCGCGGTGTGTGGGACCGCCGCTCTGCCGCTGAGCTAATCGCGCTTGAGCACCCCCGGCAGGACTCGAACCTGCACCTGCCTGATTCGTAATCAGGTGACCTATCCGTTGGACCACGGGGGCCTGGTATCCGCGGCGGGAGCCGAACCTGCACCTCCAGCATGGTCGAACTGGCGCTCTGCCGGCTGAGCCACGCGGACATGGCGAGACTGACCGGACTTGAACCGGCGACCTCCGGGGTGACGACCCGGTGCTCTGACCAACTGAGCTACAGCCCCTTGGTTCCGGCGACAGGGGTCGAACCCGTATGACGTGATTAACAGTCACGCATCCTGCCGATTGGATGACACCGGAATGATCTTGACGTGGTAGCGGGGACGGGAGTCGAACCCGCGCATGGCCTGCTTATGAGGCAGGTGCCTTACCAGCTTGGCTACCCCGCAGCAGTAGCGCAGACGGGAGTCGAACCCGCAATCCCCAGCTTGAAAGGCTGGTGGCCTTCACCAACTTTGCCCACTGCGCCGAGAGTGCTCCGTGCGGGGTTCGAACCCGCATTCTCCTGGTTGAGGGCCAGGTGAGTTGTCCCGTTCCTCCAACGGAGCATGGATACCGGTCGGGGGACTCGAACCCATCCTCGGCCCGGGGTAAAGCCCGGTGCCCGTCCCGTCGGGCGCGGTCCGCGCGGTAGGCAACCCAGGAGTCGAACCTGGCAGTAACCGCGTATCAGACGGTCCCCTTCACCCGTTGGGTCGTTGCCCGTGGCGGATGACGGAGGACCCGAACCCCAGCGAGTTCCCTCGCCCACCCGCTTTCGAGGCGGGGGCTGCCGCCCGGCAGTTTCATCATCCATGCGCGGAGGACGGAGGACACGATCCCCAGCCGGTCACCCGGCCCCTTCGCTTTCCGGACGAAGCCGGCTCGCCAGTCCGGTTCGTCCTCCTCGGCGGAGAGCGGAGCAGTCGAAGCCCACGCCCGCAGGCGCGCACTCGTTAGCAGCGAGGCCCAGCACCCTGGCTGGTTCACTCTCCTCGCGTTGCGTGTTGCGTTGCGTGCCCTACCCCGGATTCGAACCGGGACCTCCTGGCTCTGAACCAGGCGCCTCTGCCAGTTGGGCTAGAAGGGCTCGGAGGGAGCGACGGGGATCGAACCCGCCCTGCAGCCTTGGCAAGGCCGCGTGCCACCGTCAACGCTTCGCTCACGTGGTGTCCTCGGCAGGACTTGAACCTGCACTGGCCAGCATCTCGGGCTGGTGCCTCTGCCGTTGGGCTACGAGGACACGGAGCCTTCGGCCGGGATCGAACCGGCTGCCTGCGTCTTACGAGGACGCCGCTCTGCCACGTGAGCTACGAAGGCACAAGCTGGGATACCAGGCTTCGAACCTGGAAAGCTCCTGATCCAGAGTCAGGCGGGTCTGCCAGTTCCCCCATATCCCATCGAGTACGGGCGGGAATCGAACCCGCACTGCCGGCGAGGTTTGAGCTCGTCATCTCGGCCAATTGGATGACGCCCGCGTACGCCGCCAGGGCCTCGAACCCTGAGCCCTCGGATTAAGAGTCCGATGCACGTCCGCTTGTGCTTGCGGCGCTTGGAGCGGATGACAGGAATCGAACCTGCGTAGCTTGCTTGGAAGGCAAGAGCCTAAGCCATTCGGCC
>WNGQ01009231.1_pt1 | contig 23272 bp, 18 predicted proteins | sample 5407661 | NCBI WGS metagenome assembly WNGQ01 (sample SAMN13153382, study PRJNA577476) | soil metagenome | isolation source: 60 cm soil or saprolite under Garry oak tree replicate 2 | place: USA:California | collected 2016-06-15 | reverse complement strand
CCATTCAACCACGCCTACGCACCCTTTGTATGGCGCGGGTGGGCCGACTTCGGTTGCGGCGCGCTCGGCGACATGGGCTCGTACAGTTTCGATACAATCTTTCGTGTCTTAAAGCTGGAAGCTCCCCTGAGCGTGGAAGCGAGTTCAACCGATCGTTATGACGAGACGTACCCAACGGCCTCGGTCATCTACTACAACTTCCCGGCCCGTGGCGACATGCCTCCCGTGAAGTTCACTTGGTATGACGGCGGCCTAAAGCCGCCGCGCCCCGAGGAACTGGAAGAAAACCGTCCCTTCAAGGGCGACGGCGAAGACGATGATGAAGGACTTTTGTTCGTCGGAGATGGTGGCAAAATTCTTTGCGGATTCAACGGTGCCCGCCCGAAGCTTATTCCGGAAGCAAGAATGAATAGCTACAAACAGCCGCCAAAAACGCTGCCCAGATCTCCTGGCAATGAACGCGAATGGCTCGACACCTGTAAAGGAAGCAAAGTAAAGCCCGGCGGAAATTTTGAATTCGAAGGCTCGGTCACAGAAACGTTGCTTCTAGGAAATGTCGCGACGCGCACGGGACAAAAATTGAATTGGGATCGCCAGAATATGAAGGTCAACTCCGATGCGGCCCCGAAGTTCGTATCACCAGAACGTCGAAAAGGATGGGAGCTCTAGCAAGCAGCTGGCAAGATTTGGTCATCCAGCAAGGAGGTCACGTATGCCTGCGATTTCAAGAAGAGAGTTTTGCAGACTTGGCGCAACGAGTGTTGCCGCGGCTGGATTTTTGGCTGCAGGCGCTCTCCGGCTTGACGCCGATCCACTTGGCATGCCCATTGGGTGCCAGACCTGGCCGGTCCGGGAACTGATCAAAAAAAATTTTCCCGGCACAATCAAGCAGCTCGTTGCGGCCGGATTTCAGAGCATCGAGCTCTGCTCTCCGGTCGGGTACGCCGATTCAGGATTCGCAGGCCTCGCGAAATATTCAGCCGCTGAGATCAAGAGAATTCTGGGCGATGCCGGCGTTACCTGCGTGAGTTCTCACTTCAGCATCGACGAACTGAGGGCAAATCAGGAAGCCCGAATTGACTGGGCAAAAAGCCTCGGACTGACGCAAATGATTGTGCCAAGCCTCGATGGGCCGAAGCAACCGACGATGGACGACGTGAAGCGGGCTGCCGACGAATACAACAAAATGGGCGAACGCTCAGCCGAGACGGGTATCCAGCAGGGTCTTCACAACGAGGATTTTGAGCTCTCAAAGGTCGATGGAAAGCGGACATACGATGTACTCTTCGACCTCCTCGAACCCAAGCTAGTCAAATTTCAATTTCAGGTCTCGACAATCAGCGAGGGCTACGATGCCGCTGAGTACTTCACGAAGTATCCTGGCCGCTTCCTTTCAATGCACCTACAAGGCTGGTCGGCGAAAACCAAAAAAATAATGCCGGTGGGCCAGGACACTCTGGATTGGAAGAAAATCTTTACCGCAGCGAAGATGGGCGGCGTTAAGAACTATTTCGTCGAAATGGATCTGCAAATGATGAAGGCCAGTGTTCCTTATCTTCGCGATTTGCAGGTCTGAAGTACCGCGTGGTCAGAGTTGTCGGAAATCGTCGCACCCCGGACCATTTGGTCTTTCGGCGCAAAAATCTAATGGAGAGCAACTCTCACATGCCCCAAGCGCCCGCTCTCCGGGAGGTATAATAAAACTCAACACTCCCCAGAGGAAACTCATGCCTTCTCCCAGCGGACATAACGGAAACGGCCACAAAGGAACTGGCGGTGCCCAGCCCCGCGCAGACGGGATCGCCCGGCGGAAGGCCGAAAATAGCGACGGCAACTTTTCCCAGATGCACTATGCCCGCCGGGGCCTCGTCACCGAAGAGATGCAATACGTCGCGCAGCGCGAGAAACTCGCGCCCGAGCTTATCCGCGATGAAGTCGCGCGCGGCCGGATGATTATTCCCGGGAACATTAATCATCCTGAGCTCGAACCCATGTGCATCGGCGTCAAATCGCTGTGCAAAATCAACGCCAACATCGGCAACAGCGCCGTGACCTCCAATATTGACGATGAAGTCAACAAGCTCCACACGGCCGTCCACTACGGTGCCGATACCGTGATGGACCTCTCAACCGGCGGCGATATCCATGAAATCCGCGAAGCCATCCTGCGCTACTCGCCAGTTCCGATCGGGACCGTCCCCATCTATGAAGCTGTTTCCCGCGTGAAGCGCATTGAAGACCTCAACGCCGACATCATGCTCGAAGTGATCGCCGAGCAAGGCGAGCAGGGCGTGGACTACATGACCATCCATGCTGGTGTCCTGGTCCAATATTTGCCCATGGTCTCCAAGCGCATTACCGGAATCGTCAGCCGGGGCGGCGCGATTCTGGCGCAGTGGATGGCGCACCATCACAAGCAGAATTTCCTCTACGAGCGGTTTGACGATCTGTGCAAGATTTTTGCTAAGTACGACATTTCATTTTCACTAGGCGATGGATTGCGTCCCGGTTGCATTGCCGACGCCAGTGACGAAGCCCAGTTTTCTGAGCTGAAAACGCTGGGAGAGCTGACCCAACATGCTTGGGAGCACGACGTGCAGGTGATGATCGAAGGCCCGGGTCACGTTCCCATGGACAAGATCAAGGAGCAGGTAGATAAAGAGCGCGAACTCTGTTACGAAGCCCCTTTCTACACGCTTGGCCCGCTTGTCACCGATATTGCTCCCGGATACGACCACATCACTTCTGCCATCGGTGCGGCGATGATCGGCTGGCACGGCGCCGCCATGCTCTGCTACGTAACTCCGAAAGAGCACCTCGGACTTCCCAACGAGAAGGACGTGAAAGACGGCATCATCGCTTACAAAATTGCCGCCCACGCCGCCGATCTTGCCCGCCACCGTGCCGGCGCGCAGGACCGCGACAACGCTCTAAGTTTTGCTCGCTACAAATTCGATTGGGAGAAGCAATTTGCCCTTTCTCTCGATCCCGAAACCGCTCGCGCAATGCACGATGAAACTTTACCCGACGACTACTACAAGGAAGCCGCATTCTGCTCGATGTGCGGGCCGAAATTTTGCTCAATGAACTATTCGTCCAAAGTGGATGAATACAACCGCGAGGTTCATGGCCTCGAAAAGAAGGATTACTCGGAACTGGTAGATCGCCTCGTGACCCTGAAGTAACTCTCAATTATTGAAGTGAGCTGTCGCAGTTATGAGTACCCGCAGTGTTCCCGTCAGCGTTCCATCTCCTCAGCCTCAAAGGCCTGCTCCGCAACTCGTAACACACAGGCCGCGCCTAGAGTCATTGGCCGCGTTGCGGATAGGATTTTGGGGAATTGGTATTTTTCTGGCGGCTGCCCAGGCATGGATCTTCCGCTATCAAGTCACAGCGGACTCGATCTCCTACCTGGATATGAGCGACGGCGTATTTCCCGGAAATGATTGGCACCGGCTCATCAACGGCGTATGGAGCCCGCTCTATCCTTTTCTATTGGGTGTCTTTCGCAGGATCTTCGACATCTCAGCTCCCAATGAAATTGTGGCCGCTGCACCTGCTGAACCTTGTTTTTTTTCTGTTTGCTTTTGCTTGCTTTGAATTCTTCCTACAGACCGCCATAAACCAATTCGCCACTCGTGATGAAGTCTCGGTCCAATCGGGCATGCCCATCCCGCTTCCGCGATGGGCATGCTTGTCTGTCGGTTACGGTCTCTTTTTATGGGCCTCGATTGCCGAGATCTCGGTTATGAATTTGCGCGCAGACATGCTGATGTCCGGCTTCGTATATCTCGCTGTGGGATTGTTGCTCCGCATGCAAGAGCGCGCCGCGCGCTGGAGAGACTACGGCGCGCTTGGTGCCGTTCTGGGCATCGGGTTCCTCGCGAAAGAGCCGCTTCTGCCACTCGGGCTGCTCGTCCTGGCAGCCACGTTGTTTGTGGTTGAAAACTGGCGGCCGGCTGTGAAGATGGCTGCAACTTCGCTCGCAATCTTTCTTTTGATCGGCAGTTTGTATTTTGTGCCTCTCTCCGTTGCTCGCGGACACTTCACCCTGGGTGAGAGCGGAACATACAACTACCTGGTGCACGTAAACAAAGCGCGTTCGACCTGGTATCTGCAGGACGCAGGCAGCGCCCGTGGTTCATTTGTTCATCCCGCGGAAAAGATATTCTCGTCTCCTCCGGCTTATGCCTTTTCACTGCCGTCGCTGGTGACTCACCCGCTTCGTTTCGATCCCTCGGACTGGATTGCTGGCGCTCATCCCCGCTTTATTTTGAAGCGGCAAATAATCAGAGCGATACCAAACCTCCGCAACCTTGCCGAGCTTTTGCGCCAACTCGGGCTAGTGGTCGTGTCAGTCTTTGTGCTTGCATCCCTCTCGTGGAAAACACGCCTGCTTTACGCAACATTGGCCCGCACGTGGCCGATCTGGGTGATAGGCTTGGTCGGATGCGCCATGTACGTGCCCGTGCACATCGAATCTCGTTATGTGGCCGAGTTTCTCGTCTTGTTTTTGTTCGGACTCCTCATTAGCTTCAAGGTTCCGCAAAATGTTAGTCGAACCTGGGTTCTTGCTTGCACCACCGTGGTTGTAGCCTCCTTATTGCTGCCGCTCGCGGCCCGGACCTACGTCCGATACTCTGAATATGCCGGCAGGCCCAATGCGGACGCCCAAGCAGCCGCTGAATTGGCACGCCTTGGTGTTAACCCGGGCGACAAGGTAGCGCGCGTAAGTCCCAAAGTTATTGATCTCGGAATTGAACGTATCTCCCGAACCGAGGTTGTGGCGGAAGTGGATTTTGAGCATGCTCTGGAGTTTTGGTCCGCTCCGCTGACTACCCAGCGGGAAATACTAAATCGATTCGCTTCGCGGGGAGCAAGAGCAGTAATTGCTACCTTGCCGAAAATCGGCGCGGAAAACAATTCGGATTGGATTCATTTAGGTTCGACGCAATACTGGGTTTGGTTGCCGGAAAAGAATCGGTTCGCTTCCCGGTGAAACTGTGAAATTGTTTGCACAGAAAGAACCTATTGTTACAACTCGTGGACCTTTCGTAAGCTGAAACCGCGCTGCAGGAGCGCAGTTCAGCGTCCTCATTTCATTTATCAGTTGTCGTTGTGTGAACATCCGGAGTAACCTCTTGAGAACGTCTTAGCTACGCTGAACCCGCATGTTTCAGAGCCGCACCCTGAGACTCACTTTCACCCTCGTAGCGTCCGAGTCAACTCGGCGAACTGCCGAAGGAGCCAAATATGTCTGCGCCACGAATGATTCCACCGCCTCGCCATCCCGCACCGCGAGCTCTGATCTGCTCGAGGCGGCAGCCCAGGAGCATGCGTCATCGACGGCCATAGAGTTCGAAGGACCACTTATGCCGAACTCCGCGCGCGGGCAAATCAGCTCGCGCGCTTGCTTCAGGACCGAGGGGTAGGCCCCGAAGTTCTGGTCGGTGTGTCCATAGAGCGTTCGCTGGAGTTGGTGGTGGCTCTGCTTGGGATTTTGAAAGCCGGCGGAGCCTATGTTCCGCTCGATCCCTCATTCGGCAAGGGCCGCATCCAGTACGTTCTTGACGAGGCGAGGGTCAGGGTCCTGATTACGCAAGAATCGTTGCGGAATTCGCTTCCACCCACCAGCGCGGATATCGTCTGCCTGGATTCGTCCTGGACTGCGTTATCCGGGCAGAGTGATCAGCCGGTGGCAGCTGAAGTCAGTCCGTCGAATCTCGCCTATGTCATTTACACCTCGGGGTCGACGGGCAAGCCGAAAGGCGTCCAACTGGAACACAGAAGCGTCGTCAATTTTCTGTGCTCCATGCGCCGAGAGCCTGGGCTGGACAGCCATGACGCGCTCGTTGCAGTTACGACCATTTCATTCGACATCGCCGGCCTGGAAATATTTCTTCCCCTCATGGTGGGTGCTCGCCTAGTAGTGGCCAGCCGCGAGGCCACTTTCGATGGCAACCGGCTGAAAGATTTGCTGAAGAACTCTCGCGCAACGGTGATGCAAGCCACCCCGACCACTTGGCGACTCTTGTTCGAATGCGGCTGGCAGGGTGACAGCAATCTCAAGGCCCTGGTCGGAGGCGAAGCGCTTCCCCCTGAACTGGCCCGCAGACTCGCAGCCTGCGGCTCGGTCTGGAACATGTACGGCCCAACGGAAACTACTATCTGGTCGTCCTCGTACCGGGTGGACGGGCGCGACGAAAGGAATGTCCCGATCGGCAAGCCGATCGCGAATACTAGCCTATACATCCTGGATGTCAATCAGCAGCCGCTGCCGCCCGGAAGTGAAGGCGAACTCTATATCGGGGGAGAGGGGCTAGCCCGCGGATATTTTGAACGGCCGCAACTCACCGATGAGAAATTCGTTCCCGATCCATTCCCTCACCTTTCGGGTGCGCGGATGTATCGTACGGGAGACCTGGCCCGCCGTCGCCCGGATGGCAACGTCGAGTTTCTCGGCCGCCTCGACCACCAAGTCAAAATCCGCGGATTCCGAATTGAACTAGGCGAAGTCGAAGCCGTGCTTGAACAACATCCGGCCGTGCAGCAAGCGGTCGCAGTGGCCAGAAATGGCGAACACGGCGACAAATATCTGGCGGCATATCTTGTTGCCCACCCGGAATCGAGGTTCGCAGTCTCCGAATTGCGTAACCACCTGAAACAGCAACTTCCCGAATACATGGTGCCTTCGGCATTTGTGACCATGCGCGAATTTCCCCTGACACCAAATGGCAAAGTGGATCGCAAGGCGCTGCCCGCTCCCCAATCGTCCGACTATCAACAAGAGCGCACGTACGTTGCTCCGCGAGACCGGATTGAGAAAAGATTAGTTGCGCTCTGGGAAGACGTGCTCAACGTTCGTCCAATTGGGGTGAAAGACGGTTTTTTCGACTTAGGAGGCCGATCGTTACTGGCTGCACGTTTGTTTATTAAGATCGCTCACAAGTTCGGCAGGGAACTCCCACTCACAACTTTGATCCACGCGCCCACGGTCGAAATGCTGGCGAATGAGCTGCGTCCCACGGCCAAAACATTTGACTACCCGACCCTGGTTCCGATGAAGACCGGTGGCCGGCCTCCGTTCTTCTGCGTGCACGGTGGCGCACTCTGTTCATGCATCGCCTCGCCGAAAAAATGGACGCCGATCAGCCCTTCTACGGAATTGAACCAGAAGGTCTCGACGGCAGGCGCTTCCAGCGCACGACTATCGAGCAAATGGCTGCGCATTACCTTTCCGAGATTCGCAAAATTCAATCCGCCGGACCGTACTACATTGGCGGTTACTGCTTCGGAGGAGTAGTCGCATTTGAGATGGCGCAGCAGTTGCGTCGTGCAGGCAACGGTGCTGCACTAGTGACCTTGTTTACTGCGCCATTGCGCTACCATCGTTTGGTTCCGGCGCCAAGATCTGTACCCGCCGCGGCGAAATCAGCGTCCCAAAAACTGGCGACGCTGATGAGGTCGCCCGCACGAGCGCTGTATCGGAAGTCCGCCGGACTGGTCACGAAAACGCGCCAGAAGCTAGCTCCAACTGCTTACAAAGTCTGGTTCCGCCTGGGACTAAGAATTCCACCGTCAATGCGAACGCTGTATGTGTGGAGAACACTGCTTCGGGCCGAACAAAACTATGTTCCCAAGCCTTACGCAGGAACTCTTGTCCTGTTCCATGGTTCGGACTATGCGAGTGATCCCAACCTCGGCTGGGATCGCTTGGCTGATTGCTTGGAACACCGGATCATTGGAGAAGGCGCCCAGGACTCACGCCGCGATCTTATGGATGAGCCGCTGGTTGCTTGCATTAACGGCGCGTCAGCACCATCTGGGTTTCCGAGCACTTCCGTTACCGCTACTTTCCCAGCTACTAGGAGTGCCTAACGGGTCTTTGAGGTACGCTCGATCAGGTAGTTTCGGAACACCCATCAACGTGATTTCGCCCTCGAGTCGCCGTAATAGACATAGGTATCTCGTGCCACGTAGTCATCGTCTTCCTTGCGGCTGGGTTTCAGGCGTGTTCGAGCAGCCATCGATATAGGTCGAGGCCGGATGGTTCGGGCTGCCTGGGCTTTTGTGTGGAATTCTGCCCGCACAGGTTGCTTCGTTATCGCATTGGCTGAAGTCGTCGCTGCCGGAACTTGCGACGCACCAGAGTGCACCAGGTGGCTCGGGAGAGAGGCATTGCCGTAATGGCGAGCCGACGAGACTATTGCCAGAGCCAGCAGCGCAGTGCAGAGGCCCAATGTCATCGCGGTCAAAAGGCGCGAATCAGTGCCCGCGTTGTCTGCCTTCAATCTCCACTCTGAAATTGCACGCGTGAGCAGGATTCGCATTCTAAGTGGAAGCCCCGCCAGCCGGACGCGCATTCTGAACTGCTGCATTCCACGCCAGGACGCCTGTTGGAATTCTCCTCGAACTAAATTGAGGCGCATCGCGCGGATGCGTCCCGATTGCAGTTTGGTGTGAGCAATCGTCTTTGTTAAATGAGGATTCGCCAGAGTCTTGCAATTCGCGCCGTAGCGACGCAGGCATGCTGCCAGTCGCGACAATCGTGTTGAAGAAGAATCGTGCATGCCTCGAAAGCGGGCCTTCAATTTAAACGCACTGTGTTTAACGCGAAGCCGTATCCGAACATGCTGCATCGCTCCAGAGAAGCGTCGGCTAAACTCCCTGGTGTTGCTCCGAAAATCAGTAATCGCTGAAATAGTGATGGCAGGGTTTGGGCGACCGGAGCACTCGAGTCCACCAACTTTCGATTATCGGCTTGCGGTCCAGCTTGAAGCCGTGGCTTGGAAGCGGGTCTCGGACCGTCTGCTTTTACGATCTCAGGCTCTCCGCGAGGCCGCCAGAACAGAGGTGGCGAACTGACGGATGGTTCCTTCGGAAGGGAGGCAACCGCCGCCTGCGCAGCTTCGGGGGGCTGGGAAGAACTGGCTTCAATCTCGTCGGCTAAGTTCTTCTTGGTAACCGGAACGTCTGTCCGACCGTTTTTCTCCGGAACGATTGCGTCCGTCGCCTGCCAAACGAGACCATGCGGAACAAGGGGTTCGTCGTCCTGCCGCGGCTTACGCTTCGCAAACATGCGCGCTCTTTGATGCTACTTTTGGCAAGCAAGAAGCTGCCCAACCTCACGATTTTTGCAGGGTGCCGACCCTTCGCGGTTTTCGAAGGGTGGGTGTGTAGTCCGATAGCGCACCAACATCCCGCCGGATGGGGTGCCCCACTTCTCGCCGCCTTTGCGAGAAGTGGGTGGTAAGCCCAATCGCGAGTATGCAGCTTATTGCACTCTCTGCAAACGGCTGACCAGTTTCTGGACCAAAGTCTCCTCCGACTCCGACCAGAGCAGGCGCGCTCGCGCCCCTGAGTTCTTCTCCACTTGCGTTGTGAATTCCACCAGTCTCTGCACATTGGCGCGCACTCTCGCTTCGACTTCCTCCGAGAGCTGCAGTTCCTCATGAAGGAACGGAGCGTCTATTCCGAAATCCACTTGCACATCGCCCTGGCTCTCAGATTCGCGGTCCTCAAATTCTTCTCCCCGCACGATAAACTTGACCATCGTCGGTTGCAAAGCCCATTCTTCCTGTCCCCCGACCGGGGCCCACAGGTCCCAGTTGGCTTCGAAAACGTAAGCGTAGTCCTCGTGTAACAGGCCTGCAGCGATCGCCATCACCTCTTCAGGAGACGCTCCAGGGCCAAACTTCTGTTCAAGAATGGTAGCTTCGATCCACCAGACCGGGTGGACCGCTACGCTGGTAATTCCGGGTAATGTTCTCGAGAAGGGAAACAGGCGCATGACGGCGAGAGCGGACTTAAACATCTCATCCAGCTCAAAGTCAGAAAACCAGAGGTTCAGATAAAGAGAGTCAGCCATGATAATCGTGTATAAACCGGCGTCTCTATTTTAGAACTGCTTGGCAGTTTAGAACCGCTCACTTCTCCTATCAGGTGCACAACTCGAACTGCACGGCAGCTCCTCAGCGGTTCAATCGCGTAGAAAAGCGCACCTTAACAACAACAGCCCGCCGACAGCATCGAAGCATAAGCTCAGTGTGGGCGCGTACACCTGTCTCCTCAAAACGCATCAATCCCCGTGACGCTCTGCCCAATGATCAACGTGTGGATGTCGTGGGTACCCTCGTAGGTCTTTACCGACTCCAGGTTGGCCATGTGGCGGAAGATGGGGTACTCGTCGGCGACGCCGTTGGCGCCCAGGATGTCGCGCGACAGGCGGGCGCACTCGAGTGCCATCCAGACGTTGTTTCGCTTGGCCATGGAGATGTGTTGGTGCTGTACCTTGTCCTGATCTTTGAGCCGGCCAACCTGCAGCACCAGCAATTGCGCCTTGGTGATCTCGGTGATCATCCAGGCCAGCTTTTCCTGCACTAACTGGTGGGAGGCGATGGCCTGGTCGTGGAACTGCTTCCGGAAAAGTGAATACTGTAGCGCGCAGTCGTAGCAGGCCATGGCCGCGCCCACGGCTCCCCATGCGATTCCGTAGCGGGCCTGGTTCAGGCACATCAGTGGAGACTTCAGGCCTCCACTTTTCGGAAGAAGATTCGACGCGGGGATGCGCACGTCTTGCAGAGAAAGGCTCGACGTCACAGAGGCTCGCAGCGACCACTTGCCATGAATGTCTTCGGCGCGGAAGCCGGGGCGGTCGGTTTCGACCAGAAAGCCACGAATGACGTCCGGCTCAAAGGACTCGACCAGGGTCTTGCCGCGGCCACTTTGGGGGGAGGCAGCTTTCTCCTTTGGCAGCAGCCCATCGTCATCTTCCACCTTCGCCCAGATGACGGCCACGTCGGCGATTGACCCCGATGTAATCCACATCTTCTCGCCATTCAGCACATACTCGTTGCCGGATTTGCGGGCGCGTGTACGCATGCCGCCGGGATTCGAGCCGAAGTCGGGCTCAGTCAGGCCGAAGCAGCCGAGTTTCTCGCCTTTTTGCAGCGCGGGCAGCCAGGTTTGTTTTTGCTCGTCGCTACCGAAGGCGTAAATGGGATACATAACGAGCGCCGATTGCACGCTCACAAACGACCGCACGCCGGAGTCGCCGCGCTCCAGTTCCTGCGTGACCAGTCCATATTCCACGTTCGACATGCCTGCGCAGCCGTAGCCTTTCAGGCTAGCGCCGAAGAATCCTAGGTCGGCCATGGGCTTTACTAACTCGCGGGGGAAGCGTCCAGCGCGATTGCATTCTTCAATGATGGGAATGAGATTGTCTTCGATGAAGCGGCGCGCCGTGTCGCGGACCAGGCGTTCGTCGTCAGTAAGCAAAGTGTCGAAGTCTATGAAATCCACTCCGCGGAATTTGATGGCCATTAGAAAGCTCGATTCTGTTTCGCTCGCATACGGGACGGGCGAGACGCCCGTCGCTCCACTTATAAATTGGGGTTGGAGCGGCGGGCGTCCCCGCCCGCCCGATGCCGGAAAGGGAAACGTTAGACGTTAGCAGGAGGCGAGCGAACGGGTCAAACGGACAGATCCTCTGTGGGACTCTGTGTCCTCTGTGGTTAACGCTGGTTGCGGCACCTGCACCTCATTTACAACTCTTTTACAGGAATAGTCACGATCTGTGCAGCACAATGCATCTATACTTATACGGTTTCAGATGCACGGTGCGTTAAAAATCCGGCTTGGCATTGCGGTATTGATTGTGTTCGCTCTGCCAGCGCTCGCCGCGGACGTGAGCTTCGCGCTTCCTCCACTCGACCACGGTTTTCAACTTCTATACAACTTGGATTTCGATCACGCGCACACCATCTTTACCGCCTGGCAGCAGAGCCATCCCGAAGATCCCATGGGTCCGACTTGCGATGCAGCCGGCCTGCTCTTTTCTGAATTTCACCGGCTGGGTGTGCTGGAGGGGCAGTTTCTGCTGGACGACAAGAGATTCGAAAATCGCCCGCAGCTGAATCCCGATCCCGCGGTTCGCGCCCGTTTCAATGCCGCCATCCAGAAAGCCGAAACCCTCGCGCGCGCCAGACTGGCGAGAAATCCCAGAGATAAAGACGCCCTCTTTGCCCTCACGCTCACCAATGGTTTGCAGGGCGATTACGCGGCGTTGATCGAGAAGCGAAACTTCGCGTCGCTGCACTACACAAAAGAAGCCACGGCATGGGGCGAGCAGACTTTGGCGGCTGATCCCAATTGCTACGACGCCCACATTGCCAGGGGCATCAGCAAATACATAATCGGGAGCATGGCTGCGCCGGTGCGCTGGCTGGTACGCCTGGGCGGAGTCTCTGGCGATAAGCAGGCCGGTATCAAAGAGCTGAAATTGACCGCCGAGCGAGGCCATTACCTTGCGCCGTTTGCGAATATCTTGCTCGCAATAGCCTATGTTCGCGATCACGACAAGCCGCACGCCCGCGAACTCTTAGCATCCCTGCGCGACCAGTTCCCGGCCAACCCGCTGTTTTCCGAGGAAATCGCCCGCCTCGACTCGAATCACTAAACCAATCATGTGGCGGCAGATGCCCACGTCCGCGCAGGCATTCTGAACGAATTCATATTCCTTTAACACTTCCCAGCTACATTCCTTATGAGATTCGAGGGGAGTCGACTGCTTTATACTGTTACAGGTCGCCGAGAATGTTTGTATCAGGGGATGGCTTCAGCCATGCCGAAAATGCGCGAACAGCGATTCGGCTTTAGCCGCTGCCCCCAGCGCCTAAAGGCGTAATCGTTGAGAAGAACCGCCGGTACGCGACGGCGCCTACTGATACGAATCATCCCCGGTGTCCTCACAAATTCCAGCTGCACACTCCCTTGATTCCGTCATGGCACGCGCTTCCGTGGACAATCCGGCCTATTACATCAACCGTGAGCTTTCGTGGCTGCAATTCAATCATCGTGTGCTCGAAGAAGCCGAGGATGAAAACAATCCGCCTTTGGAGCGGCTGAAGTTTCTCTCCATCAGCGCCAGCAATCTCGATGAATTCTTCGAAGTCCGGGTCGCGGGGCTGGTGCAGCAGATTGAAGACGGCTATACCGAAGCCGGTCCCGATGGCCTGACGCTGGTCGAGGAGCGCGACCTCGTGTCGGAGGAACTGCACAAGTTCGTCGCGGAGCAGTATCAGTGCTGGAACGAGCAGCTGCGTCCACAACTTACGGAAAAGGGAATCCGGGTGCTCGGGCTGCATGAGCTGGACGAAAACGCCCGTGCTTTTGTCGAGGAATATTGCGAGCGCGAACTTGATCTCCTGCTCACTCCGGTAACGGTCGATCCGGCGCATCCGTTTCCACGTGTCATCAACAAAGCGCTGTGCGTGGCTTTCCTCCTGAGGCGCCGACGACGATCTTCGTTGACTTATACCGGTGTGGTGACTGTGCCCCGCGCGCTACCCCGGCTCGTGCGCCTTCCTTCAGAGGGAACAACCGACTTCATATTCCTCGCCGACCTGGTCGCGTTTCATGCGGCCCGCATGTACAACGGCTACGACATTGTTTCGTCGGCAGCTTTTCGCGTGACGCGGAACAGCAATCTTTATCTCGCCGAAGAAGAATCGCGCAACGTGCTCGAATCGGTCCGTACCGAGCTGCACAACCGTCGTAAAGGTGATGCAGTGCGGCTGGAGATCGAAGCCGAAGCCGATCCCGAGATCACCGAGCGTCTGCGATCAAATTTCGCTCTAGAACCCTGGCAAGTTTTTCGCGTCGATGGGCCGGTAAATCTTCCGAGACTTTTCAACATTTACGAGCAGACCGACCGCCCTGATCTGAAGTTCAAGCCGTTCGTCCCGCGCGAGCTGCGTTTGACCGCCAAGTCGCAAGACCTGTTCGAAGAATTGCGACGCCACGATATTCTTCTCCACCACCCTTTCGACTCCTTCGACGCTGTGGTGTCATTCATCGAAGCCGCCACCGAAGATCCCAACGTGCTCTCGATCAAGCAAACGCTCTATCGCACCAGCGAAAATTCCATGATTGTGCGGGCGTTGATTGAGGCTGCCGCCAAGAAAGAAGTCACGGCCGTCGTGGAGCTCAAGGCGCGCTTTGACGAGGCCTCAAACATCCGCTGGGCGCGCGACCTGGAAGATGCGGGAGTGCAGGTCTTCCATGGCCTGGTTGGTTTGAAGACACACTGCAAACTCTCGCTGCTGGTGCGGCGAGATCCCGACGGCGTCTCGCGGCGTTACGCCCATCTAGGAACGGGGAACTACAACTCGACTACAGCGCGCATTTATACCGATATGAGTCTGATGACTGCTGATCCGGAGATGACCGGCGCAGTGCATGATGTTTTTGCCTTTCTAACCGCTTATTCCGAGCACTCCAGCTACGCGCCGCTCATGGTGTCACCAATCAATCTGGCGGAGCACTGCCTCGATCTGATCGCTCGCGAGAGCGACCACGCCCGGCTTGGCCGGCCGGCCCGCATCATCGCGAAAATGAATGCGCTGCTTGATAAGAACATCATTGCGGCGCTATACCGCGCGTCGCAGGCGGGAGTGGAGATCGATCTTCTCGTACGCGGAATGTGTGCGCTTCGGCCTGAGGTTCGCGGGATCAGCGACCGCATTCGCGTAACCAGCATTGTTGGCCGTTTCCTCGAGCACAGCCGGATTTTCTATTTTGCCAACGGCGGTCAGGATGCGGTGTATCTGTCCAGCGCCGACTGGATGCCGCGCAATTTATATGAACGCGTCGAAGTCATGTTTCCCGTAAAAGACTCGATGTTGCGCGACCGCATCCGCCACGAAATTCTGGATGCGTACCTGGCAGATACGGTGAAGGCACGCGTGTTGCGCCGGGACGGTTCGTGTGTCCGGGCGTGGCAGGCTTTGGGCAAGCGCAAGCCTCCGGTGCCAGGATTTAACGTGCAGGATTTCATGCTTGCTTTGGCCGAGGGCAAGCAGACAGCTGCCGCCATTCCAGCTGCAGCGGAGCGAAAGTTGCGCAGACCAGAAATGCGAAAGGAACGTAGGATCTCATGATTATTTACTTCGTCAGGCACGCCAGTGCGGGACAGAGCCTAAGCAATCCGAAGAAAGATGAAAAACGTCCGCTCGATGCCGATGGAATCGAACAATGCGGAATCGTGGGCCGGGCTCTCGCGACGATCGATGCACAATCAGATGTAATCATTTCGTCGCCGCTGAAACGGGCCACGCAGACCGCATCGTTGATTGGCAACGAACTTGGCTATGAAGGGAAGTTGCAACTGGAACCGGCGCTGAGGCCCGAAGCTTCGTTTGCCGATTTCCGCCGCATGCTGGAGAAATATTCAAGGTACGAGGCAGTCATGGTGGTTGGACACAATCCCAGCATCACGGAATTTCTCGCGCGAATGATCGTGAAATCCGGGGCTGAAGCCCTCGTGGATTTCAAAAAGGGCGCTGTTGCACGCGCCGAGACCGTACGCCATTCGGCGAGACTCAACTGATTCTTCACTCCAAAAATGGCGCGCGAAATTCAGGCTGCAGCCGCAGCCGCCGCGGAGAAATCGCGTCCAAAAACTTCGCGGAAGTAAGCTTTCTCTTTTTCCACGGCCCACAGCTCCAGATCAACATTCATTGGGCGTTTCGGCACCAGTGCTAATTCCACCGAGGCATTATGCACCCGCACACGCACCGTGCTCAGTGCGCCGCTGCGACCCAGGTTCAACGCCCAGGCGAGACGCAGCAGGAGTGAGGCCTTCGCGATATGTTTCTGTTCCGAGAGTGGCAGGACTTTGATAGGCCCATCTTCCACCGAGGGCCTCGACTTTCCCAGATAGCGCGCGATGGCCGCTATTATTCTTCGTTGTTGTGGCGTGTAACCGAGGATTTCCGAGTGAGAAACGATGTAATACGAATGCCGGTGCCGGCCGGTGCGATTCACGTAGTCCCCCACTTCGCACAGCATGGCTGCAGCCGCAATCCATTCCTTGTACTCCGCTGGCAGGCGATGGATGGAGCGCAACTCAGCGAACAACTTCATAGCTGATTCGCGCACGCGGGTAGCGTGTTCCAGGTCCACGTGATAATGCGCAACGGCGGCGAGAATGGAATCCTGCCGCTCGGATTCGATCTGCTTCCCCGGACGGGTCTCGTGATCGGAGTCAGCGGCCATCTGCGCCAGCAGGCCATCGCGGAGCCCAAGCGGCGAGTAGCGGAATCCCAGAAGCTTGCAGCGTTCCAGCAGTTCAGCGTAGACTCCCGCGCCGGCGACGATGATCTCCGCCCGCCGCAGTCCGATTCCTTGCACCTTCCGCCGCTCTTCAACGGACAGTCGCGCCAGCATCTTTGCTATTCGTCGCATCTGCGTACCTGAAACTGTCAGGCCGCGCTGACTTCTCATGCGATACAGAGAATGCGAGACAGTAGCCAGAGATTCGGCAGTGCCAGAGGTGGCGATCACCGCTTTCGGTCTAGCTCTAATGATGCGATCCGCGATCCTCCCGATCTCACGCGCGACGAAACCTCGCAACTGCCGCAACTCCGGTTTTCGTGGCGGATCGTGGTGCAGGAAATCGTTTGTAAGCCTGACCGCACCCAGAGGCAAGCTCACGGTTTCCTGAATATGTCCGTTTTTTGAGACGGTAAGTTCACAGCTGCCGCCGCCGAGGTCGATCATCAGCACTGGCGAGGCGTTAACCCGCAGGTTGGATGTCAACCCTAAATGGATGAGGCGCGCCTCTTCCAATCCGGAGATCACTTCTGCTCTCCACCCTGTCGCTGATCGCACCCATTCCAGAAATGCGCGCGAATTTCGTGCATCACGGAGCGCGCTGGTAGCTACAACCCGCACTGAATCAGCCCCGGCGCGTTGCACGGCCCTGTGAAAACGACGAAGCACTTTTACCGTGAGAGCAATTGCCTCGGGAGAAAGAAGTCCGCTGTTAAAAACGGATTCTCCCAATCGAGTGACCTCTCGGTCCTCATGAATTTCGACAAGACGGTGAGCGACCAGGCGGGAAATTTTCAGCCGGACAGAGTTTGATCCGATGTCAACGGCGGCAAAAGTCGGCATTCAGAATCAGTGTAGTCGATGTCGACGACGGCGAGCTCAAGCTGTTCGGGAGATCACGCCACAGCCGCGCTGCGCGCCTGCGAATCCGAAGCAACAGTCTTATGCTCTGCCACGGGCCTATCGCCTTGCTGTAATTCTGAAAGCGCACCCAGCGCGGCCAGCAAGGCATTAACAGCGCGCCGGAACCTGGCACGGCTGACGTTCTGTAGAACCGATACCATGGCAGAATCGTGCACACTCCCAAACCGCTGTTCGGCCTTTTCCTTAAGCTTCAACACGTCATGCCATTCGCCGATGGCATCCTGTGCGCGTTTCAGCTCGGCAACAAAAGTTTTGGCCTCAGCGGAGTCGGTCGCTAACTCCGCCAGATAGCGTGCCTGTTTAGCCGCGATGCGGCAGGCATGCAAGGTCTTCTCGGTCAGTGGCGCCTGACCGGGTTTGGGCAGACAGGCAAATGCAGATCGCAACGGATCAATTCCATCCAACTTGGTCTCGGTTCGCGCCCGGCGCAAACGCTTGCGCAACTCACGAACAGACTCGGCATCAAAAGCTTTCGTTAGTTTTCGTGACCGCCGCGCATGGTCCTCCGCCAATGCTTCCAAAAGCTGCGCGCGGTGGTTCTGCCGGTCGGGAACTTTCAGTTCCTTCAGGAAGGCGATCTGCACATCCAGATCACGCAGCTTGCCCGCTTTCTTTCGGAGCTTAGAGAGCAGTTTGAGCAGCTTCTTCTTGTTGCGAGTTTCAGGCGCCAGTTGCCCGAGGACCGCCTCAACCCGGCGGCTGTTTGTACGGAAGCGATGAACGCTTTCAGCAGCCAGGGTCTTTGACAGTCGGCCAACGTACCGGTCGACTGGTATCTTCCCGGAAGGAGAAGTTGGCTGTAATGAGATCGTCGTGGCAAATGGACAACGGACATCGCGTATGCCGCTGGTCTGAGGTCGGGCAGTCTGAGGTCGGGCAGCATGTTCAATACATTCCGCCTTGGATGCAAGAGACTTCTGACATTCAAGGTAGTTACCTGCCACCCGTTCCGGATTTTGCCGCGCACAGTCGATTTGGGGGCGCCCCCTGGTTCCGACGCTATACCCCGGACAGCGATTGCGAATAAAATCGGTGGATTCAAACTGAAGCGCTAGCAGACTGGTTTCCGGCTCTCAACGCACTCTATTGGCCACTCTTTCAGCGCTCGTCTTTTGCGAAATCCGCAAACGAAAACTCGAGAGCGATGTTTTGGTGCTCCTTGCCGCCAATTTCCACATACGGATAAACGAAATAATTCAGCGGGTCCCCTTGCTGCGGCGGGCTCAGCCGCAAATCGCGGCCAATCGAGAACTGTACGCGGTTGTCGTCATGCGCTCCGAAAAAGTAGTCCTTCTTTTCCGGATGCTTCCAGGCCTCAGAAATATCAACCGGAATCCATCCGTTCTGCGGATTGAAGAATTCAGCCCAGCAGTGATATCCGGCAATTTCTGCGGAACTCTTGTCCGAGGGCAGCGGAAATCCAATTTCGAACCGCGCCGGAATTCCTTGCGACCGCGCCATAGCAATAAACAGGGAATGGAAATCAGTGCAGTTGCCCTTCTTGGCATCGCAGGCATAGAGCACATCGCCACGTCCCCATCCCGTACCGGTTTTGTCGTAGCTCATGTTCGCGAAGACGTAATCGTAGATGGCGCGCACCTTATTCATCTGCGTCGTCTCTCCGGCAACCACTTGTGCGGCAAGCTCAGCTGGCCGCCCAGTGATCGGGACCAGTTTGTCCGTCGCAAGATATTGCTCGGTCTCTTTCTTACTCAAGGAAGCGTTCATCAGCCGGGGATGATTCAAGCCCAGCGTCAAATGCTCGCGTCGTACTATGTCGTATACAACCTGAAAATGCAGATCTCCTGATTTCGGTTTTGAAGCCTCGGCGTAGTAGATTTCGTTTCCGAAACGCGACTCACGGTTCTTCTTCAGCGGCAGATCACCTTTCGCTGAGACTATGCGGACGTCCTGATATTCATCGGAATGGGCGGCAGGGAACCATATGCGCACACCTTCTCCTGCGGGCACATCTTCTACCGTAAAGCCCTAGTGAAAGGTGAACTGGCGGACCGCCTGGGCGGATGCCAGCGAGGCGAGTGCGAAGCAGAGAAACCCACAGAGTGCTAACTTGCGCAGCATGATTCTTCTCCTGGCTGAAGTTCGGTGTGAAGACACACACGGTGCTCAGAAGAGGAACATTCAAGTAAAGCCGCGCAGCGCAGTTCGCATTTCAAAATACATGATAGTAATCACGAGGCAGCGAATTTCCACAAGCTGGTTTGCTTTGCGACCTTTGCGATCCTTAGCGATCTTCGCGGTCAAAGGTTTTTGCCTGAAGAAGCTTTTGACCGCAAAGGACGCTAAGGATCGCAAAGGTGGCAAAGAAGAACACAGTTAGAATCGGGGGAATGCCTGCCGTAATCGACTGCCGCGACCTCCGTAAGACTTATGACGGCAAAGTCGAAGCTGTGCGCGGCCTGAATCTGGAGATCCAGGCAGGGGAATGTTTCGGCTTGCTCGGCCCCAATGGCGCTGGGAAGACAACGACAATTGAAATCCTGGAAGGCTTGCTGGAGCCAACTTCGGGCCAAGTGACGATTCTTGGCCAAACCTGGAAGTCGCATGCTCGAGAGCTGCGCGAAGCGGCCGACCAATGAAGTTCTGGAATCTTTGCAGCTCGAAGAGAAGGCCGATTCATGGGTCGGAAAACTTTCCGGAGGCCAGCGGCAACGGCTAGCGGTCGCGACAGCGCTCGTGGGATCGCCCAAAGTTCTCTTCCTCGATGAACCGACCACTGGCCTTGATCCGCAGAGCCGCCGCCAGCTGTGGGACATCATTCGCGCATTCCAAGAACGCGGCGGCACAGTGTTGCTGACTACGCATTACATGGAGGAGGCCGAGCGGTTATGTGACCGGCTGGCAATTGTGGACCACGGACAAATCATTGCGGAAGGATCTCCCGCAGAATTGATAGCTCGCCTTGGTGGCCATCACGTCGTGGAATTTTCTCTCGCGGAGAATTCGCACCGTGCGCCCGAAAGCTGGCAATCGCTGCCGGGTGTGGATTCCGTGCGCAACGACGATGGTCTCGTCTGCCTAAGTGTCCGCGAGCCTCATCGCACCATTCCAGCTTTGCTCGAAAGAGTGGAACAAGAATCCGCGCAACTCGACCGGCTGACAACACGCCAAGCCAGCTTGGAAGATGTATTCGTCCGGTTAACTGGCCGCCATTTGAGAGAGGATTGAGGGAACAGCTCGTGAGCGTGTAGGGACGGGCGTCCACGCCCGTCCAGTCGAGCAAAGCTCGACAATGAGAACGGGGAACATTGTTAATATGACCATCGCCCAACAAACACCACCACAGCAGAAAGAAGAACAAGCGCGTCCTACACGCAACGGGCGCTGGTCGGGATTTCTACACATCCTAAGCGTGCGTATGAAGGAACTGCGCCGCGAGCCCGAGGTCATCTTCTGGGTCTTCGGATTCCCCATACTGCTGGCACTGGGACTCGGAATCGCGTTTCGCAACAAGCCCGCTGACGTTAGCTCGGTCGTCATCATCTCCGGCGCGGAAGCCCAGGATGTTCTCTCGATGATTGAGCGCTCGCCGCGCAAATCCTCCATTCACGCCGACGTGCTCGGTCAGTCGGCCGCGCTACGAGGTTTTCGTCTAGGCAAGTACAATCTGGTCATTGAGCCGGTTGGCCCGAGCGAAATTCGTTATCACTACGATCCTTCCCGGCCCGACAGCGTCCTCGCGCGGGCCTTGGCCGACGAGAGCCTACAAAGCGCCGCGGGCCGGAAGGATCTAATTGAGACATCGGTTATTGCCTCAAGCGAACCAGGCTCTCGCTACATCGATTTTCTGATCCCTGGACTGTTGGGCATGAACCTGATGAATGCCGCAATGTGGGGGATCGGCTTTGCGCTCGTGGACATGCGCCAGCGCAAGCTGCTGAAACGCTTTGTCGCCACACCGATGCGGCGCAGCGACTTTCTACTGGCACTCCTCAGCAGCCGTCTTGTGCTCATGCTCATCGAGGTGTCATTGCTGCTCGGTTTCGGTGTGCTGGCATTTCATATGCGGGTGTTGGGCTCGCTGTGGAGCATTCTGGTCATCGCCGCTATTGGCGCAATTTCTTTCGGCGGTCTCGGGCTGCTTACCGCCAGCCGCGCGCAAAAAATCGAAAGCGCCAGCGGCCTGATGAATCTGGTTATGATGCCGATGTGGATCTTCTCCGGCGTATTCTTCTCGGGTGAGCGCTTTCCGGCGATGGTCCAACCGTTCATCAAGGCGCTCCCCCTGACGGCACTGAACGACGCTTTGCGAGCGACGATCCTGGAAGGCTCATCGCTAGTTTCCCAAAGCGGGAGGATTCTCGTTCTGGTGCTATGGGGCAGCATTTCGTTCGCGCTTGCCCTGCGCTGGTTCCGTTGGACGTAAACCAAATCCTCAGGCACCAGATCATCCGCGGACCGCCGAAACGTTTCTCCTCGACACTTGTTCATTCCGTGGCGAACTGCCGCTACCGGACCTCGCGGTAAATGAACCTTTTTCACAAAACCTCATGTACTTTCAAGTGCTCCAGCTTGCCATATCCGTGCTAGACTCCCACCAGTAATCGAGGCGCGAGCATGGGGCTGCGTCCGATTGTGCTTGCAGCGCGTCTGGCCTTTGAATTTGTCCTGGTGTTTCGTGTTGCAAGCGTGGTTCCGGTCAGGGAAGGTTCTTCCGCCTCTTCGCACAGACCTTCAGGGCTTATTGTTTTAGTTTCTTGGATTAGGTTCGCGTGCCGCCTGAAGCAAAGGGTGAGTTCCACAATGGCCGTTGCTGTCCATCAAGACGTAAGCACATCTTTCCTGGAAAGAGTGCGCCGCGCCACCTCGCGGGCATTGCTCCTGGACTACGACGGTACCCTTGCGCCCTTCACGCCAGACCGCGCGCGGGCATTTCCTTACCGCGAGATTCCAGAGCTGATTTCGCGGATCATGCGCTGTAACACCCGGGTTGTGTTGGTCAGCGGACGTCCTGCAACGGAGCTCCTTTTTTTGAGCGGCATTCATCCTCATCCCGAGATTTGGGGGAGCCACGGATCCGAACGGCTGCGGCCTGATGGCTCATACGAGGTTGAAGCGCCCCCTCCGGAACAGCGGAAAGCATTGCAAACCGCAGCGGCATCTTTGCGTGCCGCCAGGCTCGATTCGCGGACGGAAATCAAGCCGGGTGGCCTCGCGGTCCACTGGCGCGGGCTGTCGCCTGAGGAAAGGACGTCCATCGAGAATAAAGTACAGACTCTTTTTTCGTCAGTGGTCAATGACTATGGGCTGCATCTACTACCCTTCGACGGCGGACTGGAGTTGCGCGCGCCCGGCAAGAATAAGGGAGACGCCGTTTCTGCCATTCTGGCCGAGGCTGGCCCCGGCGTAGCGGCCGCATATTTAGGTGACGATCAGACAGACGAGAATGCCTTTCGTGCCATCAAAAGAAGGGGACTCAGTATTTTGGTCCGCCCCGAACCCCGGCCTACTATGGCCGATGTTTGGTTGCGGCCACCGGATGAATTGGGTCGATTTCTGCGGGACTGGCTTGTAGCCTGTGGAGCGGAAATATGAAGCTGCTTGAAGGGCGTCTGATCAATGTCTCGAATCGCTTGCCGGTGGAAATCAAGTTCCGCGCCGGGCGGCCGCGGCTGAACCCCAGCGCGGGCGGACTCGCGTCCGCCCTCGACAGCATCTGGCGCCACCATCACGGCCTTTGGATCGGATGGGCGGGCGCCGTGGACCCGGAAACTGCTTCTACTCTGCTGCAGAAAGCTGCGCGCGGACGGCCCTACGGGTTCAAGGCCGTCCCCTTGACTCAGCAGGAAGTATCGAAATTTTATTCGGGCTTCGCCAACGAGATCATTTGGCCGCTGTTTCACGACATGCCCTCGCGCTGCGATTTTGATCCCGAATACTGGGAGTTCTACCAGCGCGTAAACCGCAAATTTGCTCAGGCGGCCGCCGAAGCTGCCAATGGCAAGGACCTGATCTGGGCCCATGACTACCACCTGATGCTGATGGGCCGGTATTTGCGAGAAGCAGGTTCGACTGCGCGCGTTGGCTTTTTCCTGCACATTCCATTTCCTGCTCCGGACATGTTTGAGAAGTTGCCCTGGCGCAAGACCGTTCTGCGATCGCTGCTGCAATACCATTTGCTCGGCTTTCAGACTGACCGCGACCGTTACAATTTCTTGAGCTGCCTTGAACGGGTTGTCCCCGAAGCTATTTGTGCGCGGGAAGACGCGCACAA
>WNGQ01004799.1_pt1 | contig 23273 bp, 20 predicted proteins | sample 5407661 | NCBI WGS metagenome assembly WNGQ01 (sample SAMN13153382, study PRJNA577476) | soil metagenome | isolation source: 60 cm soil or saprolite under Garry oak tree replicate 2 | place: USA:California | collected 2016-06-15 | reverse complement strand
AAACCTTTATGTGAAGGACGAAGGGCTGAACCCGACGGGATCGTTCAAAGCGCGCGGGATGACGGCGGCAGTGACGCGCGCGAAGAGCCTGGGAGTTAAAGCGCTGGCAGCGCCGACGGCGGGGAATGCGGGAGGCGCGCTGGCGGCGTACGCGGCGGCGGCGGGGATTCCGGCAGTCATCGTGATGCCGGCCGATACGCCTTCCGCGAATGTGATGGAGTGCCAGGCGTTTGGCGCGAAGGTGGTGAAGCTGAACGGATTGATTTCGGATTGCGGAAAATATGTGGCCGAGCACAAGGACCGCGAAGGATGGTACGACGTCTCGACTCTGAAAGAGCCGTATCGCGTGGAAGGCAAGAAGACGATGGGCTATGAGCTGTGGGAGCAATTTGGCGGGAAACTGCCGAACGTGATTTTTTATCCTACGGGAGGCGGGGTGGGGTTGATCGGGATGTGCAAGGCGTTCGATGAGCTGCAGGAAATGGGGAAGATTGGCTCGGAAAGGCCGCGGATGGTGGCGGTGCAGGCGGAAGGTTGCGCGCCGATTGTGAAGGCGTGGGAAGCGCACCAGAGTACGGCACAATTCTTTCCGAATGCGGCGACGATTGCTTCGGGACTGCGTGTGCCGGGGCCGCTGGGGGATCAGTTGATTTTGCGCATGCTGCGCCAAACCAACGGGACGGCTATCACGGTGACCGACAAAGAAATGCTGGACGCGGGAAGGGAACTGGCGAAGCTCGAAGGCATATTCGCTGCGCCAGAAGGAGCGGCGACGGTGGTGGGCGCGCGCATCCTGGCAGCAGCGGGCTGGATCAAGCCGCACGAGACGGTGGTGTTGTTCAATACGGGGACCGGGTATAAGTATTCGGAGGCGTGGGAACGCGCGCTGCAGTCGACGGCTCAAAGCTAACGGACTGACAGCCAAAGAAACTGCAAACACGAAGCACGGCATTCGAATTTCGATAATCGCAAAAATTTCCTCATGGGTGTGAAAGATTTGGAGGTTCGCCTCTGTGCCCACGCGCCGGCTGTACTATGAAGATTCTTTCCTGAAGGAGTTCACCGCCCGGGTCGTCTATTGCGAAGTGCTTCCTCCGGACGTGAAGGCCGGGATTCCGGGAACCGTCTGGGGCTTGATGCTCGACCGCACGGCTTTCTATCCCACTTCCGGCGGGCAGCCGCATGATTTGGGGAAGATTGGCGACGCGAACGTTCTTGACGTGCGCGATGAAGGCGAGGACATCCTTCACGTTGTTGACCGCAAGCCCGCGGATCCGGACGTGGATTGCTGCATCCACTGGCCGCGCCGCTTCGACCACATGCAGCAGCACACCGGACAGCACTTGCTCTCGGCCATGTTTCAAGAGCGCTATGGACGGCCGACGGTTTCGTTTCATCTTGGCTCGGAAATGTGCACGATTGATTTGCGGGGGCCGGAGCCGACGGAAGAGATTCTGGAGGGAGCGTCGCGAGCGGCGAATCAGGTGATTTTTGAAGACCGGGCGGTGACCATTCGCTTTGGCATGGCGGAGGAACTGTCGCGGCTGGGAGTGAGAAAAGAAGTGGACCGCGAGGGCATGCTGCGCGCGATCGAAATTGAAGGCGTGGAGCTGCAACCATGCGGCGGGACACACGTGAAAAGCACGGGACAGATCGGCATGGTGCTGACGCGGCGGTGCACAAAAATCCGGCAGGACTGGCGCGTGGAGTTTGTGTGCGGCGGTCGGACGGAAAAAGTGGCGCGAGGTGATTTTCAGTTGTTGCGGCAGGTTGCGGAGAAATTGAGTTGCGCGCCTGAGGATGTGGTTTCATCCGCATCGCGGGCGCTGGCCGAGCGCGATGCGAATTTCAAGAAGATCCGGGCGCTGCTGGAACGATTGGCGAGCGCAGAGGCCGCGATCGCGTTACAAGCCGCCGCGAGGGAGGGAGATGGGCTACGCGTCATCTCGCGCGTTTTTGAAGATGTGGCGGCCGAGTATCTGGGCTTCTTCGGAACGGCCGTTACTAAAACAGAGAAAACCGTGGCGCTGATCGGATTAGCGGATGGCGGGGATCTGCTTTTCGCGCAGAATCCTTCGCTCGGGAAGGATATGAACGTGCTTCTCAAGCAGGTGTTTGAAAAACTGGGCGGGAAGGGCGGCGGAACGCGCGATTTTGCGCGCGGGAAACTGGGAAATGCTACGCAAGTGGAAAGCGCATTGGCTTTGGCGAGACAAAAGTTGTCTGGCGAGTAGAGCTGCGCTATAACCTTCGGTGATCGAAGACCGTCCTGCATCAAGAACCTAAAACGTGCAAAGTGTGTCGGCTGTCAGGCGAGGTGTGAGATGACGGAGAAAATCACGCGGCGCGATGCTTTGAAACTAGGAACGGGAGCTGCGTTTGGCGCTACGGTTGCGCCGCTACTTAGTTCAGGTGCGGAATGCATGAGGAGCGAATCGAGTGAGCTTTCAGTGTACGATTCGAACGTGATGGCGCCCACTGCAGAGAATGAGATCTGTTTCATGCATGCCAGAGATCTGGCCGCGATGATTCGCGGGAGGAAAATATCTTCGCGGGAACTGATGCAAGCGTATTTGAAGCAAATTGCGCGCGTGAATCCCAAGGTGAATGCGATCGTGACGCTGGTCCCGGAGGACCAGTTGATGGCGCAAGCTTTGGCGGCCGATGAGGCTGTTGTGAAAGGGAATTGGGCGGGCCCGCTGCATGGGATGCCAGTCGGCGTGAAGGACTTGCATCCCACCAAGGGAATCCGGACAACCTATGGGTCACCGCTTCACGCGAACGACATTCCCAATTTCGATTGCCTGGTCGTGGAACGCGAGAAGAGAGCGGGAGCCATCGTGATTGGCAAGACCAACGTGCCGGAATGGGGGCTTGGGTCGCAAACGTTCAATCCGGTTTTTGGCCCGACGCTGAATCCATACGATTTGACGAAAACGTGTGGAGGCAGCACCGGCGGAGGAGCGGTGGCGCTGGCGTGCGGGATGGTTCCTCTTGCGGACGGCAGCGACATGGGCGGGTCGCTGCGGAATCCACCGAATTTTTGCAATGTGGTGGGATTGCGGCCTTCGCCGGGACGCGTGCCGAATCCGCCGACTGAGTTGGGATGGTTCACGTTGAGCGTGGACGGGCCGGTGGCGCGCAACGTCATGGACTGTGCGTTCTTCTTAAGCGTGCTGGCGGGATTCGATCGACGGTCGCCGATTTCGATTGACCAGTCTGGCGCTCAATTCGCGCAGCCTTTGGGGCGCGATTTCAAAGGTGTGCGGGTTGCGATGTTTAAGGATATGGGGCTTCCCTGGGAGCCTGCGGTGCGTGATGCGGTGAAGGCGCAGCGCAAAGTGTTCGAATCGTTGGGCTGCGTCGTCGAAGAGGCGGAACCTGACTTGAAAGAAGCTAACGAATGTTTTTCGCTATGGCGTCATTGGTCGGTGGAACTGGGATTCGGCGAAATTTTGGAAGCGAACGCGGACAAATTGAATGAATACGTGCATTGGCATGTGCAGGAAGGGCGGAGGCTTACGGGGCCGCAACTCTCGAGGGCCGAAGCGAAACGCACGGAGTTGTACCAGCGGATGCGGCAGTTTATGGAGAAGTACGAGTTCTTTGTGCTGCCGGTGAATCAGGTTTTGCCGTTTGACGTGAAGACCCATTACCCCACGGAAATTGCCGGCGTGAAAATGGAAAACTATGTCGCGTGGATGAAATCCGCATATTAAATTTCGACGGTCGGGAATCCTGCGATGAGCGTCCCATGCGCGTTTTCCGAAAGCGGGCTGCCGATCGGCATTCAAATTGTGGGCCGCCATAACGACGACTGGGGCGTCTTGCAAATGGCATACGCTTTCGAACAAGCCACGAACGTAGGCAAGCGGCGCCCGCCGATTGTGTAGTGTAATTCGTTTCGGCAGGTTGATTGCGCGCCTCACTGTTGGAAGCAAAAGTGAATCTGAAGCCGAGATTCTTCGGGCAGCAGGGAGTATCGATTCAGACTTCTTTGGCCAAGTGACTGCGGCGCGTGAAGCGCGCATCATGCAGCTCGGCGCAAAGTTTACTTTTCTAAAATGGCAGACCGAGCGAGACATTGCTTTGGCATAGCCGCGGGCTTGGTCAGGAATTCAACCTCTTGCGGGCGAATACACCGTACAATTCCCCGCACACGCGCCCCTGCACTACGTTTTGCGTTGGTCCGTGTAATAACGGTCTGACGAAGCCCTTCGAAGGAGGTAGAGGAAGAACGGGCAGAGAGTTGGTGGACGAGAGGGGATTCGAACCCCCGGCCTCCTCGTTGCGAACGAGGCGCTCTCCCAGCTGAGCTACTCGCCCACGAGCAGCAAATTCCATCTTAGCAAAGCAGAAATGGGTTGCCAACACACGCTGCGCGCATCGTTTTCAGCAAAGAAACGAATGGAGGCGCGGTATTTCCGCGTGTTCCTGCTCCACAGCAAAAACCTGAGGAACCTGTAAGTCTTACGGTTGATCGGAGGAGCCGGCCATGCGCTGCGCCATGATTTTATGGGCGTTCTGATAAAGCGCGCGCGCCTGAGGAACGGCTTCGACCGCCTTCTGCACTTGCGGGTCGCCTTCCAGAAGAACTTTAAATCCTTCCTGCATGTTGAACACGGTCATGAAGACTTCCTGCTTGATCTTGCGTTTGAGCCACTCCTGGTTTTCCGCCATTTCCGGTTCCGTGTAGCGGACATTGTGTTTGCTGAGATACTCGCGGAACGTCCGCATTACGCTTTCATCGACTTCAAAATCCTTTGTGACGGTTGGCTTCGTTCCCAGAAAGTACCGGGTAAACCCGCCCACGCCGGTTTCTGCGGGGAAGAGAACGTCGTCGCGAAACAGCACTTGCTGGAACTTTGTCAGCTTTGGCGCATCAACAACGATGTCCGGAGTGATTCCGCCACCGCCTGTTACCTGACGCCCACTGTCCGTTAATTTCACTTCGGTCGGATGATCCGGCACCTTGCGTTCGTAATGATATTCGTAGAGGGAAACGGATTTGTAATCCCTCTGAATCAGCCGTCCGCTTGGCGTGTAATAGCGCGCGGTGGTCAGGGCTAGGCCCGTATTCTCGCTGAGCGGAGTCACCGTTTGCACCAGGCCCTTGCCGAAGGTCGTCTCACCCACAATCAGGCCGCGGTCATGATCCTGCACCGCTCCAGAAACGATTTCCGTTGCTGAGGCAGAATTGTTATTCACCAGAATCACGAGAGGAGTGGTCATCCCCTGATTGCCGCGCACAGCATAATAACGGCGCTCGGGGGAAGTCCTCCCGTGGTGCGAGACGATCAACTGGTTCTTGTCCAGGAACATGTCGCCAACCGCGACGGCTTCATTCAACAAACCACCAGGATTTCCTCGCATGTCTAGAATCAGTCCGTCCAGCGAAGGAGCATCCACCTTCTTCAAGGCCTCCGCAATTTCGCGGTCCGTGGTCTCGTTGAATCCTGACAGGCGGACATAGCCGATGCCTGGCTTCAGCAAGAACGCAATATCCACCGAGTGCCGCGGGATCTCGTCGCGCGTAACGGTGAACACCAGGGGTTCGGGGTATCCTTCTCGCGAAACCGTAATCTTCACAACAGTGCCTTTTGGCCCCTTCAACAGGTCAGCTACTTCGGTGGTGGACAGTTGCTCAGTGGATTTATCATCAACCTTGACAATCACGTCCCCTGGGCGAATCCCTGCGTTGTAAGCTGGCGCGCCCGCGTATGGCGCCAACACAACGGTATGGTTTTCGCGCGGTCCTACGATCATTCCGACGCCGTAATACTTTCCGCGCTGGTCTTCCCGGAGCAGTGAAAATTGCTTCGCGTCAAAAAAGCTGGAGTGCGGGTCGAGCATCCGAAGCATTCCCGGGATGGCGCCCTGATATACAGCTTTATCGACGTCCACTTGGTCGGCGTAGCTGTTCTGGACCACGTCAAGGACACGAGTGAAGTCTCGCACCGCGCCTTGATAATCGTCCGCCGAGGCTGCGGTGGCCCGAACATTGGGGCCGTAAATGCCTCCAAGTGCAGCGGATAACAGCAATACTCCGATGGCAATGACAATTCCGCGACGTTCTGATTTCATTCGGACCTCGCGCCAGGATTCATAAAAAATTATAGCACACCGCAAACTCCGGTTTGACAGCGACGGAATACCCTTTCTATGATGCCAATGGGGTCTTAGACGGCTATAGGGTCGAAATGTTGAGCATTCCTCACATGATTGTGGTCTTTGTCGTGGTCCTGGTGGTTTTTGGGCCAAAGAAGCTGCCTGAGCTTGCGCGCGGGTTGGGGAAGCTGATGGCGGAGTTCCGCAAGGCTTCCACGGACTTCAAATCGGCTTTTGAAGAGGAGATGCACGACCTGGAGCGGCAATCTTTGTTGTCCGAGCGCAAGAGAGCCGCGGAAGCGGCGGCTTCCAGCGCGGCTGCTGAATCGGTCCAACCTGCCCCGGTGCCGTCCTCTTCAACAAGCGAGACTCCCGCGAACGAGGCCTCAGTAGACGCTCCTGCTGGCGAAACCCCCGTCATCACCCCTGTCGCCGAGTCTGTGGCGCGCGGCTCCGAAGGCCCCGCAGAAAACGGTACAGAAGCCGCGGCCTCGAATTTGCAAGAATCTCCCCAGGACGCCCAGCACCCGTCGTGAGCCCGTGACTGACCCCGCTCCCAAATCGCAAGACTCTGGCCGCTCGGAAGAACCCGGCGGCACGATGACGTTTTTCGAGCACCTGACCGAACTTCGCAAACGCATCATCAATTCGCTGTATGCCATCGGCATTGGCGCGTTTATTGGCGTCTACCTTTCGAAATATTTCATCGAGTGGATCAACAAGCCGGTGCTGAAAGCTCTTGCCGATGCTCACTTGGATCCCAAGCTCATCTACACACATCCTGCGGGCGGCCTGAACCTCGTGATCACGGTCGGCGTTTATCTTGGGATCGCACTAGCTTCACCGGTCGTCCTCTACCAAATCTGGTTGTTTGTTGCGCCGGCGCTCTACAAGCACGAACGGGGTGCCGTCACCGGCTTCATGTTCTCCACTGTTTTTCTCTTCCTGTCTGGCATTGCCTTCGGCTATTTCATTACTCTGCCATACTTTCTTCGTTTCATGATTAATCCTGGGTCGTTTTTCAAGCTGCAGCACGAAGTCGTGCCTATGATCAGCGTCAACGAATATTTCGACCTCATCCTCTTAACCCTCCTTTGCATTGGGCTGATGTTTGAACTGCCGGTATTGATCTTTTTCCTTTCGCTCTTCGGTATCGTTACACCCAAATTCCTGCTGAAAAACTTCCGCTACGCCATATTGGTCATCGCGATTGGCGCGGCTATTGCCGCTCCACCCGATGCTTTGAGCATGCTCGTTTTCATGGCGCCCATGGTTGGACTTTATTTCCTGGGTGTTTTGGTGTCCGCAGTAGTGGTGAAGCGCAGAGAGCGGCGCATCGGGGCGCCGGCGGAGGCACGTTAAAATGCTTTCTCTCCCTGTCAATTCGTCGCGAATCGCACTCGCGCTCGGCCTCGTCTTGCTCTGCATGGCAGGGTGTCAGGCCAGCGATTCCTCGCGCGGCGCGGGCCAGCCTCCTTTCATGAGCGCTGCGGCCTCGAACCCGGCAACCTCCGATGACGCTCCCCCGCCCGACAAGACGGGAGGCTTCGACGGCAAGCGCGCTTATGCGCTGGTTGCCAAACAAGTGGGTTTTGGTCCGCACCCTTCCGGCTCGCCGGCCATCGCCAAGCTGCAGGATTTTCTGCAATCCGAATTGAGAGGCTACGGCTGCACCGTGGACACAGATGAATTCACCGCGGACACTCCGGTCGGCCGCCTCCCAATGAAAAACATTGTGGCGAAGATTCCCGGAGAGAAGTCCGGCATCATTCTTCTTGGCACGCACTACGACACTTTGTTGACGGTCCCCAATTTTGTTGGTGCGGATGACGGTGGTTCCTCGACGGCCTTGATGCTGGAACTGGCGCGCCTGCTTTGCCCGCAGCGTGGGAAATATGCCGTTTGGATTGCTTTCTTCGACGGCGAAGAAGCCATGCAGCACTGGAGCGACACCGACAGCCGTTATGGCAGCCGCCAAATGGCCGCCAAGCTGGCGATAAGTGGCGACCTTAAGAAAGTTAAAGCCTTTCTGCTGGCAGATATCGTCGGCGGCCGCAAAGCGCAGTTTTTGCGGGAAACCAGCTCCACGCCGGATCTAATCAATGTTTTTTGGAATACGGCTCACAAGCTGGGCTACACGGCCCTTTTTCGAGATACCACAACTTCCGCCGAAGACGATCATGATGCGTTCCTTCAGCGCGACATTCCATCATTCGATGTTATTGGAGATTTCATCAACAACGGATACTGGCACACGCCGCAAGATTCCATGGATGTGATTAGCGGCAAGACACTCGCCGCCGTCGGGCACGTTTTTCGGGAAAGCATAAAAGAATTGCAATCGCGTTAGTGACTGCCTAGAGCAGCGCTCAGTTTCTCGCGTGGCTGTCTACGCTTCAAACCGCACGTCGTTACCCCTTTGGATGGTTGAGTGTTTTGTGAAGTCCTCATCATTGCGGAACGGAAAATCCGAGCGGTAATGGCTGCCGCGGCTCTCTTCGCGAGCCAGCGCTGCGCGCGTCATGACCAGCGCTAAAGTGTGCAGGTTGCGCAGTTCGTAGCCGCTGCGCCCTGACTTTTCGCACTTGGGATGCTCGATCGCTTCCAATTGTTTGATCGCTTCAGCCAACTCTTTGCCGGTTCGCATAATGCCTACGTTGCTCCACATGAGGTCCCGGATTTTCGTTAGCGTCGCGCACGCGGCCGACGCGGGCTTGGCGCCACCATTCTTGACCGTTCCATTTTTCGCGGCTTCCTTCTGCGTTGCTGAGGAATTGCCCGGCAGCGGGGCTGGGCTTCCGGCCAAGGCTTGCCCTTTGCGCTTTCCGGCGGGCGCATCTTTTATCATGGCTTGCCCGGCCAGCGCGCCGAACACCAGTCCTTCGAGCAGGGAGTTGCTGGCCAGTCGGTTGGCTCCATGTACCCCCGTTGCGGCGGTTTCTCCCGCGGCATACAGCCCGGGCAGGGAAGTGCGCCCCTTCAAATCCGTCTTCACGCCGCCCATCATGTAATGCGCTGCAGGGCAAACCGGCGCGAGGTCGCTTGCCAAATCCAGCCCATAGCTCGCGCATGTCTCGTAGATTCGCGGAAAGCGTTTCTTCAGAAACTCTTCACTCTTTTTCGTCATGTCGAGGAAGACGTGTGTGCTCTGCGTGTGCTGCATCTCGCTGACGATAGCGCGTGCCACCACATCGCGCGGAGCCAATTCCTGTGCCTCGTGGTATTTCTTCATAAAGCGTTCCAGGCCGATGTTGCGCAGCACGCCGCCCTCCCCGCGCAGCGCTTCGGAGAGCAGAAATCGTGGCGCGCCCTGAACGGCTAGCGCTGTCGGATGAAATTGCATGAACTCCATGTCGGATAAGACCGATCCCGCCTCGTAGGCAATGGCCATTCCATCGCCGGTGGCAACATCAGGATTGGTAGTCTCGCGGTAGATTTGCCCCAAACCGCCGGTAGCGAGCAGCACCGCGCCCGCCCGCAGTTCGTGAGACGTTCCGTCGGTTTCGTCGATGAACTTTAGTCCGGCGACTCGGCCGCGTTCGACAATCAATTCCGTAGTGAACGCGTGCGCGCGCAGGTGCAGGTGAGGAATCGAGTGCGCCCGCGCCAGTAGCGCCCGGCTGATTTCACGGCCGGTTGAATCTCCATGCGCGTGGAGGATGCGCGATCGGCTGTGCGCCGCCTCCCGAGTAAACGCGAGCTTGGTGCCGGCGCGATCAAATTCCGTGCCCCATTCGGTGAGCTGCGTGATGTACTTCGGACCCTCCTCCACCAGCAATGCCACGGCTTCGGCGCGGCACAAGCCGTCGCCTGCGTTAATGGTGTCTTGCTCGTGCAAACCGATTTCGTCTTCGTCGGAGAGAGCCACGGCGATGCCGCCTTGTGCCCAGGCGGTCGCCGAGTCGCTCAAATTCGATTTCGCCAGCACCAGTACGCTTCCCGCCTCGCTCAGCTCAATCGCGGCGCGCAAACCTGCAATTCCGCTGCCGACGACGGCGTAATCGGCATGATGGATTTTGTGGGAGGTAGTCATGGTGGGGAATTGCGCTCAAATCGCTCAATTATGGTAGCACGAAGAAAATACATGCATAAGAAGGAGGGTCTTGTAGGCACCTGGGTATGGGCTTGGCGAAGCGTGTGTTACATTGAAAACCTATCGCGCATGAAAATCACACGCATTCGAGTGCAGTCTTCCGGCGGTCCTTACTCCGTTGTTGCGGGTGCGGGCGCCATTGGCCGCGCGGCGCGTGAAATAGCGGCCCTTGGGCATTTTTCCAGCGTTCATGTTGTCTCTTCACCCAAGGTTTGGCGCGCCGTTGGCAAAATTGTTCAGCGCGGCTTGCGGTTCTCGAACCGAAATGGCGTGCATCTTTTCAACGATGCGGAGTCGGCGAAGCATCTGGGCAGTGTGGAGCAAATTGCGCGCTCTCTATGCCGCGCCGGGGCAGATCGCAAGTCGCTGCTTATCGCGGTTGGCGGTGGCGTTGTCGGAGATGTTGCCGGTTTTGCGGCTGCTTCTTATTTGCGCGGTGTCGCTCTCGTGCACATTCCTACCACTTTGGTCGCTCAGGTGGACAGCTCCATCGGCGGAAAAACCGGCGTGAATCTTCCCGAAGGCAAAAATCTCTTAGGAGCGTTTTACCCGCCGCGTTTGGTGATAGCTGATCCTGACTTGCTGCGCACTCTTGCTGACCGTGAATTCCGCGGCGGCCTCGCCGAAGTCATCAAGCACGCCGTGATTGCGGATGCGCCGATGTTTGCGCAGCTAGAAAAGGATTTTGACAAGGTCCTGCGGCGCGACCGAGGCGCGCTTGCTTCGCTCATCCCGCGCAATGTGCAGATCAAGGCGCGCGTCGTCAGCCGCGATGAGCGCGAATCCGGTTTGCGCGAGATCCTGAATTTCGGCCACACTTTTGCGCACGCTCTCGAAAGCGTTACGCATTATTGTCGTTATCAGCATGGCGAAGCTGTCGCGTGGGGCATGATGGCCGCGGTTTTTCTTGGACACGAGCTCCGTCTCACTCGCGCGGAAGACGTTGCGCGCATTGTATCTCTGGTTTCCCGGCTCGGCCCGTTGCCGCCTTGGCCGGGCGTTTCTCCACCTGTTTTGCTGAAAGCGATGCATTCCGATAAGAAAACGCGTAGCGGCGTGTTGCGCTTCGTTCTGTCTCCCCGAATGGGCCAGGCGCGGACGTATGACAGAGTCCCGGTGGACGCGGTCGAGCGCGTTCTCCATTTCACTCCTCGTCTAATCGCGGCGGCAAGCGAGCATCTCGGTGCCTTGAAATGAGTGAAATCTCTGCGCCGGTGAAAGGGACCCGGCCCGAAGGTGCTACAACCGAAGCGGAAGCCTCCAAAAAAGTCCGCGAGATGTTCACGCAAATTGCGCCGCGCTACGACCTGCTAAACCATCTATTGTCATTCGAACTGGATCGCATCTGGCGCGGGCGCGCCGCGAAACATCTTCGGCCAATCCTGGAGCGCCAGGATGCTTTGGTCCTTGATCTGTGCTGCGGGACCGGCGATCTCGCGTTTGCGCTCGCCCGATCAGGAAGAGCCTGCATAATTGGCGCAGACTTTGCCCACACTATGCTCGTCCGCGCGAGGGCAAAAAGCGCGGACGTGCTGGAAGCCGACGGCGCTGGAACCGCGAGTCGAATGCCATTTTTCGAAGCCGATGCTCTCCGCTTGCCCTTTGCAGATGCTTCTTTTGACTTAGTAACCAGCGCTTTTGGTTTCCGCAACCTCGCAAACTACGAAGCCGGACTTCGTGAGATTTACCGCGTCCTTAAGCCTGGTGGAACCATTGCGATCCTGGAATTTGCGGAACCGCCGGAGGGATTCTTAGGGAATTTATACCGTTGGTATTTCACAAAAGTGCTGCCGCGAATCGGCTGGCTCATTTCAGGCCATCAATCAGCCTACACGTATCTGCCGAAATCCGTTGCTCGCTTCTTCCGTCCGCTTGAGCTTGCCACACTCCTGCGTTCAGTCGGCTATCAGGCAGTCGACTTTCGCGCATGGACAATGCGCACCGTCGCTTTGCACACTGCGGTTCGCGTCTAGCAGGGTAAACCTAAACCCCGGCGCGCTGGAGTCTCGGAGTTGCTGGACGGCAAACTGCAAACGGCCTCACTCCTCCAGCCCCGCAGCGCGCAATTTGGCAAGAAGCGTCTTTGGCGTGATGCCCAATTTTTCTGCGGCTCGCGTCTTGTTCCACTTGCATTCACTCATGGTATTTTCTAGCAGGGCTTTTTCCACGTGTCCGGCCGCGCGGCTGGTGACTTGCTCCAGAGTTCCTTCCCAACTAAATTTCTCGGGCAGCATTCCAGCCGGCAACTGTGCCATATCCGGCGTCATTGATGGAAGTTGCAAACCATCCGCGCGAATGCTCATCCCATCCGCCAGAATCACCGCGCGCTCCATGGTGTTTTGCAATTCGCGCACGTTGCCCGGCCAGCGGTAATGCAACAATCGCTCGCGCGCCTCGTCCGAGATTTCCAATCCAGCTTTGCTGAACTCGCGGCTGAACTTTTCCAGGAAATGATTCGCCAGCAGCAGCACGTCGTTCCCGCGTTCGCGCAGCGGCGGAATCGTCATCGGCACCGTGGAAATCCGGAAGTACAAATCGTCGCGAAACAGTTTTTCTTGAACTTGCTTCTGTAAATCCCGGTTCGTTGCTACGACGATCCGCACATCCACGTCAATCGATTGTGTTCCGCCCACGCGTTCGAACCGCTTTTCTTCCAGCACGCGCAACAGTTTCGCTTGAATCGCCAGCGGCAATTCGCCAATCTCATCCAGAAACAAGGTCCCCCGGTGCGCCAAGTCCATTTTGCCCACTTTGCGCGCGCCCGCTCCTGTGAACGCGCCCTTCTCGTGCCCGAACAGCTCGTTTTCCACGAGCCCTTCCGGAATCGCCGCGCAATTCAGCGCAACAAACGGCTGCTCGCGCCGTGGCGACAAATGATGAATCGCGAGCGCAAACAACTCCTTCCCTGTGCCGCTTTCCCCCAGCAACAGACAAGTCGCGTCCGTGGCCGCCACCTTCTGGATTTGTTGGCTCACTTCCTTGATGGAAGCGTGCTCCCCCACAATGCGCGGAAAGCCGTAGCGTGCTGAGCAGGAAATCGAACGCCCCATCCTTCATTGCGGCGACGGCTTCTTCCACGGAGCCGTACGCCGTCAGCAAAAGTACCGGAATGGCCGCGTCCACTTGCTTCGTTTCGCGCAAAACGTCCAGCCCCGACGCGCCCGGCATCTTCAAATCGGTGATCACTAGCAAATACCGCCGCGCGCGCACCTTTTGGATTGCCGCGGTGCCGTCCGGCGCCTCGTCCACGGAGTATCCCGCGCGCTCCAACGCCTTCCGCATCATGGCGCGCAGTTCGGCTTTGTCTTCAACGAGCAGGAGAGGTTCCATCTCTCTCGTTTCTATCACGAATCCTGCTGTCTTCAGGAAACAACGCCACACACATGTGCGGTGAAGGGAAGCACCGCGTTCGGCAAGTGGCAATAGGCAGGAGCTTCACGAGTGGTTTGAGGGACGACCCAGAATGGGAGCAATGAAGTGTTGCGCCCAAACGCGACAAGAGCCTGACCGCATAAGGATGCAACCAGGCTCTCCCAAGATTTAGGACTTAAAACTCACAACTTAAAACTTCGGGCCATTCTTACCGCGCCCAACCCGGGTCGCCGCCAGCTTTCCTCAACTCCGCTTCCATGTCATCCAACTGCTGCCGGAGCTGCGCTAGTTCGTTTTTCTTGGCGTCAATTTTGGCTGTCTTGTCATTGACTTCGGCCCGGCTGTTCTGCTCTTTCATCGCCTTCGTTGGATCGGCGTAGTATTGCACCGAAGACTTTTCCAATTCGCGCTGGAGAATATCCAACTCTTTTTCTGCTTTGGCGATCTTGTCATGCTGCGCGGCGAAGCGCTTCCGCCACGCTTTCTCGCTGTTGGGATCTTCTTTCTCTGTGGCATCCCCAGGCTTTTTAGCGGCGGCAGCTTGGGTCGCTCCCGCAGACGCATCCGTTGCACTCGTTGTGGCTCCCGCAGCTGACGCGTTCTGTATTTCCGGTTTGTCTGGCGCCGCCGGCTTTATATCGTCGTCCGTATAAACTTTCTTCGGCTTCTGTGCGTCCTTCTTCTGCTTTTCCTCGCGCGCTTTTCTTGCGGCGTCCGCCACGGGATCGCCCGTTTGTTGCGAGGAGCTCTGATCCTGCGCATAAGTTGCGAACGGTGCAACGCACAGCGCCACGGCCACCAATGCCAGTTTCATCCAGTCGTTTTTCCGCATTATCCCAACCTCCCGGAGCTGTTTACAGGCTCCTTCGTCCTATCACAGGGTTAGATGCGACTCTGCTTTGATTCTACTGCTTCTTCAACCATTCGCGGCATCGGCAGCGTAACAATAAACTCCGCCCCGCCTTTGGTACAGTTTCTTACTTCTATATGTCCGCCGTGCTGGACGATGATTTTCTGCACGACCGCCAATCCCAAGCCCGTCCCGTTGCTTTTTGTCGTAAAAAATGGCCGAAACAGCTTTGGCATAGCCGCCGACTCAATACCCGGCCCATTATCTGTAATAATGACTCGCTGCCATCCTGTCTCCTCGCTCTCGACCACTTCTCCTCGCAGCGTCACGCGCCCGCCTCCCTCCTCCTCTGCGCATGCTTCCGCTGCGTTTCTAGCCAGATTCAATAACGCTTGCCTCAGCAGTCCTTCGTCTCCGGCCACGTCGCCAAAGCTTCCTTTACATTCGATCGCCACCTGCGGCATCGCTTGCACGACTTCCGCCACGGCGCGATTCACCACCTCTTCCAAATCCACGCGCTCTTCGGGGATTTCCAGCGGCCGCGCATATTTCAGAAATTCCGCCACCATGTGGGTAATATTTCTGGTTTGCTCGACAATTTTCTTTGCATAATCCGCCGCCTCCTTCGGCGAGGATTCCGGTATCAACTGCGCGTATCCTGAGATTGTCGCCAACGCGTTCTTGAACTCGTGCGCGATTCCCGCGGACAACTCGCCCAATGCAGCCAGATTCTCTTTAAGCTGCATCCGCTGTTGCAACGCTGCAAGTTCCGTCAAATCCGTCAGCAGGCAGATGACGCCGCTAATTTTTCCCTCGCCGCGCCGAATCGGCGAAATAGTGACGCCCAGATGCCGCGTGTCTCCCGCTGGAGGCACGTGTTCTACTTCTTCTCTCCGGAAGATTTTTCCCGTCTCGAGGCATTCCGCCACCAGTTTGGTCAACGCCGAATCCTGCCCCAGCACTTCGCTATATCGCCGAAACCCCAATCCGCGAATGCCCAGTACGTGCTCCGCAGCAGGATTCGAACTCGAGATAATGCCCGTCGCGTTCACGACCACCAATCCTGCCGGCATATTGCGCGTCACTTCTTCGCTCAGGCGCTCGGTCTGCTCAGCACGTTCTTTCTCGATCTTGTGGAGCCGCTCGAGCTCCTTTTCCTGCTCGCGCAACTGCTGGATCACGCCTTGCATTGAGGCGGCCATGAATGCCGATGCATTCTCCGTGCCGGGCCCGCTCGCCGCAATCTTCTCTTGTTGCTCTTCTTTGCTGCTCTGAAAAAATTTCCGTAGGAAATACACCGCCACACCTGCCACTGCCAGCACTGCAATTCCAAGTCCGGCGATAATTTCCCAGACGTGCTGTGTGCCGCTGCCGCCTTGGAGCATTCCCCACATCGGCTCTGTTACTTAGCTCCTTCTCTTAACTTCTCGTCTGGCATGCGCGAGTGAATCCCGCTCACTGCAAAATTCCTCGAAGTTCGGGCCACTGTCCGCCAATTAACGGCCCAAGGTAAACAATCGCCAGCGCGCCAATTCCCAAGAACGTTCCCAGCGGCAACTGGTATTGGCTTGCAATCGTCCACCGCAACCCGTTCACAGTTCCCAGTCCTCTCCGGCTGCCGCGTTCCGCCAGGGGGCGGCCCCGCCCTCCCAGGTACAACGCCACCACCACGCTCAATCCAATCACGCTGCCCAGCAAGCTTCCTAACAGAATTGTCCAGAAGGTCCCGCGCAACCCCACAAACGCGCCCACCATAGCCATCATTTTCACGTCGCCGAAGCCCATGCCCTCGCGTTTGCGCACCAATTTGTAGCCCGCCGCTAATCCCCACAGCAAAAAACTTCCAAACGCTGCTCCGAGAATTCCGTCAACGAGCCCCGCGGCGTTGGGCTGCAAACGCTGATGCAGCAATCGCCAGCTCAACGCCTGCCCGAAGCCGCCGCTTGGTGGCACAAACGCGGAAAGCACCAGTCCCGCCGCGAATCCCGGCCACGTCACCAAATCCGGCAGCAGCCGCACGCGTAAATCCGTTATCGTCAGGACAATGATCAGGCACGTAAAAAACAGCCACTTCACCGTCGCTTGCGTGATTCCGTATTCCAGATACGCTGCCACAAACAACAGTCCGGTTGACAGCTCCACTAGCGGGTACATCACCGAAATTGGCGCGCCGCACGACCGACATTTGCCCCTTAGCCAAATCCACGCAAACACCGGCACGTTGTCATAAAACTTGATCGCCGTTCCGCACTTCGGACAGCGCGACCCCGGCGAAACAATCGAAAGGTCTTCCGGAATCCGCGTGATGCAGACATTCAGGAAGCTCCCGATCACCAGCCCAAAAAGAAAAAAATATATGCCGTAAACAGTGGCCACAGTTGAGTCGGCCATCCTGCGGCCGCGCGTGAAGTCGGCCCTTCGCAGCCGCTTCTACTAATCTCCCACAGCCACACCGCCCTCTCAACAAACCTGCTCTTCCTCGTGCCCCATCCCTAACGCCTTCTCTCTGCGGTGACCTCTGCACACTCTGCGCTATCTTTTGTTGCTTTATGGCTCTTACTTTTCTTCTAAAACTGTCAACAGTACACTGTGGAGTGTCGATTCCCCCATGCACTTCTTCGAGCGCAAAATCCGCCGCTACGAACATCGCCGCTGGACCACCGACGATAACCGGCGTGTCCAGCCTTTCCACTGGGGCCTCGAGCACATCGGCGGCTCGCCCGACGAGCCCAATCCTGGCGCCTTCGTCCGCGAGTACGCCCAAAACGCTATCGAAAACAGCCGCGACTGGTATGCCACGACTCCCGCCACGGACTATCGCCTCGACGCGGAAAACGTTCTCACCTTTACCAGTTCTATCGAATCCCCCTGGCCCGAAAACAATACTGTCCACGCTCGGCTTTGGCCTGCCTCGCGCAGTTGGAAGCCTCCTATCAAGGCGGCACGAGGCACCGCCGTCCTCGTTCTTCCCAACTGGAACGCCAAGTGGCACGGCCAGGACGGCCTTTGCGAATGGACCGCTCGCTTTGGGATCACCGCGCTAAAGATGAGCCTGCCTTATCACAATCGCCGCATGCCCCGTGGTTACGAGCGCGCCGACCAGATTTGCGGCCCGAATGTCGGGCTCACGCTTCAAGCCAACCACCAAGCCGTTCTAGACGCGCGCCGTTGCCTTCGCTGGCTCGAGCAGCAGGGCTACACCAAGCTCGGCATTCTCGGTACGAGCATTGGCTCCTCCATCGGCTACATCACCTTGGTCCACGACCCTGCCGTCCGCGTCGGCGGCTTCTTCCACGTCTCCACTTATTACGCGGACGTCGTTAGCCAGGGCATGACCACCAATCACGTTTGGGAAGGCCTCCGCCCCCACGTCACGGTGGACGAACTTCGCGACTACTGGGCGCCTATCAGTCCCATGCCTTACGTCGAGCGCGGCATGGGCGGTGGCCGCAACTGTTTCATGATCTACGGCAAATACGACCCCACCATGCTTCCCGAACTCACGCGACAGATGCTCGACTCTCTCCGCCGCCACGGTGCTACTCCCCGCACTCTTGGACTACACTGCGGCCACTACTCGCTCGAACTTTTCCCCTTTTCCTATGTGGCTGGCTACCGCATGCTCGCCTTTCTTCGCGGAGCCCTTTCCGCATAGACAGACCTCAGCATGTCTCACTCCTTAAGCCAGGGGCAGCCGTCTTCAGCCTGGGTTCTGCAGGCCGTGCACGATAAACCGAAACTCCGCGTCCGTAAGCAGCCCGCGTTTCTCCACGCCTGCGCTTTTAACTGCTGCCAGGACCGCTTGCTGTTGCTCGGCCGTCAGGGCGATGCCTAACTCCTTCGCCTTGATGGCGATGCTGTCGATGCCGCTCTTTTTCCCCAGCACGATTTCGCGCTTCGCGCCCACCAAGTCCGCAGAGAAGGGTTCGATCGCCTCGGGGATGTGAAACTGGCTGGCCACCGCACCGCTCTCGCGCATAAAAAGATTCTCTCCGACTACCGGCTTCCACGGCTCCAGCGGATGCCGCGCCCTCTTCTGCACCAGGGAGGAAACGCTGCGAATCTTCTTAAGATTCAGCTCCACGGGAACGCCATAAAGCCCTTGCAGCGCCATGGCAATCTCGCCGAGGTCACCGTTGCCCGCGCGTTCGCCCATTCCGTTAATGGTGCCCTGGATCCATTCCGCTCCCGCGCGCACGGCAGCAACCGCGCACGCCGTGGCCATGCCGAAATCGTTGTGCCCGTGGAAATGCAGCGGTACCTGCGGCCCAACCCATTCGCGCACTTGCCGCACCAAGAACTCCACGGCCTCCGGCCCGCACGCGCCGACCGTGTCCACGACCACGAGTTCTTCGGCGCCAGCGTCGAGTGCGTTCTTGTAGAAGTCGCGCAGCGTCTCCAGCTCCGTGCGCGTTCCATCCACGGCGAAGAACGCAACTTTCACGCCGTGTTCCCGCGCGTAAGTAATGGCTTCCGCGGCGCGGCGCTTTGCCTCGTCGACGCTGAGCCCGTATGCTTTCAGCTTGATTGCGCTCGTAGGCGTTTCAATCACCGTGGCGCGCGAGCCCAGGCGCAGCAATTCGTCGATGTCCGCCTTCAACGCGCGGCCGAAGCCCCAGACTTCCGCTTTCAGACCCGCGTTCGCAATTAGCTTGAACGCCTCGGCATCCTCGGCCGATACGCGCGGAAAGCCAGCTTCGATGCGGCCAACAGCGAGTTCGTCCAACGCACGCGCAATTTCCAGTTTTTGCGGAGGTGTCAGCACCACACCAACGCTTTGCTCGCCGTCGCGCAGCGTCGTGTCGTAAAACTTCACCGCGCCGCGCTGCGAAAAGTCCTTTCGCACTTCTGGACGCCGGTTCAGCTCGCTGACCCAGAATCCGTTTTGTGATTGCGAAGAACTTTCCGCCATCTTTTCTGTTACGCTTTCGCGGCTTTTCCGCCGTGCAATTCTTTGTAGGAAACTACAGGGTTCCGCAATACACCGATCTTCTCGATTTCGCACTCCACCACGTCGCCCGGTTTCAGATACAGCGATTTCGGGTCATCGCTGAACGCCGCCACGCCGGAAACCGTCCCCGTCGAGAGCACGTCGCCCGCCGAGTATCCCATCGGGGAGTAATGCGCCACGATTTCCGGCACCGTGACCGACATTTTGCTCGAATGCGATTGCTGGCGCGTCTTGCCGTTCACGCGAAGCTGCATCGAAAGATTGTTTGGCTGCGGAATTTCGTCGGCGGTCACAATGTGCGGCCCGAGCGGACAAAACGTATCGATGCCTTTGCAAAAACTGAACACCCCGGACTTCATTTCCGTGCGCTGGATATCGCGCGCCGTGATGTCGTTGAAAATCACGTAGCCCCCTATAAAATCTGTCGCGAGCGCTGCATCAAAGTGTTTTCCTGATTTTTTCAGCACCAGCGCAAGCTCCAGCTCGTAATCCAATTCTTGCGTCAAATGCTCGGGATAGACTATTGGTTCCTCAGGCCCAATGATGGCGTCCACGTTCTGAAAGAAAACAATCCACGGCAAAACGGGATGCGAGAATCCAGACTTTTGCGCCTCCTCATGGTGCTCGCGAAAGTTGCCCGCGGTGTGAAAGAACTTCTTCGGGATAATCGGCGCTTTGATCTTCACTTCGCCTTTCTGAAATCGCAGCGATTCGCCCGACGGTCCCCCTTCCGCTCCCTCTTTCATTACGTAATCCAGCGCCGCGCGCGCTGCATCCAGCCCGCGATCGCCATTCTCGAATAATGCGCGCATGTCCGTCGGCACCCGTGCATCCGCCAGCGCATAAAACGCGCCTTCCCGTTGCACATTTCGCAAATACAGCGCGTACGCGGCATTCAAATCGACGATCATTCCATCGGCGGTAACGGCGCCAATGCGATCCTCGCGGCTGCGCGAATGGAAAGTGACCAATTTCATGAAAAGTCCCGCTCCTCCGGAAGGGGGCATCGTTGCCCAGATCACCGGGCCCTGACCACAGGGAATGATTTCGCGAATAGTATAGTGGAAACGAAAGCCACAGCGTGCGGAGAAACTGCGCGGACCAGTTGTCAGAGACTAATTGTCCATCGGCGGCTTGATGTACGCCGCGCCATGCCGGTGCAGACCAGCGGTTGGAATGGCTTGCGAGAAAACGATGCGGATGGGAACGAAAATAGCTCCGGTGCCGGGAGTAAACGGCACGGCCACCTCCACGCGCGAACCTTCCGGATATTGATTGCGGCTGCGAAAGCTGATCCCGCCTTTCGACAGGTCTTCGCAAACCACAACTTCTTCGGCGAAGCCGCGCCTCCGGATGCACGCCAGCACGCGCGCTTTCACGCGTGTCCGGTTTCGCCGCGGAACCACGCGCTCTTCGCTCGCGGGCCGCGCGCCGTTCCCTTCGACGTTCGCGGCCTCCGAAATCGACTCGATCCAAATCGAAGGCGAGTCGCAGTGACGGCAGTGGCGCGCCACGCATTTGCGAACTTCGAAAGATTTCAACTGCAGCTCGTTGAGATATACGACTTCGCGCCGCTGGCAGAAACTGCACTCCATCAGCAGCCGCGCAAGAGCCTCCTCTCCTTTATGCGGAGAAGGGAAGTCGATGTCCCAGAAATCATTCCGTGGCTCAAGAATATGAATAGCGTAGAGAAACCCATTGGCGTCCTGATCGATTTCCGCAACCACGCGCGCCCGCGTGTTTTTCCACTGATCACCCTCTAGAGATCGCCGCAGATGTAGCTCCTGGCCCGCCTCCAGCTTTTCTGTAAAGCGCAGCACGCCGCCATTGCGGCTGACAAGCAGCGTTTCCACGGCCTGCGTAAAGGTAGCGCCCGCCGCCGTGGCCCAGGATGCTTCGACGGGCATACGGAGGCTGATGCGGTCGCTCTGGCGCAGCCCATCCGATAGAGTACTCATGGGGTTATACAAGACAGTTCCGACCTTCAGGCTAACATGCACGAAAATCCTGCATAGTGCGGCGATGGGGCTGTTTGTCGTTCCATGTAATAACGTTCGGTGGACAGTTTTCTGCCGCGAAGGCCAGCCGGGTATTGCTTCTTTCGCATGGTGTTCCAATCGAAAGTGCCACAAGAGAACCCTTTTCATTCAGACTAGAGGAGTCGAGAAAGTTTTCTTGGTGCCGGCAGGCGCCTCCATATCGGTGTGAAAGCTTGGGCGACGTAATTCTAATGGGTGACCGCACATCGAACGACGAATCCCGGGGCCTCTCAATCCGGGACCGCCGCTTCTGCATCCGCTATCCTTTTGCCGCCGACGTGGTCATCCTGGATTTGGAAACCGGGACGAAATCGGAGGGTGTAACCTCGGACCTCTCCATGGGTGGGATTTTTGTGTGCACCAGCAAACCGCTGCCCTCTAACACCCGCGTCCGCATCACCCTGACCAGGAAAGACCAGAAGCTCGAAGCGCTTGGCACCGTGCGCATCGTCAAGCCGCGCATCGGCATGGGCATTGAGTTTCTCGATCTCGAACAGCCGCACTATGGCGTGTTGCGCCGCTGGGTCGAGCAACTCAGCAAGTCCCGCTGAAGCGCTGGTTTCTTCTAGCCTCGAGACAAGATTCACTGCCTTGTGTCCAACGGATGCTTGCTCTTCTCGTAGAACTCATTCTGAATTTTTGGGCTGGCGTCATCCGTCTTCACCGCGCGGATGGCTTCGACAATCGTGAAAATCCATCCGTGCACATTCCACTCCCCCAGTTCTTTCGTGGCTACGGAGCCATCGCCTGAGTAATGCTCGGGGAAGCGCGCGTACCACCAGATTCCTGTGTAGAGAAATTCCGGCAGGTTTTGCCGCTTCTGGTCAGCGCCGGACTCGCGCTTGGCCCGGTCAATGTGCGTCAGTTCCGGATGTGTGTAGAGGGTATTGGAGGTTTCGTTTTCCCCTGCGTGGTAGTCAATGCCGGTGGATTTTTTCGCTGGTCCGCCCGGCCGGCTGCGCTCGCCATCAAGCACGTAGACGACGTAGTCCTTCGGGCTTGCCATCTGTTCCTGTGCGAAGTAGGGAAGCAAGTGCTCGTTCCCACCGTGGCCGTTCACGATGACTATTTTCTTGCAGCCGTTGCGCGCCATTTCGTCGGTGGTTTCCTGCAAAAGCTTCAACTGCAGCTCTACGCTGTACGCGACGGTGCCAGGCTCGTGCTTGGCTTCAAAAATCTGCCCGAAATAATATTCTGGGAAAACTACGGCAAATTCCTGCTCCGCCGCATGCAGCGCCGCGTAGCGTACATTCAGAAGATCCGTTCCCAGCGGCAGATGGGGGCCATGCTTTTCCAGGATGCCGAACGGAAGCAGGCATGTGCCTTTCGATTGCTGAATCGCCGTGCGAAAATCTTCGGCGGTCAACTCTTCCCACTTCACGGAAAGCTTCGTCTGGCCGCGCGCGGGAATTACTCCGAGCAGCAGCAGGAAAGCAGTCACGCCAATCTTTTTCATAAAGCCTCCGGGAACGACGCGGCCTATTCTAGCGGCATCTCGCCGCATTTTCATGCTTGAAACGATTCAAACAAAAGTCCTGGGGGGACAAGCGGATGGAGTTTCCCGTTCCGTTCCTTCCTGGAGCGGCGAACAATCACTTTTTCCTATCGAGCCTTGCAAGGCCATCTTCTGTTAGAGCTTCGATGGCGCGCTGGCAATTCTGCTCAAATGAATTTTGCTGCGATGCAAAGAAGAATTCCTTGCAGCGCCGCATAGCGGACGGCTCCAAACGGAGAATGCGAGCCACAAGCGCATTCGCCTCGCCGACCAGTTGCTCGGGCGAGCAGAGTTGGGAAATTAGCCCGACTTGGAGCGCGCGGACCGGGCTAATCGGGTCGCCAAAGAGAACTAGAGGGAACGCC